>MDTC01086832.1_pt1 | contig 24453 bp, 21 predicted proteins | sample 811181 | NCBI WGS metagenome assembly MDTC01 (sample SAMN05326644, study PRJNA326480) | marine metagenome | isolation source: seawater | place: Pacific Ocean: North | collected 2011
AAGGTTTGCTGAATGACATCTGGCAAATTTCTGAGTGATATCTGTGGACCAGTATTTTGAGCATATGTTATTTCGACAGGATACAACCGTGCGCTCGCTGTAATGACTTCTGCTCCGTTCAGAAATCGGCTGAGGGCACCCGCATCGAGCGTCGCACTCATTATCACTATTGATAAGTCTGGTCGTCCTACCTCTCGGAGCCGCTTCAGCAGGCCCAAGAGGAGATCCATATCGAGTGAACGCTCATGAAATTCATCCAGAACGACACACGCAACACCGGATAGCGTGGGGTCTGTGACAAGTTGGCGAAGTAGAACACCCGTTGTTTGCACGCAGAGTGTTGTCGCCTGCGACACCCGCGAATCGAACCGGACCCGATACCCGACCTCTTCGCCGAGTCGACACCCGCGCATGGCTGCAATCTGCCGTGCAATGGCTCGCGCCGCAAACCGTCGCGGCTGCACCAAAACGACAGTTCCCCTCCCGAGAAGGGAGTCGTGCATGGCTGCCGGGACAAGTAGTGTTTTTCCTGAACCCGGGGGTGCACACACGACTACCGGACCTGACTGGGATGCAGCTAATACCTCCTGAAGGACCCCTGCGACAGGCAGATTATTAGGAAAGGCTTCGACATCTGTGCATTTGTTCATGGTGCCAGCAAATGAATAAAATTTGAAAGCGGACGCCGGCGGCGAGTTTGCTATAACTAGATTATGAGTACTGCAACAATGAAACCGACCCCAATTGTACGCCGTACAATTGAAGACTTCCCGAGTTTTGATCTGGAACGATTACTCGGGACAGTATTTGAGCCCATACAAGGTTGCCGAGTGGCGATCCTAATTGATCTTTCTGATACCAGCCAGATGCGCGATTTTGCGTTTTTGCAGGATCCCGAACTCTCCGTACAGCGGAAAGCATATGAGGTCTTTTATCAGGGCTTGGAGCAAGGCCTCGCAGAAAAGCTTGGTGTCACCGGTGGGGAGATGTTTGCCTATCAGGAGACTGGTGGCAGTAACCTCGATCTACCTGATGAAGCAGTTGACTCAACCGGCACGGCCATTTCGTTAAAGGACTCGGTTTACACGAAATATGACCTGATTCTTTGTATTTCGACTTTTTCGGCGACTGCTCCCCTTACGGCCTTCGCTAAGGAATTTGGCTTTCGCGGAGCAACACTTCATGGCCTCAACGACATTATTCTTGCCACAGGACTTGCTGTTGACTATCGAGATGTCAGTCAAGAAGCCGAGAAGATGCGACTTGCTTTGACAAATGCTGATTTATTTGAAATTGATTTTGAACTGAATGACGTGAGATACCAATTGACCATTCAGTGCGGTGGCCAAGACGCACAGAAGAGTCATGGCCTTTGCCTTGGGAGAGCTCCCGATATCGCAAACCTGCCAGCTGGAGAAGTCTATTTCGTCCCCACAGGAGCATCTGGCAAATTTCCGATGAAATTTGATGACGGCACCCTCGCAATCATGGAGGTTTCCGGTGGACGCATCACCACAGCGAATTTGGTTGCTGGAGATGCTGATTTGATAAAGGCATTTAATCACAAGTTGAAAATAGATCCTGTGACGGGTGAAATTGGTGAATTGGGATTCGGAACACAAGACCTTCCTGTTTCAGGCCGAGACATTCAGGACGAAAAGGTTCTAGGAACACTTCATGTAGCCACTGGCCGGAGTGATCATCTCGGTGGACATCTCACTCCCGATTTATTCGCCGAGAAACTGCACGCGACCCACGATGACATTTTATTCTCACCGTCAAAAACCCCTGAGATTTACGTGAAACAGGCACGAATGGTGCGGGGCGATACGACGGAAATCGTCATTCAAGACTACGAACCCTCGAATTACCTACGAGATGCGATCGGACAGGAATCGTCTCAGTAGATTTATTCTGTTGCAACGGTCGCAATATTGTGTCCCTGCCGAAAAAACCCTGGCGCGAGACCGAACACACGCTTAAATGTGCGGGAAAATTGGTATTGGTCTTGATAGCCAAGGCGTAGTGCAGCGTCGCGAACTAATATCTGTTCGTGAGCAAGCCATTCAGCAGCCAGACTCATGCGTTGTCGGGTCAACAAACGATAGGGGCTATCCTCTCCGTATCTTGCAAAAAGACGACACGCATATTCCGGTGAGATTCCTGCCGCGACACACACCGACTCAACTGACTGCCAATCAACACAACGTTCGATGAGCAAGGTCCGAAATCGTTCGTAGGTTCTAAACGCACGATCATCAACTGCCTCTTTCGGCAGCACTCTTTGGTTTACCTTCGCCAACAGCACGCCAAGTAGTTGAGTGCACAGAGTTTTACTGTGGACGGAAGCGGGAGAGCCACACCGCAACATAAGATCGAAGACTTCGCTAATCTCATCTGGATGACTGACTCGTAAAACTGACCCACTTACAAGCCCCATTCTCCGAAGCCGTGATCCTGCCTGGCGGCCGACAAAGTCAACATAGTATTTCCGTAACGTTTGGCTGCTGTTGGTTTCTATGCGATGAGGAACACCAGGGCCATAAGCAAAGAGTGTCCCCTTATGCAGCGGCAACGCATCCTCCATACGGGCGTACGTAGCACCTTCACCAAGCCAAACCCGTCCACTCCCAGCACAAACATATTCAATACAAAAATATGGAAAGTCCGTCCGACTGATGACATAGTCTTTGCTGACTTGTTCATAACCACCACACGCGACTGAAAGTGCACGCGTCTGGTCTGGCAGGAGGTCAACAAAATAACGCTTTGACGTAATCACCTGCCGTGAGACGAAAGAGGGAAGCCTTTTTCCTTTATTGTTCAACTTTTTGAGTGTTGGCATGAGGTCAAGAATAGCTATTAGACAGTCAAGAATCACTATCCCACAGATTTCGACCGTAAATTAGGCTATTGACCACGTGAACTGAATGTCCCCCTCAACCCCTACGGACTACCATGCGAACTTTGCCCCGTTTCTCTTTTGGCGTCGGTGACCGCTTCGGGCATGAAGCCAAAGCCCAACTCGCTGCTTTTCAACGACTAGCCGAAGAGGGTGTCGACGTTTCACCTGTCTGGAATAAATCACATCGGGAGCATGGTTTTATTGGCAGCAAACCAGAAGATGTTCGCGCGGCGGCAGCAGTAGCCATCGCTGAGTCCGGCTGGAAAGGACTTTGGTATGTTGACGCTGATCACATTCGTCTTGAAACCGTAGACGGGTATCTTAGTTCAAGTGATTTTTTCACCATTGATGTTGCGGATTCGATTGGTGAAGCAGCAGATGAATCCGATATACATACCTTTGTTGCCGCTCACCCAGAACTTTGTAAGCCCGTCTCCATACCAGGCATTACCAAGGTTATTCGTCTCTCTGAGGATGGGACGGCTCGTATCGTCCGAAAATATTACAAAGCCTGCAGGGACGCGTCTGTAATCTACAACCATATCGCTCAATCTCGTGGCGATGATGTTGTGATTGAAGTGAGTATGGATGAAACTGATGAGCCACAAACCCCGCCTGAGTTACTCGTCATACTGGCACTATTAGCCGACGCTAAGATTCCTGTGCAAACGGTTGCTCCGAAGTTTACAGGCCGATTCAACAAGGGGGTCGACTACGTGGGCGATCTTGCACAATTCGAGCAAGAATTCTCAGATGATGTTGCGGTATGTGCCTTCGCAGTGAAACAGTATGGACTCCCAGAGACACTCAAACTTTCTGTTCATTCTGGGAGTGACAAATTCTCTCTGTATCCTATTATCCGTCGGGTACTACACGCGACCGGTTCCGGGGTTCATCTTAAAACGGCTGGCACAACGTGGCTCGAAGAACTCATTGGACTCGCCGAAGCGGAGGGTGATGGGCTTCGTCTTGTTCGTGACGTATATCGATATGCAATGAATAATCGTGAAGAACTCTGCGAGCCATATGCAACGGTGATTGATATCAATCCCAACCAATTGCTCTCGGTGGACAACTTTGAAGCGCTCTCTGGTTCCGATACTGCTGCAACTATTCGCCATATTCAGACTGATAGCCGATTCAACCCCCACGTTCGGCAACTCCTGCACATTGCCTTCAAGGTAGCTGCTGCTGAAGGCTCTCGATACACAAACCTGTTAAAAGAACATCGTGAGATTGTTGCAGAACAGGTTACCACCAACCTCTACGAAAGGCATCTCGAGCCCCTATTCGCGAAGTAGTGCTTTCGGCAAGTAGTACTTTTGGCGCACGAACAATGTTGTCGAGAGAGGGAATATCATGAAATCAGCTATCACAATTTGTCTTGTACCAGAGGCCCAAAGAGGACCATTCGTATTTCACGACGGAATCGAAGCCGGTTGTCAAGCTGCGGCTGAGGCAGGCTTTGACGCTGTAGAAATATTCCCCAGCAGTGCTAAAGAATTCCCGGCTAGTAAACTCTCGTCACTTCTTCAAGAAAATTCTCTTAATGTAGCGGCAGTTGGCACCGGAGCGGGATGGTTGAAGCAACGACTATCTCTCACTGATGGAGACCACGAGAAACGAGCAAGGGCCATAGAATTCATTTCTGCACTGATTGATACCGCGGCCGAATATAATGCTCCGGTAATTATTGGTTCCATGCAGGGCCAAAGCACTGAAGCCACTACACGTGAGTCAGCTCTTCAACTTCTTGCAGAAGGGCTAGCGACTCTGGCTGATCGAGCCAAAGGCCAAGGGCAAATGCTTCTCTACGAGCCGCTCAATCGTTATGAGACCAATCTGCTAAACACACAAGAGGCAGCAGCTCAGTTTCTGGTAGAGAATGATCTCGTGCAGCGTGGCGTTCGACTCCTCTGTGACCTCTTCCACATGAATATTGAAGAGTCGAACGTGCCAGAATCGATACGTCACGTCAGTACAATCCATCCAGACATCATTGGTCATGTGCACTGGGCAGACTCAAACAGAAAAGCCATGGGGTATGGCCATTCGAATTCACAGGCGATCTACCAGGTACTACTTGATGGAGGTTATGCCAAATACCTTGCAGCAGAGGTTTTCCCCTTACCATCTGCAACTGACGCGGCACAACAAACAATACGGTCAATAAAGACTTGCAAACCCTCATGATTTATCTCACTCAATAGCGATCAAGCCATGCTCAACACAGCACTCCTACATCCTGAAATACTTAAAATCCTTGCCACAAGTGGTCATCATTCACTTGTTCTCATCGCCGACGGGAATTATCCTGCTGCAACAAAACGAGGAACACATGCTCACGTTGTATCACTTCAAGTTATGCCAGACGTCCCTACTGTCGCCCAGGTATTTCAGGCAATACTAGGCACTGTTCAGATTGATGGCGTCCAAACAATGGGCGTAGATAGAGAAGACTCATATGCCTCAGCGACTCCAGGTGACCCACCGGTCTGGAGTACATATCGCGATCTTCTCCGGCAGGCGAAAAACACTTGTAGCCTTGAACAAATCGTCAAATGGGACTTCTATAAAGCAGTTGAATCCCCAGACCACCTTCTCACAATTCAAACGGCTGACACCCAACCATGGGCCAATCTCCTGCTATCAATCGGCTGCCGCACTTTTGACTCCACTCCCTGAATTTCACAACTAAAGAGAATTCTCATGCAAACCAGAACCCTCGGAAAAACCGGTCTTGAAGTGCCTGTTCTATCCTTCGGAGCTTCGTCTCTTGGACAAGAATTTCGTAAAATCTCTATCGACGAGGCACTGTCAAGCGTTCGCGTTGCTATTGAAAATGGCATGAATCTCATCGACACAAGCCCATTCTACGGCCGCGGCATGAGCGAGATCATGCTCGGCTTAGCACTACAAGACATCCCTCGCGACAACTATTTACTTTGCACGAAGCTTGGCCGATATGATGTCGGTCACTTTGACTTTTCGGCACGGCGAGTTGCTGAAAGTGTTGATATCTCACTCCATCGACTTGGTACAGATCACCTTGATATCATGCTTTGTCACGATATCGAATTTGTCCCGATGCAACAAATTGTGGATGAGACAATCCCAGCACTCCGTGAGGCCCAACAGTCCGGGAAAATCCGGTTTATCGGATTCAGTGGATACCCACAAAAAATCTTTCGATTCATTTGTGATCAGACAGATGTTGACTGCGTATTGAATTACAACCAATACACACTTCAAAACACACGATTTGCCGATGAAACAATCCCCTACTTACAAGAAAAAAACATTGGAGTCATGCACGCCGGACCTTTTAGCGCTCGGCTGCTTACTGATGCTCCGCTTCCTCCATGGCTGAAGGAACCAGAAAACGTTCGCCAATCTGCTCGTGATGCTGTGGCATTTTGTAAAGAACACGGATCATCATTAGCCAAACTGGCCCTTCAGTTCTCAGTAAGCAATCCTGCAATTGCGACAACTGTTGCCGGAAGTGCAAACCCGAAAAATATTCAGCAATGGGCCGAATGGCTACGAGAGCCACTTGACCAGGAACTCCTTCGGTCAGTTCTTAACAAATTTGCGTCCGTAAAGAATATTGGCCACAGTGAAGGGCTCGCGGAAAACAACTAACACCCGGGTACCTATTTCTGATTCTCAACCTTTCACATAATCCATGAACATTGATGCCCACCAACATTTCTGGAAATATTCTCAAGCAGACTATCCATGGATAACCTCTGGCATGGAACGTCTGGCTCAAGACTACCTGCCATCCGAGCTCGTTCAAACAAGTCAACCGTATAATATCTCTGGCTCGGTAGCGGTTCAGGCTCGCCAGACAAAAGAGGAAACCCAATGGCTCCTTAAATGTGCTGATGAGTATCCTTCGATTCGTGGCGTGGTTGGATGGGTTGACCTTAGAAGTCCATCAGTAGGTGATGATCTCTCACATTTTTCGCGAAACAAGAAATTTGTTGGTGTTCGGCATGTCGTGCAAGATGAACCCGATCCACGTTTTCTTTTAGGCCCAGAGTTTCTCAGGGGACTTCGGCAGCTCGCGGACTTTGAACTTACTTATGATCTCCTTATTCTCCCCCATCAACTTCCCGCTGCGGTTGAGCTGGTCAGACTTTTTCCAGAACAACACTTTGTCTTGGATCACATGGCGAAACCACCAGTTAAAAGCGGTGAAATCAATGACTGGAAGCAGGACTTTAGTGAATTAGCAGAGCATGAAAATGTGATGTGTAAGGTCTCTGGGCTTGTAACAGAAGCTGATTGGAAAATCTGGCGCCAGCGCGACTTCACACCGTACCTAGAAACTGCAATGGATGCTTTCGGGCCAGACCGACTTATGTTCGGCAGTGATTGGCCCGTCTGCCTTCTTTCTGCCGAGTATGCCGAGGTGATTGGCGTTGCGAACAGTCTCATTGACCAGCTTTCACTTGACGAGGCAAATGCAATCCGTAGCAGAAATGCAAAAATATTTTATGGTCTTGTGCAGGACTAAATAAATTTATCCCACCGACTCCTCCGGAACCATCAATAATGAAAGCGCTCCAACTCGTACAGCCAAAACAATGGGCAATGATTGACATTACAGAGCCGGGTACATTGCAACCTGGTGAGGCCCTTGTGCGTGTTGAAGCAGTTGGCATCTGCGGCACCGACTACGGTGGGTACCTCGGAAAAATGCCTTTTTTTAGCTACCCAAGAATTCCTGGTCATGAGCTTGGTGTTGAAGTCATCAGGACTGCTGACGATGTCGAAAACATCTCCGCTGGAGATCGCTGCTGCGTTGAGCCCTATATCAATTGCCAGAATTGTCACTCATGTCGACTTGGGAAAACAAATTGTTGTGAGCATCATCAAACGCTTGGCGTACACTGCGATGGAGGGCTTCGGCCTCAATTCATCATGCCTGCAAGAAAACTCCACACATCTCCAAATCTCACTCCTGAGCAAAATGCACTTGTAGAAACACTTGCCATTGGGTGTCACGCAGTTGATAGAGCCACGATCACGTCTCAGGAAACCGTCCTTGTTATAGGTGCTGGTCCAATCGGACTTTCTGCGATGGAATTCGTTCGTCTCACTGGGGCGCGCCTCATCGTAATGGACATGGTTCAAAGCCGACTGGACTTTGTTCAAAAAATCTATAATCCCACCGACACAGTCTGTGCTGATGGAACAGAAGCAGATCTAAACAAAATCGAAGAAATGACCCGCAACGAACTCTGTGATGTCGTCATTGATGCAACGGGTAGTGATCGCAGCATGAACCGTTCACTTGAATTCTGTGCATTTGGTGGGCGGGTGGTGTACGTAGGAATAACTCAAGGCAAGCTTTCATTCCCACACGCTCCGCTTCTCCATCGTCGAGAACTCTCAATCCTTGGAAGTCGAAATGCTTTGTCACGTGACTTTGATCGTATCGTGAAAGATATTGAGGCTGGCCGAATCAACACGGCACCCTGGATAACCCATCGCATGAGCTGGACAGAACTACCAGAAATTTTTCCACAGCTTGTTGATCCATCAAGCGGTGTGCTCAAAGCGGTTGCTACAATCGAATCCGTCTGATCTCCACATTACAAACACGCTAAGCAGCAGTATCCAAATGACTGAAGTCCGGACTAGTCTGCTAATAATTGCCGTGCGGATTCTCTTGGTGACTCTCCGTCTTCGTCTACGAGCCTGTTCGCTGCCCGCATCGCCGTAACTGATACCCGATTCAGTAACGGCTCGATTGCATGCACAAGATTTTGGTTTTTCGCAGCTCGTGGTGATAGCAGAACTACCGCATCGTAGGGTGGAAATGCCTGTTTCGGATCACCAAGTACGGTAAGGTCGAAGGCATCGATCCTGCCGTCCGTAGAAAAACCTGCAGCAACATCGACCTGTCCGTCAGCTACCGCTTGATACATGAAGGTGGAATCCATTCCAACCTCAGTAATGTCATCCAAAGCATAGAGCTGTCTTACACGCTGCCATTCTGGACGTCCAAAAAATTCTGGATCTCCACCAATCCGTAAATCTTTTGCTACTGGTGTAAGGTCACCAATCTCTGAAAGACCATACCGAAATGCAGTCTTGCGTTGCGTCACAAGGGCATAGGTGTTTTCAAATCCAAGTGGCCCAAGGAGAACGATACCAAAATCATTAAAAAGCCTTCCAGCTACGTCGGCTCGCATCGAAACTCGGCCGATAGGATTTGCTTCCTTGAATACGGTGCTCCAAAGGGTCCCGGTATAGTCGATGTAGATATCTATTGTATCTTTAGCAAGCGCATCAAACACAATGGTGGATCCCATATTGGTAAGCACTTCAGGTGTACCACCAACTTTTCGTATTCTTTCACGGAGTGCTTCTGCCAGAATAAACTGTTCAGTAAAACCCTTTGCGCCAATACGTATAACTTGTCCATCCAGTGTTAATGGCGATTCTTCTGGTTCCAAAGATTCTGCTACGCCTTCTCTACTCCCAAGTAGGTTTGAAAATCCTGCAGCATCTTCTGCCATAAAGCCGGGGGCAAGGCCAATCCCGACGAGCCCTGCAAGCGCACAACTTGCCAATACCAAAGACACCCTATGCCGTGCCTGAATACTTTTTTCAATAACAGCAATGAGCTGATCTAATACAAGCGAAAGTGTCATTGTGGCAACACACCCAAAAATAACTCTCTGCCAATCGCGTAATTGAAGACCACTAAAAATATAATTTCCTAAACTGGGTGCTCCAACTGGTGTTGAAAGTGTGGCGATGCCTACCACCCAGACAGTGGCAGTACGAATACCTGCGAGAATCACTGGTAACGCGAGCGGCAATTCAACCCAGAGAAGTTGCTGAACTGGCCTCATACCAACAGCTTTCGCAGCTTCCCGCATCGCCGGATCTACTGATTCTAAACCAACAATAGTGTTTCGAATAATTGGCAGAATACTATATATGAGCAGAGCGATGAAAGCAGGCCAGTAGCCTATTGTCCCACCTAACAATGCCACCATAATTGCGAGCAAAGCAATACTCGGTATTGTTTGAACAAGCGACACGAGCGACATCACTGGCCCACGTATTCTTGCTGACTTCACACAGAGTATTCCAAGGGGCACGCTTATGAGTACGCCCATGAAAATTGCTGGCACAGCAAGAGTGAGATGACCGCCTAACAGATCAGGTAACTGTTCAAAGAGAATTTGCATCTTGGGTGTCATGATGTACCTTCAATCGGTGCCTCACGCATCAACGACTCTATGAAATCACTATGACGACGAGGTGTGTCAATCAATTGAGCGACATAGTCATTCACGGGCTTTGTCAACAGTTCATGCGGGCTTCCCACCTGTGCAACTTGTCCCTCATGCATAACTGCGACCCTATCCGAAAGAAGAACAGCTTCTGACATATCGTGGGTCACAAGAACAACACTCACTTGTAATTTTTTCTGCAACGACCGAAATTCCTGTTGGAGTGCATCACGTGTGATCGGATCGAGTGCACCAAACGGTTCGTCCATGAGTATTGCGCGTGGCTGAGACGCGAGTGCTCTCGCGAAACCTACCCGCTGTTGCTGACCACCGGAAAGTTCTGTAGGCAAACGATCTCGATATTCCTCAGCGGGCAATTCAACCATCGCGAGCAATTCATCGATTCGTTTCGAGACACATTCTGTATCTTGGCCCAGTAAGCGAAGGGTCACGCTGACATTCTGCCCGACGGTCATGTGGGGAAACAGCCCTACACCCTGAAAGGCATACCCAATAGAACGTCGAAGTATGACTGGATCACGATTGGTGACATCCTCACCCATGACCCTGATCAAACCTGAGCTCGGCTCGATCAGTCTATTAATCATCTTTAATGTTGTCGTCTTCCCACTCCCTGAGCCTCCAACAATAGCGAGGACCTCACCCTGAGAGACGGAAAGATTAACGGAGTCTACTGCGGGTTTTTTTGTATTCCGAAACTGCTTCGTCAGCGCAACAAGTTCTATTGCAGGAACATCCATGTTCTTTGAACACCTCCTCGCAGCACGGTTCGTGTTCTCCGTTCCAGACGTATCAGACAGAAAGCGGTCGCAAATATGCAACAGCAAAATCGCCAGCATCATCTGTCCAGATTCGCTCCATCCCAAGATGACTTTGCTGTGCGAGTGTCTCAAATTCTTCCGGAGTGTACTTGTGCGATTCTTCCATACGAATTGCTTCACCAGCCTGAAACCGTACTTTTTCGCCAGCCATTTCTACTGTGTGGCTTTCGTCTACCCACAGCCGACTCACAATCGCACCCTCATCCTCTACCCAATCAGCACGAAATGTGAATTTTTCACGATCAAGCGACACACGTAATTCTTGTGCAAGGCGATCAATCACATTGTAATTGAATTCAGCAGTGACTCCCTCAGAGTCGTTATAGGCAGCCTCCATCCGAGACGTGTCCTTTTTACAGTCAAAGCCAACGACAACAGCGCCTTCAGAACCTATCTGCTCATCATCAGAGTCATCGCGTATCATCGATGCAAAATTTTGAAGAAGGCATGCGGCATCGGAACGGCTAAAATTACCAACCGTTGAACCAGGGAAGTAAATTGCCCGATTTCGAACTACAGCCTCACAAGATGGTATGGGATGTCCCTTTGTAAAATCTGCCCATACTGGCAGAACTTCAATATCATGCCTATCAGCAATGGCAGTTGCCGATTCAAGAAGAAAATCTCGGCTTATATCTACTGGGACATATGCTGCTGGATTTGGCATCGCCGACAGGAGAAGATCTGTCTTAAGGCTGGCACCACTACCCGGTTCAATAAGCATGCAGCCTTTACCAAGCGTGTCGCCAATAGCTCCGGAAATCTCCCGCATCAGAGCGAGTTCCGTCCGGGTAATATAGTATTCATCAACATCGCAAATCTGTTCAAATAACATACTTCCACGCTGGTCGTAATGTAATTTTGCAGGAAGCGACTTCTCTTTCGCAGTCAAACCCTCAAGGACTTCCTCAATTAAAGGCCGTTGCTGAGGTGCGAATTCAATAAGTTGAAGTCCGTCTTGTACCGCTACTTGATCCTGTTCCAACTGCGACTCAAATGTATTATCGACGGACACGTATACCCCATTCCTTAGACTTATTAAGTGCACCAAATCAGCGTACACACACAAAAATAACGTACTACAACACTATAATAGCGTACATGGCGTTCCCAAGTGGGCTCACTCTCTCCACGAACCCTACAGCCCAGTTAGCAAATGATCAACTATTTTTCAAAATTTATTGCTTTTTAACCTGTAAAACGTCCCTAACACCAACTTTTCAGTAAACAGCCACACCTATAAACACCGTTATCACCAGGCTTTATCAGATGCACATTTGGCTCCAGCATAGCTTCTATCGATTATATCAACAATTTCGCTTACCTCGATTGTGCATTGTGTTATTCGCAATCTTGGTTTTCCAAGGCTCCTTTACGCCAATAGCAACCTTGGCAGCCGACACAGAACCAAAAGACACAGCCAGGCCTCAAGAATCTGCTCAACAACAACAAGAAACACAACAACAAGAAACGCGTAACGATGCGCAGGCTGCAGTTTCAACTCCAGATACTCCAGAGAATTCATCAAGTGCATCCACAAGCGATGCTGAAAGAATTCGTGATGCCATTGAGGCCGTTCGAACAGACAATTCTCTCCCAGAGGAATTACGGACCCGATGCCAGGAAGTGCTCACCAACACACTGAAAGACATCGAAAGCCAGGTACAAGATCAACAACTCATGGAAACACTGGCTCAGGCAGCCAGGTCCTCCGAGCAAAGAAAGAAAGTAGCTGAACGTCTTGAAGATCAAGAGATAAATATACCGCTCAACGGAGTGACGGCTGAAAGTGATGGTGCACAAATTGAAGAACTTCTGCGAACTCTCAATAAACAGCTTTTATCGACAACCGCGGAAGCAAATAAAATCCAGCAGCAGCTCAACGAACGTCGCACAGAAACTAAAGAACTGCCAATACAGATTTCCCAGACAGAAGAAGAATTAGCCACGCTTTCCTCCCCGATAGAGACAAAAGGGGAAAACCCTGTTCTTACATCAGCACTCAAACAAGCCACTGTTGCCAAGAGAGCCAAACTCGAGACCATTCTCGAATTAGCTCAACAAAAAATCATTACCTATGATGCTGAGGCATCCGTCTTACCCCTCGAGAAAACCGACTTAGACAAACGTGCAGCGGCAATCTCAAGAACAATTACAACAGTCACAGCATGGGTTACACGACGACATACCGATGAAATCAATTCCAAGATTGCTACCTATCGTGCTAGTGCACAAGAAAAAGACTTTAATGACTCATACGATTTTGACCATTTTTCCAAACTGCTTGACCAATGGCCTCTGACAGTCTCAAACGCAGAGACTTTGAGCACGCAACTGCTTGCCCTTAAAGAAAAGACAAAGCGTCTACGAGAAGACATGCAGGAAACGATGTCGCTCGTTGACTCCGATCGTGCAACAGGCTCTGGTCTGAGTCGCACAGCTGGCTATCTGCTGCGCAGGAAGCATGTCATGCTCAACCGGGAACGGACTCTCCTTTACCAGTCCTATTCGCAAGGTTCGGCGGTCGATAATGCACAAGATATCCTCGGTGACATCGACACCGAACTCGATAAAGTCGAACAACAATTATCGTTGAATAATAATCAGGAAAAAGAAGACGCACTCAAAGCCAGGAAAAAAATCCTGAGCACCATGAGTATCGACATTGACCGCTGTCTTATCGACATCCTTATTCCTCTCGGTGTGACCCTCGATCAAGTATCACACATCATCGACGAGTACCAGCACCTTATCGACACCAATCTTCTTTGGGTTCGTAGCGACAAGCCGATTCGTCTCTCAGATATAAGTCGTCTTTACACAGTCGCGAAGCGCTTTGAATCACAGCCTGTTGGCTCAATCATAAAATCATTTTGGAGCAACGTAACTGCCAAACCTTTTCTCGCTATATCGTTTTTATTAGCCACGGTTGCAATGGCACTTTGTTACCGAGTCTTCATTCGACGCATCACTGCCATAAGTAGTTCGGTTAACGGCTCAAACGCAATGCGTTTATGGCCAACGATACAAGCAGTCTGTTTCACAGTATGCGCTTCTCTTCCGGTGTGGCTCGCACTCTCCGCGGTGGCCTGGTTTCTTGGACGATATGCTGAGCCAGAGTCGACTGAGGCGTCTATCGCGAATGGGCTTTGGGTCGCAGGCCTTGTTTTCTTGCCCCTTGAAATACTTCGACAACTGATCCGTCCACACGGCGTTGCAACTGCTCACTTTGGATGGCCTGAACTTGTCATCAAGCCACTTGGTCAGGCTGTACGACGCATTGGCTGGGTTGGCTTGACACTTGTTTTCCTTGCGACCTTTCTCCTACTTGAACGATACGTGCATCGAGAAATCTCTGCACTGGCCCGCATTATTTTTGCGATCCTAATGCTTTTCATCGCGGGAACCCTCTGGAGACTTCTTGATAAAAAGTCTGGTGTTGTTGCAGGGCTGCGAGCAACCCAACCCGATAGCCTCATTGCAAGGTTTGAGTGGATTTGGCGGCCGTTCCTTATCGTAATTCCAATTGTTCTTGCAGGCCTAAGCCTGTCTGGCTACGCGTATGCTGCTGGACAATTAACAATATCGCTGTACCAAACAATCTGGCTTGTCGTTGCTACAGCAGTGCTACAAGGTATCGCCGAACGATGGCTCCTTGTATCGAAAAGACGCATTGCATTGCGGCAACTGAAAGAGCAAATGGCAATAAAGGAACAGGCGGAGGCCTCAGGCGCTGCAACCGATCTTCTTGATGTCAACCAGATGAAACTGTCTGCAATTGACGAGCAGACACACCGGCTTATCAATGCATCAGTTCTTATCGTGCTCTTCTCGGGACTTCTCTGGATCTGGAGCCCCGTCTTGCCTGCTCTTTCATTTCTCGAATCGATTGTTCTTTGGCAGGAACTGGCGCCGGATGGGAAAGTCCTGAGTTCGGTTTCACTCGGTAACGTTCTTGTAGCGCTACCGACCTTACTCATTACTTTTGTGCTTGTCCGTAATACACCCGGGCTCCTTGAGGCACTTATTCTTCAGCGGCTGCCCCTCGATAATGCGGCACGGTATGCCCTGAACACACTCATCAGTTACGTTTTTGCTTTTTGTGGAGTGATCGTTGTTGCTGGAGCACTAGGGCTTCGCTGGAGTAGCGTGCAATGGCTCGCTGCAGGCCTAAGTGTCGGCCTTGGTTTTGGACTCCAGGAAGTTGTCGCAAATTTCGTGTGCGGGCTGATCGTTCTGTTTGAACAGCCTATTCGGGTGGGAGATGTCGTCACGATTGATTCAGTCACGGGTGTTGTATCACGAATTCGAATGCGAGCCACGACAGTCACAACGTATGAACGTCAGGAATATGTAATCCCAAATAAGGATCTCATTACGGGCCGTGTCATTAACTGGACCCTTTCAGATTCTGTAAACCGTTCACTCGTCCGGGTCGGTGTTGCATATGGAACGGACACCAGACGCGTGGGTGAAATTCTCAGAGAAATTTGTCGCAATACGCCACACATCCTAAAAGAACCAGGACCCATAGTGACCTTCGACGAGTTTGGAGATTCGACGCTGAACTTTGCTGTCCGCTTTTATCTCGCAACGCTCGACAATCGTTTTGCTACCGTCAATGAACTCCATAATGCAATAGCTGAACGCTTTGCTGAAGAAAATATTGAGATTGCCTTCCCCCAAGTAGATGTGCATATGAAGTCAGAATCATAAACGTGACTAATTCCCTTATGCCTTAGAAACTGGCACTACCGAATGATGCCCATGACACTGCTTGAGCACTCTCTCTTGGGCGGCACACAGTCCAAATCTTAAGGACCTAGGGAGAACACGAAGAAGAACTTCCGTCTGCCTGAAGTCATATCGGATATTGCATTGAAACAGGCACGTCACTGCATATTTTCCTCGTATTGTAAAAAAGTCCCTACCCGGCTGCCCTTCTCGCCCGAAAACATCGGGCACCCAATGACGAGAATGGGCCTGCATGGTATTCTCTGGCTCAATAAAAAGTGCGTAGATACGGACCCGACGAAAGGGCGTACATACGGACCCGACGGAAAACCTCTACAAACTCGACGTCTTCAGGGGAAAACGATGCACACATTAATGGCTGCGATATCCCAAATGGCTGCGATATCGCGGATCGGATTTTTTACTGGCGTCATATGCCTCTCACAATCAAGTCAATTATTTGCCTCGGATAGTGCTCCTTCGACTCTTAATGGAGCCGATACCGCCTGGATGATTGTGGCAACTGCACTTGTTCTTTTTATGACACTTCCCGGACTCGCACTTTTCTATGGTGGTCTTGTTCGATCCAAAAATGTTCTTTCAGTACTTGTGCAATGTTTTGCACTTGCTGGCGTGATGACACTACTCTGGGTTATCTATGGATACAGCCTGGCGTTTACACATGGTGGTGATTTCCAGAAATACATTGGCGGCTTTGACAAAATCCTGCTCAAAGGCATTACGGTAGATAGCGTAAGTGGTACGATTCCAGAATCATTATTTGCAGCGTTCCAAATGACATTTGCCATTATTACACCAGCTCTCATTGTAGGAGCATTTGCCGAGCGAATGAAATTCTCTGGCATGATGCTCTTCAGTATTCTCTGGTTTACATTCTCGTACCTACCAATTTGCCATATGGCGTGGGCTGGCGAGGGTGCGTTATTTGCTGATTGGGGTGTTCTTGACTTTGCTGGAGGCACAGTAGTTCACGTCAATGCGGGTATTGCCGGCCTGGTGACATGCCTTCTTCTTGGACCTCGTAAGGGCTTTCCACGAGAACCCATGCGTCCTCACAATCTGCCCTTCACTGTCATGGGTGCCGGCATGCTGTGGGTAGGATGGTTCGGATTTAATGCAGGCAGCGAACTAGCTGCCGACGGAACTGCCGCCATGGCACTCTTGGTCACGCATATCGCTGCGGCAACAGCAGCAACCGTCTGGATGCTCATCGAAGTATGGGCTCACGGGAAAGCATCAGCACTTGGCATCGCAACTGGTGCAGTTGCCGGTCTGGTAGCTATTACTCCCGCCAGCGGCACCGCGGGTCCACTTGGGGCTATTGCACTGGGTGCTATTTCATCATTGGTCTGCTACTACTTTGCTACGAGCGTGAAACATAAATTCGGCTACGACGATAGCCTCGATGTTTTTGGTGTGCATGGCGTCGGCGGCATCATAGGCGCAATTTTAACCGGTGTGTTTGCAGCCGAAGCCTTCGGTGGTTCCGGAATGGAACTTGACATGTTGGATCAAGTATGGGTTCAAACAAAGAGTGTCCTTGTCACAATCGTATGGAGTGGCGTGGTCTCCATACTTGCCTTCATCCTTGTCAACAAACTTATTGGCATGAGGGTATCTCTTGAAACAGAACAGATGGGGCTCGATCTGACAGAACATCAGGAACAAGCGTACGACCTCGTCTAATCTTTATAAGAAAGCCCGTCGATGTCCTTCGCGATATCGACGGGCTCTTTTTTTAAAAGAATTAGATTTTTTAAAACATCGTTTCCAGAATAACTTTCACCAATACACTCAGTTTTTTATTCGGATGTTTTTGAATTCTGCCCACATGGGCTTGCCTTGGTGAAGCTGCAAACCAAGAATGCCTTTTTCCCGAACTGTTCCTGCGTCCAAATTCACAAAGTCGATAACCTGCCGCCCGTTAAGAAAATGACGCACACGGTTACCCTCAGCGGTGATCACGACATCATTCCAGCCATCGAGATGAAATAGTTTTTGAAATTGTCGTTCATCAATGAGCAGTTCCGTCACTGTCTTTTCGCCTTGTTTATTACGTTCACATACCTCACCGATATTACACAACCGCTTCCCCTTCCCTTTCTCGTCATAAATAAATGATGATACATTTGGGAAACCAATTTCATTCCGGACTTCATGCTGGTACCCAGCGAGCACCCAGCCATTCTTCCGATCTGACAACCATTCTGATCGATACTGAATACCAGAATTATTCGTTGCATTACACCGGAAAGAGAGTCGCAGCTCAAAGTCATCAAATTCTTCTGGTGTTTCCCCATCTCCTTTAAAAATAAGGAAGGTATTTCCACTAGTGGATTCATCTTCGGTGGTTTCTCCGCGAAGGACTCCATCCCGAACACTCCAAAGACGTGCATCACCTGTCCATCCTGCGAGATCTTTTCCATTAAAAAGGGGCCTCATCCCTGGTGTCTCGGCCGGTGCCTCAACAACCTTGACTGACATCTCATCTGCATGAATCTGAGCAATTCCACAAACGAATCCCAGAAAAACAAAAATACTGCCATAGCTTCGAATCATCGTGGCCTCCTTAAAACAGTCATTTATTTTAACCTTATCAAGGTATGCTACATCTCTTCCGGACGAACCACACCCAACAGGCGCGAAGTATACCTACGCGTTTTATACACGCCACGAGAAAAGTTCTATTGTGAACAATTCAGCCTGGGACCTCACCCAATACAATGCCTTGTCCTTCTGGGACTTCTGCATCACCCAATTCAACAATGCAATTCATTCTGCGAAGCACCCGTTTCATGTAGCAAATGTCAGTAGCGTTACAGGTAATGGATTTCCCCAGACACGTTCGGTTGTACTTCGCCAATTTAATGAAACACTTCCGGAGTTTACGTTTCATACAGATCTTCGCTCTCCAAAGATCAAAGACCTGCAGCATTGCAAGAATCTTTGCCTGCATTGGTATGATTCTTTGGCACGTGTTCAAATACGCCTCAGTGCCCTTGCTACAACCCACAATCAAAATGAACGTGCCAAGCAGGCGTGGCAAGACTCCCGCAACTCAAGCCGTGCATGCTACGGGACACCAAATCCACCCGGAGCCCACGTGGACCAGTTTCCACCCGCTCCTCTCGTACCAAAGACAGGTGACTCGAAAGGCTTCTCCCAATTTGTAGTTGTAGCATGCCAATTTGAAGAACTCGAAATCCTCACGCTTCACGCAACAGGACATCAGCGTGTTCTTCTCTCTGTTAAGAATAATCCAGTATCGTGGTCCATTATTGCGCCCTAAAGGAAAGCAAAACATCCTTATGATGAAACTTGCACTGCATTGGCAAATAGCTATTGGGATGACACTTGGTGCACTCATTGGCATCAGCCTTAACATATATGGAGGAACCCGAACTACTATTGTCCAGGTGGATGAACTCCCCGCTGCAATCACCTCTCTAGAAATTCATGATTCATCGAATCACATAAGAATTGATTGGACAACAGCTTCTGGTGACAAACGATCCGCGATTGTCGATGGCACACGCAAGACTCCCGGAGCGGCTGCAACCGTAGATGAACTTCGGCACACTCAGCCTGAGGCCGCTGCCTGGTTTCATCAATTTGGTCGTAGTACTGCCCGAGTGGTTGGCGAAACCTCTCAACTCATAGGAAATCTCTTTCTCAGACTTCTTCAAATGGTTGCCGTGCCACTTATTATTACGTCACTCATTTGTGGGATCACAGGCCTTGGTGATGCTGCAAGCCTCGGCGGCATGTTTCTTCGAACAATCCTTTACTACATCTGTACAAGTGCAGCAGCTATCACCATTGGACTGGTCGCAGTCAATATCTTCCGGCCCGGAATTACCGAAAACGCTGCTCCGGCTGTCCAAGTCGTAGAAACAGCTGGCCAATCTCTTGGAACCCTTCTCTTCGAGCAGGTCGAACGGATGATTCCAACGAATCCGATAGCTGCAATCGCGAACTCTCATTTCTTGTCAATCATTTCATTTACGCTTGCATTTTCGATATTCGCTGTCATTGTCGGAGGAAAAACGCTGAAAGCCGTGCGTGCAGCAGCTGAGGCTGGTTTTGAAGTCATGATGGCAATGACGATGGCAATCATTGCCCTCGCTCCCATCGGGGTATTGTGCTTGATGCTTTTTGTGACTGCTACACAAGGACCCGCCGTGTTCGCATCACTCTTTTGGTACTTATTGACAGTGGTTGCGGCATTACTGACGCATGCTTTGATTGTGCTGCCGCTCATACTACGTTTTGTTGCAAGACGTGATCCGATTGCCTACGCAAAGGCTCTTTCCCCTGCTCTTCTCACGGCTTTTAGCTCCGCATCCTCAAATGGTACGCTTCCGCTTACCATGGCTTGTGTAGAAAATAGAGCTGGTGTTGATAACCGCATCTCTTCGTTTGTGCTTCCACTGGGAGCAACAATAAACATGGACGGCACTGCACTCTACGAAGCCGTTGCAGTCTTATTTATCGGCCAACTCTACTATGGTGCAGTCCTGCCGCTGGAACAGCAGCTGATTGTTGCAATCACTGCACTTCTGGCCAGTATTGGAGCCGCAGGCATTCCTCACGCTGGACTTGTTATGATGATCGTGATTCTCCAGGCGGTGGGGCTTCCCATTGAAATGCAGGGAATTATTCTTGCTGTTGATCGAGTATTAGATATGTTTCGTACCAGTGTGAATGTCTGGAGTGATTCCTGTGGATGTGCCGTTGTCGCGGCACTCGAACAACGTTCAAGCAAAAACAGATCAGTCAAAACGACTTAATTCCTGATACCCAAAAAACCTTAAAGGAATCGCTCATGGCTCGTCTTGCTCTGGCTCTTCTCCGTCGCCTCACCGGATTTTTTATAGCGGGTGTCCTGGCAATTCTACCGATTGTTGTCACAGTTGCGGTAGTTGTGTGGGTCATTGAATATATTCAATATATCTGTGGCCCGGAGACACTCATAGGTCGACAACTCACTGCGATTGGTATGCAAGTGGGCAAAGACGCTTCAACACCGTACTTCCTTGGATGGTCGGTCGTGATTATTGTTGTCTTTGCAGTCGGTCTTCTGGTGGAACTAGGTGCAAAAAAATGGATTGGGAAGACCGTAGAAAGTGCATTCAAACGTATCCCGCTCGTCGGTAGTATTTATAGCACGAGCCGACAGATGATTGACATGATCGGCCCAAGCGAAAATGATGCCATGAAGGGAATGACGCCTGTCTTCTGTTCCTTCGGCAAGGATTCACCGTCGCGGGTATTAGCCCTTCTTGTATCTTCTGAGCGATATAGCGTACTCGAACGTGATCACCTGATTGTTATTATTCCGACTGCTCCAGTTCCCTTTGGTGGCGCTATGATGTTTGTACCTGTTGAAAACGTTGTTCCCGCCGGCATGTCGATTGATGGACTGATGAGCATGTATTTATCTATGGGTGCAACCGCTGGTCAATTTATGAAAAAAAATGACACCACCCAATGACATTGCAAACATTCTTATGCAACATAACGTGTATGGCTCTAGCCTGCGCTATCGGGTGCAATAACACAGCAACAGAAAAAGGAATACCTATGCAAGGAACCGTTGGTACACAAGCACCAGATGTTTCCCTTCAACTACATGACGGAAACGTCATTAAACTCTCAGACTTCCAGGGCAAGCAATCTGTGGTGCTCTTCTTCTACCCGAAAGACAATACTCCAGTATGTACGACCGAGGCTTGCGGATTTCGTGACGCGTATCCAGATTTCGAAAGCCTTGATGCAGAAGTCATCGGTATTAGTAGTGATACGCCAGAGAGCCATCAAGGTTTTGCTGAGAAGCACTCCTTGCCTTTCCAACTTGCGAGTGATCCTCACGGCGAGCTTCGTAAAGCATTTCATGTTCCCCGAACCCTTGGCATACTACCCGGCCGAACAACATTTGTGATCGACCGAACCGGGATTATTCGCCTCGCTTTTTCGTCTCAGTTCTCTGCTGCCAAACATGTCAAAAAAGCAAAAGAGACTCTGAAAAGCCTCTAACCACACAACTAATGCTGCTATGCCCGTATTTGATTTCACCTTTGAAGTTCCTGCCCCACTCCATGTTGTGCAGGCATTTCACAACAGCACGTCTGCTCTCAAGCAATTAACTCCGCCCCCAACACTTGTAAAAATCCACTCTGTTGAGCCGCTGGCAGAGGGTTCCATTTCGCGATTCACCCTATGGGTTGGACCACTACCTCTGAACTGGACTGCGATTCACAAAAATGTTTCAGTCAATGGCTTTACTGACGTACAACAAAGTGGTCCCGCAAAAAGATGGGAACACACCCATACCTTTACGGAAATCGATAGAAAAAACACGCGAGTGACCGAACATATCGAATACGAGCACAAAAGAGGTTTCTGGGGAGTTGTGACCCGGCTTCTTTTCTCTTATCCCAATCTGTACTTCATGTTCTGCTATCGCCGCTGGATCACCCGAAGAACTTGTTTTAAAGCAGCTTCAGAAGTTTAAGAATCTCACTCAACGGTAGAATAGTTAGAAACGACGTCAAACAATCAATGATGCAGCCGGACTGGGACCAACGTTATCGTCATGGAGATACCCCCTGGGACAAGGGCCACGCCTCACCAGCACTCATTTATTGGCTGAAGAATTACCCTGGACGAATATCGGGACATATTCTGATTCCTGGATGTGGCACCGGCCATGATGTACGCGCAATCGCTGATGCTGAACAAACATCATCACCTCTTGGTATAGATATTTCCCCGACTGCTATTGCAACGTGTCAGCAGAACAAGGTGCATGACAACGAGCAGTACCAGCAGGCAGATCTTTTCCAATTACCACGGAAATTCCACACAGCCTTTGATTGGGTTTGGGAACACACCTGTTACTGCGCAATTGATCCTTCCAAACGTCCCCAATACGTTTCGGCAATCGCTTCCGCCCTGAAGCCAAACGGGAGATTGCTTGGAATCTTTTATTTAAACCCACAGTTCGACGCGACAACACCGGACGATGGACCGCCTCACGGAACAAGTCTTGAAGAGATAGAATCGCTCTTTTTAGCAGACAGCGAATTTGTCCTCTTAGACTCGGAAAAGCCAAACGCATGTTATCCGGGAAGGGAAGGCCGAGAGCACGTACTACAATTCCAAAGGCTCTAATACCCACTGGACAAGCTTTAAAACATGAATTCTGACAGAAATTCACCTCAATAACGGAGTCAATGGAGATCAACATATCCACAGCATCAGACCGGCTGCTACTATAAATATGTTGAGTCTTCGGGCTTAATAAACGAGTTTTCTGACTTAGTCAGATGGTCCGCTCGGCGGCAGTCAGTGCAGTGGTTGCGACTGCTGAGAGTCTCGTAGTAAAGGAGGTGATCCAGTGAAGCATGGTGACTGTACGGGTGAATGTTCGGGTGGGTTTTCCTACTGAACAATCCGCCTGGTTGATAGCTGGGTGCCCTTGCGTAATTCCAGCCTCTCAACGGCATTCATTTATAGAACTGCCGCTCCATTTTTGGGGCGGCAGTTTTTTTTCGTTGTATAGTCTAGGGCATGGAACCACAGCCCCTGGCCAACAGTACAGCCCGCCGCAACGTCCGTCTTTTCATGGCGTTTCGTATTCTGTTTAACATACGGTTTTATTATCCCGTTTTTATGGTGATGTTTCTGAAATATGGAATCACCCTTGAACAATTTGGTCTATTGAATGCAGTGTGGGCAGTGGTGATCGTTCTACTTGAGGTTCCATCTGGAGCACTCGCTGACATTCTCGGTAGAAAAGCACTTCTTGTTGCAGCGGCTATCATGATGACCGTTGAAATGCTTCTCCTTGCAGTGGTACCCATTGGTTCCTCGTGGGTATTTCCTGCTCTTCTCCTCAATCGTATTCTCAGCGGTGCAGCCGAAGCATTCGCATCCGGAGCCGACGAAGCACTTGCTTTCGATTCACTGAAAGCCGTAGGGAAAGATGGCGACTGGCCTCGGGTACTCGAACGGCTCATGCAGGTTGGTGGACTAGCTACGATCGTTGCAATGGTTACTGGGTCACTGGTGTATAGCCCCGACCTTATTCAGGCAGCGAGTGACTGGGCAGGTTACAAAACTTTAATAACCCTCGACGACACCTTCCGACTGCCGGTATGGCTCACCTTTTTCTCAGGGTGCGGTGCAATCCTTGTGACTCTTTCAATGCGGGAGTTACCTCGTGAAGAATCCTTAAAGCACGTCACTCTCCTCGATCCTTTTAGGCAAACATTTCAGACTGGCCGATGGATTCTCACGAACCCTATGGTGCTTATTGTGATTGCAGCCGGTGTTCTTTTTGACCAGCCCATCCGACAATTGCTTGTAGTTTCAAGCCAGCTCTATGCCCGAATCGACATACCAGTTTTGTACTTCGGCGTGATCAGCGCTGGCACTGCAGTCATAGGACTTCTTGCCGCTTCGCCTATGCGACGCCTTGCGACAAGTCAGTCACCGAAAGCAAATTTTCGGCTGATCTTTACGACTGTTACCATCGGTCTTTTCGGGACGGCACTACTTATCCCATGGTGGGGTGTCGGTTTTTTCATGCTTCTTTCACTCTCAATGCGCCTTCTTATGTTTCTACAGAGCCACTACCTGAATCAATTGGTTGACTCAAAGCACCGGGCAACAGTCTTGAGTTTCTGAG
>MDTC01044997.1_pt1 | contig 24446 bp, 9 predicted proteins | sample 811181 | NCBI WGS metagenome assembly MDTC01 (sample SAMN05326644, study PRJNA326480) | marine metagenome | isolation source: seawater | place: Pacific Ocean: North | collected 2011
TCCCCATTGTGCTGCTGATATCGTTGTAGAACCTATGTTCTCTAACTGCGCTCCCTCTGCTGCTGTTAAGTTGGATATCTCAGTGACCTTGCTTGCTGTTATAGTAGGAATGTTAGATGCTGACAAACCACCATCGAGTATGTTTATCTCAGCAAGTGAGGCAGTTATTCCTAGATTCGTTAATGCATTACCTTGTTGAGTTGAAGTTAATCCTTGATTGCTGACATCTACTCTCAATCTGTTTCCTAGAGAAGTTGCAGTTGTGGTTGAGAATGATGCATCATCTCCTAACGCTGCTGCAAGTTCATTTAGAGTGTTAAGTGCTGAAGGTGCTGAAGCAACGATTCCTGCTACCTCTGCATCAACGTATGCCTTGATAGATTGCTGGCTCGCTGCGGCTGTTGCACTATTGGAACTCATGTTGTCTTGGTCAAGAAGAGTCAATTGTGTATTTGCTGTCATATCGTCTACAACAAAATTGATTCTACCGTTAGTATCATCATAGGAGACTCCTATTCTTGTTTCTGTTCCAACAAGCATACCACCTACAATGTCTTGAACCTGCTCAGTAGAGAGTTGTGTGTTAGTATTCGCCGTCATATCATCTACGACTAAATCGATAGTCCCGTCACCATCTTGATATGTGGCTGATACTCTCGTTTCGGTATTGCTACTAAACATAGCACCAACTATATCTTGTACCTGTTCTGTGCTTAATTGAGTATCTGTGTTAGTAATTGCTCCCGATGCCGCACCTAAGTAGCCCCATTGTGCTGCGGAGATTGTTGTTGAGCCTATATTTTCTAATTGCGCCCCTTCATCTGCTGTTAAGTTACTTAATTCAGTTACTTGTGATATAGCAATTGTTTTGTTGCTTAAGGTCTGAGAACCCGATAGTGTAGCAACTGTATTATCAATAGCAACTGTTACTGTATCTGTATTACCAACTACTGTATCTATTCCTGTTCCACCCGCAATATCTAATGTATTACCATGTGCGATAGTTTGGTTAGTACCGGAATCTCCTGTTAAGGTAAAAGTAGTTAATTGATTTGTATTAGTATTAGCAGTCATATCATCCACTACCAAATCGATAGTGCCATCTCCGTCTTGGTAGGTAGCACTTATCCTAGTCTCAGTATTTGAACCGAACATCGCTCCTACAATGTCCTGCACCTGTTCTGTTGAGAGTTGAGTATTGTCATTAGCAGTCATATCGTCTACTACCAAATCAATTGTTCCGTCACCATCCTGATACGTTGCACTTATTCTTGTCTCGGTGTTTGAACCGAACATTCCTCCGACTATATCTTGAACCTGTTCTGTGGTAAGTTGAGTGTTAGTGTTGGCAGAATTAAGAGTTATCGAATCCCCGCTTGTAGTAATTGTCATCCCACCAGCCGCCACCAGCGTTAGAGTATCAGTTGTTGAGTCAGCCGCAGCAGTCGTTTGCCCACTTACTGCCACATTGCTGAAGGCATTCTGATTGTTCTCTCCACCTGCACCTGCTGCTACAAGAGTGAAGCCTCCACTTGTATCATCATAACTTAGTAAATAATTATCAGTAGAAGAGTTTGCAGTATTTGTTGTACTTATTTTGGCTGCTGTGATAGCGTCATCAGCAATTCTTGCAGTTGCGAAAGTTCCCGAAGTTATTTTGCTTGCAGCAAGACTTGGTATTCTAGCAGTTCCTAGTGTTCCACTTGTTATTTTGGAAGACGCTAAGTTTGGTATATCACTTGCTGCAAGCCCATCGTCTAGTATGTTTATTTCTGCTAAGGAAGCGGTAATACCTAGATTTGTTAGGGCATTTCCTTGTTGGGTTGAAGTAAGTCCTTGATTACTAACGTCAACTCTTAATCTGTTTCCTAACGATGTAGCGGTTGTTGTGGAGAAAGAAGCATCGTCACCAAGAGCAGCAGCGAGTTCGTTCAAGGTATTGAGAGCAGATGGTGATGAGTCTACTAGTCCTGCAACTTCGCTATCGACATATGCCTTTATTGACTGTTGACTAGCAGCAGCAGTTGCACTATTAGTTGCAAAATTATCTTCGTCAAGTAATGTCAATTGAGTGTTTGCTGTCATGTCATCTACTACGAAATTAATCCTACCATTTGTATCATCATAAGTAACGCCGATTCTTGTTTCAGTACCTACTAACATTGCACCTACAATATCTTGAACTTGTTCTGTGGATAATTGTGTATTCGTATCAGCAGTCATGTCGTCAACGACTAAATCTATTGTTCCATCTCCATCTTCGTATGTTGCAGATACCCTAGTCTCCGTGTTGCTTGTGAACATAGCACCGACAATATCCTGAACTTCTTCAGTTGTTAGTTGGGTATTGGTATCTGTGGCAGCAAGTGTTAGTGTTCCCGCCGCATCATCATACGTTTTGGTTATGTTAGAACCTGCTACGATTACACCTGCTACAAAGTCCTCGACTTGCTCTTGGGTTAGTTGGGTATTCGTATCTGTTGATACGAAGTTTAACTTACCACCTGTATCATCATAAGTCACTGCAATATTGGTTTCTGTTCCTCCATCTACCATTGCCCCAATTATGTCTTGAACGTTTTCAGTAGTGAGAATAGTATCAGTGGTGAATGTGAGATTGCTCTGCATGTATGATTGCAGTACACTGACATCCATTCTCTTCAATGTACCAGCATCACTGAGAACCAATTCATCAGTAGAATCAAGCCCACTAGTCAATGCTGTTTGTCCTGTAATATCCCCTATCACGAAGTTGGATGCTCCTGAAGAAGCAAAGTTCTGTGCTGCTATGTAGTCGAAAACTGCATCACCAGTGACTAGGTTAGCATTACCATCAGCAACTGAGCCAGTTGTTGCGGCTATCGTGGAATCAAATGACAAAGTTCCATCGTCATTGATTGTGATTGTCTTCGTAGCGTTATCAGCACCAGTTACCTCTATCTTTGGGTTTGCACTCTGTCCGGTGTTTGGCGTAATTAGAATGTCCTTATCTGAGTTAGCCATTAGTATTCAACCTCCATCTTTCCAACATCCTTTCTCTCACCATGTATTATGTAGAAGCAGTCAACACCCTCGTCTGCGGCATTACCTACGAACACACGATTGTCTTCTATCTTTTCTACATATAACATTTGGAACTCACCATTTGCAGTTAATTGTACTGTGATTGTATCTTCATCAACTAGTTCCTTCCAATACTCAGGAAGTTCGATTGATACACCCATATTGTCACTACCTGTTATTCTACCTCTATGATATACACCATGTTCCGGTCCTTCAAGAGAACCGTGTTGTAGTGTCTTACCTTCTTGTGTTGGGTGTGGAATAACGAAAGACTTGGTTTGTGCAGCGAATGAGCCTTCTACTTGTAGTTTGTATCCGGGGGTTGCTGTACCAATACCAACACGATTGTTGGTCGTATCTATCTTAAATGTGGTAGTGTCTACTACTACATCTCCTGATACAGTTAGAGCAGATAATGTTCCAACACTTGTTATTCCTGACTGTGCTGCGTCAACATTCAATGTATCTCCACTTAGAGTTATTCCTGTTCCAGCAGTTAGGTTAGTATCATCTGAGATATCTATTGGGTCTACTGTAATTGTCTGACCACTGATACTTAGGTAGTTTCCACTACCTGTGAGTGTGACGTTTGTTGAGTTATCAGTTCCAGCAGCATCGACTCCTAATGCACTTCTAGCCGCAGATGCAGAAGTTGCTCCTGTTCCCCCTAGTGTAAGAGGCACAGTTCCGGCAGTTATTGCCTGACCTGATAGACTGAGATAGTTGTTTGATACAGTTGCAAGAGTCACATTTGTTGAGTTATCAGTCCCTGCGACATCTACATTCAAATTTGTTCTTGCATTGGATTGCTGTGTTCCACTAAGTCCTTGAGAAGCGGTGTCTACTCTCAGTCTGTTACCTAGTGCGGTTGTAATAGTGTTTGAGAAGTTAGCATCATCGTTGATTGAGGCTGCTAGTTCGTTCAGTGTATTCAATGCAGCAGGAGCAGAATCTACTAGACTTGCTACCTCAGTGTCAACATAAGCCTTGATTGATTGTTGAGTAGCAAGATGTGTTGCTGAGTTAGAAGCCATATTGTCTTCGTCTTTCACTGGAACTACGAAGTCAAGCGTTCCATCTCCATCTTCATATGTGACACTAATGAATGTCTCAGTGTTACCTGTAACCATTCCACCAACGAAATCCTCTACATTTTCTTGAGACAATTGAGTATTGGTGTTAGTAGAACTGAAATTCAACTTACCGTTTGTGTCATCATAAGTTACAGTCATGTTGGTCTCAGTATTACTGCTTACCATAGCACCTACGATATCTTCTACCTGTTCTGTTGTCAACTGAGTATTAGTGTCAGTGGATGCTATTGTTAGTGTGCCGCTTGCGTCATCATAAGTCTTAGATACATTGCTTCCTGCTACTACTAAGTTAGCAACAATATCTTCAATTTCCTCTTGTGTTTTTCCAGTGGAAGCGATGGTTAGAGTACCTGCTGAATCATCATATGTTTTGGTTATGTTAGTTCCAGCAACAATTACCCCGTTCACGAAGTCTTCTACTTGCTCTTGAGTTAGTTGAGTGTTAGTGTTAGTATCAGTAGATGCGATAGTAACTGCTCCATTACTTTCAGTAATAGTTACATTAGAACCAGCAGTAAATGCTAGTGTCTCACTACTTGCTAAGGTGTTACCACCTGCTGTAACTGTTCTCACCGCAGTAATGTATGAATCTAAATCACTTATTTGTGATTCAGTAATTGACAATGCTGCTTGGTGTTGTGTTACGCTTCCCGCAGATATTCTTGCATTAGCAAATGTTCCTGAAGTAACCTTACTAGTGGCAAGACTCGGTATCCTTGCAGTACCTAAAGTACCGCTTGTTATCTTAGAAGCAGCAAGACTTGGTATGTCGCTTGCAGATAATCCGCCATCTAGTATGTTTATCTCTGCTAGACTTGCTGTTATTCCTAAGTTTGTTATTGCGTTACCTTGTTGTGTTGCCGATAGTCCCTGACTGTTGGTATCTACTCTAAGTCTATTACCTAATGAAGTAGAAGTGGTAGTTGCAAAGTTAGCGTCATCTCCTAGAGCAGCCGCTAGTTCATTTAATGTGTCTAAAGCAGCAGGAGCGGAAGAAATTCCTCCTGCCACTTCTGCGTCAACATATGCTTTTATTGACTGTTGACTGGCTACTTTAGTTGCAGAATTAGAAGTCATGTTATCTTCATCTAGCAAGTCAGATGAGATTGAGTAGTTGTTAGCACTAGCAGCAATACCGTTTAGTTTCGTGTGGTCAGCATCTGTGAATACATTAGAGTCTGAAGCAGATTCAACTAGAGTTCTAATTTCTGCGGCAGTTTGGTCAGCAGTAGCAGCAGTTTCAATCCCTGCTAGTTTGTCAAACTGGTCATCAGTCATTAGACCATGAGCAGATGTTGTTGCATCAGGTATAGTAGCAGTAACTGTGGTAGCACCTGTTTTTGTCAGGGTTAAGGTATTGCCACTGAATGCTGCTGAAGTAACTGGTTTCTCTGTTGAGTCTATTAGTATTCTTTCGTTTATCCTACTCACTGATATGTTTCCTATACCTTCAAAGTTTACAGAAGTGAAAGTTCCATCTGTTCCTGTTAGTTTTAGTCTCTTAGCCCCAGTTCCTGTTGCATCTTCAACAGTGAACGCATACTGTGTATCATTAGCATCGAAGGCTGTTTCATCTACATAGGTCTTCACTGCTCTAGATGATGGTATTCTATCATCAAGGTTGCTCGCAACGGAAATATTAGTATCTAAACCAGTTATCCCATTCAAATCAGCAATAGTAGAAGCGGTAGTGAGATAGTTTCCTGATGCTTGTTTACCATTTAATTGAGTTTGAATAGATGATGTTACCCCGTTTAGATGGCTAATCTCAGCAGCAGAAACATCAGTCACACCATCTAGTATGTTTATCTCTGCGGCAGAAGCAGTCACACTTAGGTCTGTTAGACTACCAGCCTTTGCATTCAATGCTGACACTAACCCAGTGACCTTGCTCTGTGCTATATCCAAGAGTTTGCTATTTGGGATAGAACCTGCTAATTGTGTATTACTTACACCTCCTGACTTGATGGTTACTGCTCCACTACTAATATCAAAATCAGCACTAGCGAAAGATGCAACTCCTTTGTTAGATGCAGTAGCCTCTTCAACATCTATTGTTAGTGTGCCACTGGAATCATTGTAAGTAGTGGTTATTGCTTCACCATCACTAAACAATGCATTGACTCTATCATCCACTCTTTCATCTGTATAGTAGAGATTCGCTCCTTCTGCTACATTTGCAGTCGTTAAAGTGATGCTTCCACCTAGAGCAACAGTGCTTCCGTTTACAGTTACAGATGAGTTTGCTAGTTTGTTGTTTGCTATACTGCCAGCGAGTTGAGCATTCGTAACTGAGATGTTTGATACGTTACTTGAGAAGTCTGCACCAGCAGTTGCTCCTGATTCTACACTCACTAACTTGGTGTTCAGAGCAGATGTAAAGTTGACATCTGATTGAGTATCAGCAGACAATACTCCCGTCACATTATTTATTGTGAGGTTACTACCAACCTTCACTCCACCGAGAACAGAATCAGTTGCCTTATTTAGACTGAAGAAATTCGCTCCACCTTCGATGTTATCCAGTTTACTCTTCAAGGTATCAGTGAAGTTGTTCTGAGTAAGTCCACCGTCACCAACTGAGTATTGTGTGTCTGTAACTGTCTCAGTAGCAGAGGTTATTGCGAGTATGTGTCCATTAGAATCTAGAGTTATATCTTGGATGTATGTTCTTCCAGTATTATTCACTGATGATGCTGCACCGGAAATGGTGGGGTGTGCAGTTAAGAAGCCTGAGTTAGTATTGCTGTAATTAGATAAATCAGTATCTACGTTCAAGGTATCTCCGGCTAATACGATGTTTGTTCCTGCAACTAGATTGGTATCATCAGAGATGTCAATCTCACCAAGAGTAATCTGCTGCCCATTGAGAGTTAGGTAATTCCTACTTCCTGCTAGTGTCACATCTGTTGAGTTGTCTGTTCCTGATGGGTCTACGTTGAGGAGTGTTCTTCCCTGAGCAGCAGTGAGAGTTTCTACTGAGCCAGCATTGCTACTTGTTCTTCCTAGTAGGACATTGGAACTAACATTCTGTACCTTGTCAAAGGTTATTGCATCGTCTGCTATCCTAGATGTTCCGAATGTCCCACTGGTGATTTTATTAGTTGCTATGTTTGGTATCCTACCAATATTAAATGTCCCACCAGTAATCTTACTTGCACTTAAGTCAGGTATGTCTCCTGCTACTAATTTATCAAAGAGATTGGCAAGTGTGGTCTTCTTTAGACCGCTACTGCTACTGTCATGATAAGCCAAGAAATCTTGTGTTAGGTCTATCCCATTCTCAGTGCTTAGACTATTAATCGTGACTTTCAAGGTTGAACCTGTTCTGTCTAAACCGCTTCCTATTGTCAAACTAGGTTCTTTTCCACTTAACGCAGATGTTAGTCCCGTAATCTTACTCTGTGCAATACTTCCGGCTAGTTTCGCATTCGTCACTGCATTGTCAGTGATAGCAGCAGTTTGAATCGCATCATCTGCCATGTGTGCAGAAGTCACTTGGTCGGCTGCAATATGTGCGGTTCTTACAGCATCATCTGCTATCTTGTCGTTATCAATTGCATCATCAATTATCTTTGTAGTTGACACAGAATCAGTTGCAAGTTTAGTAGTAGTTATTGCACCATTTGCTATCTTTGCCGTTGTGACACCCAAGTTGACTAACTCAGCAGTATTGATTGTATTTGCTCCAATTGCAGTAGATAGTGTGACGTTCCCTGTTCCATCGAAAGAAACCGCACCAGCAGTCACATCACCTGATAATGCGAAGTTCCTAGCATTTGTTAGAGCAGTGGCAGATGATACAGTTCCTGTTACATTGCCGATGAAATTTCCTGCAACGAATGTCTCAGAACCAACTGTCCATCTATCGTTAGTCTCATCCCAAATCAACGTCTTGTTTGTTTGGTTTCCTCTCTCTACCTCTATACCAGCGTTTTCAGATGGCGCACTCGTTTCATCTGAGTTTAGAGTGATTATGCTATCTCCTATATTGACAGTGTTCGAGAGTACAGTAGTTGTAGTGCCACTAACAGTCAGGTTGCCACCGATAGACAAGTTCCCCACATTGATAGTATCATTTGAGTCACCAAGACTGAAAGTTCCTAGATTCGCATTGTGCAATGCAGACCTCACATTGTCTGTATCTGTAACATCTGCACCCGCTTCTAATCCCAACATGGTCACAATATTGGCAGGAGTTATCTCCTCGATGTTTCCTGCACCGGAGGAGTCTCTTCCTAGTATTCGGTTTGTAGCAGATACATTCTGCATTTTGGCGTATGTAATTGCATCATTAGCCACATCTGCTGTTGCGATTGTTCCATCTGCTATCATGGCTGATGTGACTTGTACCTCTTCGACTGTTCCAGTGGAAGCCTTTCCTAAGACTCGATTTGCTGTACCAATGTCTTGTATCTTATCGTAGGTCACTGCATCACTTGCAATCTTAACAGTCGTAACATTCCCATCTGCAATCTTAGTAGTTGTAACAGCAGCAGTTCCTAACTTCGTTTCTGTTACTGCTCCGTTGTTTATCTTCGCATTAGTTACTGCATTGGCTGCTAAGTTACTATCATCTAGACCAGTCAGTTGACTGTCTAATGCCAATGTTCCTGTGCTAGATGGTAGTGTAATAGTAGCAGAGCCTTTGGTTAGTGTACCATCATTGTTGATTCGCATTGTCTCAGAACCACTGTTGATTGCAGAGAACTGTCGGGTCGCTTGTTCATAAAAGAGAAATTGATGCAGCCTACTAGTGGAGTTGTTGCTGTCAGCAGTATCTACTTTGACCACGATTAGGGGTATGTCTCCGTCCGTTAGTTCTGCAACAGTCGCTGCACCAGTAGTTGCCTTCCCAGTAACAGTTCCGTGTCTCCATGACAAGGCATTTGATGCGTTTACTACAATCACACCATACCAATCATTAGAGTTAGCAGCAATAGTAGAGACAGTTGTTGTTAGAGTAGCACCACTGACATCTACTAACTTACCATCTCTGAGGACTTTACCTGCTGCAACCTGAAAATGGGTTCTGCTACTAGTAGTACCCTGAGTCAAATCGAAACCGCTTATTCCTCTGTTCTCGCCAGTGGCAGCGTGTAATGCCTTGATGATTCCTGAGTGTATGTTGTCTGTGCCATCCTTGAGTTGTGTGCTGGAAGGGTTAGTTGATAGTGTCGAAATAATACCCGGATTTGATGTCATTAGTTATCCACCTCTACTCTTATTGTAAACGAAACTGTGTCACCGCTTGCTACAACACCAGTGTTTGTGAAAGTGACTCGGCTCAATAACGTGCCGTTTCCAGCCGTAGTGCCATTCCTGAAAATACCTATTTCTGAAACTCCTGATGATGGTATCTGCGCTCCTGTAAAATCTACATTGTAAATCAAAGTAGAACCAACAATAGTGGGAACTTGCCCTGTCTTTTGGAAGATGAAATTATTCAACCCCCCTTGACTAGCAGAAGTTGTATCTCTTCCATCTCCAATCGCAACCACTTGGTAGTTTGTCTTTATTAAATCCGCAATATCTGCTGCTCCTTCATTTACTACTGTCATCTTCAATCCTCACTTGTATAGTACCCTATTACCTGACTTCCCGTATTCTCAAATCCTACTTCCTCAGTGAAACCCAAAAGGTCATCAAAGCCCATGTTTGAACTCTCGCCACTGCCAGTGATTGTATACTGAACGAGTGTAGTCTTTAACGATATAGAATCTGTAAGAGACAGACCTGTTGACACATCCTCTGCGTTTCTAGAGAAAAGCGTTGAACTACTAGAGCGTTGCTGTGAACCGAGTTCCGCTAATCTCTCAGCAATCGTCTTGTTGAAAGTTCCAACAGTCATAGTCAGTTGACTAGAGAGAACATTCTCTATTTCAAATATCAAGTAGTCTCCTGCTGGAATGCCTTGTCCTTCCATATCTAGATATACGATATCTCCTGCCTCTAATGTTTCAAGCCCCTTCTTCTCAAGACTCAATGTTATCTTTCTATTGTTTTGGTTGTATAATTCTAGAAGTTCGTGTGCCTTTATCTTTACATCTGATATGTTTCTCAGAGTCGGGTCTACGAATGTTACATGCGTTCCCTTACCTGCAATATTTCTTTCAACGGTTGTAGAGATTTTATCACCTACAACTGTCACTTTATTGGCCTTTGCAAACAATGAACTGTTTTTCTTTACAGAGAAGATTCTATGAGTGCCAAAGGAAATTGATTGTTTTCTTGTTAAGGCATTTGAATTTAAGTCTCGAAATACCACTTTTCTATCTTTAACTTTAAAATCCAATCCTTTCTTTCCTGCCATTTCATTCAAAGTTTCATATGCTGGCTTATTACTGAAATTATTGGTTGCGATGAAAGTCTTCCTGTTTCTCTTAATTATCTCATCATTGAGAACAGGGTTGAACCATAAATCCACATCTCCATCAGTATGAACATCGGTAACTGTAATGACACTTCCCGACACAGAGCCAACGACTCCAATCGGATATCCTTCATGCGTGTAGATTACATCCCCTGCTTCTAGATTCTCAACTGTTGCTTTGCATGTGATGAGATTGTTATTGACAGACTGAACGATGTTTCCTGTGAACTCTGATTGTGTTTGTATCAAGTCAGAGGTCATGCCAGCACTTCTGATTATCTTGTCCATGTGAGTCTCTATCTCCTCACCGATAATCATGCTTGTTCCAACATGGCAATTGGTTATATTTTGGAGATTTGGTTTCCTTCTGAGTTCCAAGTTGACTATCTCTCCAAAAGAGACAACACCCTTACCATTCAGAACCCCATCGTATGTTAATTTGAAATGTCCTCTTCTTATTCCTGTATTGCGATTGTTACTCGTAAAGCCAACAGTCATTGTCTTGACTTCCTTAACATCACCGTCAGTAATCATAACCTCAAACGTATCCCCATCGTTGTATGGGAGCATGTTGAAACATTCGACATACGACCTGCCGAAAGCAGACTGACAGGAAGAATTACCTAGAATAGCATTTGGAGAAGGAGCAGTGTCTAGGTTCAATAGCACATACGCACTGAAGATGCCTTCATTGGTATGATTTTCATAAGCATTGAATACCGTATTAATTCCACCTTCAACTCCTGTTCTATATCCACTTGACGTTTCAGAATAATCCAAACCAGTGCTGAACAACTTACCAAATGTTATCTCATTCGGTGTCTCCCTGAATGTTGTCTCGGATAATCTCATCAGTCTGAAGAAAGGGACTTCGGAAATGGTAGAGAATGGCTCATCCAATACAATTGTATGCACTCTGCTTGTATCATTGCTAGTGGATATCGTGTGAGTGTGACTGACTATCTTACCCATATAGGCGATGTTCAGAGTCTTGTTTGAACTCCTCCCAAGCGTATCCTTGTCGCCTCCTGACAAATCATTCGCACCTAGAGAAGTATCGCCTAGACTCTCTATGCCTCTGTTGCTCACTAGATAGTAGCCAGTTAAGTTAGGCGTGTAATCTAACCAAGCGTGTTCTGAGTCTGTATCACTCACTGTTACGGTCAATGTCTTGTTGCTATTTGAAATAGAGACATTAGCATCTGCTGTATTGACGAAAGGCTTGATTAACATTCTAGCAGAGTATACTCCACCACCATTGTTCGATGATACATCAACATGATTCTGAACTCTATCACTCGCACTTGTTGAAAGCACTTCACCTGCTCTATTATCCAAGAAGTATGTTGCTGCTCCTATAATATCATTATTCGGGTTTCCACTAAATGAAGTGCCACTAGTAGATACTTTCGCTAGTGTATGTGTTCCAGTAACTGCCCTGAATGTTCCGCTAGTTGACTCGTAGACCATAGTATTAGTCGAGTGCTGGTCAATGTCATTTACTGTGGTAAAAGTTCCTCCAATATATGTCTCATAGGAAGTCCTGAACTCTCTAGTTCCTAACATACTGCTACATTGAAACATGTCTTCAGGAACACTAGGGCCACTTTGACTTACTCTCTTGATATCTCGGAACACAGCAATGCAGTTCTCATATGGGTGAACATCGTTCTCTAGCCCCATCTTCGATGTTGTTGTTACTGTTGAGGTTGCTCTATGGTCTTGCAATAGTCCTGCTAGGACTCTAGAGATATTCAGATATGGTGGTGAAGCATAGTCACTATGAGACCACTCGTTGCTATTGTGATATGGTGACTGTTTCGCATTTGCAAGTTCATTAGCAGTGCTTACATGTATTCCAGCCTTAAATATGAATGGGAGTAAGACAGAAGGTGGGTCAAATGTGTTACCATTAGCGTTCTTCAATTTTGCATACCTGAATGTTAAGTCATTATTGCCACTTGTTTTGTAGTAGGGTCTCATGAGAAGAACTCGACTCATATCCAACTGGTCTCCACTACTAGCAAGTTTTCGGGTCTCAAACGCATCGTTGGTGAAACTAAAATCATATTGGGATTTACCGTATTGCGGAATCAGATATGCGTCAGTTGCTGAAGCATCTGCTGTGTTATGGAGTGTTCCTGATACACTTCCTGCTGAATTTATGGTCTGTGCGGAACTTCCAGTAGTGAGTAACAAAGCACCGTTTGTTGCATTGAAGATTGAACTTCTCTCCGGTATCGTGAGAGACCCACCATTTGTCCATGATAATGAGAGGGAGTTTGATGAAACAGTGAATTTTAGATTGTCCTTGCTCGCCTCTCGTTGTCTGAGCATTGCATACGCACCATACTCCTGTTCATATTCGCCTTCTAGTGAATCAGCATCGACAGGGTTGAAGTGCCAGTCGAATGTTGCTTCGACAAGTCTAGCCACACCGAATCTCTTAATTTGATTAGTAGTCTTATTCGCTGCCTTTATCGATGCCCTCTCAAAGTTATTGTCTGTCTTGTCTGTTGACTTACTTCTACCGTCATATTCAGAGTGTGTTGTTTCACTAGATGATATTCCCCCATCGCTCTCTAACAGACATGCGAGGTCATCATAGTTGAGTGTCTGACTTCCAATATTGTTGTATCTCAAGTTTGAATGTGGGTAAAGGTCTCCTGTGGCAAATAATTCGTATGCTTGTGCCTTGCCATCTAGATTCTCCCAACTTAGTAATTGTGTGAACTTGTCTGTTACTGTTGAGTGTGTTGTTATTCTAGATGGAGGAACTAATGTCGAAACACCCGTTGTTGCATTATATACGCTTCCCGTTGTATTGATTAGAGTGTAATCAGAACTGAGCATATTGCTTCCAAGTAGGGGTCTTGAGGATTGAGTCAGTGTAGTAGAGGAAGGAGCATCACCATTGCCTAGTATCGGATACCCAACAGCATAACCCCTTACATTCTGTTGCTTGGAACTCTTGTTGTATATTCCACCTGCTTTCTTTTTTATTGTTCCACTACTGAACTTCTGCAAATCCCAATATCTGAATGTCTCTCTTGGTGTATAGATGTCGTCAGAAGAAATGAGGTCTAGATTAGCAGAGGTAGTATGTCCTGTGTCGAATCGGTGGAGAAACCCGCCATCGTTGATGTTGTTGTTTACGAGATAGAATGAATAATCAGTTCGGGTATCTGATGTATTATTCTCAACTCTTCCCATGACAACAGGACAAATAGGTGCGATTCTCATTCTAGCACCACCATCCTCTTTCTCTATGATATCCAATACAGTGAATCTCTCTGAAGCAAATGTCATCATGTTAACCGAAGTTACAGATGTTCCTAATTCATTTGACAGTTGAAATGCGAAGATTGAGTCATCGGTGCTTACATCGGTGCTTATGTTGTTAATGCTTATCGGAGTTTTGATATCATATCCTAGAGTTCTATTCTCAAGGAAAGAACCACTGTTTGAAGTTCCCTCTAATTTTGTCCTGTTTAGGCTAACATCAAATGAGAAACTATCTTGCAGGATAACTCCCTTGTCGCTAATACCTCTAAAGTCAGTTGTAGATGTAATAGCAGGGTTGCTTCCTATCGCCTTAATTCCTGATAGGTATGTCGCTTCAGTAAATGGGTTGTAATACCAAATGTTGGTTGTTGAATACATATGTGCTAGTGGTTTGTGTGTCAGTGTTATTGCGGAGGCAGTGGCAGACGCTACTTCTCCAATGAAGATTCCTGTGCTTCTAGTAAAGAGAAGCATCTTGGCAGTAGGAGTGAAGTTATCTCCTGAAGAATGGGTAATCACCTTTCCACTCACACTAACAGATGTCAGTGTCTCAGTGCTGGAAAGAGGCACTACTGGATTCAATGTTGTGTGTATCATATCCTCGGTGAAAAGTAGATTCTGATTCACTTGGGTATTCAATAATGCTGCTGCATTGTCCCTACCTTCCAATGTCAATAAAGACAGACCGTTCTCTGTTTCTGTCTCGCTTAGTTCAATTGTTCCATCGAAGGCTTCCTCTTGTATGCTGTAATTACCTTCATAGTAGTAGAATCTAGAGTCTGTGTTGTTTTGGTAAAACTTTCTGTCACCATCTTGCAACTTGATATATTCCATGTCTCTATCTATGTAATCCACCTTGTTCTGATGGGTAGATAGTGCAGAGAACACTACATTTGTGTTGAATAGTTTACTATCCTTCTTTGGTATTGTAGCATCTGATACTGTCAATCTGTTTCCATCTGCGTAATGCACTTGAGTATCAGATTCGACATCCTCTGTGTTCAGAACACCTGTCCATGCTGCTATCTTAACTACTGAGTTAGAGAACTCATGAACGGAGTTGACAACAGTGAATGTATTTGCGTTCTTTGTTTTGTTGGCCTTTACTGTGAGTGTCTGTGTCGTACCGCTCTTCACAGCAACTGTATCTACAACGTAATAATACCCATCGACTAATATGACAGAATCTGTTGCGAGTTTCTCAGATAGTTTGTAATCATGAGCATCCTCCATATCATGGAACTCTATGCTATTAGCAACAGTTCCTGACTTACTTGCTTTGAATGGAAGAGTCTTGAATGTTGATTTGTCAGTGAATAGGTTCTTCAATACTCTAAGCCTATGTCCTTCTTTGTATTTCTTAGGAAGTATGCCTGAGTTGTTCATGACTTTCAGTTTGCACATCTTACTCATCTTGTTCTGTGGGCTATTTACGATTACATCAGTTACTAGAGGAACAATATCATTTCTTCTTGGTCTTGGGTCTGATGCGATGTATCGTGAAGGTCCATTCCTATTACCATCGAGAGTTGAAGCAGTGGGAGTTGTACTATCTGTCTCATGTCTCTTCATGTTTGGGAACGCCTTGTGCCAAAACATCGGGTCAAAGTTTGAATCCGAATCATCTGTGATTCTGAGATTGTCAACAAGGGTAGCATCTAATCTTGTTCTACTAATACTTTCTATCGTGCCTTTCAATCTAGCATGAGTTCTGAATACTATATTCTGTATTCCCTTTCCAATCTTCACGGTGAAGTTGCTCGTTGTTGCACTCTTTGCTTTGTATGCAACTTCTAAGTGGATGTCATTATTGTCAATTTCTTTGATGTTTCCATACCACTCATCTGTTCCACTGTCAAACAGAGACATACCCTCACATAACTTGTCTGTGTCTCCTGAACTATTGGTCGTGAATTTCACAGTGTTACTGCCTTCTGAGTATAGTGCTATCGCTGTATTGGATGTCATTGTCACAGTATCAGAGTAATCATACCACCTAAGTCTAGTCAAAGTGTATTTCTCCATGTAGTCCAGTTGGTCATCCTGCTCTAACCTGTCATTGTAGAAGTAGAACGTAGGTGTGGCAACTAGATTCAAGACATCGTAGTTGTCTGTTGCTGCTTGGTTGTCACCACGAAGCCCATAACTAACAGCCATGACATCAGTTGCTGTCTTCGCTGGCCCTTTGAATACCTCAAAGTTAGTTCCCTTTGGGATAGGAGTAGGATACTGTGGACTAAACTCCAAGCCATCTCCAAACTCATCGAATGTCACAATCGATGTTATCTTGGCGAAATGGGGTCTTGCCGAATCAGACTGCGTTGTGGAATCGTATATCTCAGGATTAATCAGAATGAAGTAATCATAGTTCTCTATATCCAAACTAAGTGTGTCAGTAGCAGGTGCAGATGAACTGTTGATGAGAGTGGAGTATACAAACTTCCTGTTTGTTTCTCCTGTGCTTATGGCTGAATCATATACCTTGACCTTGTATGGTGGTGTTATCTCGTTGTTTGTCGCATATGAAGTGAGGGTCTTGTTATGAGGCAGTATTCTGTTTCCTATCATATCTGCTCTATCATTAGATATCGATGTTCCATATGGCCCTTTTCTAATCTCAGTGAAGATAGCAGATGAAACTACATCAGAGGTAGCACTACCAGTACCGTTCTGCTCTGCTTCTACGAATGTCGCTTTCAATTTCGGGTTCACAGATACATCCTTGAATGCCTTTCCAGTGGAGAACTCAGTAGTCATACTGGCATATGCTTCATTGGCATCAGCCTCGTTGACCTCTATTGCTAGAGGATAAACCATAGTTCCGTTTGCCTTTGCCAATTTAATCACCAAACGTATAGTATAACAGAGTGTCACTGTAATTAGGAGTTAATGTAGTTATAGTAGCACAAGGACTGGCAGACTTATGGAAGGCTATCTCATACAACTCTCCCATGAACTGTGTGGCCTTTCTATTTGCAGCGTTTAAACTTCCATCTTGACCGATAAAGCAATCTGAGTTATTCAATCGGAACTTACCAATATTCACCTTCACCTTCTTTACCAGTTGGTTATTCAGATACAGTGAGATGGTATTATGGTCAAATGACATTCCTACCTTTGTCATTTGCTCAAGATACATAGCCTCCTTCTTCTGCTCTGTGTATAATGTGGATGTAACAGGAGTAGCAGGTGCAGCAGACAGAGTGATGTTGTTGCCTGAGATAGATGAAACTGTGCCAATCAAAACTCCTTCGTTGTTGTATATCTCGCTTCCAGTCCCAATCTCATCTGTTTCGTTCGTTCCTATTGTCAGACTGTTACCACTTCCACCAGTGAAGTTCGTCAATGATAATCCTGATGATATTCCTGTGTTTGCTAGAGCATGGCTTCCACTGGCAGCAGTTGCAGTTATTGTAACCGTGTTAGTTGATATGCTAGTAGTTAGAGCAGGGCTGAATTGAGCATGACCATTAGAGTTGTTTAATATGGCACTTCTTAGGTTTGCAGCAGTTGCAGCATTATCACTTGCATTTACTAAGAAGTAAGTTACTCCACTATTCTCCGTTCCAGTAGAACCAGTTGTCTCGCTGTTATCTCCCTTGCTAGGCTTATATCTTATCGTATTTCCAGCAGTGTCCGTTAGACTGATGAACGCAGTGGGGGTAATTGCGGAAGAACCTGAAACGAAATTAGAAAATGGACTGCTGCCAATGGTTACTACCGAGCCGTAATTACTGGTTGCTGTTATGGATTGGCTAGATTGTGTTCCTGTTGCTGGTGAGGTTATAGTAACTACATTAGTATTACTTCCTGTTCCCACGGCTGCTTGAGTGCCATCGAACTGACTATGTAAGCCAAATACTGTATTTATGGCATTCCGTAACTGAGTCGCAGTTCCACTAGTGTTGGATGCTTCCCTGACTCTGTATACAGTAGGAGAAGTCCCTGATATTGCTTGTCCATTTACTCCACTAGCAACGAACTTGAATAGCCTAGTTTGAAGAGACCCACTTGTTCCTCTCATTGCTATTGTAATCTTAGCATCAACTGTTGTTCCACTTACGGCATCTGCACCGACAATGATGGTTGCGTCACTAGAGTTATCTCCAAACGTGATAGCAGTTAGTTTACTGCCACCCGCAATGTTAGAGCCAATAACAGGACCAGTATTCGGAGTTGTGCTGTGATTTCCTGCTGGACCACTAGCATCTTGTGTCAAAACAATAACACCAGTATTCCCACTTGTGAGACTAACAGTTGTGGCCTCTATATCCAACCCTGAACTTGGGTCGCTTCCAACACCATTGAATGCGTTGATTGCTTGGGTTAACATGAATCTAAATTGTTGATTACTACCACTAGAAGTTAACCCCACTTCAGGAACAAATACATCAGTCGAGGTATATCCTGCATCGGTTAATGTAGCGGCTATTAAACCACCGCCCGTCATGCCCCCCATACCATTTAAGTCCGATATTCTTGCACCAGCCCCTTGCATCTCACTAGGAAAACCACTACTGGAAGAATTATCAATGTAAAAGAATCTATATGTTTTATTTGCACTAGTTCCTGAACCTGTTTGTCTGTTCCTTAAAATGATAGCATTATTGTCACTAGGAGCAGTGCTTGCTGTTATCGGAGTAGGACTCCAACCACTGCTGAATGTTATCTTCGCTGTTGCATTAGTTGCTGCTGAAGCACCGACATCCATTGCTCCACTGACAGTGGATGGCACTGCGTCAATTTCTATCGTTCCCGTCCCTAGAGTTGGTGGAACAGCCGCAGTATTCGTGAAGTTTGTTAGATTACCTGTGACTTGAATAGATGCTTGGTCGAATGCGGCTGTTGCTGACTCACTAAGTCTTCGTAATGAAGTGCTTATGCCATCATAGAAACTAGGATTATTTGCATCATAGTAACCATGCATTGTTTTCTTCGAGACAAAAACAGGACCATCAGTATCTATCGTGTGTGTTATCGGCGTACCAACAGAATCAGTCAATTCAACTACCATCTTGTACTCTGATGGTTGATTGAAGTTGGATGATGTTGTATTCTGTAAGTAGAACTTCAAATATGAATTAGAGAATATCATCATCTTATGTGAGTTTCTTCCTGCTCCGAAATAAGACACACTCTCATAGTTAGAAGTAGTATCGGCATGGTCATCAAGAGTCAAGTTAGGACTAGGTGGTGTCTTTGTGCTATCCACTCTTCCTTGTCCCGATGTTCTATGTCCTGCTCCATTGATATCGTATGGAGTAACTATTGCTTCGATGCTAAATGGTCCTCCATAGTCCCAAAGAGGATGTTTTGATTCGTCTAGCGTATTGCTTCCTTCTAGGTTATCGCTGTTGTAGTCATCATACTCTATCTTCAGATGTCCATCACACATGACAGGGAATATCAATGCCCTTGTATCTCCTACATGTGTGCTTGTTGCCATTCTTTCACCTACAAGTTGTTAATTGGATTCTCAGCGAGAACCTTAGCAACTTCAAACTCTAAGGTGAATGCTACACTATTGGGTTGTTCACCTGCAAAGGTAGTATTGAAGGAACGAATGAATCCAGTCATTCCGGGCAATTCATCCACTTCAGATATATCTGTAAAAGAACTTGCTGTTGCTTCATCAATGAAATCTGAGATACCAGTGTTACTCTCTATAAAATCATTAGAGGCTCTCTTGAATCTCTCATCATATCTCCTATTATCAAACGTAAATGGTATCAATGGTAATTCAGCCATGTCCATTGTTTCAGAACCTTCAGGTGCATTAGGATTAGAGGGGTTATGGCTAGAATGGTAGTTGAAGTTGGTATCTATTCTACTAGGAATCAGAATGATTATCTTGTTAATCGACTGGTCATCCTGTGCTGCACTGCTGTCTACATAAGAGTGTATCAGTTGTGCTAACTCAAATGGAGTGAGTATCTTGTCTTTTGCAGAACCAGCGTTCTCTCCTGTATCCTTTGATATTCTTTGATTCAACAGTATTCCATTAAGCGATACGTTCTTGCTTGCTATACCCATATCGAAAGCCAGTGTCTCAGACTTTCCTGTTGCCAACGAACCGAACGGAATAGGAAGGGTTGGAACTGTCTTCTGTGTTCCAATTGAAATCTCATTGACGAAGAGGGGTATTCTATTGACTGCCCTATCTCCACCTATCTCGTTCCTTCTTTGTAGTTCTAGCCAAACACGAAAGTTTGACCCTGCATATCCTTCACTTGTTGCCATTAAAATTTCACCACCGATGTTGATGTTCTATTCATTCTTGAGTTGATTTCCCTCGCTACCTTGTTTGCGATGTCTCGTATCTCAGTATCTGAAGCACCGACTCTTCCTGTGACTTGCACTGTTATGTGATTAGTTACTGAAGAGGCCATTGCCTTTGATGCTGAGTTAGAGTGTACTTGCGCTCCTCTAGGAAGTGTGACTAGTTCAGGCCCACGCTCACCAACAATAGCAAGACCACTTTGACTTACTCTTCCGCCTTCTGCTAACCCCTTAACGAAGTTCCTAGCACTACCGAATGCTCCTCCGACTTTATCCTTGACCTTACCACTAACATTCATTGCTTCCTTGAACTTGTCACCGATACCATTGACCAAATCAGATACGAAAGTGCTGATTGAAGTATAAATATTTGATAGGAAATCCTTTATTCCAAACAGAACATTTGCTATCTCATCAGAGTAGTTATAGAGTATCTCTGCTGCTTTCATGACCACTAGAGCGATTCCAGCAACTAATAGAGCAATCCAACCACCACCAAAGAACACAGCGAGGAAAGCCACTGCTGCCACTATCTTTGCAGCAATTTCAACTACCTTGAGAACAGCACCAACAACTGCTGCTCTAGCATCCCTGAAATCACCAAAGGCTTCAGTGTAAAATCGATTATACAACTCTACGAAGTATGTTCCAATACCAGCAAGAACTGCTCCTAATGTAGCAACTAGTAAACCACCTAGTATTGTAAGTCCTGCTAATAGTAATTGTCCTACACCCTCAACGATACCAATTAAATCGCCTTTGTTAAACGCCTTCATTATATCTTGTATCGCAGACTTTGCATCACCTAGTCCTTGTGATATAATCGCCATACCTATTGCGAAAACTGCTTTCATTGCAGCGAAACCTGCTGCTAGTTCGTCTTTTGTCTCCTCGAATACGCTATGCAATAGAGTGAGACCTAGCATTAGGATTAGGAGATACCCTGCTGCCATTGCCATGTATCTGACAATCGAGAGTATTCCCTTTGATAGTCTCACCATTTGTTTTGCTATGTTTGTAATTGGTGTTGAGATGAACTTCATGAAACCAGCAGTCTTTCGAGCGGCTTTCTTTCTACCTCTCCTGCTCTCCTCTGCCAACATTACCAGTTTGTTAAACTCCTTTACCTGCTCTGCACTAGCAAAAGAACCCTTACCTTTTCCAATCTTGCCCGGCTTTCCCTTTTCAGCCATCTTTACAAAGTCTTTATCGCTCTCACTGCGACCCATTGCATCGAATCTCTTAGCAATCTCCTCTTCGCTGATTCCAAAGAACCCTTCCTTAGCATCAGTAGCAGCCTCTGCGATATTGCTTAGTTTGGTACTGGCAATCCCCTTTGTGCTACCAAAGACACTCTTCATCTTCTGCTCTAACCCACTCACCATCTTGAATGTCAATGAATTAGCAATCAGCCCTTCCTTTCTTCTTCTTGCTGTTTTAGTTGCAATCTTCTCTAACTTCTCCATGTCCTTAGTCTGTCTGCTCATCAATCCTGACATTTCCTTGAGGGCTTTGTTTGAGTCTTGATACTGAAAGAGAAGCCCACTGAATATAACAGATTGGCCTTTCAATTTATCTATTGCATCCTGTCTAGCCTTTCCAGTGCTACCTTCGGCCGCTTCTATGTTAGCCTGTATTTCTTGTATTTCCTTTGATTGATTAGCAATCTCCGCATAGACCTTTAGTTGCTTTACTTCCTCTAGTCTTCTTCTCTCTGTGGAACTAGCCATCTCATTAAGAAGTTGAACAGTAGCCTTGACTCTATTCTGTACTCGCCAAAGCCCTGTTCCTGATATGAATCGGGAGAATATCTCCCAGTTTTTTGAGCCTAAAACTGCATTTGTCTTACTAAGCGTTGATTGTAGATTTTTCATGTTCTTTGCGCCATCGATAATGGCTCGGTCAATACCGTCAAACTCAGCCCTGAGTTCTTTGATATCATCGTCAACTGCCATTACCAATCACTTCTTTCTTCCTTCTTTCAACGCCTCCGATTCCAGTCTCTTCACTTCGCCATGTATTTCCAACATTTCCTTCACTACTGATACTGGTGTATCGTAAGCCTCCAAAGGGTTGATGGAGAAAGTAGTGCAGTAAGTGTATAGCATAATCTTCATTGCCACCTCACTGCTAACACTTCCACCTTTCAGACCTCTTCGGATTAGTTTTCGTTTCCCGTATCATCCCCCATGACATCCATGAAGGGGTTGGGGAGTATTTCTTTTAGTTGTGAACCAATATAGGGATTGAGTCTAATTAAGTCAGTAGCAGACAGTTGAGGTTCGGTCTTCTCTACGAAGTTCTCAACCATGTATCTATACATCTTGTTTAGATTGATGCCCATAGTTTGACCTTGAGCATCCATGTCCATAACAGACGATAACGCCTGTTCTACCTGTAACCAAGTTGGTTCTTTAATCCAAACTTGGAGGTATTCATCAGAGTCAGGGGCTACCCTAACCTGATGGCATTCGGTTGCTGCTCTTGCGAACAGCCTAGTCTTATCACTTACAATTTTTCTTTCTGTCATTTTTCTTTCCACCTAACTAATATACCAACAAACAAACGTGTTGGTGGAATCGAAAAAAGGATAGCGTTACCTGATTTGGTCACGCCTCCTAATTACCTGTCGCACTACCGCCAAGAGTCATGATTGCCCACTTACCCTTGTAGGTGGCAGTCGTTAGAGTCCTTGCTGTTATTGAAGCCTCAACCTCTACTGGCCCTTTGTCTTCAGGGAACGGGACGTTCACTGAGTTGATTAGGTAATCAGCAAGTTGAATGTCTATTTCCTCACCTGAGTCTTTGGTGAACTTCAATCTCAAAGCACCAGTTGATTCGTTATCGTTTCTCAACTCATCCCATAGTGTCGTATCTGTTATGAGCATCGTCAAGGTCAGTTCGTATGTCCTCTGACCGGGTAGATGTGCAGATGTAATCTGCCTGTTGTAGTTTCCAATGTATCTCTGTGGTAGTAGGTTGTTGCTGATTACTAGAGAACCACCTTTGACCCTAGCCAATGTCTGTCCGAATAGTGTGATTGTACCATCAGAAAACAAGAATGGGTAGTTGTCTGTTAGTGTGGAACTGTAATTCACCATTCCCCTTCCACCACTTGTGTTGCTTAGAGCCGTTAGAGATGAGTTACCACCTAGAGGTAAGTATCCATTAGGAGCATCAAATGCTCTTCTAGTAACTAAGTCCAAGGAACACTTCAATTCTTGACCCTCTTCAAAGTTGAGAGTCATGGTATTCACTTGGCATCCTGTGAAGATTCGGGAATACATGTTCTCGTTTGGTGACAATGCATCTAATGCAGTAGTGTTACCGTGTCCAGCCTTGCGGTAGACTACATCAAGAGCGAATGATGGTAGAACATCATCGTTGGCTTCAGAGAAGGTGTAGTTGAACATATCATTACCTGCAAGCAGGTTAAACTGAGTTGCGGCTAGGTCTGTTCCTGCGTTATCTACTTCAGGGAAGTTATTCGCATCTACTATCCTAACGACTCTCTCAGTTCCTACATTGAAGCCTACTCCATTGTGAGAACCACTGTCAACAGTAGAAGAAGTGCTTCCTGTCATTGTACCTAGAGCAACCTTACCCAATGCATAGTATAACCAAGAGCCGTTGTTCAAGGAGATATCTAGAGAACCACCCGATACTGTTTCTGCTCCTTTGTATTGGTAGTCGAAGTTCCTACCACCAGCAGCAGCGAGATTCAACTGTTTCATCTCAACTTCCACATTGGGAGGGGTGAATGTGTTCACTAGACCTACCCAACTATCTGAAAGGATAGTTCCTGTGGATGACTTGATTGGACCATAGGCAGGTGCGCCGAATGAGAGAATTGTAAACTCTATTGTTCCTGAACCAACATCATCACCATTGCTATCTGTTGGTGCGGAATCTAGAGTGAAAGTAGTTGCAGTATTGGAAACGACTGTTCTGTATGTTGTTGCTACATTCGATTGTGTTGTAATCTTAGCAGTGCATCCGATATACAGATTAGGGATGAGTTTGGTAACTGATTGCTGTCCTGAACTTGCCTCCACAGTAAGACCACTACCACCCAATACTGCTTGGTCGAAGAAGAGGTCTAACTCCGGGCATAATCCAACTTGTGCGTTTGCTCCTACAAATACTTCATTACTTACCATTTTTCTTCCTCACAATGTCGCTCTTGCAAACCGCTTTAACTCTACTCCAATCTTGTATCCCAATAGTCTTTTCCCTCTATCATTGGCTTCATTTCTTGATGTTAATCTTACTAAATCTGCATCTCCCAAAGCCGCCGAAGTGTTATCGGCGGGTGTTGCATAGACAGTTGGCCTAAAAGCATTGTTTTCAAA
>MDTC01133593.1_pt1 | contig 24419 bp, 20 predicted proteins | sample 811181 | NCBI WGS metagenome assembly MDTC01 (sample SAMN05326644, study PRJNA326480) | marine metagenome | isolation source: seawater | place: Pacific Ocean: North | collected 2011
CACAAAGATCAGCGGCCTGTTGGACAAACTGGATCGTAAACCGCCGCAAGTTTACTTGTCTACCGTTATCGGGCAACTGACCCTGGATGATGATGTTCAGTTTGGCGTTGAGTACTTACAACGTTTTAAAGACTTGAATTCCAATCCGCTGGTACGTGGTGGCACAGCTGGCCTGATCACTCGCGATGCTTTGGGGAATGCCATTGGCGACGTGCGTAATAACCTCCTCACCCAAGGTGTCAATGCCGCGATTCCTGGGCTCAACGTCTATGGTCAGGTTGGTAAATCGCTGGACGTGTTCGTGACAGCACTAGAATCCACTTCTCGTTTTAAGGTGTTGTCTCGACCTTCGATCTATGCCGCCAACAACAAAAAAGCGGTCATCACGTCAGGGCGTCGTATTCCTGTGCCAACCAGTAGCCTCACAGACTTCGAAGGAGACTCTGCCAATGTGCGTACCAACATTGAATTCCAAGATGTGGTCTTGAAGTTGGAAGTCGTGCCTTTAATCAACAGTGATCGGGAAGTCACTCTCACTATGGCACAGGTGAATGACACTGTTGTCGGCGAACAACGTGTGGCCGACAACACCGTACCAATCATTGGTACCGAGAAGCTTACTACCACGGTTACCATTCCCAACAAACAAACGGTCGTGTTGGGAGGTCTCATCACCGAGACCAACGAGGACACCGACGAAGGAGTGCCTATTGTCAGTCGTATCCCGGTCATCGGCAATGCCTTCAAAAACACCAAACGTGGTACCACGCGCAAAGAACTGATTGTGTTCATTCAACCCACCGTGGTGGAGGATAATCAGGATCTCAGTACGGCCAGTAACACCGAGGACCTGCGCACCAGCGTGGGTCGCGATGCTGCGCAAGCCTTTCCCTCAGGCGACGACGTACGTGCCAGTGCTGCAGTCGAACCGGCAGGGGCTGCAGCTGTGAAAGCGGAGCCGAAACGTGGCTTGAAGCGTCTGTTTCGATCACGCAACCAACGCCTTTCCACTAAGCCGCAGTAGGCATGCTTGCTGAGTTAAGAGCCAGGCATAACTTCCTTTCGATCACGCACTGATACATTCACCCAACCATGAAGAAGCCAGCAAATTCCGTCCTTATCGCGCTATTGTTCCTTTTAGGACTGCCACCAGCAGCAACGCTGCGAGCTGAAACCAGTGCTAATTGGTCTCAATGGCGTGGTGTTGATCGGCGAGGTCATTCTCCCGATTCCGGCTTACTTAAGAAATGGCCGAAAGGAGGCCCTAAACAACTGTGGATGTACAATGATGCCGGTGTGGGTTATGCAGGTTATTCCATCGTTGATGGCAAGCTGTTCACCATGGGGGCCCGCGAAGAGAAAGCTTATTTGATCTGTCTCAATGCCAGCGATGGGAGCGAGCAATGGGTTTTGGAGATGGACACGGTGCTGGAGAATGGTTGGGGGGATGGACCGCGTGCCACACCCACTGTCGATGGCGACCACGTCTACGCGATGTCGGGCAGCGGTGAGCTGGTGTGCGCCAAGCATGCTGATGGTAGCAAGGTGTGGCGCACCAACATGATCAAGGATCACGGCGGAAAGATGCAAAACTGGGGCTATACCGAGTCGGTGCTGATTGATGGTGATAAAGTCGTGTGTACGCCAGGTGGTGACAAGGGTGCGTTATTGGCGCTCGACAAGAAAACCGGCAAGAAAGTGTGGCAAAGTGAGGGTCTTAAAGTCAATGCGCAGTACTCCTCACCGATCGTGATTGAACATGTCGGCAGGCGCCAGTATGTGCAGTTGTTTCAGAAAGACCTCGCTGGTTTTGACGCCGACACTGGCAAAGTTCTTTGGAAAACTGATTATCCTAAAGGCCGCACTGCGGTCATTCCCACGCCGATTTATTTTGAGGGCATGGTCTACATCAGCGCGGGCTATGATGCCGGTTGCAAGGCGATCAAACTGGGACCCAGGAACGAAGTCGAAGAGGTATATGCCAAGCCCGAGATCAGCAATCACCACGGTGGTGTGATTCTTGTCGATGGCCATCTCTACGGCTACCACTCCAACCGTGGTGGGTGGATGTGTCAGAATCTTAAAAGTGGTGACATTGTGTGGACCGAAAAGTCTAAGCTCGGCAAAGGTGCCATTGCCTACGCTGATGGCATGTTTTACTGCCTTGGCGAGAAGAAAGGCACCGTCGTGCTGATCGAAGCTTCACCTGAGGGTTGGAAAGAGGCGGGCAGTTTCAAGCTTGATCCACAGTCTGAGATTCGTAAATCCCGTGGCCGCATCTGGACTCACCCTGTTGTGATCGGAGGCCGCCTCTTCTTGCGAGACCAAGACCTTGTCTATTGCTACGACGTCTCCGGATAGTAAGGCTGCACTGCTCTTGAGCGCTATTCAACGCCAAACGAAGCTATATTGACGTGCATTATCGAAGGCCGTCAATGCCTATGGAAAAGTGAAATCTTATTGAATTAGTTTCGATCTGTTAGGCTAAGTGATATCGTCATCTAGCGGAACAGCAAGATCGGCACGAGGCACGTGCGGATTAAAGAAGTCGTGGTGCTGCCAATGATCATCTGACGAATCTTTGAATGCCCGTAAGCACCCATGACCAGCAGATCAACGCCCCGTTGTTCTACTTCAGAGGCGATGATGTCTTCCACATCTCCTTGTAAGAAGTTGGCTTGTACGATGGTAAAACCTGCACTACGCAATCCAGTGGCAGCGGTCTCTAATCCACGCTCTAGCGAACTGCCCACCTTACCGATGGCAATCAAATGTATCTTAGTCCCTTGGAGCAAGGGTTCTGTCGCCACATAGTGCACCGCTTTGAGAGCACTAGCGCCGCTATCAAATGCGATCATCACTTTCTCAATTGGTTTGAAAGCGCGCGAGGCAACCAACACGGGGATCTTGGCAGTACGTACCACGCGCTCCAGGTTGCTGCCAAGATGGCCTTTGGCGAAATCGGCACGCTCGCCGCGCTTGCCAATCACCAACACCTCGGCTTGCTCTTCAAACTCTTCCAAGGTTTCTACGAGCGAACCGTGGCGTTGAGTGGTCATCACTTCGATGCCTGTTTCAGTCAACTGGCGGGCTGCATCCTGCAACAATGCCTTGCTTCGTAACCGCGCCACGCGCGCATTGGCTTCGTCTGCAGAGACCAGCTCCTCCAACAATTCGTTACTTGCATCAAAGCCAAGGTTTCCGCTGAGATCCGTTCCCGCATCAGCCTCGGAACGTTCAATGACATGCAGGACATGCACGCTTGCATTCATCTTAGTGGCAATCCATGCGGTATGCTGACAGATGCTGCCTGAATACTGTGAACCGTCAGTGCAAGCGAGGATGGTAGACATGATAACAATTACAATAGGGGACTAGCGAAGCAGCGGCCAGTGGCAAATGTGGCAATCGATTAATGGTCATCCAGCAACCGCTCCAGGGCGTCCGGTTTGTCATGCACTCCCAAGCGATCCACAATTGTGGCTGTCGCTTCATTCATTCCTAGCACTTCCACTTCAGTGCCGTCGCGACGAAACTTTAGCACCACTTTGTCCAGCGCACCGACCGAAGTCAGATCCCAGAAATGCGCGTGCGAGACATCAATTGTCACCTTGGAAAGAACTTCCTTGAAATCGAAGGCTCTCACAAAGGCATCAGAAGAGGCGAAGAAGACCTGGCCATACGCGGTGTACCTTCTGCTGTCACCATTGGTACCTTTGCTACTGCTGACACTGATAACCTGTGCCACCTTGCGGGCAAAGAAGACGGCACTGAGCAATACGCCGACGCCGACGCCGATCGCCAAGTTGTGCGTCCACACCACGACCACCACAGTAGCGATCATCACCAAGCTGCTGGTCTTGGGATGCATTTTCAGATTCTTAAACGAGGCCCAATTAAACGTGCCGATTGAAACCATGATCATCACTGCCACTAGGGCCGGCATCGGAATTTGCTTTACCCAGGGGCCACCCGCGACGCAAAGCAGAATGAGCACTACGCCTGCCACCAATGCTGACAAGCGCGTGCGACCGCCTGATTTCACGTTGATCACTGATTGGCCGATCATGGCGCAACCGGCCATGCCGCCAAAGAAACCTGAGGCCATGTTTGCTACGCCTTGGCCGCGTGCTTCACGATTCTTGTCGCTGGTAGTGTCGGTTAGATCATCGACAATCTGTGCAGTAAGCAGCGATTCTAACAAGCCCACTACCGTCAAACTCAGTGCAACCGGAAAGATGATTTGCAACGTCTCTAGGGTAAACGGCACCGAAGGGATTAAGAAGGTTGGCAACGCGGAAGGCAGTGCTCCCAGGTCTCCAACTCGTCTTACGTCCAGGCCCATAATCATCGACACTGCGGTGAGCACTACGATGCAGACCAAAGGTGAGGGCACCACTTTGATCATTCGTGGCAAAAGGTAAATAATTGCCAATCCTGCTCCCACCATCGCATAGCTGATCCATGTAACGCCATCCGTGGCGAGGTTCAGTTCTGGCAACTGCGCGAGAAAGATCAGAATAGCCAAGGCATTGACAAATCCAGTCATCACTGACTTGGACACAAATCTCATCACATCACCTACTCTCAGAAAGCCTAGGACGATCTGCATCACTCCAGTCAGCAGTGTCGCGGCAAACAGATACTGCACGCCGTGTTGTTTCACCAAGCTGACCATCACTAAAGCCATGGCGCCGGTGGCTGCAGAGATCATGCCTGGCCGACCTCCAGCGAATGAGATCACCACGGCGATGCAGAAGGAAGCATACAGCCCCACTTTTGGATCCACGCCGGCGATGATGGAAAAAGCGATCGCCTCTGGAATCAGGGCGAGCGCCACCACGAGACCGGCAAGGATGTCCCCACGAAGATTGGAGAACCACTGAGAAAATAAGTTCTGAGAATTCAAAAGCGAAGTGCGAATAGGTATCAAGAAAAGATCCGTCTAACGGATCAATAAAAGTCTCCACACAACGAAGGGCCGCCCAGTGGGCCCAGCCACTAAACCCCAGTTCCAAGAAACGCAACTCGTAGACGCAATTCTCTTGCAAGTGGGGCTGCTAAGACGCGAATCCAAGTAGCGTTTAACGACCAATTGCAAACTATCCGAGATCTCCTCAAAGGCGACCCGGGGCTAGTCAATGCCCGCAATGCTGAGGAAGTCACCCTTTGCACATTGCCGCCTGCTGGGGCCAAACCAAGGTCGTCACACTGCTATTGAAAACACCAAGCTGATATTCAAGGTCCAATTACAAGAAGGCCAATGGGCCTCCAGGCTGTTCGCATCCTATCGTCGGCATGTTGACATGGTCCGGGCCCTGCTAGAAGCCGGAGTGGGCGTAGCCGAAGCGGATGGCAATGCCATTCACTTCACTGGTCAACATAGGCACAAAGAAATCTGTAAACTGCTCGGCGAGCATGGCGCTGTAGGTGATGTGTTTGAAAGAGAGAATGCCGCAGTTCTATCATTATACTTTGCAGGATACAGCTCCGACCACGAAATCAGGGAAAAATTGCTTATCGAGAAAGCCAAACTAGCGCTCAAGAAAGGAGGGAACGGGCTTACTGCGTGTCACGAAGCATGCACACAAGGTGACTCCGAGACTGTGAAAGTGCTGCTCAAACATGGCGCCAACCCCCGTTACCGCGACAAACTTTGCATCTGGCCAGTGGATCGTGCCGCGAATCATCATCAGTAGGAGAACGTTGACACGCTGGAAGAGGTTGCGTCCTTCGTTTGCGGCGTTCCCGCTTCAAGTGTGATAGGAGCTATGCCAGTCATACAATTGTAATCGTTTAGCCTACACGAGGGTGCGGTTTTCGCTTAAATATCAGGGCTTGAACTTGAATCCAAGGCCTCGCCACTCCTAGCTTAGGACTGTGAAGTTTTTCTATCTCTTCCTCTGCTTGCAGGTATACCCACTGGCCTTGTTGGCCCAAGAGGCCATTTTATCGGGCACCGGCATTGAGGCGCCAGCTTATGACGAATTGCATGGTGGTTGGGATACGGAACAGGTTACCGACGCCACGGGTGATCAGTTGGGTAGGCTTGAGGCCTTGCTCACGGATTCCGAAGCGAGCGATGCGGATTTCATTGACCCGAGCTTTCGTGGTTCGCGGTTGCGCCCTGGTATTGTGGCGACGGTGTTTGAGGACAACAGCGTGCAGGTATTACGGATGATAGGAGATAAGGCCAAAGTGATTGAATCCGGTCGCAATGGTGCCTTGACCTCCATTGCCAGTCTAACCAAACGCATGGACTTCGGCAAGGCACCGAAGGTTAAGCTCAAGACTATTGGCGTGACACTTAATGGCAATCAGGCAAAGACTCAGGTGGAGTTTCGTTATCATGGCTTCACAAAGATGAAACAGTCCGTCCAGGTGAATGCTCGGTGGTCGGTTTTGTGGCAGCGTCAAGACAATGCCTGGCGTATGACGGGATTGACCGTCGATGATTACGAAGAGACACTCGCCAAGACGCCACAGGTACTCTTCGCGGACCTTACCGGTGGTGTACTTGGCAAGGATTCGGCCTTTCAACAGCAACTTGCTCCGGGCCTTGATCACTGGCTGGCGCGACTTGATGCGCGCACAGGTCTCAAGGTAGGTGGTTGGAATGGCCTTGCGATTGGAGATGCCAATGGCGATGGTTTGGAAGACGTGTATGTGTGTCAGAGTGGAGGCTTGCCGAACCGATTGTTTATTGCTCAAACCGATGGCACAGTTAAGGATGTCGCGGCTACAGCTGGGGTGGATTGGTTGGAAACCTCGCGGGGTGCCCTGTTCGTTGATCTCGACAACGATGGTGATCAGGACCTGGTAGTGGCGGTTTCAGAGGGCTTGATGGTTCAGGAGAATGATGGCTGGGGCCGCTTCACGGTAAGATCAGCTGAGGTCTTGCCCTTTGCAGTGCCTTACTCAATCGTTGCTGCAGATTACGATGACGATGGCGATCTCGATTTGTTTGCCGCGTGTTACGATCGACGTGGCCATGTTGATCGTAATGTCGCTCTGGCGCGGCCAGTTCCTTATCACGATGCTAACAATGGTGGACGCAATGCGTTGTTACGCAATGATGCCCCATTCCGTTTCCGTCATGTGACCAAATCGCTGGGCTTGGACGAGAACAACACACGCTACAGTTATGCGGCGACTTGGTCGGATTACGATCGCGACGGCGACCTCGACTTGTACGTTGCCAATGATTTTGGCCGCAACAACCTCTATCGCCAAGAACGCCAAGGCACGCGCATTCGCTTTGTGGATGTGGCCGAGACCGCTGGCGTGTTGGACATCGCGGCAGGCATGTCCGCATCTTGGGGGGATATCGACAACGACGGCTGGCCTGATCTATACGTTAGCAACATGTTCTCCTCGGCGGGCAATCGTATTGTGTCACAGCGGCAATTTCTCAAACAGGCTGACAAAACAACTAAAGGCTTGTTTCTTCGTCATGCGCGCGGCAATTCGTTGTTCAAGAACCTTGCGGGCCAGGGTTTTCAAGACATCAGCGAGCCGGCTGCGGTGACTCAGGGGCGTTGGGCATGGGGTTCGGTGTTTGCCGATCTAAACAACGACGGTTGGGAAGACATCGTCGTGGCCAATGGGTTTATAACGCAAGAAGACACCGGTGATTTGTGAAGTTTCTACTGGCGACAGGTCGTGTCGCAATCACCTACCACAGTCACCACCAACCCTAACCAGGTATACATGGATGCCTGGCAGGATCTCGCCACGCGCATTCGTAATGGCAATTCTTTTAGTGGGCGCGAGCCGAATAGCTGCTTTCTCAATACCCGAAGCCAACGCTTTGCCGACATCTCGATGATGTCTGGACTGGGCCTTGCCGATGATGCGCGTAGTATTGCCACCGTCGATTGGGATCACGATGGCGATCTCGATCTTTGGATCACCAATCGGACTGCTCCTCGTCTACGCTTTCTTAGGAACGATTACGTCGGTGGTCAATCTCTATCATTGACCTTGCAAGGAGATCCAGCCAATGCCACCAACCGAGATGCGATCGGTGCGGTGGTGACGGTCACCCTCGCCGATGGTAAGACATTGGTGAAAACTGTAACTGCAGGCAATGGTTTCCTATCTCAGTCGAGTAAGACGCTCCACTTTGGTCTCGATACCGCCAAGTTTTTGAAATCTGCACAAGTGCAGTGGAAGTCCGGCCAGCCTGCAGAGACATTCGCTAAACTTGTCCCTGGAAAACACTATCGCCTCATCCAAGGGCGTGGCCAAGGACAAGTCCTCGCTTCCAAGTTAATCACACTGATCCCTAAAGAACTGACAGAAACAGAAAAAAGCACTATTGATGTTAGTCTTACCAAGCCCAAACCTGCACCACGAATGGTTTATCTGGATTGGAACGGCAAGGCCGTGAGTATCGACACCAAATTACCCACCGTTGTGCTGCTTTGGGCGTCTTGGTGCCAGCCTTGCTTGCGTGAACTCGCGGAGCTAAAGGGACAAGCAGCAGTCCTCAAGAATGCGGGCCTACAGTTGATTGCGCTCAATGTCGAAGAAGCTCAAGCCGCCAGCCAAGGCTTGGAGGCTCCCAAACCAACGACGCTGCAGCGCAGTTTGCAGAAATTGGCATGGCCCTTCGCGTCCGGCCGTGCCACCGAGGGTTTAGTTAAAATATTAGACAATGCCCAGCGGTCGGTGCTCTACAAGCAAGAAGCCCTGCCTTTGCCGAGCTCGTTCTTCTGGCAGAGCAACCAGCTGATTAGTTTTTCCAAAGGACCTCTATCAATAGACCATCTTCAGAATGAATTGGCGCGGCTGAAGCAGCCGTCAAGTAAGCATGCCGATCATGCTTTGCCGTTTCCAGGGCGTTGGTCTACCGACCATTTCATCACCAACCCGATGGCCATCGCCAATGTTTATTTGCAAGGTGGCTATGCGCGTGATGCTCGAGATTATTTGGCTGAGAATCTGGAGAAACTAGATCGCAATGACGTTCAGAAAGCCAAACTGCAGGAGGCCGACCTGCGTTTCATGATTGGAGAAACTTTGCGTTTGGAGAATAAGCCGCCCAGCGAGGCACTGCCTTTCTATGCCGCTGCCGCCAGACTCAACCCACTGCATCCCAAAGCCATTCCTGCTTATGCACGTGCCCTTTCCGCTGCCAAACGTGGCTCAGAAGCGGTGCCTCTTCTGCAAAGTTTGCTGAGGCAACAGCCCCAGCGCGCTGACTTGCAAATTCAGTTAGGTAACATTTGCCAAGGTTTGCTGCGTGATGAGGAAGCGGTGCGTGCCTACATCGCTGCGCTTACACTGAAACCGAACGATTTCCAAGCCACCACCCAGCTATGTTGGGTGCAAGCCACTAGTGCCGACGTCAAGGTGCTTAATACAGGAAAAGCGCTAGCGCTTGCTCAAAAACTCCTCAAATCTCATAGCCGTAATCCCTACGCACTAGACAGTAGTGCCGCGGCTCTAGCCGCCAACGACCGCTTTCCACAAGCCATCGAGGTGCTGAAGCGTGCTTTGCAAATTGTTCAGAGATCTGGTAATGATAATTTATTCAAAGAGTTACAACAGCGTCTAATGCTCTATCAAAAGGCGCAAGCGTTTGTTCGTCGTTGAATTGAATTGAGTGATTACAAAGAGGGGCGGTACTAGCAATCGAATCGCCTGGTAGCTTGTTTTCCATGAAGGAATCTAGAACCATCTCAACGATTGGAATCATCATCGCCGCCGCCATTCTCAGCCGCGACCTGGTCAGCCTTGGTAAAAGCATCGAACAGACTGCTGGTGTGAATAAGTCCGTTAGGCTCATCCATGAAGGCAATTCGAAGATTGAGCTGAACACGCGACCTTGAGGATGATCTGGGTTGCAAGTGCGAAGGCTTTCGACGATTAAATACGGTAACTATGTTGCAGCAAGGTCAGAAAGTCGCGTGTATCGATGGGAATTTTCCTCTTGGAATCGAGGAAATGTATGTGGCTCTTCCTAAGGAAGGTGAAACGTATACCATTCGGGATGTTGCGCCTGGGCAAGGCTTTGATTTGCAGCCAGAGGTTGCTGTGACATTGGTGGAGTTGCACAACCCGAATGGGAAAGGAGGCTTGGAGCGTTCTTTCAATGCTGAGCGCTTTGCGCCCCTTGAAGAAGATGAGGATTTTCAGGTGGTGGAGCAAGAAATCTACAGCCCAGTCACGGTTTAGATCACGCTGATTGCAGCGTTAGGATCGCCAACGCAGGACGACAACTGAATCATACGCACAGGCTGGTGGTGCCCAATCCTCGAACTACGAAGAGACCGTCGTGGTTCCTTTGGAAGTGACCGTGGATATGCCGGTCGCCGTATTTGGTTATGATAGGAGCGTAAGGGAAGTCGGGCACGACACATTGGATTCCATGAGTATGGAAACTGACATTTGCATGAAGTCTTGGTGATCTTGTTGAACGGTATCGAAGAAGTCCGGTTCATAAATCGATGACAGAGATGGGTCATTGGCTTTACGTCCTTGGAAGGCGGCTTTGATATTGGTATGGCCTGACCAAACGGAGTCCGTACCAGCGATGAACAGGGACTGGCTACGAATGCTCAGGCGGCTGCCTTAGTTGCATAGGAACTCGAATTCGGGACGACGCATCTGTTGGCGCACAGTACTTTCACCCGGATACCATCCATTGTGATTGCCTAGCACTACGAGGATGACATGCTCTGCTTGCAAAGGTTTGAGCAATTCAATCATCGATGCCAGTGCGATATCATCGAGCACAATGTAATTGCCGGTTAGGATCACCAAGTCTGGTGCTTCCCGGTTGGTCAGCACGACGGTTTCAGCCAGCAGCGCGTCATCAGAGCCTAGTCGAAAGTGCAGGTCTGTTAGTTGTGCGGCTTTCAGGCTCGGTGACAGATGGCGCATGGGCAAAGACTGTCGAGTAATGGACAAAAGGCTGGGCTCGACAAAGTGGGCGTAGCTCAGAGCACCGGCAGCAGCGCCGCCGCCAACATTAAAAAGTCGCTGTAGTAGTTGGCGACGGGGCATCTTGGGATTTGCCCCCATGCACTTTTTGAAGTGTGTGGTGGAAGATTGCGCAATGAAAGATGGTCCGATCTTGTTAGGAACGATCGTGAACCCAATCAAGCAAGCTGCCAACATCTTTGCCAGTGAAGGTTTGATTTTGGGTGCAAACCTCAGGCAGCATGACATGGCGTTGTTGAATCTGGCCGGCTTTCCAAACCCATGCATCGGGCGCGTAAGGGCCAACTTTCCTTGGGTCGGACCAGGTGTGGATGCTCAACACGGCTTCTGGTTTGAGGGCTGCCGCCAAGTGCATCGGTCCGCTATCGACGCTGATCACCAAGCGCGCTTTGCGCAGGCAATAGATCAACTGTGGTATGGAAGTCGCATTCAGCAAGTTCGTGCAGTTGCTTGGCAACCTGAGATCGCGGGTAACGCTCGGGTCACAACGTCCCAGCACCACGACAGGCTGTTTGGCCTGTTCGCAGAACGCTTCGACCTGTGCTGGGGTCATGGATTTGCCATCGCCACGGGAGAAAGGATGCAGCGCGACATAATTTGTGGGTATCTGGTAGGGGCCGCTTTCTCCTGGCGGTAATGTGAATACTGCAGGCTCCTCGGTGTTGACTCCCAGCGCTTGCACTACTGTTCTGTAGCGATCGACGGCATGCACGTTGGTGGGCACTTCGATGACGTAGTGATAGAAATGCCGTGCGCCTTCTCGAGCGTCACGCATACCAATACGTTTGCGGCCATATGAAAGCCATGAAATCAGCCCACTGCGGAATAATCCTTGTAAGTCCAGTACGACATCAGCGCGGAAAATTTGGTGCAAACGTAAGAGCCAACCGATTGCGCCTAATCCCCTGAGACCTCGGAATTTCTGACGGGGGAATTCAATGGTTTTAGAGAGATGTGGGTGTTGCCGTAGGAGTGGTAGCCACTCGCTGTTAGCGATCCAAGCGATCTCCAGATGTGGGTGTGCCATCTTCAAGTCATGCACGACTGGGAGTGCGTGAACAATATCACCCAAAGAACTCGGTTTTACTACTAACACACGGCGAAGATTAGCCAGGTTGACGTCCGTTACTAACGAAGAACTCACGCTGTTACTTGCCAAGTGTCAGGCGATTGGCCAACATCTCTGGGAGACCAGCACGGAGAATTTTCTCCTGAGTCTTCTTGATATCGTAGTCCAAACGTCGGATGGACACAACCTGGTTGGTGACGTCATAAACGGCGTAAGATGCGCGCCAGTTGCCGTCGCGTGGTTGCCCCACACTGCCACAATTGATGAAGTACTTCTTGCCTTGCTCAAGCCTGACGGTCTCGCCTATTTCCAAGCGCACATTCTCGTCCTTCACGTAGAAACGTGGAGTGTGGGTGTGACCGAAGAAACAGACAGGCGTAAATTGGTAGGCAAAGCTCGCCATGGCGTCAAACTTGTTAGTCACGTAGCTCCAACCAGAAGGACTATCGAGTGTGGCATGCACGACTGTGAAGTCCCGCACTTGGCGTACGAATCGCAAATCTTGTAGCCAAGATTTATCGACATCAGACAGTGCTTCGCGGGTCCACTCCAATGCGCGTTGTGCCAGTGGGTTCAGCCCAACGATCTCAGTATCCATCGAGGCCATTTCGTCGTGATTGCCTTTCACCACCGGGCAGTCGAGCTGCTGCACGACTCGCAGACATTCACGCGGATTGGCGTTATAGCCAACAATGTCACCGACACAGGTGAAATGCGTGCAGTCTTGATCTGCTGCATCCAGGAGCACAGATTCTAGCGCTTCGAGATTAGCGTGGATATCTCCGAAGATCGCGAATTTCATTTCGTGGTGTAGCGTTGGTGCCGAGTCCGGACCGTGAGTAAATTAAAGCACCCTCGGGCTGGTGGCGCAAGGGCGGCTCTCGATGAATTCTTGATTCTAAGATGCGCTGAGGTCGCGAAGGCTTTCCAAGCGCTTCATGAGCAGTTGGCTCTTGGGTGTTGCTGTCTTGGGATCATATTTTTTCAGCTTAAGCTGGTAGAACGTTTTAAAATCGAAGCGAAAAGGCACCCGATTGGCTTGTGGTACCTTGAGGAACTCTTCCAGGTAGCGGCAATTGATTACGTATGACTCTGGTAGGAAACCGAAAGTTGCTAAGGTCTTTTGATAAATATCGCGCAGCAGTTGGTAAGCTTCCACCTCTTTGCCAGAGCATAGGGCCATGGTGTAAGCGGCCTGACGTGTCTCTGAGAATCTACTTTCAATGGAGGCAGCCCGCAGATGATAGTTGGCCGATTCGCAGTAGTTCTGTTCACGACGATCATGGTAGATCGCGAAGGCACGGTTAAGCGCGAAGTCATCGGGATTGAATTGCAGCCCATCAGCAAAGAACTTCTTACCACGTTCACGGGCAACTGGCATTTGCTCAAGACGCCGCCGCCGTTCCAAACGTGTCTCACCGGCGACTGGCGTTTCGTAGTGAAAGGCCGCGTTGCTTTCCATCATCCAAGCAGCCATTTCCCAATAGCCGGCCTCACGTGGCTGTAACTGCGTGGTAAGATTGTAGAACACCTCCACCGACTTGTAATCAGCGTCATACCAAGAAGTCACCGCTCGCAATTCGAAGGCTGTGGCCAGGAATGATCGGAAGCCACCAAGCATTGCCAACACACCAGCCTGGCCTAACTGTTCGCGCGTCGCTTCGTCTGGTAAGGCCATGCCTGCGCGAAATCCGCTGGCACGCAAGTCGCTCTCTAGAGAACGTTCCAAAGGGACCCGTGCCAAGCCAAAGACCAACAAGAACGCGAATACAAGGATGGTGCGCTGCGTGACGATCATAGCTCTTTCTTGGCAAAGACGAGGTAGGACGCCACGAGGAATGCGACCACATAACTGATAGCGATACCGATGACCTTGCCGACAGTCTTCAAACTAAGGATGTCGCCTGAGACCACACCATCAACCAAGTTGAAGCTGCGGAAATTCGGAAATGCGATCTCTAAAAGATAAGCCAATACCCGACTCATGCTGCCCATGTCATTGGTACTACGCCAGAAGTCGATCACTGTAGGTTGGATGTAACTGATGAAGTATACCACCACCGAAACGATGACGGTGAACAGCCCAGAGGAGGCGAAGGTGGAAATGCACAAGGTGATGGCGCTCAACACTGTGGCTTGCATTCCGATTGACAACACACCCTGCAACAAGGACCAGGATACGCCCTCGGCATTGATGCGTTTCCGCAGGATCTCTAGATCGGTGATTTCACTGATACCACCACCTGCATCTGCTACTTGCTTTACAACTTCTAGTTCCGCCAATAAGGCACTTTGACGCATCCACAACACGCCGTAGAGAAGCGCCGTCATGCATATCAGGCTAACTACCAGGATTAGCAAAGTGCCCAAATACTTGCCTAACAAATAATCTAGGCGTGGTACTGGTTTGGCTAGAATAGTATATAAGGTACGATCCTCGATGTCTTTTGGAATCAAATTAGCGGTGGCCACGATGGCGAATAGCGTGCAGAACAATGACATGGACAGAAAGGCCATGTCTTTGACCACTTTCAACTGGCGTGACTGATCGAGCTGGAAGTTTTGGATCAGTGACGCTGCTAGCAACACCATTAATGAGAAGATCAGCAAGAAGTAGAACGCGCGCAAGCGGATGAGTTGCGTCAACGTATTGCTAGCAATGGCCCAAATTCTATTGAACGAGAACCTACGAAAAGCCACCATGGGAGTCTGTGAACTAGAATCGCTCATCAGTGGTCAGTGTCAGGGCTTTCACCCGCAGTTTCTTCTAAGAACAATCGCTCCAGAGTGGTGCGCGGATGACACATGTGCAGCAAGTTCCCTGCGTCGCCTGCCGTTTCCACCAGATTTCTCACTTTTTGCAACAATTCTGGTGACGCACCTTCCAATAAAATTTCAGTTTGTTCTTCGATTGCCATCAGTGCTTCCATCGGGCCTTCACGCACCAACTTTCCGCGGAAGATGATGCCCACGCGGTCACACACTTCTTGCACCTGTTCGAGCAAGTGTGAGGATAGAATTACCGAAATGCCGTCTTCACGTAGACGAAAGATAAGGTCACGAATCTTGCGCGATCCTGCCGGATCCACCCCCGCTGTTGGTTCATCTAGTACCACCAAGCGTGGTCTATGAATCAGCGCTTGTGCCAAGCCGATGCGTTGTAGCATGCCTTTCGAATAGCCGCTCAGCCGACGATCGCTGGCGTATTCCAAATCCACCATCGCCAGTAATTCAGCGCTCCGATCCGCAATTTCCGCCTTGGTGAGGCCACCGAGTCTGCCGTAAAACTTCAGAGTCTCGCCGCCGGTGAGAAATTTGTAAAAGTAGGGGTTTTCAGGTAGAAACCCAACTTGCGACCGGCTTGCAACCCGTGAGCTGTCGTGGCCGAAGATTGCCGTGTTGCCTTTGGTTGGTGAGATCAACCCGAGCAAGACTTTCATAGTGGTGGACTTGCCGGAACCATTGGGGCCGATCAAGCCGTATATTTCGCCAGGTGCGACCGTTAGGGAGACGTCATTGACGGCCACTACGCGCTGGCGTTTGAGCGTATGTAAACGAAAAACTTTGCTCAGCCGAGTGATTTCCACCGCTGGCACTTCAATCACATCACTCATGATAGAGGGAATCTCTATTCGCCAACTCGCTTCGGCAAGAACCGATCGCGATCATACGGTGGCAAGGCAGGCTCAGGGATCTCATCCGCCGCCAGCTCGTGGGACCACTCACGACGCTCATCTTCGTTGGCGTAGTATTTAAGGTATGTCTTGATGTCTTGCTCTGAACCGCTACCTAGCACGTCTAAGTGATAGGCAGAGTCTGGTTGGTCAGAAATATCGACCGTATCGCCATTGAGGAGATCGAACCAAAGCAAATCATAGAGTCCGCGGTCATCTACATGATCTGTATTGTAAAGAAAAACTTGGCGCAGTGATAGGCCACGAATCACTTCCCACAACTTAGCGTGCAGTTCAGCATCTGTTAGGTGTTTTGATGATGGTAGGCTCAGACCATCGCTTATCAATAGCTTCGCAAAAGAAGTGCGCGGCGCGTTCTCAAAGAATCGAATATTCTCTAAAAATGCTTCGGCCACATCAATCGGCATCTTCTCCACTTCGTCCAGTGGCAGATCGCCAATCGCCTCCAATTCACGAATCAAGCGCTCGATTCGGATCTGGCGATCCGCATCGTCTAGGCCATCAAACTGGTGATCGTCGTCACTCATGCGGGGTCGCTTAATTGGATGTTGAGGATTGGTGGGTCGAGCTTAAGATTTTAGAAAGAAGCTGAATCCTCAACGATTGCCAGCAGTTTTTCCAAGGTTCGTTGGGTGGCTCCGGAGTGACTGGCTAAACTTGCTCGCCCTCGTGTAGCGACTTCCTTGGCTGTCCCAGGATCGTCAAGCCATTCTCGCAACTGCCACTCAAGGCCGCCCATGGAATCAACCTGTCGAGCACCGTCTACTGCGATCAGGCTCCGTACCATTAATTCGAAATTCTGCATTTGGGGGCCGAACACTACTGGCTTCGATTCTAAAATTGCTTCGACTGGATTCTGCCCGCCCCCTCCCAGGAAGCTCTTGCCGATGATCGCAATGTCTGCCAGGCCGTACCAGGCGCGTAGTTCACCAGTAGAGTCCACCAGCAGGACGCTTTCACCATTCACTGCAGCATGGCATTGGCTACGCCGCGTCACTCTGAGTCCCAAGTCTTGAAGCTCGGCTGTCACCTCCTTAGCTCGTTCGAAGTGACGTGGCACCAGGATCAATCGCAGTTGTGGAAAGTCATTTCGCAAAGCCTGATACACTTTCGCTATTTTCAGCTCTTCGCCTGTATGACTGCTGCCTAACAATAGTACTTGCTTTCCCGGGATGGCTCCCCAGCAATGATCTTGTATCAGCGATAATTCTTTTTGAAGTCTTTCGTTAGGTGCGGCTAAAGACGCTGGATCAAATTTTATGCTACCCATGTGATGCAACTTCCGTGGTTGCACGCCAATCGATTCCCAGCGTGCCAAATCTGCCATGTCTTGGACGAAGATTGCCGTTAGGCGGTTTAGAGTTGGTGCGATCATCCTGCGCGCCTTACCGTAGCGCCGGTGTGATCTGGTGGAAAGTCTAGCATTGGCAATGACCACAGGAATGCCACGCTTGTGCGCCAAAGTAATTAAGTTAGGCCAAATCTCTGATTCCATCAGGATCATCAACTCTGGCTGCAATTTGGTAAGGGCGCGGTGTACCACGCCTAGCACATCTAGCGGATTGTAGATCACTTCACCTTTGCCCTGCATGCGTTCCTTTGCGGTGGCATATCCCGTTGATGACGTCGTGCTCAAAATCAGCCGTTGCTGCGGCCGTTGTACGCGTATTTCATCGATCAATTTAATGGCCACCATGACCTCTCCGACGCTCACGGCATGGATCCACCAAGAACGGTCGTTGCTCAGCAGATCATCTCGATAGGAGGCAAAACGCTGCATGAATTGCCCGCGATAGCCGCCACGTCGCCGCATCTTCATCAGCAGCCCAGGAAAGGCCACCAGCAAGTAGATCGGCAGTAGAAGATTGTAGAGCCAAAGACCCATCACCCTTTCTCAGCCAGTCCTTCACTGAAATGCAAGCGCGATGTCGCTGGCTCTTCGGTAACTCCGTCGCTAACCTATGGGCATGCATTTAGGTCGATTCCTCATCGTTCTCTACGCAACCATGGTCACAGCGCATGCCGAAGACAAGTTCGCTGAGCGCGGCAACGTACACGTGTTGGCTCGTGCGCAGCAGAGTGAGTCCCTCGAGCAAGCCTTGGCACTCACTAAGCGGCATCAGGATCAACTCAAGGTATTGTTGGACGAATACAGTAACGATGGAGCACGAAGGTTGATCGAGAAACGGTTGGAGACCTTGGCCAGTGAAAAGCAGAGTCTAGATCGTCAGCGAGCTCTGTTGTCATTGCGAGAAGGCGATGATGAGCTGGTGATCCAAGCCTTGATCGATGGTCATTCCACCTTGCTTGTGGAAGCGGCGGGATTGCATTGGTCCGTGCAACGTTTTGCCAAACTGGGACAGCATCAGGGACCTAGAGAACCTACTTACGTCAATGGTTTGCCGTGGCAACCGATCTGGTATCGTTCGGAAAAAACGCATGGCTCAGACATAAGCAGGCTTTACCCATTCCGGATCGATCTGAAGAGTCTGAGGCTTAAGTCGGCAACAATTTCAATCGTGCGCAATGGCAACCCGCTACCGCCATCAGAAGCAGTCAAAGTTTCCAAGCAAGGTGGTGTGATGACTATCAATATCCCTGACAACGACGGTGGCTCGCGCTGGTATACGATTCGGCTAAGTGGGTCGTGACATCTATCATTCATTCACTGAAGCACAAAGAAGTGCAAGTGGCTCTTGCCATAATGGCGTGACTGCTCGGACACCCATCTCCCATCTGCCGTCACTTCGGGCGGATCCTGGTCGCCTGTTTCCAACACCAGCAGGCCATTTGTCGTGATAAGGCAAGGGAGTACATTGTCTTCCAGCAAGGCCTTGCCATGATTACTCTCCTGAGTGGTGCTTATGTAAGGAGGGTCTGCGAAGACCAAGTCAAATGGCCCTCGCAAACCTTTCAGCGCTGGTAGGGTATCACGCTGCACAAACGTGCCTTTCTTTGCCAGGCGTGTGTGCTGTAAGTTGCGTTCGATGGCCTTGCCAGCAAGCCGATCACAATCGACAAACACCGCCGATAGGGCGCCGCGACTAAGCGCCTCGATCCCGAGTGCACCACTGCCTGCGAAGAGGTCCAACACGCGTGCGTTCTCTACGCGATTGCCCAAAATCGAGAACAAGGCTTCACGCAATCGATCTGTGCTTGGACGAGTGAGGCCCTTGGGAGCCTCGATTCTCAAACGACCTGCTGTGCCTGATATGATGCGCATGACACTAAGGAACGACGACTACTGGCGTGCTCTTGTCCACTTTACTGAAGATTGTGGTAACGGCGCTTTGAGGCATGCGTGCACAGCCATTGGATCCCGGATAACGATAAACATACTTGCCATCATGTATGCCAATGCCCTTATCCGTAAGGCGCATCCAATATGGTAGTGAAGATCCAACGTAACGATCGTAGGTGCCGTCGTATTTCCGAAGATCCCTGCCAAAATCTTTGCTACCACCACGGTAAAGACTGCCAAAGATACTGGAGCGTTTGTCCTTCATCTTCTTAGGGAATGGGAAGATGATAGTAAGTGTGTTATTGCCGGCTTTGCTAGTGCAATAGGGCGAATCAATGGAGACCCATTCACCGAGTAGCAACTGTGCTCGTTGATCCCTCAAATTGATCTTCACCAGTTTCGCAAACTGGTCGTCGCTGGTTAATAGTTTGTTGTTGCGATTGACCGCAATGGTCTTGGGGTAATTGGTGCACTTGGCAAATTTACGATGGGTGGTCACATGAGAAGATTCTTTGACTACATTCTCTGTTAGAGAACAACTGACAGAACCCCACGGAATACACATCATAGCCAGGCGAATAAGTAAAGAAGGGACTCGAGTCATATGATGGATACCTACGAGCCTTCTTGCAAACTGCAAGAGCAAGCGCAAGACCGTGGGTTTGTACTCGGTTCGATCTCTCGAGCGTGTTAGCGTTCTTGAAATCTTAGCTGCTATGCCGTTCATCCTCTCTCTCGATCAAGGAACTACTAGTTCACGTGCCATCATCTTTGACCACGCCGGAACGGTCAAAGCAATGGCTAAACAGGAGTTTACCCAGCATTTTCCGGAGCCAGGCCAAGTCGAGCATGACGCCACAGAGATCTGGACTAGCCAACTGGAAACGGCGCGTAAGGTACTCGACAAGGCGGGGCTAAGCGCCGGTGACATTGCTGCCATCGGTATCACCAATCAGCGTGAAACCACCTTGGTTTGGAATCGTCTAACGGGAGAGCCCATTGGCAATGCCATTGTCTGGCAAGACCGTCGTACAGCTGGTTTTTGTGAAGAATTGAAATCTCAGGGCCATTTGGAAGCCATTCGGGCCAAGACTGGCCTTGTCCTCGATGCTTACTTTTCAGCATCCAAAGTACGTTGGATCCTCGATCATGTCGATGGCGCACATGATAAAGCCGAAGCTGGCGAACTCTGCTTTGGTACTGTGGACAGTTGGCTGATTTACAAACTTACCAATGGCCAAGTGCACGTCACCGACGTTAGCAATGCCAGCCGTACCTTGCTTTTCAATATCAACGAACTTTGTTGGGATAACTCGTTGCTAGAGTTGTTCAATGTGCCAGCCGCCATGTTGCCTGAAGTGCGCGCCAGCAGCGAAGTATATGGTGACTCCGCTGCTGATTTGTTAGGTGGCGCAATTCCAATTGCAGGCATTGGAGGGGATCAGCAAGCTGCATTGTTCGGTCAGGCCTGTCATGCAGCAGGGCAGGCCAAGAACACTTATGGCACAGGCTGTTTTATGTTGATGAACACTGGCAAGGATCCGGTCCCCTCACGGAATAACCTTTTAACGACTGTCGCTTGGAAGGATGCCAAAGGCATCGTAAATTACGCTTTGGAAGGGAGTGTGTTCATCGCTGGTGCGGCCATTCAATGGTTGCGCGATCAGTTAGGTATCATCCAAACGGCGGCCGAAGTCGAGACACTGGCGGCTGAAGTTCCTGATAATGGCGGTGTCTATTTGGTGCCGGCGTTTGCTGGGCTCGGCGCGCCTCATTGGGATCCGTACGCTCGAGGAACCCTTACGGGCCTCACTCGTGGCTCGAGCAAAGCGCACATCGCGCGTGCTGCTCTGGAGAGCTTGGCTTACCAGACACGAGAAGTCCTCAAGGCTATGGAAGCTGATTCGGGCATCACTCTAACCGAATTGCGCGTGGATGGTGGTGCTTCGATGAACGACCTGCTCATGCAGTTTCAAGCTGATGTGTTAGGCGTCCCTGTTGTGCGTCCCATGGTACCTGAGACGACTGCGCTGGGTGCAGCTTATCTGGCAGGCCTCGCTGTCGGATTCTGGCATGGCCAAGAAGACATTGCTACCAACTGGCAACAAGATCGGCGCTTTGAACCTCAAATGAGCACTGACGAAGTTGAGCCGCTTATCGCTGGTTGGGAACGAGCTGTCGCTGCCGCAAAAGCGGCTGCTGTGACGTCTTAACGTTTTAAGCTGTTCCATCCCACAAGAGTCGCAGTCTTCGCCGTATGCCGGCTCAAGATCTCCGTGGCAACAGCATTACCACGGCAACGCTTGCCTTCACCTTCGCTATGCTGGAGACTTAAACGGCCTACTTATGGCGGGTATTCTCCGATGGCTGGTTGGCGAACATGAATGCCTGTCGCGATGTGATTGCGCCATTTTTGAAGCGCTGGGGAAGCACCGCAATCGACGGGATCTTCATCGGGTACGCTCACTACGATCATTTTTGTGGGCTGTTCTGGCTAAGGGGGAATGACCTGGTGGGGAAACTCATTGATTGTGGCTGCGCTTTCCGATGACGTGGCTTGGTCACATTCTGCAAAGCCTTGATCACATCGACGTGGCATTGCCTGGAGTATGTGTTGGAAGGTCAGTGGGTGGGACGAAGAAGGCACTCTCCGAGATGGAATGGGCAGGCTCTGTGGATACCGATGGGCTTGTGCCGCAATTTATTGCCTAGCGAGTAGCCAGGCCGAAGTTTCTATCGTTCGTCGCGTAGCAGGTTTAGCAGTTGGTCAGGAGAGAGCTTTCCGGCGGAATCGGCTAACAGGCTGTCGGCAAGGTCGCGTTTCCTTTGGTGCAGTTCGACGATCTTCTCTTCGATGGTGTTGGCCACGACCAAACGATACACGGTAACTGGGCGTCGCTGACCGATGCGGTGGGCGCGGTCGGAAGCTTGGTCTTCGACAGCGGGATTCCACCAGGGGTCCATGTGTATGACGTAGTCGGCGGCAGTGAGGTTGAGGCCTGTGCCGCCGGCACGCAGTGAAATGAGGAAGACCTCACCGTCGCCGCACTGGAAAGCATCGACGGCTTGTTGGCGTTTCTTGGCGGGTGTTTGGCCGTCGAGGTATTGATAGGGGATTTGCTCTTTGTTGAGGTGTTGGCGCAGGTAAGCGAGGTGATCGACGAATTGGCTGAAGACCAGCACTTTGTGGTCGTTTGCTAGGATTTCTGCCAACGTTTCGCCGAATTGGGCAAGCTTGGAACTGGCGATAGCTACCTTTGCGTCGACTAGTTGCGGGTGACAACAGGCTCGGCGCAGTTTCATGATCTCTGCTAGGATACGCAGGGAGCGTTCTCCAGCGTTTTCATCGTTGTTCTTCTTGGCGGCTAGGCTTTTGACCGCCTTTCGGCGTAGGGCTTCGTAGAAGGCCGTTTCTTCCATACTAGGCTCGACTCGCAGCACAATGTCGGTGCGTGGAGGCAGATCTTGCAGGACTTGGTTTTTGAGCCGCCTAAGAATGAAGGGGCGAATGAAGCGCTTTAGGCGCAAGCGTGCGCCGTCTTCGCGGTTTTTGGCGATGGGATCGACAAACTTGACATGGAAACGCTGAGAGCTGCCTAACAAGCCGGGATTGATGAATTGGAACAAGGCGTGCAGTTCGGCGACATGGTTCTCAATTGGCGTGCCGGAGGTGACGATTTTGAAATCGCCTTTCAACTTGACGGCGGCTTTCCAACGTTGGGTATTGGCGTTCTTGATTGCTTGAGCTTCGTCGAGCACGATGGTTGACCATTGAACCTTTGCTAGCTTAGTGATCTCATTGGGTAACAGGCCGTAGGTGCAGACGACGAGGTCGAATCCTGATAGATCCTTCAAAGTGGCTGAACGTTCGCCTGGGCCGAACAAACGGGTGCGCAAGGTGGGGGCAAATCTTATGGCTTCGGCGAGCCAATTGCGGGTGACCGAGGTTGGGGCCACTACCAAGGCTGGGCCGAGCGGTGCGCGGTGCAGCAGCAATGCGAGTGCTTGAATGGTCTTGCCAAGGCCCATGTCATCGGCCAAGCACGCGCCGACCCCCCAATGAGCTTGGCGTGCCAGCCAACGGAATCCTTCGAGCTGGTACGGGCGCAACTCTACTTGTAGAGTGTTGGGAAGTTCAGGTTGGTAAGTGGTGGCGTCGCGCAGGCGCTTGACCTGAGTGATCCATTTCTTGGTGAATCGGGCGTCGGTTTCTTCGGCGAATTCGTGAATGGCGTGGGCAGCCAAGGGATGTATCAAGCGACAGTTGTCTTTGCCTTCGGTCGAGAAGGCGTCGAGGTCTTTCAAACGTTGGCGAAACTCTTGCGTGAGCGCTAGGAATTGGCCGTCACGCAGTTTTACGAATCGGCCAAACCCATCGTCTTTTTCTAATAAATTTAGTAATGACTGCAGTTGTAGAACCTCGTCTTCGGCGACGGTAAGTTCGCCAGAGATTTCAAACCAATCCTTACGCGTACCTATTTGGAGGCGTATGTGTGAGGAGTGCAGAGTCGAAGCGATGTGAAAGCGTTCGCCTTGTGGCCAATGCAATTCGAGTTGGTCGCTGATGGCTTGCGATTCTGTTAATAATTCAAGGCAGTCGACTGGGTCAGGCAGTGTCCATTGAAATGGCGTATCAGGTTCGTTCTGCTGCAAGCTTGGGCAGGCTCGCAGAATTTCATTGGCGCGCGCGAGTTCCTCGGGAAGCATGCGTTTGGTCTTGTAAGGTTGGTCATCGACCTCGCCAAACAAGACTTGAGAGCCGTTTCCAGGCGTTAGATGGAGATCCAGACCATCCAAAGGTTGCACGAGTAGAGAGGCCCGCAAACCATCGACCCAGGGCGAGAGATGCAATTGTAAGACGAGGTTGGGTGTTACCGTCTCGACTCGAGTGTCTGGGTTAGCGTCTTCGACATCAGTAAAGATTTGGATGCTGCCTTTGATGGCTTGGACTACCTTTAGTAGGCGCTCTCTGCCCTGTTTAGGGATGGTGCTAGGTCCTTCTGCTAGACCTAATGTTCTAATGAGGTGATTCTCGTCCTTGGATAGGATCAGTATGGCTATTCGATTCGGTGTCTCCCACCAGCTTAAAAAGCCATTGTTGTTCTCATGCCAGAGTTCTTGCAACGGGGGCTGGGCGCTCATCTGGGCAGCACTGGTGCGGGGGTTTTCGGTGAGGATGAGCTTTAGTTCGTGGCGCACCACTTCGATGTGTTGACCTGGAGCATCGGATCGGAAGACGAGTGGGTGGTCGATGAGGTTCTTCAGTGCATCATCAGAGCGCAATTCAAACTGATTGCGCGGCCATGGTATGGGGTGGATCTTGTTGATCACTGACAAGTCTTCTGTCGTGACAAAGCTCAGCGTATTACCATGTTCGGAGAGTCGTTTGAGGCCTATCGGACGGCCTGCCGACCAGCGCCCATGTTTGTCGCATTTCTGTTCGCGTGGAACGATCGCTATCACG
>MDTC01182686.1_pt1 | contig 24419 bp, 21 predicted proteins | sample 811181 | NCBI WGS metagenome assembly MDTC01 (sample SAMN05326644, study PRJNA326480) | marine metagenome | isolation source: seawater | place: Pacific Ocean: North | collected 2011
CTCGCTCAACTTGGAGGGTAGGTCGATTGAGCTAATTAGTGATAATTAGCCTAGATAGATGATGAACCTCGACAGAATCCGGCTTATAGGTTTGACTTTTTTTCTTCAAATTAATTAGTTTACCTTCGCCAAAAATTATTTTAAATGTTATTTACTGACCTACCGTTAAATCCTAGTTTATTAAAAGGTATTGAAGATCTTGGATTTACTTCACCCACTCCTGTACAAGAATCCGCAATTCTCCAATTAATTAACGAGGATAGGGATTTAATAGGCTTAGCACAAACTGGAACAGGAAAAACTGCAGCATTTGGATTACCGATGATTCAAAGGATTGATGTTAAAAGTAAGAATGTACAAGGGCTAGTAATTGCACCAACTAGAGAACTTTGTGTTCAAATATCAAATGATTTTAAATCATTTTCAAAATATATAAAAGAGCTATCTATTGCAACTATATATGGTGGAGCAAGTATGGATAAACAATCACGAGAAATTAAATCAGGAGCCCAAATTGTTATAGCAACACCGGGAAGGTTAATGGATATGATGAGGAGGAAGATGATTAAAATAAATAAAGTTTCTTATGCAGTTCTTGATGAAGCTGACGAAATGCTCAACATGGGTTTCAAAGAAGATATTGACGGAATCTTAGCTCAAACACCAGACCATAAACTTACTTGGTTATTCTCAGCCACTATGCCAAAAGAAGTTGCAAAAATATCCAAATCGTATATGACTAATCCTATTGAGATTACGGTTGGAACAAAAAATGTAGGAGCTGAAAATATTCAACATATATATTATAACGTTCCTGAAAGAGAAAGATATAATGCCATTAAAAGAATTTTAGATTTTCATCCTAAAATATATGGACTTATTTTTTGTAGAACAAGAAGATCAACACAAGAAGTAGCTGATAAATTATTAAAAGAAGGCTATAGTGCAGCTCCACTACATGGTGATTTATCTCAAATGCAAAGAGATAAAGCGATGGATAAGTTTAGAGAAAAAACTTTACAAATTTTGGTTGCTACTGATGTTGCAGCAAGGGGAATTGATGTAGATAATATAACTCATGTTATAAATTATCATCTTCCTGATGATGTTGAAAGTTACACACATAGAAGTGGAAGAACAGCTAGAGCAGGTAAAAAGGGAGTATCAATTGCGATTGTTTCTAATAAAGACCAAAATAAGATCAAACAAATTGAAAGAAAAATTCAAGCAAAGTTTGAATCAGCTAATTTGCCAACAGGAAAAGAAATTTGCGAACAACAACTTTTGGATTATGTTAACAAATTAAAGAATGTAAAAATAAATGATGAAATTAATGAGCTAATACCCCCTATTTTTGAAAGTTTTATGGACTTTTCAAAAGAGGAAGTAATTAAAAGAATGATTAGCATTGAGTTTAATCAATTATTAAACTATTATGAAAATTCTAAAGATATTTCATCAAATGTTCAAAATGGAAAAAGAAGGTCAAACATTAGTGATCATGAAAGATTTTTTATCAACCTTGGTCATAATAAAGGACTAAATAAGGGGGGACTACTAAGACTTATTTGCTCTAATACTAATTTACCATCAAAATCAGTCGGTGCAATTGACTTATACAATGACTTTTCATTTTTTGAAGTTGAAAAATCATTATCAGAAAAAATACTTTCTGGACTTAAGGATAAAGAATATGATGAAAAAAGCTTTGTTGTTGAAATTGCTTCTAAAGATGGTGGGAGAAGAAAATCCAGAGGAAGTGAAAGAAATAGAGACAGAAACAGAAAAAGAAATAATTCAAGGGGGGGAAGTAGCAACCGAAGAAGAAGATAATTTAATTATTCTTCCAAATTAAAATCTTTAGCTTTCAATTTAGGATTTATCTGCATTGAATTTAGTACAAATTCAATATTCTGACCTCCTGCACTCATAGATTGTCTAGATGGAAAATTAAAACCGCTGAAATTTTTATAATCAGAAAATTGTATTGTTGTAATAATTGGTTCTGACCCTTCTGCAACTTTATCACTTTTGATAATTTGAACTAAAAATTTTGAAGTCATGGAATAAAACTCAGTTGTTTCATTTCCAAAACTGGTAACTCTATTGATAACATAACAATCTTCTCCCATAACGTTTTCGATAGCGTTTAGTGTCAATAAATCTCCTAACTCTTTGTACTTTAAATTTTTATCTAACCTTGAATTATTTATAACTTCTTTTATTTCCTCTTCATTAAGTATTTTTTTTCCAGTTCGCATATTTTGCTCAACGCCACTTTTATCACTTATAGTCTGTGATTGTACTGTCATACCCATTGCGTTAGTCTCAGCTTTGAAAAAGGATGGTGATAAAAATGATTCTATTCTGTTCATAGTAAAAGATTGACCTTGAGCCTCCAGTTCAGCTGTAACTTGTTTTTTATAGGACTTAATTTTTTTAAATTTTGCTTTAACTTCTTCCATTGTTTTAGAATCTGTTTGCGCCATTAAATAATCATTTATTACTTTTTCAGCAGTAATACCATCTGGAATGGGTTTTTGGTTCATCTTAACTAATTCTGCATTGTAATCATAGAAATCAATCTTACTATCAGAATCGAATTGAATTAAGCTTTCTGCAATGTCTTTGTTCCCAACCACTAAAATGTGACAATTGCTAGGATCTATATATTTAAGAGCAACCTCTTTAACCATAGTTTTTGTTACACTTTGGACCTTGTCAAGCATTTCTCGATAATAATTTTTCGGTAAATTATATCTCTCAATATTCAATGCAAATCTGGCTATTGTTTGCTGATTTTCTAAAGAAAGTGCGAAATCACCAATCATATTATTTTTAATTCTTTCTAAGTCTAAAGAGTCTACATATTCATTTCTAATTCTATTCATTTCAAATAGCATTTGTTGAACCGAACTATCTGTAACTTCATTTCTAACACTAGCAGAACACGAAAAATTTCCAATATATTTATCTGAATTTACTCTTCCTCTAGAACCGTAAGTATAACCTTTATCCTCTCTTAAATTTGCATTCAAGTAACTTGAAAATGCACCACCAAATATATTGCTCATAACATTTACTTGAGCTGTATTGTCAGCTCCGATCTTAAACTCAACAGGATAAAATATTTTAATTAATGACTGAACTGCTCCTGGCTTGTGTACAAAGCTTACTTTTACACCTTTAGGTTTACTAGGTAAATCAAAATTATTAGCTGGAACTTCTCCAGATTGCCAAGATGAGAAGTGTTTATTTGATAATGCCTTAGCGTCGGGTAATGAAATATCACCAACTATTACTAAATATCCATTATCTGGCTTGAAAAAGTTTTTGTAATAATCTTTACAAAGCTCAATTGAAATATTTTCTATATCGGATTTTTTTTGTATTTGACCATAAGGGTGCGTTTCACCATATTTCAATACTTTTTCTACTCTTGATGAAATTGCATCTGGACTTGTTTTAATTGATTTTAAGTTTGATAATAATCTTTTTCTTTTTTTCTCTAGTTCTTCATTGGGGAAAGCTGGATTAAGTAGTATATCACTTGCTATTTCAGTTACATATTCTAAGTGTTTGGTTAAACATGAAAAATAAAATCCTGAAGAGAAAGTATATAACGATGCACCTACAAAATCTATTGCTTCGTCAATTTCTGCCTTAGATCTTGTTAATGTACCTGCGCTCATCATGTCTCCCATCATAGATGCAAGACCTACATGTCCAGACTCCATGTGAGGATCTTTATCAATAGTAAGATTCATTGCAACGCTAGGTAATTTATGGTCTTCAACCAAAAAAACTTTCAATCCGTTTTCTAATTGGAACTTTTGGGGCTCACCAATATTAATAGGCGGAGCCTTAGCAGGAATTGGTGCTCTTGAACGATCAATTTGACAATGAATGCCTGTTACAATCAAAAAAAGAAATGCAGCAACTACTATTTTAAAATTTCGCATAATTTATATTATTATTCATTTTCTTTAGGGAGATAATATAACACAACTCTGTTTGAAGGAACAAAATACTCCTTTGCAACACGTTGAATATCTTCTTTTGTGACTTTTAAATATCTTTCTAGTTCTGTATTAATTAAGTTTGCATCACCATAGTACATTTCATAATTAGCTAAATCTTCAGCAATGCCAATCATAGAAGTGAAATTGTATATAAAATCATTTTCTAGCATATTTCTGACCTTTGTAAATTCTCTTTCTGAAATAAGCTCCGATTGAACCTTATTAAATTCTTCATTGATTTCATCTTCCAATTTTAATGGATCAACATCTGAATTTGCAATTGCATAAACAAAAGATAAACCTGGATCTTCTGAGTCAAAAGGAAATGCTCCCACATATACAGCAGATTCAGAATTTTCAACACATTTTTTATTTAATCTAGAACTTTCACCTTGTGAAAGCACCATTGACATTAATTCAATTGCATAAAAGTCTCTTGTTCCAGCTTTTGGAATTCTGTAAGCCATCATCACACCAGGTAGCTGAATGTTATCATAAATTGTATCTCTTATTTCACCGCTTAAAGGGGGTTCTACAATTGAAATTGATTCAATTTTTTGTTTACCTCTTGGAATTGGGCCAAAATATGCATTAACTAGATTTTTAGTTTCTTCAATATTAATATCACCTGCAATAGAAAGAATAGCATTTTCTGGGACATAAAATTTATGATAAAAATCCATGAATTCATCTAGTGTTGCAGCGTCTAAATGTTCCATTTTACCAATAGTAGTCCATCTGTAAGGATGTTCTTTAAAAGCTCTACTATTAATTTCAGCTAAAAAGCTTGCATATGGCTGATTATCAATTCTTAATCTTTTTTCTTCCTTAACGACTTCATTTTGGGTTTCTACCCCAATTGTATCAATTTTTGCATGCATTAATCTTTCAGATTCTAACCATAACCCTAACTCCAATTGGTTGGAGGGCAAAACTTCGTAATAAAAAGTTCTATCATTCGATGTATTAGCATTATTAGTTCCTCCAGCATTTTCAATATATTTAAAAAATTCCCCTCTTTTTATGTTTTCTGAACCTTCAAATAATAAATGCTCGAAGAAATGTGCAAAACCTGTTCTTTCAGGATTCTCGTTTTTTGAACCTACATGATACATCACAGAAACTGCTACTATTGGAGTGTTGTGGTTTTCATGTAGTATTACTTTTAACCCATTATCTAACTGATACTCAGTAAACTCAATGCTTGGACCTTGAGCAATAAAATTTAATAACAAAAAATGTAATGAACAGTAAAAAATTGATCTTAACATAACATAATTTTATTTACAACAATAAGAAATCAAGTGCACATGAACAAATAAACATCAATCGTTTATTAAACAGCATTGATAAAAGAGAACATTTTCAAAGGAATTTTGAGTTCTTATCCAGTTCTCTTTTAAACCATTACGTTTAAAATTTGCATTTTCAAAAACTTTAATGCTTTTTGTATTTTTTGAAAATATATCTGCGTATAAATTTGATATGTGATAAAAATCTCTTGAAATTGTCTTTATAATTTCCAAAGATTTAGATGCTACACCAATGTTTCTAAAATCATAATCTACGTAAATACCAACACCAGCTCTAGAGTTAACAATATCATAGTCATAAAGATCAATACAACCTACAGAAAAAGAATTTAACTCAATTATGTATCTAAGCTGATTATGCAAAAATAAATCATGTTCTGATTTTAAAAATTCTTCGATTTGCTTTATAGTATAAACGACGGGTAAATCCGTGTAATCATTATTTTTGGAATCATTTTCCCATTTTATGTGATTGTCTAAATCTGTTATTAATGGCTTTCTTAATTTAATATTATCTAACATGAGAAATAGTAAGAAATTTTATGCGATTTAGAATATCAAGTTTTGTATATTCATTTAGTGTAAAATAATTATTTGAAATTTCTGAATCTAAACCATAATGAGAATATTTTTCAATAAGATTTAATTTTTCAATTAAAGGAAGAAGTTCAAAAATAAATTCAGAGCTAAATTTCAAATTTAAACTAGACTCTATCGATTTTTTTACTGGAGATAAACATGTTTTTTCTTTATTAAGAACTCCGTGATTTAAAAATAGATCTTTAATTTTTTCTATTGAAAATGACATGTTGATTTCTGCAAATAATATTTTATGATTTCTTCTTTTTAAATTTTTAAAAATTCTTAAAAAAGGAACATCTGTTATTACCGAACTTACTGAACAAGAAAAGTATCTACCTAAAATAATCAATCCAATATGAGGAGGGTTTAGGTCGGAACCACTTAAAACAATGGCATTAATTTTTTCTATTGATGACTCATCTATTTTTTCAGAAATATAAATTTTCATATGTCTATTTCTCCTTTAAAAACATATTGTGCGGGACCAGTGAGGTAAATATCTTCAAAACATTCATTATTCAATTGAAAATCAACCTTTAGTTTACCACCTTTGGTAGATACTATTATACGATCTTCATATTTATTTAAAAAAGCATAACATAATGCAGCAGCTGTGACACCTGATCCACAGGACAGTGTTTCATTTTCAACACCTCTTTCAAAAGTTCTTATATTTAATTCGCCGTCTACAATTTCAACCATATTTACATTAATCCCATTTTTTTTATATTTAGAATCGTTTCTAATTAGCTTGCAATCTCTTATAAAATTTTTGTTTTTTAAATCATTTACAAACCTCACATAGTGTGGAGATCCTGTGAATGATTGAAAATCACCATTTTCTAGCGGTATTATTTTACAAGGCCCATTTATATTTATTTTAACATTTTTTGAGTCTATTATTTCTCCACTATGTTCACCATCATTTGTTATAAACCTGCAGTTTTTCTTTATGATGCCTTGGTGATAACAAAATAATACTGCACACCTACTACCATTACCACAAAAACTCATTGTGCCATCCGGATTATAAAATTGCATTTCAAAGTCAGCTTCGATATGATCCTTTATAACAATTAAACCGTCTGAACCAATACCAAATTTCCGATCACAAAGCTTAATAATTGTTTTATTAACGAATTCGTAACCAAATTTTCTCAAATCTGCAATAATAAAATCATTTCCTGTACCTTGGTATTTATAAAAATTAATAACCATTCGATATAAAAATAAGCATTAATGGTTAACATTAATTAACATGCTTAAAACAATTTTATAATAAAAACGTAATTAGATTTAATAAAATATTATCAATGAAAAATAAGTTCCAAATAATTATTTTAAGTGTTTTTACAACAACATTAATTTTCTTTGCTTTAAATTACTTCAATAGTTCTGTAAATAAAAATCCCAAAAAAACTGAATTAACTAAAATATCTCCAGAAATAAAATCTTTTGCTTTATCAAAATCATCAAACCCTGTTTTACCTGAAGAATTAGATTTTACAAATGCTGCAGAAAAAACTGTTAACTCGGTGGTTCACATTTCAAGTGAATACGAACAAAATTACAACTCTGATCCAATGCTTGACTTTTTCTGGGGTCCTGGTGGAAGTAGAGGAATTCGTCCTCAAATTGCAACCGGATCTGGTGTAATAATTTCTAATGATGGTTATATAGTAACAAATAACCATGTTATTGAAGATGCAAATAAAATTATTATTACCTTAAATGACGGTAGAGAGTTGGAGGCTGACATAATAGGTAGTGATCCAAGTACTGATTTAGCATTACTTAAAATTGATGACGACAATTTAGCCTTTGCAGAATTTGGAAATTCTGACGATGTTCATCTTGGTGATTGGGTTTTGGCTGTTGGTAATCCATTTAATTTAACTTCAACTGTTACAGCAGGTATCGTTAGTGCAAAGTCAAGAAACATCAATATTTTAAGAAGTAATTCAAACGAAAGTATTTTTCCTCTTGAGTCTTTTATCCAAACCGACGCTGCTGTTAACCCTGGAAATAGCGGTGGAGCATTAGTTAGTCCTGATGGTCTACTTATCGGAATAAACACAGCAATTGCATCAAAAACTGGATCCTATTCTGGTTACTCTTTTGCAATTCCATCAAATATTGTTCTTAAAGTGGTAAATGATTTAAAAAATTATGGAATAGTTCAAAGAGCCTTTATCGGAGTCATAATACAAGATGTAAGTCAAGAAAAAATGAACAATTTAAACCTTCCCAACACTAACGGTGTGTTGGTTAGTGGGTTAGTTGATGAAGGTGCAGCTGTAGATGCTGGAATTGAGATAGACGACGTAATTCTTAAAGTAGAAAATATTGTTGTAAATGACGTACCAGAGTTACAAGAGCAAATAGGAAAATTTAAGCCTGGCGATAAAATTAAAATAATAATAAGAAGAGATAGGGAAATTATACTTAAAGAAGTAACACTTAGAAACGAAAATGGCAACACTAAAATCACAAATAAAAAATCAGTTGATGAAAAATATACAATCTTTGGAGCTACATTTTCAAATCCTAGTCCAAACGAACTAAGAAATCTTAACATTACAAATGGTGTAAAAGTAGAAAACCTTAAAGAAGGTAAACTTAAAAATGCTGGATTAAATAAAGGTTTTATCATCACACACGTAGATAAAATAAAAGTATTATCTAGAAACCAACTCATACAAGTTTTAAAATCCAAAAAGGGAGGAGTTCTGATCGAAGGAATCAACTCGAATGGTATAAAAAGTTACTTTGGATTCGGTTTATAAACCAATTTTCTTTTTAAAAATCAAAGATTACATGTTATTAAAATAACATTCTTTCGAAATTATATTTCGATTTTCAGAAATTTACATTAAATTTTCAGTTGAAATTTTAATTTAACCATTTATAATTCTAATTTATAAATACCCAATTTTATTATTAATGTAACCATTTTAAACTTTAATCGTTAAAAGATGTGTTCAATAATAAATATATAAAATGAGAGAGTTAGCACAAATAGCAGTAAACCTAATTTTGTGGACAATATTAGCAGTGATGATAATGTTATCACTACCTTTTATTGCAACAATTTAATTTTTATAAATCAATTGTGTATTAAAGCGTTAAACATGCCCACATAACGCTTTCCAAACCTTCCATATTGATATCAATTTGTTCGATGGATAGTTTGTTAGTTTACTTTGAAATATTGAACTGTAAATATTTATTGAATGTTTATTAATAAGAGAATAAATACACAAATTCATGAGTTATTGATAGCAACTTTAATGTTGATTACAGTTCCTTTAAGTAATTACGCCCAAAGAAATTCTTACTACGATAAATATGAGTTCAGAAAAAAAAGGCATGAAGTTAATTTTGGTGTTGGTGCCTCAGGTTGTTTAACTGACTTAGGTGGCTCTGATATGTCGTTAAATGAGCTTAACCAAAAAAAAACAACTAAATATTTAAAATCATTTTACGATATTGACTTAGCAACAACAAGGTATGTTGTAAATGCAGCATACTTATATCATCTAACAAGAAAATTAAATTTTAGAACTAATTTATCTTTTTCAAGCATTTCTGCAGATGATTCACAAACTGAAGAATTTTACAGAAATAATAGAAATTTAAATTTCAAGAGTAATATTATTGAAATATCCGCGATTATTGAATTTTACATTACAAAACCAAATACAGGAAATCGTTATGGTTTAAGAAACACATCAGGAAAAAAATTAGCTCCCAGTGTACTAGGTCGTCTGGGCCTATATTTATTTGCGGGAATTGGTGGGTTCTATTTTAATCCAAAAGCTAAGAATAATCTTAATTATTCAAATGATTCATTTGAAAATTTAAATTTTAGTCCGTCTTCAGAACAAAAATATATAAGTCTTAGAGATCTACATACTGAAGGCCAGGGAATGCCAAATGATCCTGCAGGTTTTAAAAGTGGAAAAACATATTCAGATTTTTCAATGTGTATTCCATTTGGATTTGGATTAGAAAAGGCATTTAGTTCAAATTCAGGTTTAAAAATTGAGGGCGGATTTAGATATACAATGACTGACTATTTGGATGACGTTAGCAGAGATTACTATAACAGAAGTGATTTAGAACAACAATATGGCAATCTAGCTGCAACAATGAGTGGAACCCATTCAGGAAATACATATCTATATACCGGATATGCAAATAATGGTAACTATCCAGATGGAGCAATCACAAGTACAGCACCACCTGGTTCACAGGAATATAAAATTTACAAAACATACACTGAACCTCTAAATCAAAGAGGAAATCCTGAGGATAATGATTGTTATGGATTTATAACAATAAGCTTTTATAAAAAATTAAAAAGTAAAACAAAAGCTTACAAAAAGATAAGTATGTACAAAAAACGAAAAGTAAAAGCATCTTTTTAAATGAAAGTTTCTAAAATATTAGTAATTGTTTTAGCGCTTATTTTTTCTTTTGAATCAATAGGACAAGGATTTTATAACCGTTACGGATATAGAACAAAAAGACACGAAATTAATATTGGAGGTGGAGCTACTAGTTGCCTTACTGATTTAGGTGGAAGAGACGCAATCGGTAGTGGATTTCTTTGGGATATCGATATAGCTAAAACTAGTTATATTGGCTCATTTTCATATATATATAACGCATTAAGCAAATTTGCCTTTAGGTTTAATTTAGCTTATTTAAATATTTCTGGAGATGATAGATATGCTGGTAATTTTCATAGAAACAATAGACGTTTAAATTTTGAAACCTCAATTATTGAAACAGCTGCAATATTTGAATTAACTTTAATTACTGCAAAAACTGGAGATAGGTATAATCTAAAAGGTCCAGCAAGAAAGTTCATAAAAGCAAGAAAGCCGACAGGCTTAGGTTTATATATATTTGGAGGTGTTGGTGGTTTTCATTTTGAACCATATGGTTATGATCGATTTACAGATGATAAAGGAAATGTAACTGGAAGCGGATTAAAATATAAATTAAGACCTCTTCATACCGAGGGTCAAGGCATGGAAGGTGGACCAGAGGAATTTTCGGAGGGTAAAACATATTCACAATTTGCAATATGTACGCCAGTTGGTTTTGGACTAAAAAAAGCATTTAGTAGCAGTAGCGGACTAAAAATTGAAGCTAGTTACAGATTTACTAATACTGATTATTTAGATGATGTGAGCACACTGTATTATGACAGAGAAAAATTAATTCAAAAATATGGAGAAGCTTCAGGAAAAATGTCGGGAACAAGTACAGGTATAAAATATACATATATCGGATACGCGATAGATGGAAATTTTCCAATTGGTGCTATAGAATCACCAGAAATTGGAGGCACAAATTCATATATTATGGAAAGACGATACACTGAGGCTGGTAATCAAAGGGGAAACCCTGTAAATGATGATGGTTATATGTATGTTACACTGTCAGTTTACAAAAAATTCACAAATCATGCAAAAAGTTACAGGCCAATAAGACGTAATCAAAAAAGAAAGGTCAAAGCTTCTTTTTAATTAAGTTAAAATTTCATCCTACTTAATACTATTTTAAGTAAAATTTATTTTAATAATAGTTTAAATTGCAAAAATTTTAATTTTTACACTAGCTTTAATGGATTAATTGCCTTTAAAATGCTAAAATGGATTTTTAAATCTTTAATGTATGTACCTTTTATTTACTTTTCCCAAACAAGTAATACATTAAGTGGCTATATTGATGCTGCAGAAAGCGGAGAAAAATTGATTGGTGCTACAGTTTATGATCTTCATTCTAAAAAAGGTACAATTACAAATGATTATGGTTTTTATAGCCTAACAGTACCCGCAGATTCAATAAAAATAAAAGTTAGTTATATTGGTTATGAATCTCAAATTTATGAGGATAAAATAGCTAATAGTATATTAAAAAACTTTTCTCTTAAAGATCAGATGTTAAAAGAAGTTGAAATTCTTTCTAGTAAAGAGGAATTAGTTCATATTAAAACGGAAATGAGCACTATAGATCTTTCCATGGAGAAAGTTAGTTCATTACCTGCCCTTTTAGGAGAAAATGATATCATGAAAACAATCCAGTTGTTACCAGGGGTTCAAACAGGAAGTGAAGGTGGTTCAGGGCTTTATGTAAGAGGTGGAGGACCTGATCAAAACCTCATTCTTTTAGATGGGGTACCAGTTTATAATGCCTCTCACCTATTTGGTTTTTTTTCTGTATTTAACTCCGATGCTATTAATTCTACAAAACTTATTAAAGGTGGATTTCCTTCAAGATACGGTGGAAGATTATCTTCTGTAATCGATATTAAAATGAAAGAAGGTAATATGAAAAAGTTTCAAGGTAAAGGATCTATAGGTTTAATATCATCAAAAATATCCTTAGAAGGACCAATTAATAAAGACAAAACCTCATTTATTTTTTCTGGAAGAAGAACATATCTAGATGTTTTAGCTAAACCTTTTATTGCAGCTTCACAAAAAAATAAGTCTACAAAAGACAATGCAGATCCGAACAATTTGAGTACAAATAATGGTGGATATTTCTTTTACGATTTGAACGGAAAAATAAATCACAAGATTTCAGAAAAGCATCGTATCTACTTAAGTCACTATATGGGAAATGATAAAGCATATTTAGATGCAACTGACAATTATAGATATGATTCTACAACAGGAACAGATACAACAAATTCTATTCTTAGGTGGGGGAATGTAATTAGTTCTCTAAGATGGAACTTTATGCCGACAAACAAAATGTTTATAAATACTACACTTAGATATAGCAAATATGACTTTTTAATAGCTTTTGGTAACAGCAGTTCTGTTACTACTAATAACGTAACAAACACTCAAAATTTTTCCTTCGCATATATATCAGATATAGAAGACTGGTCTGGTAAAATTGATATAGACTGGATGCCTTCTCCGGATCATCTTGTAAAATTTGGTGTAAGCGAAATTTATCATACCTTCACTCCTGGCGTTAATCAATTTCAATTTAGCAATTCTCAAGATACACTTTCTGCGCTAGATACTACTTTTGGTGCTACTAAACATTATGCTCATGAGATATCAGGATTTTTTGAAGACGAGTGGACAGTTAACGATAGACTTAAAGGTAATTTAGGTATTCACAGTAGCTCTTTTATTGTAGGAAGTGCACAATATTTTTCATTACAGCCAAGATTAAATTTTAGGTATTTAGTAAATGATGTATCATCTCTAAAATTTGGATACGCAAAAATGGCACAATTCTTACATTTACTTACAAATTCTGGTATTGGATTACCAACAGATCTATGGGTACCAGCTACTGAAAAAATAAAACCTCAATATTCAGATCAGTTAGCGATAGGCTATAACAGGACTTTTAATAACAAACTTGAAGTTTCTATTGAAGGTTATTACAAGACAATGGAAAATTTAATAGAGTATAAGGACGGAGCCTCATTTTTTGACTCTGAAACAGACTGGCAAGACAAAGTCTTTGACGGATCTGGATGGTCTTATGGTGCTGAATTACTTGTAGAAAAAAAAATAGGTAAGACTACAGGTTGGCTTGGCTATACCCTTTCTTGGACAATAAGGCAATTTGATTCAATTAATTTTGGCAATCCATACCCTTACCGCTACGACAGAAGACATGATATTGGAATTGCAATTACTCACGAATTTAATGATAAAATGAATTTTGGAATAGTTTGGGTTTATGGGACAGGAAATGCAGTAACGCTTGCTAGAGAAGTATATAGTTCATTCAATAGCTCTTTGATAAATGATATTAATAATTTTAATCTCACGAATCAAAGTATCGAAGTTGGGCATATTTCAAACAGAAACAATTATAGGATGCCTAACTATCACAGATTAGATATTTCAATTAACTTAATAAAACAAAAAAAATGGGGTGAAAGAACTTTAAGTATTGGGGTTTATAATACTTACAATAGACAAAATCCATTTTATTTAGAGTTTACTAACGATGTAAATGGAAACCCTCAGTTATCCCAGTTCAGTTTATTCCCTTTAATACCTTCTTTTACTTATGCTTTCAAATTCTAAAAAAATAATAATTATATTAATTTTTTTAAATTCTCTCATTTCAATTTCATGTGAAAAGGTAATTCCTTTTGACGGAGAAGTGGCCTCAAAAAAGATCGTCATTAATTCAATCTTTCAAAGTGATTCAACCTTTAAAGTACATGTAAGCAACAGCAAGAGCATAATAGATTCATCAAGTTTCGAAAATATTGAAAATGCAATTGTTAACATAAAGCATAATAACGGAATTTTTGTTGAAAACCTTCCACATCTCAATAATGGATTTTATGTAGGACAAACTTATCCTGTTCAAAATCAAACCTATATCCTAGAAGTTTCTCACCCAAATTTTGAGAATGTCAATGCCTTGGAATCATTACCATTTCCAATAACCATAAACAGCATAGATACAGTTTCTTTGACAGATCCAATAAATGGCGATAGATATGAAATTACTATAAATTTTAAAGATCCGAAAAATATTCCAAACTACTATTTAATAGAAACCTACGTAATTTTTGAATCTTTATTAGTAAAAAATCAAGACACTTTAGAAAATGATCTTGATACTGCTAAACAAGAAATGTTACTTACCGATGAAGTATTTCAAAATAATGGTTCTCCATGGAAAGAACAAGGGCTTTTTAATGACCTACTATTTGATGGAAATAATAAAAATTTGAAAGTAGAAATACCAAATAATGACTTTTTAGAAATTGGAGATGATTATACTTGGTCTTACAAAACAAAAGGAATAAGATTTTATTTACATAATATTTCCAGTTCTTACTATTATTACTTAATAAGTTTACAAACCTTCCGACAAGCCTCAGGTAACCCATTTGCGCAGCCTGTTCAAGTCTTCAGTAACGTTAATAACGGATTTGGTGTATTTGCTGGAAGTCAAGTTAATTACTTTGATCTATAAGAATGAAAAAGTTCATTTGGATAATATTAACCATAATAAGTTTACCTTCTTGTGAAAAGATAATTCCATTTGAAAATGAAATTGGTTCACCAAAAATTGTTGTAAACTCAATATTTTCAACAGATTCCATGTGGAAGATTCATCTAAGTTACAGTAAAAGTGTAATCGATTCATCGGAGTTTAATAACATAGAAAATGCTGAAATAAAGATTGTTGACTCCAACGACAACTTAATTACTAATTTTCATTATATAAATAATGGATTTTATGAATCTAATTTATTTCCAAAAACAAATAAAAAATACTTTTTAAATGTAATCTCTGATAACTATATACTAAAGTCCTTTGATAAAGTTCCAAAAGAAACTATAATAACAGGAATAGATACCTTATCATTTATACAAGATAGTAAAGAAAGAATCAAAATAAGCTTAGCTTTCGTAGATCCTGAAAATGAAAATAATTACTACAAACTAGCAGTTAAAACAAAAAAAACTGTAATTAATTATGATCATGAAAACAATTATTTAGATTCTTCAGTTAAAGAAAATTGGATAAAATTATTTAAAGAGAGTGATATATTAGAAAAGACTATGGAAAATAGTGAGTTAATCTTTAATGATTTAACATTCAACGGAAAAAATTTCTCAATTGAGTTCTCTATTAAAGATTTAATAAAAAAATTTAATAGAGATGATAGCATTTTATTAAATTCTATAAATGTTTATTTTTTTAACATTAGTGAATCACTTTACAACTATCATAAAAGTATCAAAATATATGATAACACTAATGAAATTCCATTGATTCAACCTGTACAAGTTTTTTCAAATATTGAAAATGGTTATGGAATTTTTGCAGGAGCAAATACGAATATTATCAATATATACGATTAATTATATTTTTAAAGTTATATTTTATTAAAATTCCTTCCTGTTAAATAACAGTTTTTCAACATCTTAAAATATATACTAAATATAACTTGACTTAAGTAATTCATTATCCTACATTTGCCGCTTTGTAAATTCAAATCTTAAACGAATTATATGCGGCAACTTAAAATTACAAAATCAATTACAAATAGGGAAAGTCAATCTCTTGATAAGTATTTACAAGAAATTGGACGAGAAGAACTAATAACTGCTGAACAAGAAGTTGAATTAGCGCAAAAAATAAAGTTGGGAGACCAAGTTGCATTGGAAAAGTTAACAAAAGCTAATTTAAGATTTGTAGTCTCTGTTGCAAAACAATATCAAAACCAAGGACTTACACTCCCCGATTTAATTAACGAGGGTAACTTAGGTTTAATAAAGGCTGCTCAAAGATTTGATGAAACTAGAGGTTTTAAATTTATTTCTTATGCTGTATGGTGGATTAGACAATCTATCTTACAGGCACTTGCTGAACAGTCTAGAATTGTCAGACTTCCTTTAAATCAAGTAGGTTCGCTAAATAAGATAAATAAAGCTTTTTCTAAACTCGAACAAGAATTTGAAAGACCTCCAAGTAGTGATGAACTAGCAAATGCATTGGACCTTCCCGAAGATAAAGTCAAAGATACACTTAAAGTTAGCGGAAGACATGTTTCAGTAGATGCGCCTTTCACAGATGGTGAAGAAAACTCTTTACTGGACGTTATGGTAAATAATGATAGCCCGAAAGCAGATATTAAACTAATGAAAGAATCTTTACAAAGAGAAATAGAAAGATCTCTTTCAACTCTTAGCGATAGGGAAAAGGATGTTGTTATGTTATTCTTCGGTATTGGAATGCAGCATGGTCTAACACTGGAGGAGATTGGTGCCAAATTTGATTTGACAAGAGAGAGAGTTAGACAAATCAAAGAAAAAGCAATTAGAAGGTTAAGACATAATTCTAGAAGTAAATTATTAAAAGCATACTTAGGATAAAATAAAATCATGGAAAAATTAAAAGTTGGTTATGAAACAAGTTTAAACGACTACATTGATCAAAAGAAAGATGCTGTCGAATTAATTAATTACATAGGTCATTTAATGTTTGATAAAGGCGTAGAACTAGTCTTTTTCAGGAATCATATGGTGGATATAAGTATTAGCGAAATACTGAACTTATTTGATTATGCAAAAAATGTAGTTAAAAAACCCCTGGATGTTAAGACAGTAAATAATGTAGTCCAGGAGATTACCAAACTCAATCTTGCACCATCAAAAATTGACATTGGAAAATTAACGCATGAGTATCTTGATGAGAATACGCAAAATTTGCCAATTTCTGACTTTTTAAATCATAAATTAAAAGACTTTATTGGACAAGACAAGCATAATTTTTCCCCCCAGGATGTTGTTTTATATGGCTTTGGTAGAATTGGAAGAATAGCAGCGAGAGAGCTAATCAGACAAGCTGGAAAAGGTCAACAATTAAGACTTAGAGCTATTGTTCTTAGAAAAGTTGATGACTTTCAAATTAAAAAAAGAGCTGCTCTTTTAAGAAATGACTCAGTTCACGGTAGTTTCAAAGGAACAATAATTGAAGATTTTGAAAATAAGACATTAATAATTAACGGACAAAAAGTACATTTAATAGAGGCTTCTTGCCCTGAAGAAGCAGATTACACAAGATTTGGGATCAGTAATGCTTTAATCATAGATAATACTGGCGTGTATAAAGACCGTGAAGCACTAAGTAGACATCTAGATTCAAGTGGAAGTTCAAAGGTTCTTTTAACAGCTCCTGGTACTGAAATACCAAATATAGTTTATGGAATCAATCACCAAGAGCTAGATATTGACAAAGAAAATATTTATAGTGCTGCCTCATGTACTACTAACGCAATTTCCCCAGTGCTTAAAGTAATCGAAGACAAATTTGGTGTTGAGAGTGGACATATTGAAACTATACATGCATATACAAATGATCAAAACCTACTAGATAATTTTCATAAAAAGCCCCGAAGAGGTCGATCGGCTGCAATTAATATGGTTATTACAAGTACTGGAGCAGGAAAAGCAGTTACAAAAGTAATTCCTTCCCTTAAGGGCAAACTTACTTCAAATGCAGTGCGAGTACCTACCCCCAATGGTTCATTAGCCATCATCAAATTATCACTAAAAAAGAATTCATCTGTTGAAGAAATTAATGATGTTGTTAGAAATGCAGCAATAAAAGGAGAATTAATAAATCAAATAAAATATGAAATCAATCAAGAGTTGGTTTCAAATGACATAATTGGTAATACATGTGCTTCTGTATTTGACAGTAATGCAACAATTACTTCTTCGGATGGAAAAAATTGTGTTTTATATTCTTGGTACGATAACGAGTTTGGATACACAAAACAAGTGATCAGAATTGCAAAATATATTACTAAGGTGAGAAGATTAATTTACTATTAATATGAACAATAAAAATGATTTAAATAGTCTAGTTGGAGAGGATGGACAGAACATTAGCCCAATTCTTTCTGAAGATATCAAAAATTATTTGATAGACATTGATGGAACTATTACAGAAGATGTTCCAAATGAAGAGCCTGAAAGAATGCTTACATGCGAACCATTTCCTGATGCACTAAAGATTCTCAATAGGTGGTATGAAGAAGGGCATATCATCACTTTTTTTACTTCTCGAACAGAAGATCACAGACATTACACCGAACAGTGGCTACAAAAACACAAGTTTAAATACCATGGGTTATTAATGAATAAGCCAAGAGGAGGTAATTACCACTGGATCGACAATCATTTAGTGAAAGCAACACGATTTAGAGGTAAGTTTACCGACTTAATTAAAGTTTCAAAGGACATAGAAGTGTTTAACGATGATTACACTTCTGATTAATTTTATAAATTTACAATGCATAAAATATAATAATGAAAAATCATAAATTATTGTTGGGAATAATTACAGGCATTTTTACTTACATTATTACAAGCTGTAATGAAACCAACCAAAATATTGAATATCAAAAAGCCAACGAGATTGAAGTAAGTACTAACTCTTCACAAAAAAAACATTCCATTGAAATTGATACAGCTGAAAGCGATTATGAGTTCTTAACTCCGTCCCCTATTCAAATTGCATCAATTCTCAAAAAAGTTAATATGCCATATGAAGATGGTTTAACAAACTCTGTAGATAATGTTGATAAGTATCCAACAAAAATCAAGCAAACCTTGAACTTTGGTGTATACTCTTGTGATCTTGCATATTGTGTAACAAATGACAAATATGAGCAAGCTGCTGAGTTTTTGAAAGCAAATAAAAAACTTTCTTCAAAAATAGGCTTAGAAACCATATTTAGATCTGAAAATTTGATAGATAGATTTGAAAGTAATATAGGAAACCAAGATAGTATTATGGAAATACTTTTTCACGTTCAAATGATGACCGACGACTATATTAATGATAATAATTTACGAGATATTAGTGTTATATACTTTACAGGAGCCTGGATAGAAGGTATGAATATTGCGACACACACTATTTTGGGTAATAACGATCACAAAATTAGCATTTTGTTATCTGAACAAATGACTATTGCAAGATCGATTATAAAAGGTTTACGAAATTTAAAAGAACAAAACGACGAAATTATAGATATAACAGATCATATTGAAGAAGTTGTTGACGCATATCATAACCTTTGGTCTGTTAAGAAAGAAGGTGAAAATATTGACTATTTAGATGTTGAACTAAAACATGAAGAAGTTGTAGAAATATCAGAAATGATTTTAGAGCTTAGAGAAGAAATAACAATATGATTATATTATGAAATTTAAAAAAATTATCACTTTATATATCTTGATTTTAATGATTTCCCCAGAATTAAGGTCTCAGAAAAACGCATTAACTCCATACCAAGAATATCTTATTGAACTAAAGGAATATAGAAAAAGTTGTAGAAATGCACTTAAACCGTTCAGATATGATGGATCATTGACAACACATTTTTCCTACAAAGAGTACGTTTATGAAAAAGAAATTGAAATATCAACTATTCAAGACGAGGAATATAGACTTTCTTTTAATGCAATGGGAATAAAAAATGAGGGTATAAACATTAAAATATATGATAAACCCAAAAAATATAATTCGAGAACTTTACTTTTTGAAAAATCAGATGTAATCGGAAATGAGTTTACCGTAGAAACCAACGAGATGCTTGAGAAACTTAAAGAAAGTAAAAGAGCAAAAGGAGTTGAAGAAGAACTATTAAATTATTTAAGAATTAAAAAACTTTATATTGATTATTTAATACCTGCCACTGAAAGAGAAATTGAAATTGATGATGAAACAGGGGAAGAGTATAAATTAGTTACAAAAGGAGCTATCATACTTGCTGTAGGGTATCAAAACTTATAAAAATAGATACTAGTCAAACTTTTCAATCAATACTTTTTTAAGTCTAAATAATTCATCTCTCATCATTGCAGCTTGCATGAAATTTTCTTTTTTTGCCTCACCTTCCATTTGTTTTTTCAATTTATTTATAGTTTTTTCTAATTCATCGCGGCTCATAGATTCAATAATTGGGTCATTAGCAGAATATTCTGGTGATTTGACTAAGTCTTCAATTTCGTTATTTATTGGTCTATTTTCTAATAATTTATTTTCATTAGACTTGTTAATTTGTTTTGGTATTATACCGTTGAGCCTATTGTAATCTTCCTGAACTCCTCTTCTCCTTTCTGTTTCATTAATTGTTAAATTCATCGCTTTAGTTATTTTATCAGCATACATTATTACTCTACCTTCAACATTTCTTGCGGCTCTTCCGACTGTTTGAACTAAAGATCTTTCTGATCTTAGAAATCCTTCATTATCTGCATCAAGAATGGCAACTAAAGATACTTCTGGTAAATCTAAACCCTCTCTCAATAAATTAACTCCAATTAACACATCAAATATTCCATTTCTAAGATCTTGTAAAATTTCTACTCTCTCGAGGGTGTCAACATCAGAATGAATATATCTAGATCTAAGACCAATTTTTGCAAAATACTTATCTAGCTCCTCCGCCATTCTTTTAGTTAAGGTTGTAACTAAAACTCTATAATCCTTATCAACTACTTTTCGAATTTCATCTAATAAATCATCAACTTGATTTAATTTAGGTTTAATTATTATTTCTGGGTCAAGAAGCCCTGTTGGACGTATTAATTGTTCAGTAAAAACACCATCGCTTTTCTGTAATTCATAGTCTGAAGGGGTTGCACTGACATAAATTATTTGCTGATGTAATTGCTCGAACTCTTCAAACTTAAGCGGCCTGTTGTCTAATGCAGCCGGTAATCTAAATCCATAATCTACTAAATTAACTTTTCTTGATCTATCCCCACCATACATAGCTCTTATTTGTGGAATCGTCACATGAGACTCGTCAATAACCATTAAAAAATCATCTGGAAAATAATCTAATAAACAAAATGGTCTTTGACCAACTTTACGATTATCAAAGTATCTTGAATAATTTTCTATTCCTGAACAATAACCTAATTCGCGAATCATTTCCAAATCTAGTTCTACCCTATTTTGAATTCGCTTCGATTCTAAGGTTTTACCAAGTTCATTGAAATAATCTATTTGTTTTGTTAAATCGTCCTGTATTTGAAAGATACATCTTTTAACATCTTCCTTTGCAGTAACAAATATATTTGCAGGGAAAATTACATAGTAATCTTGATTTTCTAAAATTTTCATAGAAGATAACTCTAAAATGCCTATTTCTTCAATTTCATCTCCCCAAAATGTAATTCTTAGTCCAAAATCAGCATAAGCAAGGTGTATATCAATTGTATCTCCTTTTACTCTAAATTTACCCCTAGAAAGATCAGTTGTAGTTCTCGAATATAAATTATCAACGAGACTTCTAAGGAATAAATTTCGTGAAATCACTTGTCCAACCTTAATATTAATAATGCTATTACTAAAATTCACAGGGTTTCCAATACCATATATACAAGAGACTGATGAAACAACAATTACATCTCTTCTCCCAGACAATAAAGATGTTGTGGTACTCAACCTTAGTTTTTCAATTTCGTCGTTGATTGATAAATCTTTTTCTATGTATGTATCAGAAACCGGAAGATATGCTTCGGGTTGATAATAATCATAATATGAAACAAAATATTCAACAGCATTTTCAGGGAAAAATGTCTTAAATTCTTGATAAAGTTGAGCTGCTAAAGTTTTATTGTGTGATAATATTAAAGTTGGTCTTTGTACTTCGTTGATTACATTAGCTACTGTAAAGGTTTTCCCTGAGCCTGTAACTCCCAATAAAGTCTGAGACTCAATCCCATCTTTTATTCCTTGAACAAGCTCTTCAATTGCTTGGGGTTGATCACCTGTCGGCGAAAAATCTGATTTTAACTTAAATTTCACAATACCAAAATAAATAAAACTTGATTATTTATTCCAAATGTTCCATGCTTTCATGGCCTGATTAATTAGCATTTGATATCCATTTAAAACTTTTGCATTATTTTCAGATGCTTGTTTTAAAAATAAAGTTTCTATTGGATTATAGATTAAATCAATAACTAAGTGGTTCTGGGTTAAGTAATTATAAGGTATCTTAATTTCTTGATTACAGTTAGGAAACATCCCTATTGGTGTGGTATTAATCAATAAAAGGTGAGATTCTATGAAATATTTATTTATCTCAGACCACAAAAAAGTATTATTATTTTTAGAGTATTTAGTTCTAGAAACATAGTTAATATCAATATTGTAATTTTTCAAAACATAACTTACAGCAGCAGAAGCACCACCTGTACCAAATATTAATGCCTTCTCGTGGTGGGATTTCAAATATGGTTTTATCATTTGATGAAATCCATAAGCATCAGTATTAAATCCTTTAAGATGGATAAGTTTATTGTTGTGGTAGGTAGGTAAAATAGTATTTACAGCTTTTATTTTATTTGAAATTTCATCCAATGAATCTAACTGACCAATTACTGACTTTTTATATGGAATTGTAACATTCATTCCGGAAATCACTTCTTTCTGAAAAATATTTTTTAATTGGCTTATATTTTCTATTTCAAAGTTGTAATACTTAGCATTAATGTTTTCATCAGCAAACTTTTTGCTGAAAAAACTTTTAGAAAAAGAATGATTTAATTTCTGGCCTATAAGTCCAAACTTTTGCAAAATGATTTAATTTTCTGATTTTAAATAGCTTCCAAATTTCTCAAAACCAAAAACCATAAAAAATCCGATTAATATAAAAAGTATTAAGAGCATATCAAAGGAATTAAATGCAGGATAGGTCCAATTCTCATATCCAATAATGACTTCTTTAATTTCATTTCCTTTTATTACTTCTTCTCTCACAATAGTTTTCCAGGGCCAAATTGTTGCTAACGAACCAAATATAAATCCAGTCAAAGAACTTAATGTTAAAGATTCGTAATTATTCAGAAGGTAGGATATTAAATTAGAGAGAATCAAAAAGCCTACAATTGCACCTAAACCAACTAGAGAGAGTACATAAATATCAAAATTTTGCACGGACTCAATCATAATAAGATAGTAATTTCCTAAAAGTATAAGTACAAATGACCCTGAAAGACCAGGAAGTAACATCGAACTCATGGCAATTATTCCACAAAAAAATAAGAACAAGGATTGGTCATTTTCAGAACCAGGTTTGATTAAAACAAGAAGTATAGCTAGAGCACAACCTATTAAAGAAGAAAATATTGAACCTAAATTCCAATTTTTTATTTTAACTCCAACAAAATATACAGATGATAAAATTAAACCAAAAAAAAGAGCAAATAACACAGGCTCGTATCCATGTTCTATAGATTTTCCGTTTACATTTCGTTCCAAATCGATAATCCATTTAAATAACTTTCCTAACGAGAAAATTCCTACAACAGCACCTGTAAATAATGTAATTAAAAAAACTAAATTAAGCTGGATGAATAGTTTTTTAAATTCTAATCGTATTAATAATTTAAAAGATTTTAAATTAAATGATTTTAATGTTGATATAAGCTCGTTATAAATACCAGTGATAAGAGCAATTGTTCCACCGGATACACCAGGAACAACATTCGCTGCACCCATACCAAAACCTTTTAAAAAAATGGATAAGTATCTCTTCATATCTTTATACAACTGATAATGCCCTAAATCCACCTTCAAGTGAATAGTAATTATTTTTGTATAAATCATTCATGAGCATGAAATTTAAGATGTTTGACGAACGATTTCCAGAACCACAAAAAAAAATAACCTTTTTATTTTTTGAAATCTCATTAAGTCTTTCTATTAGCTCTCCCATTGGTATGTGAAGTGAGTTTACTTTGCCTTCAATTTCTAATTCATATTTTTCCCTTATATCTACAAGCTGAAAGTCACTTTTACTGTTAATTAATTTCTTAACTTCGAGTGGACTCATATATCTAATTTCTTCCATATAGCAAATATAAAATTATAACCCTATAAAATCGGTTTCCTTTTATTAATAATTTCCTTTGGAATGTATTTAAAAAATGTATCACCTCTAAGGCCA
>MDTC01005997.1_pt1 | contig 24412 bp, 20 predicted proteins | sample 811181 | NCBI WGS metagenome assembly MDTC01 (sample SAMN05326644, study PRJNA326480) | marine metagenome | isolation source: seawater | place: Pacific Ocean: North | collected 2011
AAACCGCCTTATCAAGGCAAGGGTGAAAAGGTGTGGTAAGAGCACACCGGTTTTTTGGTAACAAAAAACGCACGGCAAACCCCACTGGGAGCAAGGCTAAATAGAGATGACATTGTATTTTAATACTAAAAACAGTCTTTAGTTCGTCATCTGGGTTAGCCGCTTGAGCTTAGACGTGAGTTTAAGACTAGATAAATGACTTCTTCAATGACAGAACCCGGCTTATAGGCTGTCTGGCTATCCAAAAATATCATCCTTAAATGTTCTACTTTTGTATCCTTTTTTAGAAAAAGTAATATATTGACTGACTTATATAAAACCCATACTATCCCATGAAATCCCAAATGGAGGGCTTTTTGGAAATTATAAAAAAAGAGATTTTATTTAAAAGTTTATTTTTTGACTCTCTTTTTGCGTGTGTTTTTAAAAATTATGTTTTTATCAAGTTGCGAGAACAGACTAGACAAGAAAGGAAGGGTTTCAGTGCCTGCTACTTTTAGATCTCATTTAAGTTCTTTAGGTTACAATGGTTTTATAGGATATCCTTCATTTAATCATTCAGCCTTAGAATGTTGTTCTCAAGACAGAATAGAAAAGCTTTCCAACACAATAGACACATTAAATCCATTTGAAGATAAAAGAGATTATTTTGCAACTTCAGTCCTTTCTGAGAGTGTTAGTTTGCAATTTGATAGCGAAGGAAGAATTTCACTTCCCCAAAAATTATTAGATCATGCAAAAATTAAAAATAATATTTTATTTGTTGGTTTGGGAAAAACATTTCAGATATGGGAACCAAAACTTTTCGAAAAATTTAAAATAGTTGCAAGAAAAAAAGCACATCAAAATAGATCAAACTTAAAATGGGATAACAAACAAAAAGGGGAGGAAGCATGACAATTAATATCGGTGGAGGAGAGTTGAAAGAGTTGAAACCAAGAATTTTGGTTTTAGGTGTAGGAGGAGCAGGCGGAAATGCAATTAATGCAATGATAGAATCGGGTTTAGAAGGAGTAGAGTTTGTTGCTGTAAACACTGATGCACAGGATTTAAAAAATAATAAAGCTGATGCAAAAATTCAAATTGGAATGAATCTAACCAAAGGTTTAGGAGCAGGAGCAAAGAACGATATAGGTCAGGCTGCTGCAGACGAATCTTTAAACGAAATAGTAAGCTACATACAAGGAAGCAATATGATTTTTATTACTGCTGGTATGGGCGGAGGAACAGGAACAGGAGCATCACATGTAATTGCTAGAGCAGCAAAAGAATTAAACATTTTAACAGTTGGTGTTATTACTCTTCCTTTTGATTACGAAGGTCCTAAAAGAATGAGAAGAGCTTTAGAAGGATGGGAGCAATTAAAAAAACATCTTGATACTTCAATTGTTGTTCCTAATCAAAATCTTTTTAAAATAGCAAATGAGTCCACAACTTTTGAACAGTCTTTTTCTTTATCAAACGATGTTCTTAAGCAGGGTGTTCAAAGTGTAACCGATCTTATGGTTAGACCCGGATTAATAAACTTAGATTTTGCTGATGTTGAAACTGTAATGAGTTCAATGGGTAAAGCAATGATGGGAACAGGTGAAGCTGAAGGAGAAAATAGAGCTACGGTGGCAACTGAGATGGCACTAAACAATCCTTTAATCGACGACTATTCATTGAGAGGTGCAAAAGGTTTGTTGGTTAATATAACCGGAGGAAAAGACATAACGCTTTTTGAAGTTGATCAGGCAGTTCAAAAGGTAAGAGCAGAGGTAGATCCTGAAGCCGAACTTATTTTTGGCGCCATAAAAGATGAGAGTCTTAACGGTAAAATGAGAGTATCAATTGTAGCCACAGCCTTAGATGGACAAACTTCAGACGCAAGAGTCTTAAATATGGTTAATGGATGGAAAAATAGAATTCAAAATAGGAATACTGGCTATTCTGATAATTTATTTTCAAAAAATACAAATATAGACAACAATGCTTTCGGTTCTATAGATGGTGCTACAGCTTTAAAATTAGATGAACAATTTGAAACAAATGAAAACAAAACAAGTTTTGTAGCTTCAGAACCAGAAATTATTAAAACCGAAGTTAATCAAACAGATGTTGATAAAATTTCTGGTGTTTCTATTGAAAATGCATCGTATATGGAAAACAATTCTGAATCAGAGCCAGGTCTATCAGAACCAATTTTATCAGAAGCAGTGTATGAAGAAAAAGAAGAGTATACTCCTCAACTTTTTTCAGAAGATAGTATAGAAAAAACTGATGATCATAGAGAAGAAGCTGAAAACAACAAACTTTTTGATCAGGATGTTAATGAGGAAGAGGATTTCGAGATCCCTGCTTTTTTAAGAAGACAAAAGTTTTAATGCTAGATTTTAAAACACATGAATCCTTCTTACCACCCATCACTGGAAAAATTCCCCCATTTTCCAGTGATGTTAAAAGAGTTCGTTAAAATTTGTTCTCCTGAAAAAGGTGGTAATTTTATTGACTGCACTTTCGGTGGTGGGAGTTATTCTGAAGAAATTTTAAAATTTCCAAATACTAAAGTTATAGCTTTAGATCGAGATAAATCTGTAGAAGAAAAAGCAAAAAAAATTAAAGAAAAATTTTCAAATCGTTTTTCATTTTATAATGAAAAATTTAGTAATCTAGACAAAGTACTAAACAAAGAATACAAAGCAGACACAATCGTATTTGATTTAGGTCTTTCTTCATCTCAGTTATTAGATTTAAACAGAGGTTTTTCTTTTAAATCGAAAAATAAAATTGATATGAATATGGGACTCTCTTCTATTTCAGGAGAAGAGGTTTTAAATAATTGTGATGAATATAATTTAAAGCTAATAATTAAAATTTTTGGAGAAGAAAAAGAAGCATCAAAAATTGTCAAAAATATTGTAAAAGCAAGAAAAATTAAAAATATTTCTAATGTATCAGAACTTGTAAAAATTATTGAAAAAAGTAAGAGAAAAGATTATTCAAAAAAAATAAATATTTGCACCAAAACTTTCCAAGCTTTGAGGATTTTTGTAAACAAAGAAATAACTGAATTGATTGAAGGAATTATTAAAGCTACTAAATTTGTTAAACCAGGTGGAAAAATTGTTATCATTAGTTTTCATTCTATTGAAGATAAAATAGTTAAATTTTATTTCAATAATTATTCAAAGAATAAATCGAGACCTTCTAGATACTTACCAGAAGAAAATAAAAATAATTTTATATTTTTTGAAAATTATAAAAATGTTTTTTTTAAACCTAGCGAAAAAGAAGTAATAGAGAATCCATCATCTAGATCTGCTAAATTAAGATTTGTAACAAGAAACGATAAAAATTTTAATAACCCAAAAGAATTTAGAATTAAATTTAAAAAATATCTAGATTTAGAAAGTTTTTATGTTTAATAAAAAATTATTTATTTCTCTTACAGTTTTTTCAGTATTGATGATTTTTACTTCAATAATTAAGAATCAAACAAGATTAATTGAAAAAAATATTTACAAACATGAAAAAAAAATAAGTAATTTAAAAAATAGTTTATATGAAGCTCAATTGGATTATTATTATCTTTCTTCTCCAGAGATTATATCTAACAATCTTATAGAGTATAGCGATACAGAATATTCAAGTATAAAATACTCAAAAATTTATTTTAGTTTAAATCAATTTTTAGATTCCCAAACAAAAAGTACAAAATCTTTTATTCATGAGAAAAAAAAATAGAAAAAATAAAAATTTCAACAAAAATCAAAAAAGTTTTTATTTTGAAGATTATATAGCGACTAATTTAAAACAAAAAAATATATCCAAATCTTCTATATCTGAAGACAGAATTTATATATTATTTTTTTTCTTTTTTTGTTTAATAACGATTTTTTCAATTAAAATTATATTTATTTCAGTCAAAGAACCACAATTTTTGGAAAGTAAAAAGAATAATTTAAATTTTTTACCTTTAAGAAGAGATATTCACGACAGAAATGGTGAATTGATCTCAAGAAATATAAAATTATACCATGCTGGAATAAAACCTAATTTGATTTTAGATAAAAAAAAATTTTTAATAAATATTAAATTAAATTTTCCAGAAATATCCCAAGATATCTTAAAAGTTAATTTGTCAAAAAATAAATATTTTTATCTAAAAAAACGTATAACAGAAGAAGAAAAAAATAAACTATGGGTTTTAGGTGAAAAAGGAATAAGATTTGAACCAACTCAATCAAGAATTTATCCTCATGCAGGACTTTATAGTCATATTCTTGGACAAATTGATGAAGACAATTACGGAATTTCTGGTGTTGAAAAATATTTTGATAACGATCTAAAGAATTTAGAAAAAATTCAAGAACCTTTAAAATTAACCTTAGATACCAATATCCAATATTTAGTTAAAAAAGAATTAGAAAATTCAATGAAAGTTTTTGATGCTCTAGGAGCAGCAGGGCTAGTAATGGATGTTAAAACAGGAGAAGTTTTATCTTTAGTTTCTTTGCCTGATTATAATATAAATATCAGAAATAGTATAAACAGCCTAGATTATACAAACAAAATTACCAAAGGTGTATTTGAATTAGGTTCTATTTTTAAAACATTTACAATCGCACTAGCTTTAGAAGAAAAGATAATTGAGCCAGATACATTAATTACAGATATTCCACAAAATATTAAATGTTCAAAATACAAGATATCAGAGCATGATAAGCTACCCAAAGATTTAGAAGTTAGAGAAATTTTAATTAGATCATCTAACATAGGCTCAACTATAATTGCTCAAAAAATAGGAGAAAAGAGATATAAGAATTTTCTGAATAAACTTAATTTATTGAATAGACCAGAGTTTGAATTAGATGAAGTCGGAACACCATTAAGTTTTAAATGGGATAAGTGCAAATTAGAAACAGTGTCTTTTGGTCATGGAATTACCACAACTCCTCTTCAAGCAGCTGCTGCATATGCAGCAATGTCTAATGGGGGGCATCTCATAAAACCAACGTTAAAACTGAAAGAACATTTTGAATTAAATAACGAAAAAGAAAGTGAACAAGTTGTATCTAGCAATACTAGCAAACAAATCAATTCTATTCTTAGAGAGGTAGTTACTGATAAAAATGGTACAGCAAGTTTAGCAGATATTTTTGGTTTTGAAGTTGGAGGCAAAACAGGAACTGCTAAAAAGAGTTTTTACGGAGAATATTCAAAAAAAAAATTAAATACTTTTATATCTATTTTTCCAATGTACAAACCAAAATATGTTTTGCTTGTTTTGCTTGATGAGCCAAAACCTGCGCCCAGATTAATTTATCGCTATAGAGGCCAGAAAATATCAAATATAAACAGAAATGAATCTGGCTGGAATTCAGTATATGTTGCCGGCAAAATAATAGAAAAAATTGGACCTATTTTGGCCATAAATAACAACGAGTTTTACAACAGTCATGTTGTTAAAAAAACTAATTAATAATCTTACTTCTAGTAAAAAAAATATCGAAGTTAGAGATTTAACTTTGGATAGCCGGAAAGTAAAAAAAGGAAGCTTATTTTTTGCTTTAAAAGGGAAAAAATTAGATGGAGAAAAGTTTATAAAAGATGCAGAAAAAAAAGGTGCAAGTGCAATAATTTGTTCATCTAAAATTAAATCAAAAAATTACAATATTCCTATAATTAGAGTAAAAAATATTAGAGAAACTTTAGCAAAATCCTGTGAAAAGTTTTATAAAAAAAAAACCTAAAAATATAATAGCTGTTACTGGCACAAATGGAAAAAGTTCAGTAGCTGATTTTTTTTATCAAATTTTATTACTAAATAAAATTCCAGTGGCATCAATAGGAACATTAGGAATAAAAAAAAATAGAAGAATAAAAGAAATAAACCTTACTAGTCCAGACATCATTTCGTTACACAAAGAACTTTCTCAGATCAAGAAAGACAAAATTGACAATGTGATTATTGAAGCATCAAGTCATGGATTACATCAAGGGCGATTAGATGGCATTGATTTTAAAGTTGGTATATTTACTAATTTTAGCCAGGATCATCTTGATTACCATAAATCTATGAAAAAATATTTAGACTCTAAAATGATTCTGTTTTCAAAGTTAATTAAAAAAAACAGATACATGATTACCGACAACAGTATTAAAGAATTTTCAAAATTAAAAAAAATTGCAATTAAAAAAAAACTGAAACTTTTCACTATCAAAAATGACTCAATTACAAAGAACAGAAACTTTTCTCAGCTTATTGGGTCTTTTCAAAAAAAAAATTTATTTATGTCAATTTTAGCAGCCAAATTATGTGGATTAAAAATGAAAAAAATTATACCAAAAATTAAAGATATAAAAAGTGTAAATGGAAGGTTGCAGTTAGTGAGAACTTTTTCAAATAAAACTAAAATTTTTATTGATTATGCTCATACGCCGGACGCGCTGCTAACAGCATTAAAATCTTTGAAAGAAACTTATAACAAAAATGTAACTTTAGTTTTTGGATGCGGAGGAGAAAGAGATGTTAAAAAAAGAGCTTTGATGGCAAAAATTGCAAAAAACTTTTGCAACAAAATTTATGTAACAGACGATAATCCAAGAAAAGAAAATCCAAAAAAAATAAGAAAATCAATAATTAAAAATTTAAAAAAAGTAAATTATATAGAAATAGGCAACAGGGCCAAAGCAATACAAACTGCTGTAAAAAACTCAGAACCATTAGAATTAATTCTTGTTGCCGGAAAAGGACATGAAGCTTATCAAGATTACGGAAATAAAATAATAAAAATTTCTGATAAAAATATAATTAATAAAATAAAATTTAAAAAATCGAAATTTAATCGAAAACAATTTAATTATTTTTTTAATTCAAAAGTTTTGAATAAAGTTTTGAACAAAAAAAATCAATATAAGTTTCAAGGCGTTTCAATAAATTCCAAGGAAATCAAAAAAGGAAATTTATTTATTGCTATAAAAGGAAAAAATAAAGATGGACACAATTATGTTTCGGAGGCTTTAAAAAATGGAGCAAATTATTGCGTTGTTTCAAAAAAAATTAGAAATATAGACAAAAAAAAAATTAATAAATTTTAATAGTACAAATAATTTTTTAAATAAGATTGCTTTAACTAAAAGAAAAATGTTGCAAGCCAAGATAATAGCCGTTACAGGAAGTTCCGGCAAAACAACGTTAAAAACATTTTTAGGAAAGTTACTAAATATTTTTTCAAAAACTTATTTTTCTCCAAAATCTTACAATAATCGTTACGGAGTTCCATTAAGCTTATCAAATTTAGAGAGAGAACATTGCTATGGTGTTTTTGAAGTTGGAATGAGCAAAGCTGGTGAAATTAATAGTTTATCGAAATTAATAAAACCAGATGTGGCAATAATAACAAATATAGCAGAAGCTCATATAGAAAATTTTAGAAATATAAAAGGAATAGCAAAAGCAAAAAGTGAAATAATTAACAATATTAAAAAAAATGGAAAATTGATTTTAAATCGAGATGATAAGTTTTTTAATTATTTTAGCAATCTAGCAAAAAAGAAAAAAATTAAAACTATTTCTTTTGGAATTTCTAGCAAATCAGACGTTTATCCAATTTCTATAAAAAAATTAAAAAATGAAAAAAACTTAACAATTCAAGTGATGGGAGAGAAGCTGTCTATAAAATCAAGAAATATAAACCTTTATAATATATTATCTTCTCTTGCTGTGCTGAAAATTTTAAATCTTGATTTGAAAAAAATATTAAAATCCTTTCAATCTTTACAGTCATTAGATGGTAGAGGAAAAATGCATTATATCAGCAGATATAAAACCAATTTTAAATTAATAGATGAAAGTTATAATGCGAATCCTCTTTCTGTAAAAAATGCAATTATCAATTTATCAAACATAAAGAAAAATAATTCAAAAAAATATTTATTACTTGGTGATATGCTTGAATTGGGAAAAAATTCAGATTTTTATCATAAAAATTTGTCAAAAGTTATTAACAATACTGATATAGACAAGATATTTGTGTATGGAGATAAAATATTAAAAACTTATAAACATACTTTAAGAAACAAGCAGGGAAATATTTTACAAAATAAAAATGATTTTGATGACGTATTTTCGAATCTAATAAAAAAAGATGATTATTTAATGATAAAAGGATCAAATGCTACTGGATTGAGCAAATTAACTAAAAAAATTATAAAAGGAACATCTAATGTTGTTTAGTTTTTTAACTTCGTTAATAGATCAATATTCTTTTTTAAATGTATTTAAATATTTAACATTTAGAACCGGTCTTTCTGTAGTCACATCTTTAGTTACAGTTTTTGTAATAGGAGCACCCTTGATTAAGATTTTTTCAAAAAATCAAATTACAGGACAGATCAGACAAGATGGTCCGATTGACCATATAATAAAAAAATCTGGAACACCTACTATGGGCGGGCTTATTATAATTTTAGGTATGCTTTCCGGGACACTTTTATGGTCTGATTTAAAAAATATTTTTATTTGGACTTTAATTTTTGTATCTTTAGGTCTTGGAATTTTAGGATTTGTTGATGATTTAATGAAAATTAAATTTAGCAATTCAAGAGGGTTAAATCCTAAACTTAAATTCCTAGGACAACTATTAATAAGCCTGATCGCATTGTTAATATTAATAAAATATTCAAATCATGAATATTTATATAATTTGTATTTTCCTTTTTTTAAAAATTTAATATTTGATATGGGTTTGTTTTTTATCCCGTTTGCTCTTTTTGTTATTATAGGATCTTCAAATGCTGTTAATCTTACCGATGGTCTTGATGGTTTGGCTACCGTACCAGTTATGTTGGTTGCGCTTTCTTTTACCTTTATTAGTTATATTGTTGGTAACACTATTTTTTCTGAATACTTACAACTTCAGTATATACCTGATGTTGGAGAAATTTCAATTTTTTGTGGTTCAATAGTTGGATCTTGTTTGGGTTTTCTTTGGTACAATGCTCCGCCTGCAAAAATATTTATGGGTGACACAGGTTCTTTATCTTTGGGCGGCTCACTAGCTGCAGTAGCTGTAATTGTTAAACACGAAATAGTGCTTGCGATTATTGGAGGACTGTTTGTACTAGAAACTGTTTCTGTAATTATTCAAGTCATTTCATTTAAACTAACTGGCAAAAGAGTATTTATGATGGCTCCAATACACCATCATTTTGAAAAAAAAGGTTGGGCAGAGTCAACAATAGTTATTAGATTCTGGATTATTGCTATTATTTTGGCATTGGTAGGTCTAGCTACACTAAAATTACGTTAAATAAAATTAATGAGCATATCTCTAAATTATTTGCGCCACAAAAATTTTGCAATTTATGGTCTTGGAATTACTGGTCGTTCAGTAATGGATTATTTTGATAAACATGGTTTTAAAAATTATATCGGATGGGATGATAACAATAAAGTTTTTAAAAAATTTTTAGGATCTAAATATAAAAAGATGAGAAGTGATTTTGTAAAATTAATGAATTTTACTGATTACATTGTAGTAAGCCCAGGTATCAATATTTATAAATCAAAACTAAAAAAATTTTTATTAAAAAATAAACATAAAATTATTACAGATCTTGACTTATTTTATTTACTGAATCCAGATTTAAAGTCAATAGTTGTTACTGGTACTAATGGAAAATCAACAACCTGTAAAATTATTGAACACGTTTTAAGAAAAAACAATATAAACGTTAAATTAGGTGGGAATATAGGGAGTCCAATTTTAAAATTGGATTTAAAAAAAAAACCCTTAACAGTTATTGAGGCATCATCTTTTCAATTAGCATATTCAAAATTTGTAAGACCAAATTATGCTTTGATATTAAATTTAACAAATGACCATCTAGATTGGCATGGATCAATTAATAATTATATTAATTCAAAATTAAAAATTTTCTCACTTCAAACGAAAGTTAATTATGCATTTATTAACAGCAAAAAGCTTTTAAAAAAGTTTAGAAAAAAACGGTATTTGGCTAAGTTAAACTTTGTAAACCTTAAAAATTACAAAAAAATACAAAATAGAATTAAAAATAATTATTTAGATTCAGAGGCAAACGAAGAAAATCTCAGTTTTGTTTATGCTCTTTCAAAAATTTTGAAAATAAAAGATGGATCTTTAATAAATTCTCTTAAATCTTTTAAAGGTTTGCCTCACAGACATGAAGTTTTTTATAAAAAAAATAATAAAATTTTTATTAATGATTCCAAAGCAACAAGTTTTGAGGCAAGTCAACTTGCTTTAAAAAACAATAAAAATATTTTTTGGATTCTGGGTGGACTCCCTAAAGTTGGAGATAGATTTCAATTGGGAGAATTAAAAAAAAATATTACAAAAGCATATATTGTTGGAAAACATAAAAAAAATTTTAAAAAATATTTAAAGGGAAAAGTTAATTTTCAATTATGTAATACTTTAAAAAATGCAGTAATTTCAATTTTTAGAGATGTAAAAAATATAAAAGATAGAAAAATTACTGTTTTACTGAGTCCGGCCAGCGCTTCTTATGATCAGTATAAAAATTTTGAAGAAAGAGGAAACCAATTTAAAAAGTTGGTGAAATTATATGAAAACAAATATTCTTAAAGATAAATTATATGGTTATTGGCGAAATGTTGATAAGAAAATATTGTTCAGTTTTATACTTTTGTTTTTTCTGGGTCTTTTTTTTTCATTTTCTTCAACTTCATCATTAGCTGGTGAAAGATTTGAAAAAGACTATTATTTTTTTTTTTCTAAGCATCTAGTTTTTGTTTTTGTATCAATGATGCTAATGTTGTTTATATCATTTCTTGAATTAAATTTTTTGAAAAAAATTATAATTCCCATATTTATAATTTTATTTATAATGCTAATTCTTGTCCCTTTGGTAGGTATAGAGGTAAAAGGATCTAAAAGATGGTTAAACCTATATTTTTTTCGATTTCAACCTATTGAATTTATAAAACCATTTTTTATTTTGGTAACAGCAAGAATTTTAACTATAGATAATTTTAAAACTTCAAATACCTCTTATTTTTTTAGTTTTTTATTATTGTTATCAATTATTATACTATTAGTTAATCAACCAGATGTTGGTCAATCTGTTCTTTTAATTTGTTCTTGGATTTCTGTTGTTTTTATTTCTGGCATAAGCATTTCTTATATATTTAGTTTTTTTGCCATAACAACAGTTTCTTTATCTTGTTTAATTATATTATTGCCTCAAAAATTTGGATACATAATTAAGCGTTTAGATGTTTTTTTTGATCCTTCTAAAGGAGATAGTTTTCAGTCACAAAAAGCTTTAGATGCAATCAAACAAGGAGGATTAAAAGGCGAAGGAATGGGAGAGGGAATATTAAAAGATAGAGTACCGGAAGCTCATACTGATTATATAATAGCAGTTATTACTGAAGAGTTTGGTTCAATTATGTCAATATTTTTAATTATAATTTTTTTATATATTTCTTTTAGAATTATAAAAATAACAGTTTCAGAAATGGATAAAAATTTGAAAATTTCGCTTTGTGGATTATCTTCTTTATTAATATTTCAAACTTTTATCCATATCGGAGTTAACACAAGTTTGCTCCCAACTACTGGCATGACTCTTCCATTTTTAAGTTATGGTGGATCTTCATTGTTTGGAAGTTCAATATTAGCCGGTGTAATTTTAAACTATACAAAAAATAGATTCGTTGATGATGAAATCTGATCAAAAAATATTGATAGCTACCGGAGGAACTGGCGGACATGTTTTTCCCGCTTATAGTTTAGCTCAATATTTTATAAAAAAAGGATTAAATATAAAAATTACGACTGACAAAAGGGGATTTAAGTTTCTTAAAAATTATAAAAATGTTAATTTAAAAATAATTAATTCAAAAACAATATTTAAAAAAAATCCTATAAGTATAATTATTTCTTTTATTGAAATTATTTTTGCTTTTATTAATTCATTTATATTTTTACTAAAATTTAAACCTAAAATTGTTTTTGGAATGGGCGGATATTCTTCTTTTCCAGTTTGCTTGGCAGCAAGTGTTTTGAGGATTCCATTTATTATCTATGAAAATAATTTAATCTTAGGAAAAGCTAATAAATTTTTATTGCCATTTGCATACAAAATTTTTGTTTCTTATTTAAGCTTAGAAGGCATAAAGAAAAAATATGAATCTAAAATAATAGAAACTGGAAACATAGTTAGAGAAGAAATCATTAATTTTAATCAAAAAAAAAATAATTTAAATGGAGAAAAAATTAATATTTTAATTTTAGGCGGCAGTCAAGCAGCAAAATCATTTGCCGAAATATTGCCCAAGATTTTTGAAGAATGTTTAAAAGAAAAAATAAAACTGAAGATTTATCAGCAATGTTTGTCAAGTCAGAACAATGAATTAGATAAAAAATATAAGTCTTTAAAAATTGAATTTGAGCTTTTTAATTTTAGTTATAATCTTTTACATTATTTTTCTAGAACTGATTTAGTTATAACAAGATCCGGTGCTTCAATGCTAGCTGAACTTTTAAATTGTAAAATACCGTTTATTGCCATTCCTTTTCCATATGCAGCAGACAATCATCAAATAAAAAATGCTAAATATTTTGAAAAAAAAGGTTATAGTTTTTTGATTCAAGAAAATGAAATTGAAAAAAAGCTATTTTCGTTGATTAAATCAATTCATAAAGATAAAGATTTACTAAACCAGATGAAGGAAAAACAAAACAATCATTCTGATAAATTAGTTTTTGAAAAAATTAACAATATAATAAAAGAATTAATAAATGAGCAACATTAATATTGGAAATAAAGAAGTAATTCACTTTGTTGGCATAGGAGGCATTGGAATGAGCGGTCTTGCGCAAATTATGAAAACAATGGGGTTTAATGTTCAGGGTAGTGATTTGAACAGGAATAAAAATACTGATAACTGCAAAAAAATTGGAATTAAAATTTTTATTAACCATTCAAAAAAAAATATTTTTAATGCTACAATAATTGTTAAATCTACAGCAATTAAAAAAAATAATCCTGAACTATTGTTAGCAAAAAAAAAGAAAATTCCTATTTATGAAAGAGCAGAAATGCTCGCAAATATTGTTGCGTTAAAGAAAAATATTATCATTACTGGTTCCCATGGAAAAACCACAACAACATCGCTAGTTGCTAAAATTTTATCAGAAGCAAAATTAGACCCTACTATTATTAATGGAGGAGTTATTAATTCAATTAAAAACAATGCAAAATTTGGAAAAGGCGACTGGACAGTTTTAGAAGCTGATGAATCAGATGGGAGTTTTTTAAAATTACCTATTAACTATTCTTTAATAACAAATATTGACAAGGAACATCTAGATTTTTATAAAAATTATCAAAACTTAAAACAGTCATTTATTAAATTTATCAAAAAAACTCCACCAATAGGTAAATCAATAGTTTGTTTAGATGATTTAAATCTAGATAAAATTTTGAAAGAGATCGAGGTAAAGAATTATTTAACTTATGGTTTTAATGTTAGATCAAATTATCAAATTTTAAACCCAAGATATAAATTAAACAGTTCTATTTTTGATTTAAAAGCTCAAAGCCATGGATTTAAAAAATTATTTATAAAAAATATAATTTTGAATTTAATTGGAAAACATAATATTCTTAATGCCGCAGGAGCCGTTGCAATTTGTTTAAATTTAGGAGTCAAAGTTAATGTTATTAAAAAAGCTTTAAAGAATTTTTCTGGCGTACAAAGAAGACTCACTAAAATATTTGTTAAAAATAAAAATGAATTTTATGATGATTACGCGCATCATCCTACTGAAGTTACCGCCGTTCTTGAAGGTTTAAAAAAAGTTTATAAAAAAAGAAAATTAATTTCAGTTTTTCAGCCACATAGATATTCGAGAGTTAGAAGTCTTAAAAAAGAATTTGCATCAAGTTTTTCAATATCTGATTTAGTATTGCTGTGTCCAGTTTATGCAGCAGGTGAAAAAAAAGACAAAAAACATAGTCAAGAAAATTTTGCTAAATTAATAGCAAAAAATTCAAAAGTTCAGGTAATAAACGTTCAAGATCAAGCAGATATTAAAAAATTTTTTCAAAAAAATTTAATAAGTGATGAAATTATTATTGGTATGGGAGCCGGGTCTATCTCAAAATGGATGCGTGATTTAAAAAATCAATTATGAATATTGAAATTAAAGATTTAAAAAAAATATACGGAAATCACATAAATGTTAATGAAAAATTATCAAAATACAGTTGGTTTAATCTTGGCGGTTTAAGTGAAATATTTTTTAAACCAAATAGTGTTGATGAATTAATTTCATTTTTAAAATATTTTAAAAACAAAAAAAAAATTAATGTTATTGGAGCAGGATCTAATACTTTAATAAGAGACGGAATAATAGAAGGCATAACAATAAAATTAAGTCCAAAATTTTCTTATATCAATTTATTAAAAGATGAAATTATTCAAGTTGGTGCCGCAACATTAGATAAAAAACTATCTGATTTTGCAACAGAAAATTCTTTAACCGGATTTGAATTTTTATCATGTATTCCTGGCTCAATAGGAGGTGGAATAAAAATGAACAGTGGTTGCTATGGCGAAGACATTTCAAAAATTTTATTTTCTGTTGAAACAATAGACATGAGCGGAAAAATCAAAGTAATAAAAAATGATGAAATAAAGTTTTTTTATAGAGGCTGCGATTTACCAGATAATTTAATAATATTAAGTGCAAAATTTAAAGGTAAATTATCCAAAAAAGAAAGCATTCAAAAAAAACAACTTGAATTAATTCAAAGAAAAAAAAATTCACAACCTAGCCAAATAAAAACTTGTGGAAGCACATTTAAAAATCCAAAAGATAAAAAAGCATGGAAACTTATCAAAGATTCAAATTGTGATAAATTGTCAGTTGGAGCAGCAAAAATTTCAGATAAGCATTGTAATTTTTTTGTTAACACAGGAAACGCAACATCTCATGATATTGAAGAATTAATCAGAAAAGTAAAAAAAGAGGTATTTAACAAAACTGGTGTAAATCTAGAATTAGAAATTAAATTAATTGGAAAAAATAAATAATTTTATGAAAAAACAAAAAAAAACCGTTTTGGTGGTTCTTGGTGGCACTTCTAGAGAAAGGAATGTTAGCCTGGAAACCGGTAGAGAATGTATAAAAGCAATAAAAAGATTAGGTTATAAAGTAAAACAATTTGATCCTTATAAAAAATTCTTAAACGAAATAGATAAATCAAAAACCGATATAATATTTAACGCATTGCATGGCAAAGATGGTGAAGATGGAAATGCCCAAAGTTACTTTGAATATTTAAGAATTCCTTATACACATTCTGGCGTACTATCTTCAATGAATGCTATGGACAAAGTTGCTTCAAAAAACATTTTCAAAAAAAATAATATACTATCTCCCAAATATTTTGTTTTACACTCTGAAGAATTGAAAAAAAAAAATTTAAAAAATTTGATTAAAAAGAAAAATTTAAAGTACCCAATTGTTGTAAAACCTTCAAACGAAGGTTCAAGCATAGGAGTAAAAATTTGTAAAAATCATACAATATTAAAAAAAGCAGTTAATTTATTAATTAAAAATTACAAAATTTTAATTTTTGAAAATTATATTGGAGGGCAAGAAGTCCAGGTTGCCGTTATGAATGGAAAAGCAATTGGGGCAATTGAACTAAAACCTAAAAGAGGATTTTATGACTATAAAGCCAAATATTACAAATCAGCAAAAACAACTCATATCATGCCGGCAAATATTTCGAAAAAAAAATATAACAAAGTTTTAAAAATTTCAGAAAAAGTTCATAAAGTTTTAAAATGCAGGGGGGTCACAAGATCTGATTTTAAACTATTTAATAATAAATTTTATTTACTTGAAATTAATACACAACCAGGAATGACAAATTTATCATTAGTGCCTGAAATTGCCAGATACAAAGGTATGTCTTTTAACAATCTTGTTAAAAGAATTATTTTAGATGCAAGTATTAATAAATGAATAGTCCAATTAAATTTTTAAGCTTTTTATTATTGCTTATAATTTTATCAACATATACTCCAAATCATAAAAATAAAAATAAAAGTCTTATATTTCCTATTACTAACATTAAGGTAGAAAATACAAAATTTGTAAATTCAAAGAAAATAATTACTGCATTAGAATATTTAGAAGGAAAAAATTTATTGTTTTTAGACAAGGAAAAAATTAAATCCACTATTCTTGAATTTAATTTTATATCAAGCTTTGAAGTTAAAAAAATATACCCCAAGACACTCAAAATAATGGTTTTTGAAAAAGAACCTATAGCTATTTTTGTAAAAGGAAAAAATAAATTTTATATATCTAACAAAGGAGATTTAATTAATTATGTAAAGTTTAACAATTATGAAGACCTGCCATTAGTGTTTGGTAAAGAAAAAAATTTTAATATTTTTTTTGAAGAACTAAAAGATATTGGTTTTTCAATTAATGACGTTAAATCTTTTCATTATTTTGACTTAGGAAGATGGGATATTGTTTTAAAAAACAATAGATTAATTAAACTGCCAAAAAATAACTATATTAAAAAATTAAAAAACTTTATTTTAATCAATAATAATAAGAGCTTTGATAAATATAAAATATTCGATTATAGAATCAAGGATCAATTAATTTTAAATTAAATTGTTATGAAAATAGAACAGCCATATTTGTTTATAGAAATTAATGATAAAAAAATTATTTTCTTAACAGTCAAATACAATGAAGATTTTAATTTTGAAACTATTCACTCACTTTCAATAAAGTCAGAAGGGATATCAAATGGTAAAATTATTGATCCAGCTGTTTTGTCAAAAACTATAAAAAAAAATATTAATTTAATAGAAAAAAAAATAAACTTTATATTTAAAAATGCTACAATAATAAATGATCAAAACGACTTTAATTGTATTAATGTTTCTGGTTTTAAAAAATTATCAGGCTCTCAAATTTCAAATGAAGACATTTCTTATATATTAAATAGTATAAAAAAATTAATAGAAGATAACGAACCTCAAAAATCTTTAATACATATATTTAATTCAAATTTTATTTTAGATAATAATATTTTAAATAAAATTCCTATTGGCTTATATGGAGATTTTTACAATCAACACCTAACTCTTTTTTTATTAAAAAAAAATGATCTTAAAAATTTAAAATTAGTTTTAAATAATTGTCATATTAATATTGAAAGAATAATTCTCAAACCTTTTGTTAGCGGTATAAACAAGATAAAAAAAGACAAAGTTGAAGAAATGTTTTTTTTAATAAATTTGGATAAAAATAAAAGCAGTATTTCAATTTTTAATAATCTATCTTTCATTTATTCTGAAACTTTTTCCTTTGGTACCGATATAATCATGAAAGATGTTTCTAAACTTTGTTCGATTAATTTAGATAGTGTAGAAGATATATTTGCTGAAATAAAATTTGAAAATACTGATGATAATATTGATAAAAAATATTTAGATAAAAAATATTTTAAAGATACGAATTTCAGAAATATAAGCTTAACTCATTTAAAAGATATAATTTCAGCGAGAACAGAAGAATTAATTGATTTAATTTACAAAAAAAATATAAATTTAAAATATTTAGAAGATCAAAAAAAATCTATTTTTTTTGAATTTGAAGATGTAAATTTTTTTAAAAATTTAGGGTTTTTTTTTAAAAAAAATTTCTCCGAGAAACAAAAAGTTGTATTTTTAGAATCAAATCAAAACGAACCTTTTGACGCATGTTTAGAATCAGCTGAATTAATAGGAAAAGGATGGGAAAAAGAAGCCATACCTGTTGTTCAAACAAAAAAATCAATAATTTCAAGAATATTTTCAAATTTTTTTAACTAAATAATGTCCTTGTATTTTTTTGAAACATTAGTTGTTTTTTAATGACAAAAGCAATTGTTGTATAAAATATCTGTGCAAAAATTAAACCAAAATACACTTAAAGATTCCGTAAGCCTTCAGGGCATTGGTCTGCACAATGGTATCAATGTAAATATATGCCTAAAACCTTCTGAGGTTAATTCCGGTATTAAATTTAAAAGAATAGACCTTGATGATGAAAATATAATTGATGCTAACTATAAAAATGTAAGCGAACCAATACTTTGTACAAAAATAAAAAATTCTAACGGTGTTTCAGTCTCTACAGTTGAACATTTAATGGCAGCTTTTTACGGAGAAGGAATTGACAATGCTTTAGTTGAAATAGATGCTCCCGAAGTTCCGATCATGGATGGTTCTGCTCTTGATTTTGTGGAAGCTATAAGATCTGTAGGCGTTAAGGATCAAGAACATCCTAAGAAATTTATTAAAATTTTAAAAAAAATTGAAATAAAAGATGGTCCAAAATATATTTCTATTGAACCAATGGAAAAAGATTTATTAATTGATTTTGAAATTGTGTATAAAAATCCTTTAATCAGAACTCGAAGAAGAGAATTTAAATATAGTGATGGAGACATGGCTTCAATATATAGTTCAAGAACATTTTGTTTGTATGAAGACATTGATCAAATAAGAAGTAAAGGACTGGCCAAGGGCGGCTCTTTGGAAAATGCAATTGTAGTTCAAGGAAATGAAATATTAAATGATGAAGGTCTTAGAAACAGACATGAGTTTGTGGAACACAAAATACTAGATTGCTTGGGAGATCTTATGCTTTCTGGTTACAGAATTTTTGGTCGTGTTAAAACTTCACAAGGCAGTCATCAGTTAACTAATGCTTTGTTAATGAAATTTTTTTCAGACAAATCAAATTGGGAGTTTCAAAGTTTTAAAGAAGACAAAAAAGACACTAAAGACAACGTATATATACGACCTGTTATAGCTAACGCTTAATACAATCTTAAAATTTACCTAATTAATTTTTTTTGATATGTGTTGTAGGAATGTATCATAAATTTATTTATTTTTTTTTAATATTATTTCTAGTTTTTTCGTGCACAAAAAAAGAACCTGTTGCAAACAAAATACCAAGCGATAAAGAAAAAGCGATTGAGATTTATAAAGAGGCAGTTGTTGCTATGGATGAAGGAGATTATTTTTATGCTTCTAAAAAATTTTCTGAATCTGAGACAATTTTATCATCAGTAGAACTTTCCTCAAAAGCTTCGCTTATGTCAAGTTATTGTCTTTATTTAATAAATTTTTATGATGAGGCAATAGAAAATTTAGAGAAATTCATTAAAAAATATCCGGCAGACAAAAACGTTCCCTACGCTCATTACTTAATAGCCATTTCTTTATATGAAAGAATTTTGGATGAGGAAAAAGATCTTGAACCTTTGTTAAATTCAAAAGAAAAAATTCAATTTTTTTTGAAAAAATATCCTGATACAGAATATGCTTTAGATTTAAAATTTAAAATGGATTTAATCAACAATCAACTTGCTGCAAAAGAATTATATATAGCAAAATACTATATAAAAACTCAAAAATGGATAGCAGCCATTAACAGATTAAAAAAAATTGTTAGTGATTATAATGAAACTATTTTTATAGAAGAAGCTCTGCACAGACTTGTTGAAGTTTATTACAAAATTGGATTAGAAGAGGAAGCCAAATCTTCTGCTGCATTATTAGGTTATAACTATAACTCTAGCGAATGGTATCAACAATCATATAAAATACTTAATAAAGATTATAAAATAGAAAAAAATAAGAATACAAAAAAAAATGATGGCTTAATCAAAAGAACAATAAAAAGAATATTGGAATAGTTTAATGAAAAAAGGGCAAAACGATGTAATTAAAAGTTATGGAAAAAAAGTTAAACTAATTAACAAATACGATAAATTATACTACAACGAAGATTCACCTTCAATTTCTGATGCGGAATACGATGAATTAAAAAAAGAGATTATTTATTTAGAAAATAAACATAAATTTTTAAAAAAAAAAACCTCAATTACAGATAAAATTGGATCAACACCATCAAAAAAATTTAAAAAAATAAAACATAAAAAACCAATGCTTTCTCTTTCAAATGCTTTTAATAAAAATGAAATGGGAGATTTTTTAAAAAAAATTAATAATTATTTAAACAATCCAAACTTAAATCTTGAGCTGCTATCAGAACCAAAAATTGATGGTATTTCTGCATCACTGACATATGAAAAAGGTTTATTAAAAAAAGGACTTTCGAGAGGTGACGGAGAAACAGGAGAAGATATTTTACAAAATTTGTTAACAATAAGTGAAATTCCAAAAAAAATTGAAGATATAAATATTCCAAAAATATTGGAAGTTCGTGGTGAAGTTTATATAGGAAAAAAAGATTTCGAGAGTATAAAAGAAAACTTTGCGAATCCTAGAAACGCAGCAGGAGGATCTTTAAGACAAAAAGATTCCAGAGAAACAGCCAAGATACCTTTAAAGTTTTTTGCTTACGGATTTGGAGTTGTTGAACCAATGGTTTTTAAAACACAATTAGAATTTATAGAAAAAGTTAATCAATGGGGTTTTTTAACCAACTCTCACAATAAATTAGTCAAAGGCCTGGAAGCAATCGAAGAAAATCATGATTCAATTGAAAAAATAAGATCTTCATTAGATTACGATATAGATGGCTTAGTATATAAAATTAATAATATAGATTTTCAATCTAGGTTAGGAAATACTTCAAGTTCACCAAGATGGTCAATAGCCTATAAATTTTCATCGGAAAAAGCGACGACTAAAATTAAAAATATTGTTATTCAAGTAGGCAGAACAGGAGCCATAACACCAGTTGCAAAAGTTCAGCCAGTTACAGTTGGTGGTGTTGTAGTTTCTAATGCTACTTTACACAATGAAGATGAAATAGCTAGAAAAGATATTAGAATCGAAGATGTTATAACTATTCAAAGAGCTGGAGATGTTATACCCCAAGTTTTATCTGTAGACAAAGCGAAGAGAAAAAAAAATACTGAAAAATTTATTTTTCCAGATAAATGTTTGTGTGGCTACAAGACATATAAAGAAGTAAATCCATTAACTAAAAAAGAAGATGCGGTTAGAAGATGTATTAGAGGTTACGATTGTAACTTTACAGCCAAGGAAAAGTTAAAACATATAGTTTCAAAAGACGCTTTCAATATTGATGGCTTAGGTAAAAAAGTGATTGATCAATTATGGCAATTAAAATTAATTAGATTTCCATCAGATATTTTTAATTTAGATTATAATAAAATATTAAAACTTGAAGGGTGGGGAGATCTTTCAATAAAAAATTTAAAAAATGCAATCAATAAAGCAAAGACAATTTCTTTAGATAGATTTATCTATTCTATAGGAATAAGACATATAGGACAAGAAAACGCAAAAATAATAGGAAATTTTTTTTCATCGATATATGAGTTTTCAAAACTGTTTGTTTCTTCGGATAGAAAGAAAATTTTAGAAAATTTGAACGAATTAGATGGTATTGGTATTACTCAAGTAAGATCTATTGATAATTTTTTTTCTAATACAAAAAATATAGAAGTGACAAAATCACTCATCAAAGCATTAAAAATTAAAAATTTTGAAATTATAAATAAAAAAGGAAAATTTAGTCAAAAAAATTTAATGTTTACCGGTGGTTTTGAAAAAATAAGCAGGTCTGAAGCCAAATCAATGGTGGAAGATAACGGAGGAAAAGTGTTAGGAGCAGTTTCAAAGAAATTAGATATTTTAGTTGTGGGTAATTCTAAACCTACAAAAAAGAAGATTAACAAGGCTAAAGAATTAAATATAAAGATAATTTACGAAAAAGACTGGTATAAATTATTAAATATTTGAACAAGCATTTTTTAAATCTATTAATTCTGATCTGTTCATAAATTTTTTTAATTTATTAAAAACTTTTGAATGATAATTATTTAACCATTTTATTTCTTGATTATTTAATAACTTTTTATTAATTAATGTTTTGTCTATCGGAGCTAAAGTAAGATTTTCAAATTTCAAGTTATTTTTTATTTTCTTAATAAAAATTAAGTTTTCTATTCTAATTCCAAATTTTTTATTTTTATAATATCCAGGTTCATTAGAAAGCACCATTCCTTCTTTTAATTCTACTTTATTCCCTTTGCTGATTGCTTGAGGACCCTCATGAACATTTAAAAAATAACCTACTCCATGACCAGTACCATGAGGATAATCAAGATTTATTTTTTTTAGTGGCTTTCTAGCAGCAAAGTCAATTATATTTCCACAAGTAGTTTTTTTTAATCTATAATTCGAGACTGCAATGTGACCTTTTAAAACGCGAGTAAAAATTTCTTTAATTTTTTTTTGACTATTATTAAGAGACAAAGTTCTTGTAACGTCAGTTGTGCCAAAGTTATATTGCCCACCTGAATCAACTAAGTATAAATCCCCTTTTTTTAAAACTCTGTTACTTGTTTCGTCAACTTTGTAATGAATAATCGAGCTATTTGGTCCAGACCCAGATATTGTTGGAAAACTTAGAAATTTAAAATTTTTATTTCTTTTTCTAAATTCTAAAAGTTTATTTTGTGCACTTATTTCAGTGATTTTTCTTTTATAATAATTATTTTTTAACCATATTAAAAATTTTGTTAAAGCTGCTCCATCGTAAACATGAGTTTTTATACTATTTTTTATTTCTGTTTTATTTTTTAGTGATTTTAAATAATAGATAGGATCAGTTTTTTCATAAATATTATTATTTTTTTTTATAAAGTATTTATAAAAAAATGAGCAAGATTTAGAATCTAACTGTATTTTTTTATTTTTTATTTTAGAAATAAATTTTTTTAAAGAAAGCACGTTAAGTATTTTAACATTATTTCCAAGACTTTTTTTTAACTTATTATTAATTTGATTTAAATTACAGAATAAATTTATCCTACTTTTTTTATCAATTATTAAATAAGAATTTGTAATTGGAGAATAGTCAGAGTCTTTTCCTCTTATATTTAACAACCAAGATATATTCTCGGAAGCGGTTATAAAAAGTAAATCAATTTTATTTTTTATTATTATTTTAGATATTTTTTTTATTTTATTTTTTGAACTTAAGCCAGAATCTTTATCTTTTAGTTTGTAAAAATTTTTTGAATCAAGAAGAATTTTTCTTTTCCAAATTTTATCAATTAAATTTTCATTTAAAGGCTTTAATTTACATTTGGTTTTTTTAAAAAGTTTTGACAAAGAAAATTCTGTATGTAATTTTGGATCAAATCCAATTACATAATTTTTTTTAAGAACGTTACTAGGATATTTTTTAGGAACAGTCAAAATCTTAAATTTTTTACCGCTTTGAATGTTTGCTTGGAGAGTGTATCTGCCGTCGACAAATAAGTAATTTTTGTTTTTTAAAATTATTGCAAAACCAGCCGATCCTGAGAAATTAGAAATAAATTTTAATCTATCTTTAGAAGGTTTTATATACTCATTAAAATATTCATCATTTTTTGGGACTATATATCCGTCAATTTTATATTTATTAAATAATTTTTTAAGTTTTTTCATTTTAGTAATTTTTTTTTTAATCTGGCCCATCCAGGACTACGGTACTCTTCTTCAAAATCAAAGTTTTCATCTTGATTAAAGTCAAAATCTTCAGGTGTTTTTTTGATTTGTTCTTCGTTTTTCTCAGTACTATTTTCAGGAATTTCATTGACAAATCTAGATGGCAAAGAATCCATCCAATCTCCGTGATACATTCTTCTCATAGCAAAAGAAATAAATGCTTCTTTTTTTGCTCTTGTAATTCCGACATAAGCCAATCTTCTTTCTTCTTCCAAAGCAAAATCTCCTTTTTCCTCTAAAGATTTTTGATGTGGAAACAGACCTTCTTCCCAACCAGGTAAAAAAACTACTTCGAATTCCAATCCTTTGGCTGCATGCATTGTCATTAGATTAACTTTTTCACCTTCCCATTCCTGATCAATAGATGTGGCTAAAGCAACATGTTCTAAAAAACTTTGTAGATTGTCGTAGTCTCGCATGGCTCTTAAAAGTTCTTTCAAATTTTCTAATCTATTTTCATTTTCAAGATCTTTTTTATTTTTTAACATTTCAGAATATCCAGATTCATCGAGAATTAATTTCAAAAGATCATAATGTTTGCTAATTTTAGAATCTCTTCTCCACTTGTTAATCATTTTTAATAATTGTGATAAACTAGTTTTAATTTTTGGTTTGAATTGATCTAATTCAAGAATCTTTAATATTGAGTCTTCCAAACACAATTTATGTTTGCTTCCAAACGAATAAATTTGTTTAATAGTGCTTTCGCCAACACCTTTACGAGGGACACCTATAACTCTCTCTAATGCTAAATCATCAAATTTTTGATTTATCACTCTTAAATAAGCTATAGCATTTTTAATTTCAGCTCTTTCATAAAATTTA
>MDTC01052876.1_pt1 | contig 24395 bp, 17 predicted proteins | sample 811181 | NCBI WGS metagenome assembly MDTC01 (sample SAMN05326644, study PRJNA326480) | marine metagenome | isolation source: seawater | place: Pacific Ocean: North | collected 2011
ACATCATCAATCATCCCCGCGACAAGCGTTCCAATTTCGATCAGCCGGTCCCACGGCAGATTACTGCTGGCGTTGTCATTCATCACTGCTGAGGTGCGTTTGGCGATATTACGGGCATAATCACCAACACGTTCCAGATCACTGGCAATTCGCGCAGCAGTCACGACAAGGCGCAGATCGTAGGCGCGCGGGGCGCGCTTGGTGATGATGCTGATCACCTTCTCGTCAATCAACTCCTGCAGCTTGTCAAGCTCGGCATCCTGCCGGATCAGCCGGTCAATTTGACCGAACTGAAAGTCGGACATAGCGCGCAGACTGGCATTCAACTGGCGGCTGGCCAGCATGCCAAGGCGGACAATATCCATCCGCAGATCCGAAAGGTCCTGCGCGAAGGCGCTGCTTATGTGTTGGGAGTTCTGCATGCTGTGGTCTAGTCTCCTAGAACAAACAAAAGTTGCATCTGGTGTGAGCCTCACGCCTTGTAGATTTATGTCACTAATGTGACAGTTTTGTTACAACGATAATCATTATTTACCTGCCTGAATTCTTGAAATGATGTTGGCAAAAATCTGATTGCCATGATCCCTGTCGATCTGGAACAGCCATCCATCTAACGCTTGTTGGCATCGCCGCTTGCAACATGCCCCTCTATGATGAAGACTAATAGTGGTGGGTTGAGCCAGTTCTGCAGCTGGCCTAGCATGAAGGCCTGTGTCACGACCTCGAACAACGGCAGACAGAATGGCTGTGCCCCATCAATCCTATCCTGTGATGTGCCGCGCCTGCGGACGGGCGGGGTTTGTTGGCAACGACGCGCCGCCGGACAGATGTTCTGCCTGCGCCAGCCGGGATATCCGCAGCCATGCCGAGCTGTTTGCCCTGTCCATAGCCCATGTTGATTGTGATGCCTTTTATGCTTCGGTCGAAAAACGCGATGACCCGTCAATCCGCGACCGGCCAGTAATTGTGGGAGGGCGGGAACGCGGCGTTGTGGCAGCAGCATGCTATATCGCGCGGCAATATGGTGTGCGTTCAGCGATGCCGACATGGCAGGCACTGAAACGCTGCCCCGATGCTGTAGTGATCAAACCGCGCATGAACCATTATATCGCCATTGGGCGACAGATTCGCGATCACATGCTGGCGCTGACACCGCTGGTGCAACCCATTTCGATTGACGAGGCCTTTCTGGATATGACGGGCACGCAGAAGCTGCATGGATGCAGCCCTGCTGAGGCGCTGGTGCGAATGCAGAATACCATCCGCAATGATATCGGCATAACCGTGTCCATCGGTTTGAGCGGCACCAAATCGCTCGCCAAAATGGCATCTGATCGCGACAAGCCGGACGGGTTTTTCACAATCGGCATGGCAGAGGCATCTGACTGGCTTGCGCCGCAGTCGGTTTCGGTGCTGTTTGGGCTTGGCAAATCGGCAGTTGCACAACTGGAAGCTGCCGGCATCCTGACATGCCGCGATCTGGCAGCCGCACCGCCGGCACAGCTGACATCGGTTCTGGGGCGGCGTGCCAGCACCATCCGCGATCTGGCAGCCGGCATCGATCCGCGGCCGGTATCAACGGAACGTGCGGCCAAGAGCATTTCCAGCGAGACCACCTTTATCAAGGATCTGGCGGATATAGATGCGTTGGAAGCCGAGTTGGAGGTGTTATGTAAAAAGGTATCGGCGCGGCTGAAGGCGCAACAGCTGGCTGGCGGACGGGTGACGCTGAAGCTGAAGCGCCCAGACCACAGAATTCTGACTCGCAGTCAGATAGTGCCCACCCGCACAGACAAGGCACATATGCTGTTCGAGATTGGACGCAGGTTGCTCGCCGGCGAGACGGGTGGCAAAAAACGGTACCGGTTGCTAGGTATTGGCGCGGAACAGTTGGGCCCACCCGAAGGCGAGAGCCTGCTGGATCTTGCCGGCGGACAGGATACGCGGCGCGACAGCCTCGAAGCTGCGATTGATGATGTAGAGGCGCGCCTTGGCAAGGATGCGGTGCAGAGCGGCCGCGTGTTTAGCCGCAAGCATCGGCCAGAACGCGACCCGACGCGCCAGCGCGCCTCCCTTGACGCGCTGGAAGGCGATGATGACGGGGACAGAGGCTAGAGCGGCAGGCCTACATAATTTTCGGCAACCATCTGGCGGCCGGCATCAGATGTCGTGACATAGGCCAGTTCGGCCTCTTTCATCCGTTGCTCGAAAGGATCATCATTGAACCGATGCGTCAGGTTTGTCAGCCACCATGAGAAGCGTTCTGTCTTCCAGACACGATCCAACGCCCGCCGCGAATATTCATCCAGAGCCGCGGCATCCTGATCTTCAAGAAAGCCAAGAATCGCGTCATACATATAATGGATGTCAGAGGCAGCGAGGTTAAGCCCCTTGGCCCCGGTCGGCGGCACAACATGCGCCGCGTCTCCGGCAAGCATCAACCTACCAAAACGCATGGGCTCGGCCACAAAACTGCGCAGTGGCGCGATACTCTTTTCGATGGAAGGACCCGTTTCCAGCGCTTCGGCCATTTCTGGCGGCAGCCGCCGGCGAAATTCATCCCAGAACGCGTTATCACTCCAGTTTTCTACCTTGTCATCGACATCACATTGGATGTAATAGCGCGATCGCGTCATAGAGCGCATCGAGCAGAGGGCGAAGCCGCGTGCGGTGTTGGCGTAGACAACCTCTTCGGCAACCGGTTTTGTATCTGACAACAACCCCAGCCAGCCGAAAGGATAGATTTTCTCATAGATGTTGATCGCCGATGAAGGCACAGACTGGCGGCAGACCCCATGATAGCCATCACAGCCAGCAATCAGGTCACAATCCACGCGATGTGTTGTACCTTCTGTCACATAGGTTACATAAGGGCTATCGCCGTCAAAATGGTTAATCTCGACATTGGAAGCATCATATACGGTGGCGCTGCCCGCGGCATCGCGCACGTTGCACAGGTCGCGCGTCACCTCGGTCTGGCCATAAGCAGTCACAACCTTTCCGTTAGTATGTTCTGACAGACCGACCGCAATCGACTTGTAATCAAAAGCAAGGTGCATGGCATGGTGTTTTATGCCTTCGGCATTCAGTCTCGCGCCAGCGCCTGCGCGTTGCATCAGGTCAACCGTTGTCTGTTCGAGGATGCCGGCGCGAATCCGAGCCAGAACATAATCCTGAGACTGGCGTTCCAGAACAATATTATCGATGCCTGCCAGATCAAGGAGACGCCCAAGAAGCAGACCAGACGGGCCTGCCCCGACAATGACAACCTGTTTACGCATCTACCCTACCGTTCTCGTCCGCTCGATGTGTCCCGCTGCGCCGATCAAGAATAACAGGAAACCAGTCCACACGCAGACTATCTCCTGCTTCCATACCATGTCCCGGGAAAGGTGGCGAGGTGCGGCCCGGGCGTGTGACAAAACGCGCGTCATCACCAACAAGCCGCAGTGAAAAAGCCCTTCTGCGGGTGGTGCTGTCATTACCGCGCGCGCCATGCAGCACACGAAAGTCGAATGCTACCGCATCCCCCGGTGCCATTGGCCATTCCAGAACACGCATGCCCTCGGAGTCCGGGTCAGGCACCGGCATCCAGTCACTTTCATCGACGTAGAAATTGTCCTCGGCGAGCCAGCGGGTCGGCAGCACCGGACGGTCCCACAAATGCGATCCGGCTACACAGCGCAAGGTAGCTTCTGTTACCGGATCAACCGGACACCAGAAGCTGACCGTCTGTTCTCCACCAACAAAATAATAGGGGCTGTCTTGATGCCAGGGTGTCGGTTTCGCTGTGCCGGGTTCCTTGACCAGCACATGATCATGGAACAGTTGCACCGTCTGCGAGGACATAAGATCGGCCGCGACTGCGGCAACATCGGACTCGCGGATCACCTTTTCAAAAGGTAGAATCCGCTGCCAGTTGCAATAATCGTCGAAAAAACGGCCCGTTTCACCGGGGCGCAGATTTTCCGCAGCATAGGGACCGGGGCTTTCCATATTCATGGCGATACCGGCCGCTATATCGTCTACATGATCAGCGAAAAGACCTTTGATCAGGACCGCACCGTCAGCCTGATAGGAATCAATATGCTGCTGCGTAATTAACGGGGACATCGCGCCAGATCTTGTGCCATCAACAGGGAGCGATGGAGCATCGCATTTCGCCGCCGGGCAAGCAAGCAGACGTTGATACATCCTGGCGGTCATTGCGGCTGGACTTTTAGCCTTCGATCAACAATGCATCACGCTCCAGCGAGAAATGCGTGTAGATAGGGGCAAAAGCACCGCCACGGGCGCGCGCCTCGATGCCAATTTCAGCCTGATAGATTTGCGGCAGATGCAGCCCTTTTGAGTTATAGAGCGGAAGGCGCAAATGCGTCTGTTCCACCAGCTCGGCAACCCGGTCATGCGGCAAGCCTCCAGCAATGACTACAGCGTCCAGATCCAGCACAGCAGCAGTCACTGTAACCGCAAAGGCAAGACTGTCCGCCGCATTCATCGCCCATTGGGAAAATAGTTCGGTGATCGATTTATCCTGTTCGCCATAATAGAAGGCATGCGGATCGTCATGACCCGCGGCGCGCGCCAGCGCCTCAAAACCAGTCAGCGAGGCCTTTTCGATCAGTTGTGCGGCGTTGTTCTCCATGTAAAGGCCCGTAGGCAACGAGCCGATCGATGCTGCGCTGCCATGCGCGCCCGTCTGCAACTGGTTTGAAAGCACCAGGCCTCCACCAACAAAGCTACCGACATAAATGTAAAAGAAATTCTGAATATTCTTGCCGACCCCAAAGCACAGCTCAGCCAGACAGGCTGCCGATACATCGTGAAGCAGATAGGTTGGTGCCTTTACTAGTGCCTCAATCTCCGCCGTAATATCGATATCCACCCAGCCAGCCAATGCGTCCGGCGGCAAGTTCATTTCGTCTTCCCAGCCTGACATGGTGCGGGGCATCGCAATGCCAGCCCCGAGAATCCGCGTCTGTAATGCCTCCGGCAAACAGGCAATCAGGCTGGGTAGGCCTTCCCTAATCAGCGCAAGGGTCGATACTGCTTCGGGGACAGAGAAACGCTCAGTGCGGCGGTCAATCACAACCCCGTCAAAACCCATGGCAATTAGATCCAGTGACCGACGGCCAATCTTAATCCCGATGGATATGGCCCCGCGCGGGTTCAGGCCAAAAGGTGTGGATGGCTGACCGACACGACCGCGTTGCTTGTCACCCTGCACCAGCAGATCATTTTCCATCAGCCTTTTGACTATGACGGTCATGGTTTGTGCCGACAGACCGGTGTGCCGCGCCAGATCAGCCTTTGTTAGCCAACCATGACGGCGCAACAGCGAAATCACCAGCCGCTCATTATACTGGCCCACTGTCACCTGATTGCCACCATGCGATGAACGTGAGCGATGATCCCCGATGGAAGATTGCGTTTTCATTTCCTGACCTGACCATTGAAGCGAATGACGTGGCTAGTATCTGGCACCCACTATCGCTTTCTAAGACCAGAAAACCCAAGTGGAATAAATAGTCAACTATTTTTAAATCAAATTGATTTAGTTATTGACAATGGCCGGGTGGCATCCTATCCAACGGGAAAATTCAGGCGATGAGGGGCCCAATGTGCCGGCAATATATAAGTGGCGGGGCAAATGCGAAGGGAACGCATCATGAAAAAAGTAGCCATAAACGGATTTGGCAGGATTGGACGGAATGTGCTGCGTGCGCTGCTGGAAACGCCGCGCACTGATTTCGAGATTGCGGTCATCAATGACCTAACAACTATTGAAACTTCGGCATTACTACTTGAGCTGGACTCAACCCATGGCCGGCTTAACGAACCGATCACTGCTGGTAACGGCTTTATCGAGATTGGCGGATCACGGATTACCTATCTCAGCAAACACAGCCCCGAAGCATGCCGCTGGGGGGATTATGGCATCGATCTTGTCATGGAATGCAGCGGTATTTTCACCGAAGCGGCAGTGGCGCGTGCCCATATTGACGCCGGCGCAACAAAGGTCATTGTGTCGGCCCCCTCAAAGGGGGCAGACGCCACGATCGTATATGGTGTCAATGACAAAAGCCTGACCGCCGACATGACGGTTATTTCAAACGCGTCCTGCACCACCAACTGTCTGGCGCCCGTTGCCAGCGTCCTGCATGAGCATTGCGGCATTCTGCAGGGCTTCATGACAACTGTGCATGCCTATACGGGTGATCAGAACCTTGTCGATGGTGACCATAAGGACCCATACCGGGCTCGTGCGGCAGCGCTCAATATGGTGCCGTCAACAACCGGTGCAGCGCGCGCCGTAGGCCAGGTTCTACCAGATCTAGCTGGTAAGCTGGATGGGGTCGCCATCCGTGTACCAACACCGAATGTGTCGGCTATTGATCTTGTCTTCCAGCCAGAAAAAAATAAGGACGCGGATACTCTGAATGCATTATTCATTGCCGCCAGCCAGTCCAGCCTTAGCAAAGTGCTGGATGTAACCGACCGGCCCCTTGTCTCGACAGATTTCAACCACCACCCAGCATCTGCTGTTGTGCATCTGGACCAGACCAGGGTGATGCCCAATGGCATGACCCGGATTCTTGCCTGGTATGATAATGAATGGGGCTTTTCAAACAGAATGCTGGACACTGCGGGTGCCTTCCTGCAGATATAATTTTAGAGGAACGGCAATTTGGCCGATGACATGACAAACAGCACCGCATCCGTTGGCACGAAAGGCCCTTCTGTGACGCATGTTTCAACAGGCCTCGCACCAAGCGATTATGTGATCATCGGCGGCACCGGCGATCTGGCGCTGCGGAAGATTCTGCCAGCCCTTTTCTGGCGCTATCTTGATGGCCAGATCACCACAGATTATCGTATCGCCGCTGCGTCCCGCCACGCCATATCGCTGGAGGAATTTGCCGGCAAACTCCGCCCCTTCTGCGAGGACGCTTTTGCCAGCGGTCGCGCTGACGCCGAATCCTGGGACGAGTTTCTGTCCATTCTGACCATTCTGACACTGGATGTTGCCTCGGGTGATGGCGGAGATGCGCTTGCGGCATTCATCGGGTTGCGGGCCGATGTAACGCGGCCAGCGATCTATTATCTTGCCATTGCACCAAGCCTGTTTGGCAAAGCCACAAACCTGCTGCAGGCAACTGGGCTGGTGACACCGCAGGCGCGTCTTGTTGTCGAAAAGCCGCTTGGACATAACGGGGCGTCGAGCCGCGCGATCAATGCCGAACTGGCAGAGATTTTTGACGAAGCTCAGATTTACCGAATTGACCATTACTTGGGCAAGGAAACGGTGCAGAACCTGATGGCACTGCGCTTTGCAAATGTGATTTTCGAAACACAGTGGAATAATAACCATATCGACCATGTACAGATCAGCGTGGCCGAGACCGTCAGTGTCGATGGCCGAGCGGATTACTATGACTCATATGGCGCATTGCGCGATATGGTGCAGAACCACCTGCTGCAGCTTGTTTGTCTTGTTGCCATGGAACCGCCGGCATTCTTCGACGCGGATCAGGTGCGCGACGAAAAGCTGCGCGTATTGCGCGCCATTCGCCCGGTGTCGCCGAATGAAGTGGTGTGCGGCCAGTATCGGGAATATGAGTCCGAGCTGGGTCGGCCATCAAATACTGAAACCTATGTAGCGATGAAGCTAGCAATCGAAAACTGGCGATGGGCCGGTGTGCCTTTCTATATTCGCACCGGCAAACAGCTGGCGCGCCGGGCATCTGAAATTGTCATCACTTTCAAACAGCGCCCGCATGACATCTTCCAGCGCAATGGCAATGACGAGATCGACAGCCAGCCGAACCGGTTGATCATCCGCTTGCAGCCCAGCGAGGGGCTGCGACTGCAGCTGATTTCGAAACAACCCGGGCCCGGCGGCATGCGGCTATTTCCTTCGGAACTCAATCTCAGCTTTGACGATACGTTCGACGAGCGCCTTCCCGATGCCTACGAGCGGCTGCTGATGGATACGGCACGCGGCAATCAGACATTGTTTATGCGCCGCGACGAGGTGTTTGCGGCCTGGGATATCATTGACCCCATCCTTGAACAGCTTGCCGATTGCAAACCGGAACTGTACCGCGCCGGCAGCATGGGCCCGGCCGACAGGTTGCTGGATGCGGATGGGCGGCAGTGGATCGATCCCTATGACGATTGATTTCAGAAGAGCAAACCAATGACCATGCTGCATGATCGCGTTGCCACCGTCATTGAACGGGTAAACAAACGCAGCCACGACAGCCGCAGCGCCTATCTCGAAGATATCGAGGCCATGGAAGCTGCACCGGACAGCGATCGGCGTGAGTTAGCTTGCTCCAATATGGCCCATGCTGCCGCAGGTGCCGGCGAAGACCAACAGACTGTCCTCGGCAACGCCGCCGGTGCGGATGACCCTGCCGTGAACATTGGCATCGTCACCGCCTATAACGACATGCTATCAGCACATCAGCCATTCGAGACATATCCGCAGGTGATCCGCGCCGCAGCACGCAGCGTTGGTGCAACCGCGCAAGTGGCTGGTGGGGTGCCGGCAATGTGTGATGGCGTAACCCAGGGCCGGCCTGGCATGGAATTGTCGTTAATGAGCCGCGATGTCATCGCCATGGCAACTGCAGTCGGGCTGTCACATGGAGTCTATGATGCCGCGCTATGTCTTGGTGTCTGTGACAAGATTGTCCCGGGGCTGGTGATTGGCGCATTGTCTTTTGGGCATCTGCCAACCATCTTTGTGCCAGCTGGGCCAATGACAAGCGGCATTCCGAATGACCAAAAGGCCGCCGTGCGGAAGGCCTTTGCCCGCGGTGAAGCCAGCCGTGCTGAACTGCTGGAATCAGAAGTTGCCGCCTATCACGGGCCCGGCACATGTACCTTTTATGGCACCGCCAATTCAAACCAGATGCTGATGGAGGTCATGGGCCTGCATTTGCCGGGCGCCGCCTTTATCAATCCACAGGATGATCTGCGCCATGCCATGACGGTTGCCGCAACGCAGCAGGCGGTGGCCATTGCGCGCAGCGGGAAAGACCCGCGGCCCATTGGGCGCGTTCTTGACGCACGCAGTTTTGTGAATGCTATTATCGGCCTACACGCCACCGGGGGGTCGACCAACCATACATTGCATCTGCCGGCGATGGCGGCAGCGGCAGGCATAACGCTAACATGGCAGGATTTCGCTGACCTTTCCGAGGTAACGCCGTTGCTGGCCCGCGTCTATCCAAACGGCAAGGCGGATGTGAACCATTTCCACGCCGCCGGCGGCATCGGCTTTGTCATGCGTGAGCTGATTGACAATGGTCTTCTTGACAGTAGCGCCAGTACCATATTCGGCGAAAACCTTGATGCCCATGCCGCCGAACCACAGCTGGGTGACGGCAGATTGAACTGGCAGCCTGCAAGCAGGACATCGCTTGACCCCGACATTCTGCGCCCAGTGTCAGACCCGCATGCCGTAAATGGCGGGTTGCGGATGCTGGACGGAAATTTTGGCAAAGCGGTGATCAAAATCTCTGCTGTTGCCGCAAACCGCCAGCGGATCAGCGCACCAGCCGCTATTTTCAGTGACGAAGCTGCTGTGAAAGCTGCCTATGCGGATGGCAAGTTGGATCGCGATGTCGTGGTGGTGGTGTGCGGTCAGGGCCCGCAGGCGAACGGCATGCCCGAACTTCACAGCCTGACGCCTATTTTGTCGAATCTCCAGGATCGCGGCTTTGCCGTGGCGCTGGTTACTGACGGGCGGATGTCCGGCGCATCCGGCACTGTACCGGCAGCCATTCATGTGACACCAGAGGCGGTTGCCGGCGGGGCCATAGGGCGTCTGCAGGATGGGGACATGATCACCCTTGATGCTGTCGTAGGCCGATTGGAAACTGATGCCGATCTTGCGACAAGGGTTGCAGCCGGACCGTCAAATATGGCGCCGCAACGCGGCTTTGCCCGTCCTTTGTTCCAGCACATGCGTGACAGCGCCGCGCCTGCCGAGCAGGGCGGCGGATTGCCGCCACGAAAGGACATATCATGACATCGATACAGGATATTCTGGCAATGGGCCCCGTGATGCCGGTGATTGTGATCGATGACAGTAACAAGGCCGCTCCGCTCGCGCAGGCTCTGATCGATGGCGGGATCCGGACCATCGAGATTACCCTGCGGACACCGGCAGCCCTTGATTCCATGCGCGCGGTCGCTGACGCCTGTCCGGATATTCTGATCGGGGCCGGCACCGTGACCAGTGCAACCCTTGCCGCCAGCGCCCGCAACGCCGGTGCACGTTTTCTGGTATCGCCCGGCACCACTGATGCGGTGCTCAAGGGCGCGGCTGATGCTGGATTGCCATTATTGCCGGGAGCGGCCAGCGTATCTGAAATCATGCGCCTGATGGACGCCGGCTTTTCGGCAATGAAATTCTTCCCGGCCACCGCTGCCGGTGGTCCGTCATTTTTGAAATCGCTGGCAAGCCCATTTGCCGGTCTGCAGGTATGCCCCACTGGCGGCATCTCGCTGGACAGCGCACCAGACTGGCTCCGCCTGCCAAATGTGCCTTGTATTGGCGGCAGCTGGATTGCCCCGCAGGCATTGATAAGCACCGGCGATTTCCGAACCATTACCGCCAATGCGCGTGCCGCAGCAGCCCTCGCCGACTGATCCGCCAATTTGAATGCTGGACGCAAAAGGCAAAGGTCCTTTAGGGTGTCGCCACAGCGTTGATTCACCGGATCAGCTTATGAACCATTTTCTTTCTGTACCCTTGTTGGTGATACGGCAATGACGCCGAGACTGATTTCAGGAAAGCGGTCGATCGCTGCCGGATTTTTCGGCCTTGGCAGTTTTATGGGTATGTGGGGGGTGATGATCCCCGAGCGCGTGGCCAGTCTTGGGTTGTCGGAACTGACCCTTGGCATTTTTCTGCTCATCATCGGGCTCAGTCTGTGCGCTGCCATTTTCTGTGTGAACAGCTTTGCCATTTTCCAGAATCCGCCGAGACTAATCCGAATCGCCTCGATCTTCTATGTAGCGGGGTTTGCCACCGTCCTAACAACCGACTCCTTTGTAGTGCTGTTTAGTGTTGGCATCATCACCGGCTTTGCTGCTGGATTTGTTGATGCCGGCGTCAACAGCCAGGCATCAGAGTGGGAACAGCAATCAGGACGCCGCGGCATGTCTTTCTTTCATGCGCTGTTCTCATTGGGGGCTCTTGGTGGGGCTGCCCTGCTGACGTTAATCCTCGCACTGGGATTGCCGGTTGCCGGCGTGATCTATGCCAGCGCCCTGCTGGTTGGTGGCTGGCTGGCTCTCCGGCGCAGCTGGCTCACACCGGAACAGGCTGGTGAGGACACCACCGCACTCGAATCCAGTGGACGCTTGCCACTGCCGGTGGTGTTGTTCCTGGGGATGTGTATTTCGCTTGCCACCCTATCCGAAGGCGGGGCTATCGACTGGTCGGCACTGCATATGAACCGGGTGATGGGCCTTTCAGTCAACGAAGCTGGACAGACTGTTGTCCTGTTCAGTATCGCCATTACCACGATCCGGTTTGCAGGCGACTGGCTTGCAAATCGTTATCCGGTGCATCTGATCATGGGTGTTCCGATGATCCTTGCGGGCGGGCTGCTGGTGACCGCAATCATGAATAGCAACGTAACCCTGCTGATGGTGTCCTATATTGTCTTTGGTCTCGCTGTGGGTAATGCCTTTCCAATCATCATTTCGCAGGCAGGCAGCGCGGGTAGCGGTCACAGGCTCCGCGATATCTCGGTTATTGTCGGCTTTGCCTATGTCGGGTTGATCGCCGGCCCTGCCCTGCTAGGTGTGATTGCCCATTTTCTGGGGCTGAATGCAGCCATTCTCGCCCTGTCGCTGATCGCCACACTGCTTGGGTTTCTGGTTCTGTTCCTGCCGCACTTTGTGCCTCAGGTCACAGCTAATCGCGCTGAATAATCCTTGATGCCATATGCGGGTTTGTAAAGCCGGCTGCGGCCCCGCGCAAACCGGCATGCGGATCAAATGACAACCAGACAGGCACCTTATTCAGCAACGGAGCCATCAATCCGTTATGGCGAAATCGCGCCTGAAACAGACTGTCCGGCAAAAGCGGCTGAAGCTGCGCGACAATCCCGCCCGCAATTACAACCCCGCGCCAGCATCCCATCATGAGGACCGAGTCAGCCACAGCACTGCCAAGTAGACCCAGCATCATATTGGCGGCATCACGCTCGACCCCAGGGTGGGCAATTGCCGCCGTGCCGATATCAGGCGCAGGCATCGCGGCACCGTTATTCTGCAGCCGGTAAATGGTCTCCAGGCCGCTACCACTTATGAAATGCTCGGCAGATACATGTGGCACTTCGCGCCGCAGATCGTCAAACAGTGCCATTTCAGCATCACTTTGCAGGGACAGGCAGACATGACCGCCCTCGCCTTCCAGCGGCAGATAGTCACAACCTGCCGGCACAAGTGCCGAAACGCCAAGGCCGGTGCCCGGACCAATGACAAGTAGCGGGGCATGTGTCGCAGAGATGCCGTCGATCAGCAGCATGTTGCCATGAGCGGACGGGTCGGCCTGCGCCAGCGCCTGCGCGGTAAAATCATTGATGATCTGCAGCCGGTCAAGGCCCAACGCGGTGACAAGGCCGGTTTTGGAAAAGGACCAGTGATTGTTTGTCACCTCAACGAGATCACCCTGAACCGGGCCCGCCACGGCTACGCTGGCAGCGGTGATGGCAATCTCTTGCAGGGCTGCATAGGACTGGATCGCCGCTTCAAAGGACGGGAAATCGTCGCACAGCATACTGCGATGCGCTGTCAGTGCACCGTCATCCTGAACGATAGCGAAGCGCACATTAGTGCCACCGATATCAACTGCAACAAGCGTCATGCAAACAATAACCTCAACAAACAGCTCTTGGCTGCAACGAGATTCTTCCAAGCAGATTTCAGCCCCATACAAATGATATAGACGAAATTAACGATATAAAGCGTTTTTATCCATCTGTCGATGAAGTGAGGGCGTGCCGGATACGGCAAGCAGAAAGTCATTGCTGATATGGAATTACTTTGCCGGGTTGCAATGGCTGGCAAGGGCGTCATGCTGTTACCAACAGATGTGCAAAGGGCAACATACCTGGCAACTATGTGCGCGAAGGACTGATCATGGACGAAACGATGACAGTGGCGGACTACAGACAGGTGATTGATACACCCACGCGCCGTTTCATCAAAAAAATAGAGGCATTTTATTCCAACGCGACCACTGATCTGGATTCTGGCCAGCAACGCGCTGCTTATACTGCTATGTGCAATTCGCTGTCCCACGGGCGGGCATCCGGCATCACATCAATCGACAGGTCGTTGAACGGCGTTCCGGCCCGACATTACATGAAAAGTTATGCCAGCGTGTCAGGAGTCTCAGACGATCATACACGGCAGGCCCTGCGGCCACGAATCATCTACTTTCATGGAGGCGGTTTTGTTGTTGGCGGGCTGGACAGCCATGACGATATATGCAGTGAAGTCTGTGCAGCGACTGGACTGGATGTCCTGGCACCGGCCTATCGGCTGGCACCGGAACACCGACATCCGGCGATGTTCGATGATGCTGTTGCCGCCACACGCGTAATTCTTGAGGATAACAATTGGCCGGTGATCCTTTGCGGTGACAGCGCGGGCGGCAATCTGGCCGCGGCAACGGCTCACGCGCTGCGCCATCCCAGCATTATTGGCCAGTTGCTGGTCTATCCGTCTCTTGGACCGGATCCGGGTACAGGCAGTTTTATCATACATGCAGAGGCGCCACTTTTAACCCGCGTCGATCTGCATTATTACCTCGCCGTCCGTCTGGATGGGCCGGACAGGTTGCAGGACCCACAGCTCTATCCACTTGCAGACAGGGATTTTTCCTGCCTGCCACCAACCGTGGTCGTGACAGCGGGATGCGACCCGCTGCGCGATGACGGTCCGGCCTATTGCAATGCCATTTCAGCCGCCGGCGGCCGCGCCCAATGGATTGACGCACCGGGGCTTGTTCACGGCTTTCTGCGCGCACGCGGAACGGTAGACAGAGCAAAGCGCGCCTTCCATAGAATCACCAGCGCACTGATTATGCTGGGAGGCGGTGGCTGGGATTTCAAGGAATAGATAAGGAGGAGTATTTCCATGAGCATCGACAATCTGCTGCCAATAACCGAAATGCCTGATATGGCAATTATCATGGCGGATGGTTGCCGCCTGTCTGCCCGCGTATGGATGCCTGCAGATGCCGTAAGCAACCCGGTGCCGGCGATATTAGAATTCCTGCCCTATCGCAAACGCGATGGGACCACGGCACGGGACTGCCTCACCCACCCCTATTTCGCTAAACGCGGCTATGCCTGCATCCGCGTCGACATGCGCGGCAATGGCGACAGTCAGGGGATCATGGAGGATGAATACACACAACAGGAACTGGATGACGCCGTGCATACCATAGTCTGGCTGGCATCACAGCCCTGGTGCAGCGGCACGGTCGGCATGATGGGTATCAGTTGGGGTGGTTTCAACAGTCTGCAGGTTGCAGCGCTGAACCCGGCGCCGCTGAAGGCTGTCATCACCTTGTGCTCAACCGTTGATCGGTATGCGGATGACATTCATTATAAGGGTGGCTGCCTACTGAATGAGAATTTTGGCTGGGGTTCAACCATGTGGTCCTACTCCTCTCGCGCACCCGATCCAGCGCTTGTCGGTGATGCGTGGCGGAAAATGTGGCTGGACCGGCTGGAGGCAGAACCCTTTCTGCCGATGCGCTGGCTGACACATCAGAATCGCGACAGCTACTGGCGGCACGGGTCCATATGCGAGAATTACAACGCCATCACCGCTGCAGTGCTGGCGGTCGGCGGTTGGGGTGATGGCTACAAGAACACCGTACCTGCCCTTGTAGAAAACATTTCTTCTCCGGTGCGGGGCCTGACCGGCCCCTGGGTCCACAAATATCCACATTTCGCCGTTCCCGAGCCGCGCATCGGCTTTCTTCAGGAGGCCCTTCGTTGGTGGGACCAGTGGCTGAAGGGTATTGATCGCGGGGTAATGGATGATCCTGACTATTGCGCTTATCTGATGGACGGGGTGCGACCACAAACCTGGTATGACACGCGGCCGGGCCGATGGATTGGCATGGCCAGATGGCCAGCAGGCCCGAATTCGGCCGGCTGGCGGCTTGGCGGTGACGGATCACTAGCTCCAGTTACGACTGCCTCTGTGCCGTCAGAAATGCGTGTAACTGTTAACTCGCCACAGGACTGCGGCATGGATGGCGGTGAATACTGCGCCATCTGGCTTGGCCCCGAAATGCCGGGTGACCAGCGTGGTGATGATGCGCGCTCCGCCTGCTTTACCTCGGCACCGCTGGACAAGGACACCGATATCGTCGGCGCCCCGAGGATCAACCTACGGCTGGAGGCCGACGCACCGGCAGCCCAGATTGCCGTGCGGCTGAACCATATCCACCCCGATGGCGCGGCAACACGTATCACTTATGGTGTTTTGAACCTGGCGCATCGTAGCGGCTTTGATACGGCCGTGCCGCTGAACCCTGGGCAAGCTGTGAATATCACCCTTGATCTTGACCATATCGCCTACCGAGTGCCGGCAGGGCACGCTATCCGAGTGGCCGTGTCGTCGGCCTACTGGCCGCTGATTTGGCCAGTGCCGTCCGCGGCAAGACTTACCCTTCTGGACGGAACACTGGACCTGCCAACACGCGCCTCAGGCGAGTTGGATGAACGCCGATTCGAGGCGCCTGAAGCTGATACACATTGGCTTACCGAACAGGTCCGACCGGCCGCCAACAGCCGCAAGGTGATAAACGACATAAAAACCGGACTTATGACACTGGAGATCATCGATGATTTTGGAAGCCTTCGTGACAGCGACCACGGACTGATTAGCGGTTCGGTTGCACGCGAATGGTATAGCATCCATCCCGACGATCCGCTGAGCGCGCGCGCTGAAACACACTGGTCCACAGAAAACAGTCGCGGCAACTGGTCTATACGTACCGAGACCTATGCCACGATGACAGCAGATGCCAAAGATTTTTATTTAAACGCGCGGCTGGAAGCCTATGAAGGTGAAAGCCTGGTCTTTGAGAAGGAACTTTCGGAACGCATTCCTAGGGATTGCCGCTAGGCCGGTGCCTGCAGCGCGGCTAGCGGCTGCGGACAGCGTTCAGGTTGGTTAGCCAGTCCGGATCCATCTCCGGTACCGACGACAGCAGCAGCTCGGTATAGGCAGGATGCGGCGGTGCGAAGACATCAGCTTTGCTGCCCTGCTCGACCACACGCCCTTCATTCATCACCACCACCTGATCGGAGATCGCCTTGACCGTGGAAATGTCGTGGGTGATGAACAAATAGGTCAAACCCAACTCGGACTGCAGGCGCAGTAGTAGTCTCAAGATGCCTTCCTGAACAATCTGGTCAAGCGCAGAGGTTACCTCGTCACAAATGATGAAATCTGGGTTTGCTGCCAGACCCCGCGCAATGCAAATACGCTGCTTCTGCCCACCCGACAGCTCCGACGGCAACCTTTCAAGAAAATCGGCATTTAGCTCGATCATATCCAGCAACTCGACCACCCTGTCGGTATTAGCTTTGCCCCGCATGCCGAGATAGAATTCAAGCGGCCTGCCAATGATATCGCGCACCGTCTGACGAGGGTTCATCGCCGTATCCGCCATCTGATAAATCATCTGGATACGGCGTTTTTGCTCCTTGTTACGGTCAGCCAACCTTGTCGGCAACTCTACTCCGTCAAATAGCACCGTCCCGGCAGATTGGGGCAACAGGCCGGTAATCACTCGCGCGGTTGTCGATTTGCCCGAACCGGATTCCCCGACCACAGCCACGGTTGACCCTTTCGGCACTTCCATGTCGACACCAAAAAGCACTTTGGCGGACCCATAAGCCGCATCAATACCGCGCAGAGACATGATCGCTTCTGACGGTATCTGGGCATCTTTTTGCAGCGCGCGCACTGACCAAAGCGATTTAGTGTAAGATTCCTTAGGAGATTTCAGCATTTTTCGAGTGTCAGCCTCTTCGACTTCCCCGCCATAACGCAGTACCTTGATCACATCCGCCATCTGCGCCACTACCGCTAGATCATGAGTGATATAGATTGCGGCGGTGTTAAATTCCTCAACGATGGCTCGCATCGAGGACAGCACCTCAACCTGTGTTGTCACATCCAATGCGGTTGTCGGCTCGTCAAAAATGATCAGATCAGGCCGAGGAGACATGGCCATGGCAGTCATCACACGCTGCAACTGTCCACCCGATACCTGGTGAGGATAGCGCTCGCCGATCCTGTCCGGATCGGGTAAGTTCAGCGCCGCATAAAGCTGGTGCGCATCCCGATAAGCCTCAGCCCGGTCCTTTATCCCAAACCTGATGGTCGAACTTGTAGTCTGTTCGATAAGACGGTGCGCTGGATTGAAGGAAGCCGCCGCCGATTGCGCGACATAGGTCATCCTGTTGCCCCAGTAGCTGCGCATCTGCACATCGCTAAGATCTGTAAGGTCCGCGCCGTCGAAGATGACCCTTCCGCCGGTGATCCGGCAACCGGGCTGAGTGTAGCCCATAGCGGCAAGACCCAAAGTGGATTTGCCGGCACCTGACTCACCGATCAGTCCCATCACCTCGCCGCGATGCAGGGTCAGATCTATACCCTTGATGATCTCGTGCCATTTCTCGTCGGAAAAACCCTCAATATGAAGGCCTTTAATATCCAGCAGAACATCGCCTTTTTTCGCCTTACTACTCATCACGAAGTCCGCTTGTCTTATGGAGGAACCAATCAACAACGAAGTTGACTGCCACCGTCAGAAGAGCTATCGCGGCTGCCGGCAGAAGAGGGGTCAGCCCAGCACGAAGATCATATTGAGCAAACTGTAATAATGTTGCATTCTCTCGAACCATCGATCCCCAATCGGCAGTTGGCGGCTGAATTCCTACACCAAGAAATGATAGTGCCGCAATAGTTAGGAAAACAAAGCAAAAGCGGAGGCCAAACTCAGCTATCAAGGGCGGCATTATATTCGGCAGGATTTCGCGTCGCATTACCCATCCCAGCCCTTCGCCACGTAGCTTTGCAGCTTCGACATAGTCCATCACCACGACATTAACCGCCACCGAGCGTGTGAGGCGGAACACTCGTGTAGAGTCGAGAATTGCGATAATAACGATCAGATTAAAAACCGTAGGCCCAAAAATTGACAGCAGCACAAGGGCGAAGATCAGACTTGGAATTGCCATCAACACATCGACAGACCGACTGAAAACCTGATCGATCCAGCGCCGGTCAATCGCCGCGGCCAGACCGAGGCTGCCGCCTATCAGAAAGGATAACAGCGTTGTCGCCACTGCAATACCGACGGTATTGCGCGCTCCGAAGATCATCCGGGAGAAAATGTCACGTCCAATCTGATCAGTACCAAAGATATAGGTCGAGCTCCAAGGTTCATATGGTGCAGGGAATATTTGGGCCTCACCATACGGCGCAAGCCAGGGCGCAAAGATTGCCACAACGACATAAATAGCAATGACGATTAATCCAAAACGAGCGGTGTAAGGCGATTTGCGAGCAGCAAGTCTGAGCTTTAACCAACGGCTGCGGCGTTCGTGGAAATTGCCGCTCTCCGCTGCAGCGGAATATGACACAATATTTTTGCTCATTTCGGGTGCAACAGTCTTGGATTGGTGACAATACCGATAATGTCAGCAATCAAGTTGAGAAGGATGTAGGTCACTGCAAAGATTAGCGCACATCCTTGCACTACAGGAATATCACGCGTTGTCACTGCATCAACCATGAGCTGACCGATGCCGGGATATACGAACACAACCTCTACCACAACCACCCCAACAACCAGATAGGCAAGGTTGAAAGCGATAACCGTAGCGATTGGCGCCCAGGCGTTCGGGAGTGCATGCTTTATAATAAGCTCCGTTGGGGAGGCACCAGACAACCGGGCCATTTGGATATAAGGGCTAGCCAACAAATTAATGATAGCAGCCCGCGTCATCCTCATCATATGCGCAATTATTACAAGCGTAAGGGTTAGAGCGGGAAGTGCAATTCTATAAAGACGTTCCGACATCGGCGTTGTTGCATCAACATTGGCCAAAGATGGAAGCCACTGACCCAGCGAAGACAAGAGCAAGATCAAGATATAGGCAACAAAGAATTCTGGGAAAGAAATCGTGGTTAACGTAGCAGCGTTTATAGATCGATCATAAAAAGAGTTACGATAAAGTGCAGTGCTAATGCCAAGAACCAGAGCCAGCGGCACAGAAATAAGTGCTGTTATGCCTGCAAGGAAAAGGGTGTTTTTCAATCTGGGGCCAATAAGATCAGCGACTTCTCTAGACCTATCTTGACCGCTGGCTGCACGTCCCGAAAATGAAGTGCCAAGGTCACCCTGCACGGCACCGGCAATCCAATCGAAGTAACGAATATGGGGCGGCTTATCGAGGCCAAGCTCACGCCTGAAAGCCGCAACGGTGTCTTCTGTAGCTGCCTGACCCAGAACGATTTGCCCAAAATCACCCGGCAGCATCTCGATAGAAATGAATATTATAATCGAAACAGCGAATAAGGTGGCCAAACCAAGGGCCAGGCGCTGCACTACCGTCATCAGAACTGGATGCAATTGACCAATAACCTCTGGTTTAAAACCGCCTTATTTTGTCAGACTCTCATCAAGAAAATATGCCAAAACAATAATGACCCAGGCGAAAACTCACCTGGGTCACAAGTTATGTTATGCTTATGCGAACCACCAACGTTCAGACAACTTGGCACCATCAGTATCCCAGTTGGCAGCAAGTTCACCATGCATGACGTTTTTACCACGCGCCCATACCATGTTGTTGAACATGGGCAGCAAGCAACCACCATCGTCGTGGATCAGTCGCTGACACTCCGCATAAAGTTCAGTCCGACGCTTCTCATCGAGTTCGGCCCGGGCCTCAATAACCAGCTTGTTAAACTTGACCGCCGCATCTGTTGTCTTCCATGCGGTGTCGTTCCACTCGGTATCAGCAGTATATGCAGCCGAGAACATCCAGTCTGGAGTAGGTCGACCACCCCAATAGCAAGCGCACCAGCCCTTCTTGTTCCAAACATTAGACCAATAGCCGTCATTAGGCTCGCGGATAACCTCAATATCCATACCAGCTTGGGCAGCAGACGCAGCCATCAACTGCGCCGCATCGACAGCACCAGCAAAGGCAGCGTCAGACGCCGAAAGTGGAATTTTGCCAGAGTGACCAGACTTCTTGTAATGGAAAGCGGCCTTGTCAGGGTCAAACTCCCGTTGTGTAAGACCACCGGCATGGTAGGCTTGAGTACTGGAAATTGGGTGATCATTGCCCGCAACGCCATGGCCCAACAAAATTTTGTCGACCAGTTCTTGGCGTTTAACAGATAACTTTAGGGCCATCCGCAGATCATAGTTATCGAACGGATCCACATCTAATCGCATTGGGAACGTATAGTGCGCCGTACCTGTCGTTTCATCAATTTCGAGATTCGGCGACCGCGACAACAAACTAACAGTGTTGTATGCAATCTTGTCTGCACAATCGACGTCTCCATTCATGATTGCATTCTGACGTGCAGTAGTATCGATGATAGATGTCATTTCAATCCGATCGAAGTGAGCTCGATCTGATTTGAAGTAGTTGGGGTTACGGTTAAGCTTGGAGTGAACGCCCGGCTCCCAATCTTCAATTGCATAAGGACCAGTGCCCACACCTGACGTCATATCGCCTTCCGGTCTGATCGAGATATGATAATCGCTCACAATATATGGAAAGTCGCCGTTTGGTGTTTCTAACTCGAACACGACAGTGTTTGGACCGTCTGCCTTAACCGACTTGACGGCCGTCAGTAGTCCTTTCGCTGCTGATTTGGAGTTTTCACCACCATGATGTTCATAACTGGCGGCAACATCAGCAGATGTCATGGTCTTGCCATTATGGAACTCAACGCCTTTGCGAAGATTGAAGACCCAAGTCTGCGCGTCGCTAGACTCGTAGCTTTCAGCGAGGTCACCCTTTAGCTTGCCATCACTATCTATGTGCGTCAGATGGTTAGAGATGTTGTAAGTATTAACCAGCGTGAAATGGTTCTCGGATGTCCCTGAGTCCAACGTATCGGTTGTCGACCCGTGACCACAACCATATCTAAAAGTACCACCTTTTTTTGGAGTGGCAGCCATTGCCTGTGTTGCTAGACCAAGCGCTGTTGGAACGGTAATGCCCGTGGCCAAGACCGCGGTCATGAACTGTCTGCGGTTGATCGAACCGGATGTCAGCTTTTCTTGCTGATTTTTGATGTACGTATCTTCCATGGTTTCTTCCCCATTTTTGATTGATCTATGCAATCTTTTAGGCAAAGCATTAGTATGTTTTGCCCTTGATGTTCATCATAACGTGAAAAGAATTTCTTATTCCAGCGCTTTGTCGCACCACTAGCGATTTAATTGGCGTCCCGCCCGTCACTTCCAAAAAGGGGCCATTGTGGCAACCAAAATCTATAAAGTTGAAGAAGCCAGACGGCTGGCGCGGGCGCGTCTGCCCCGCATGATGTTCGATTATATCGAGGGCGGATCCGGTGACGAACGTTTGTGTTCCACGAATATCGCTGCTTTTGACAGAATTGAGTTGATGCCGCGCGTGCTTACAAATGTGGCCAAGCGTGACCTGTCCTGCCAAATCCTTGGCATAGATGCCGGCCTGCCCTTTGGAATTGCACCAATGGGCATGTGTGCCATCTCAACCCCCGGGGCCGACCAGATACTTGCACGCGAAGCGGCATTGCGGCGCATTCCACTTGGGGTATCGACAGCATCCTCGGCGACCTTGGAATCGGTGATCAAACAATCTGATGGCTATGCGTGGTTTCAACTCTATGCCGACCCGGCCGTCGAGTTTGTTGATGAATTGGTAGGCCGGGCGGAAGCCAGTGGCTATACCGTGCTGGTGCTGACAGTAGATGTGCCGATCCCGTCCTTTCGTATCCGCGACCTTAGCAACGGCTTTGGCTTTCCGATGACATGGGGCCCGCGCCAGCTGTTCGATCTTGCCTGCCATCCGCGCTGGTCTCTTAGCACCCTTGCGCACAGCCTTTCGCATGGCACACCAAAACCGATGAATTATGCCACCTCGAGCCAAGGCGCCAGCTTTGTGCGTGGGTCAAGCAGGGCCCGCGCCGACTGGGACTTTTTGCACCGGCTGCGCGATCGCTGGCCGCACAAATTGGTGGTGAAGGGAGTGCAGGCTCCCGAAGATGCCCGCCGGATCAAGGCGGCCGGCGCGGATGCCATTTATGTGTCGAATCATGGGGCGCGCCAGTTGAATGCCGCCCCGCCTTCTATTGAATCAGTGGCACCAGTCCGCGCCGCAATCGGAGATGACATGCCGCTGATTGTTGATGGCGGCGTCCGTTCGGGCGAGCATGTAATCAAGGCAATTGCCTCAGGTGCTGATTTTGTCATGATAGGGCGCAGCGCCATGTTTGGGCTTGGTGCGAGGGGCGCAGAAGGCTTGTCGGATATCATCGACAGCTTTGCCCGTGAAGCCTCTTCGGTCATCGGCCTAGTCGGCAAGACAAGAATGGATGATATCGACGCAACCTGCCTTGCCGAAGCCCATGAGCACTGGCCGGCAGATTACAGGACAAAAGGAATGAAGGGGGGGGATGAGACAGATGGCTGACGAGATGAAGACTAAGCGGCGGATTCGAGGCGGCGCATTACTTGCGCGAGCGCTTCAGGAAAAGGGCGTTGAGCATGTCTTTACCCTTGCAGGCGGTTTCTGCAATCCGGCGCTGGAAGGCTTTATGGAAGCGCAGATGAAGGTGATTAACTGCCCGCATGAGCAGATTGCTGGCCATCTGGCTGACGGCCATACACGAATCACCCGTAAACCGGCGGTGTGTCTTGTAGGCCCCGAGGGTTTTGCCAATGCGGTGCCGGCGATGATGGAGGCCTGGGGCGAACGGTCGCCGGTCATTTTTGTTACCGGCTCCAGCACGCTGAAACGTCAGGGGGCTGGCGGTTTCAAGGAAATCGACGACGTCGCAATTGCCGCGCCGCTGACAAAATATTCTGTGAGTATAACCGATGGCGAGCGGATCAACGAATTTGTCGACCGCGCCTACAAGACGGCGGTCAATGGCTATCCAGGGGCAGTGCATCTCAGCCTGCCTGTCGATATCATGTTTTCTTCCTTTAACGAAGATGTCGGCAGTCAGGAAAGACCCTTCGCAATGTCTGCGCAGGCGCCGGCACGCGCCTGGCCAGAGCCGGAAAAGCTGAAGACAGTTCTGGCGCAACTGGCTGCCGCCAAACGGCCGGTGCTAATTGGTGGGCACGGGGTATGGTGGTCAGGGGCCGAGGCCCTGCTGGAGGAAGCGGGCCGCCGCCTTTGTATCCCGATTTTCAATATTCCCTATCACCAGAAGCTGCTTGGCGAGGATTGCGAGGCTTATATGGGTCTTGCAGATGTCCATCAGTATCATCCGTCAGCCGATGCCTTTAACGAAGCCGATCTTGTGCTGATGATCGGGGGACGGCTGGACAACCAGATGAATTTTGGCAACCCGCCCCTGTTTCCGGCAACGACCACCCTCTGCTGTATTAACGGGTCACATGAGGAAGTCGATTTCAACCGCGCTGCCGATATGACGTTACTTTCTGATCCGGGCGCGTTTCTGCAGGCCGTCATCGATGCAGGCGCAAGTGGCGACATCTCGACGGACAAAGGCTGGTTCGAGTTGAATCGCCGCCGCCGCGCCAAGTGGGTTGCCAGAATGATTGCCGATGTCGAGGCCGAGGCTGCTGACGATGCATTTGGCGGGCGCATCCACCCGATGCAGCTGGCGCTGGATGTGCAGACGGCCATGACCGATGGCGACTGGCTTGTGATTGATGGCGGCAACACACATTTCTGGTCAGAAATCGCTGTGAATCTCGCCGGGCACCAGGGGCGCAAGCTGGGTGGCATCCTACATCCGGGCACCTTCAGCATGCTGGGTGTCGGCGTGTCCTTTGCAATTTCCGCAAAGAATGTCCACCCCGACCGCAAGGTCGTGCTGATCAGCGGCGATGGCGCCTTTCTGTCAGGTGGTCTGTCGATCGAAGCTGCCTTTCAGGAACAGCGACCGATCACCGTCGTTATCGATAACAATGGTGGACTTGACTGTATTTCACAGCAACAGGAACGTTTGTTTGAATCCGGCACGCATTTCGCCACAGATTTCCGCGACATTCCTTTTCATACGATGTTTGAGGGGCTGGGCGGGCATGGCGAGCTTGTCACCCGCCGCGAAGACAT
>MDTC01209900.1_pt1 | contig 24393 bp, 11 predicted proteins | sample 811181 | NCBI WGS metagenome assembly MDTC01 (sample SAMN05326644, study PRJNA326480) | marine metagenome | isolation source: seawater | place: Pacific Ocean: North | collected 2011
GTTATTACATTACCTGTTCTCACTAGATTTGTTACTGTAGCAGGTGTTAAAATATCTGTAAAGTTTGTTAAAGAAATTGCTTCCGTATTAAAGAAAGGTCTAGCATGTTTTAATTTAGGATCAATTGATATTTTATAATCAGGATCTAAAACTGCTCCTACATTATGTCCTGTAAATCCATCTACTAAGATTCCATTTTTAAATCTATCTCCTGCAGGATTAAATAATGAATCCTGAGTTGATCCACCTGATATTGATGAAGCAGCTGCTTCTTTTTCTAGCATAGATAGAGCAGTATAATATTCTAAGTTTTCTATTCTCTTTTCTAGCTTACCAATATCTCTCATTGTATATCTTCTGTTATCAATATACTTTGTTTTTACATCATCGGTAGTAAAAGTATAAGGAGGAACAGTTAAAGTATACAATGTCATAGAATCGTCATCATCAGGAGGTGCAATAGGCTCTAATGATGGAATACCTTTTAGTACTTTAAATTGTCTATCTTTTGAAAGTACTATTTTATCTTTTCTTCCAAGATAATAGTTAACATTAAATTGAAAAGTATATTCTGGATCTGGTGTGCCTCCAGCTGATCCTAACTGTGAAGCAGGAATAGCTGAGTTATTAGATGTCATATCATTTGTAGTATTAGCACCCTTATCATTATTAGCAGAATAACGAGATGGTCTAAAATCTAAACAATCTCTTAATTCAATTTCTTGACCGGTGGTTGGACTAGTATACTTAGGAATAGCTGAAAAGTTAAATCCTTTTCTCTTTACTCCATCTAATCCATAATGATATCCAGTATTAGCAGAAGTATCACCAGCATAAGATGCTACAGAAAAATAACCAGCTAAAGCATCTTGTATAGGTGGTGTCAAAGCAGGGTTACTAAAATGGTCAACTATTACTAACAATCTACCTGTAGGTGCAGGAGATCCTGGTTTAAGTATAATTGATGCCCAGTCATAAAAATTATCTCTTTGACCTGTATCTAAATCATAATTTGAAGTAACATCAGATGCTGTAGTAGAAACAGAATCTCTAATGTTTTGTACCATAGTAGTACTTACATCTAAATTAGGATCACCAGAATCAATTACATAAACAAGATTTAGTACGTCTGAAATCATTAATACATCTTTTTTACCTGCTTGTTTATTAGGTGTTATAAAATGTACTTGACCTTTTGAAATATCTGATACACTACCAATAACTGTAGTATTACCTACCGTTAAAGTTTTAGATCTAGGAGTAGCATTTGCTGTTCTTATTGTCGATATTACTTCAACTTGATATGCACCACTACCTGAATTTAAATTTAAAGTAGTTTGTGTGGCACTATCAATTGTTGCTGTTCTTCCTGTTGATGCATCAAAGTTTAAGACCTGACCAGCAGTTAATTCATCTCCTGTAACAGCATCTATAGGAGGATTAGCTGAGTCGTCAATAGTTTTAACTGTGACTGTAAATAATTCTTTTGCTGTAGAAGCAGCTTGTAATCCTGATCCAACAAAAGATCCAGATGCTGTTGATACAGTTGTTGTTCCTGCTATTGGAACAGATACTGTTTGAAATGTTTTGTAATTATAAGAAACACCATCAGGTATAGTTTCTAATGGACTGAAAGGTAATTGATAAAGTAATGTATTTTTACTCACTTTACCTAATACTGCTACACCATTAGGATCATTATTAAATCTAGAAAGCTTATCTACATCTGCAGAAGTAGTTTTAATAACGTGGGTTGCATTAGCTTCGTTTAATTGATCAATTGTAGCGTGCTTTATAGCTAATGAACCTAAATCTTGAAATTTAAAAGAAATAGTAAAAGTACTATTTGATAATACTTTTTGAGATAAAGATGTATTACAAGTAATGGTATGTTGTGATCCTATAGCAACGTATTCAGCAATAGTAACTGTATCACTTGTAACTGTAGAACCATTAGTTGTATTAACTGTTAATGTAGCTCCATTATATGCACCATTACTATAAGAAGAAATATTTTCTGGAATATTAAAAGATGTTAAGTTATCACCTTCACCACTTACTTGCCCGGTGATGGTCTGATCCAGTCTAATATCATAAAGTCTTGATGCATATACTGAATGATAATGTGTAGTATTAGACGATGTTAGATCTGCTTGTTCCCAATCTAGCGAACGAACTCTTGCAGTTCCCATTTTCGTTTGATTGTATTTTGTCAACGCATTTGTATCATTTACCATAGCATTAACAGAAGCGGAAGGACAACAATGCAGATCTACCAATTCATGTTTGGAAATATCGAACGTACCTTTTACATTATTAAGATACAATTCATTACCATAATCTGATGCAATGATGTAGTCATACACATTAGCTGTATCTCTACCTCTTTCTACATCAATATACTGAGTAGCAATACTTTCGTATTCATACCCTTTTACGTATGCTTTACCAGCTTCTAAACCTGCAGAAAATAATACATTATTTCCATTTACATGAGGTTTTAATTGTATACCGAACGGACGTACAGTATATGAACCTGATTCATCATATGTACGTCTAGCTAATGTTTTTTCTAATTCGGCATAAATTGGAATTTTAGTTTCAGAAGTTTTGAAACCGTTTTCCATTCTGGCTAATTCAATAAATTTTTCGCCAGCAAATTCTGTTATAGTTGAAGAAGTTGTAGTTTCAGTTCCATCAGCAGCAATTGTAGTAGTTACAATATCTAATGCTGATAACTTTAATGATAATTTAAATCTATGACCTCCAGGAGCTGCATAGTTAGAAGTTCCTTGAGCGTTGTCTAAGATAGATGAATCATCATCAGGATCAATAATTTCTTCTGTAACGGTTAAACCAACTCTTTTAGTTGGTAAATGGTTATACTTATCTAAGGATACTGTCTCGGCATTATTTAATACAAAAAATCCACTAACGTAAAAACAGCCTTCAGTAATACTAGCTATAGAAGCAGTATTTTGAGCATTTTGAACACCAGATGCTCCACTTAAACTTACAGTGTTAGCTTGAACAGGTGTTCCTTCTAATGTAGCAATTGTTTCACCATCTACAAAGTCACCACCTCCTAACTTTGAAAATATCAAAGTAGGTTGATCTGTAACAGTTAAAGGTTCAGCTAATATTACTAAACCTTTAGCTCCAGATGTTGTACCATTAATAGTCTTACCAGCAAATGAAGTTACATTAATACTAGCATCTTCAAATGCTGATTCTAATTTGAGACTATTAACTTGTGTATTAAGAGTTACATCTCCACCAAAAACTTTACTACCTTCTTTGAAGATATGATCACCGAATCTAGAAACCTGGTCCTGCAATATAGATTGCATCTGCGTAAGCTCTCTAGCTTGAACAGCGAAACCAGGTCTAAATAAGATCCGATGAAAGTTTTTAGTTTTATCAAAATCATCATAATATGGTGCAATGTTAAAATTCGTTTTTACGCCTGACACTTATAACCTTATTCTAAAGTATTAGAAGTTTATGATCAACTTTACATCTTCAATCTGGTCACTTGCTCTTGAAATTGGCGATCTGTTTTCAACATACAAGATATCACCGGTATATGGTTTCAAGTCTGGTCCTTCAATGGCACTTGTGTTAGCTGTTGTTGCACCACCTGAAATAGTTAATGCTTCGTTAGCTTGAAATGAACCAGGGCTACTATCCCATCCATTAGAACTATTAGCACCTTTAGTAATTTGAGTTAATCTCAATTTACTTGTTCCAGGAGTCCAATCTACAACTCTACCTGTTGCACCTGATAATGCTCCAGTTACTAAGGTATCTGAAGTATAAGCAGAACCTGAGAAGGACTGAACAGTAATTCTAAGTGCTTGGTCAGCTAATGACATAGTAGCAGCTGTACTAAGATCTGCTCCATTAGAAGTATTAGCAGCATTAGGATGTGAGATCAAACCAATTTTTCTAAAATCGTTTGATACGGTAAATTCTCCTGACTCATCATTTTCGAGCCTTACGTTTACCATTACATTATAACCACCTAATTCTTCAACAGCATCAAAACCGTGACCACCTTTAGGTTCAATAACAGCTTGTACTGCTGCATCATCTTGATTATGAGAAGAATTAGCAAGGATATTTACAATAGCATTTGTATATCCTGAACCAGCCGCGATAGTAATAACTTCGGTTAAACCTTCATTATTAGTTCCGTTAGCTCTCGCATTTGCATTTTTACCATCACCTAAGATTTGTAATCTTGGGGCAATCTGATAACCATCACCATCTGCTGGAGCTGAACTTACTGCAGGAGCAAAAGTAACGATCTTTGTAGTGCCGTTATAAGCAGTAATAGTTCCGCCTTGACCTTCTGCATCTCCAGAAGTAAAGAAAATATCAGAACCTACAAAAATATCATTTTCAGCACTAGATGTTTGTAAAATACGAACTGATGTTGTAGTAGGTGAACTTCCACTTCCAAATCCATTATTAATAGTACTTGTCTCAAATAAAAGTCTTTCACCAGAAACTGATCCGTTAGCTGTTTTTCTAAAAATATTAATAGCACCATCTACAGCCGCGTTTTCAACTGCTCTTTGTAATGTATTTTCCTGAGTAGCAGCTGCCATTACAGTGTTTTGAAATCGTACTTGTTGTACTGGAATATAATTAGTTGTTACGAACTTTAAAGCAGAAGCAGCAGAAATGGTATACATATACTTCCACTTATATCCGTCCGAACCTGGAGTTACAATAGCGGTAGATTGACCTGTTGGTTTTGCTGTGCTATTTCCTCCACCGTTATTATTTGCAAGACATTTATAAACATTGTATTCATCTGTCATTACATAAAAGGTGTTTGCTAACATAGCATTCTGAGTATTATCATACGCAAAATAAGCTGTGTTGTTAGCCCAGTTATATCTAGGAATACAAAACGTTACATCGGTAGTCACAACCTTTTTGGCTGCGATCATGTCTTTCCAATGATTATAATAAGTATTTGATACGGAATCGGTTGGTGTAGGAGGAGTTGTATCTGAGTCAGCTGCTGCCGCGCCTGATACACCGTCCCATGCCTGGATACCACCGATAAAAAGATACATATTAGATTCTAAATACGTATCGCCCGCTGCAGTGTTCGCAAAAGTAGTAAAGCCAGCGTCCTCATCGAACGACTCTCTAAACTGCCTTGCATTGAACATTCTGAATTTATTTGTTACTAAAGCTGGCATTTCGATAACTCCAATCTTTTATTATTGTTACTCTAATACTACATGTTGAGCTACGCTGTCCTGTAGTCCTTCCGGGAAATACGTACCATCGCGCTCATGTACATTAAAATTTTCTGTGGTTAAATTACCCACAATATATTTAGCATCAAATCTGCTATATATATTTATTCGTTTGTCTACACTACCACTATTTATAAGGTCTTCGTATATGAGAAAATTGCTTTCTGCTTTTAATTTACCCATTAAAGAAGTAGTACTTGTATAATCTCCATCGGATGGAGGTAAACCATCCTCAAGTAAAATTTCATCTCCTGCATCTGCTTCACCATTGCTATAAGTAGGTGCTGTTACAAAAAGATTATCACCTACTGCAATAAAGTTTGATGAACCATCCCAAGCTACATCCATCATAATCTTATCAGTTAAGTTAGAATCTTCTTCCATTATAGTCCAAGTAGCACCATGATCTTTAGATGCTAAGATTACATCAACTCCTACCGCAAAAACAGTACCTCCATAATACTTAACATTGAAAAGACGATTATTACTTAACCCTGCAGGTGTTTTATCAGTAAAGGAACCTGTAATATCAGATCCAACTGCTATGAATCCATCAGTTCCTCCATTATCATGACCTACAATAATCCAATTAGTTCCTGTATATACTATTCCTCTTGGCTGTATACCAGCTAGTATGTCACTAGTTCTTGTAGTCCAACTAGTTCCGAAGTTAGAAGAATAATTAACAAAATGATGTGTACTAGTATATGAACCTGTTACCCAATATTCTGTACCTCCTTGATTACCATAAGCAAGTGCGTACATATTTTGAGATCCAATCTGCGCTAATCCTCCAGACCATGTAGATCCTCCATCAGAGGATTTTCTTATTGTACCTGCAACTCCTGCCGCCATTATTTTTCTACTACCTTCAGTAGAATTACCATCTGAAGTTATACTTGTGGTGTATGTTGTTCCTGAGAATATTGATGTCCAAGATGTTCCGTTAGTTGATTTATATAAGTTGTCCGTAACGGTTAAGTAAAAAGTATCACCGCTATAATCAACTTTTCTATTTCCTAAAGTTAAAGTACTATCAGTAAAATCTAGTCTCTCTGTCCAGGTATCTCCATCAGTTGATGAAAATAATTTTCTATCATCACATGCTACAAAAATATTTGAACCATAAGCAAGCTTCAAATCATCAGCAGTGTCACCGGAAGCACTTCCTGGTAGATCAGATGAGCTATCTCCTGTAAAGTCTAAGGAAGGATCAGCTGCAGCCGGGCCAGTAAGTAATATTGCATCATCATCTTCCATTATAATATTAATATCATCAAATAATACAGTGTCACCATTTAATATATTTTCAACCGGTGTTGAATTTTGAGGAATCTGTGCTTCTATCTGTAAATGTCTATACTCATCTATAATACTATCAAAGGTAATATCACCAACAGCTGGAACAACTGAAACTTGAGAATAATGTGGGAAAGGCCAAGTAGCCTTAGTCTCATCCCAAGATGGTGAATACGTACCATGAACTGGTGTATTAGCTGTTATATAAACTTCTTGTTCTGTTCCTCTTTGTCTAGCAGCTGTTTTACCTATTACATTTAAAGGATGATTACTATGCTGTACTGCTGTTCCTTTTATAGATGCATCCTGATAGTCCACGTAAAGTGTTAAATCGTTAGACCAAGTAAAAGTTTCTGATCCTCCTTGATAGAAAGTAGCCATTTCTATTGTCTGACCTTTTACTGCTACTTCTACCCATTCGTGTTGTGATACCGATGATCTTGCTATTCCTAATAAAGAATGAACTCCATCTAATTGAGGTTTAGCAGTTCCGTCGCTCTCACAAAATACTTTCTGCACTTTACCATTACTCATTAATCCAACTACTTGTCCTTCAGATATGGCTTCGTGAGCTTGATATAAGTATCTCTGCCATTTAGGAAAGGAAAGTTCTAAACCATCTTTAGAGTTTGCTTTTCCTAATTTTACTCTATCTAAACTATCAACAGATGTAACTGTAGGAGGTGTTGTTGTAATATAATCTCCATGAGATGAATTAGCACTATAATTAGGATAATATTCTGCTCCTGGAGTTAACTCAAATACTCTTTCTTCTATTGAATTTGTATCTCTTACTTCAACAAATTCGCCAACAGCTGCATCTGATTGTGCTATACCTAGTAATGAATGTACATAATTTATTCTTGGGAAAAGAACATTAGCTGTATGATAAACTTGTTGTATAGTACCGTCAGTTCTTAATCCAACAACATGACCTGCTTTAACAGGAGCTACAGCTACTTCAAATTTGTTATCTCCTCTTAGAATATTATTAACTCTTATATCTTTTGGTCTTACATACGATTGACCATATTCATAATGAGGATCTCCGTAAACTCCTCTTGTATCCAAATAACTTGTATCTGCATTTAAGCTTGGTAATTCTACTTCAGCAAAATTATTAGCTGTTGTAATTGATGTTCTGTCAACGGTAATATTTGGCTGTACTATATGGGTATCTTCATCTGCAGCTCTATCTGCTACTATGTAAGTACTTACTCCTGTTAAATTAGGTAATGAGCCAGTAGCCATTCTTACAGGAAAGATTGGATTTTTCCAAAGTACTGTTCCCTGAATTTGAAGATTAGCAACAGAATCAGGATCAATAGTTACTTCACCAAAGCTAATATGAGTACTAATAGTAGGCATTACAAAAGTACCATCTGGTGATCTATACTTTCCTAATATACCTAATTCAACTATTGGATCATATTTTACATCTACATAAGTAGCAAGTGATGTTAAGTTTGGTAAGGAAGCAGTTGCCATTCTAACTGGTAATGTAGGCTCTTTCCAACTTACAACTGTAACAACATGTTGATTAACTGCTTTCTCAATAGTTTCTTCACCGTAACTTACATGAGTAGTTACTAATGGCATAGTTACATTACCATCTGGTGAAGTATATTTTCCTAAAATTCCTAACTCTACATTATGCTCTATACCACCATTTCTGGTATTAGGATTACTTCCCATTCCCCATGTACCAGGTCTTTGAGCATAGTCTTCTGGTCCAAATGGAGCTTTAACACTTTCATTACCAATTCTTTCAACATGATATTCAAGTAAAGCATTAGGGTACCAAGGAGCTACTAAAACACTTTCGTTCTTAGTATTAGTTCTATCTTCCTCTGGGCCACCTATTAGTCCGGTCTCTGCAGTATATCCTATTCCATTAAGAATAGCTGTATTACCAGTAAGACCTGTAGTACCTAATGTACCTGTTCTTCCTAAGTGAAAAGCAAAGTTCTTCTTAGTAGTATCAGCTCCCAATCCAATAGTAAGTGGATCCAAGAATTGAATCTTATAATTATGCAAGAAGGAAGAATCAAAATTAATTTGACCATCTACTGAAGTATAAGGAGATTGACTCGTTCCATTGTTTCTCATATCTGGATCAATAGGACCATATTGAGTTACAAATGATGGAGTTCTATCAGCATAAATTTCGTAGAATTGTAATGTTTCGGATTGAGCAGTTTGAGTTACATTAATTTCATTTACAATAGCAATCTCACCAAATACAGCCCATCCAGCTGGATGAACAAATGATCTTACTATATCTCTAAACGTACCTATCTGTACATCTGATTTAAGAATATAAGAAAAGTCTTGATAATAATATGAATCCTGAATTCTAATAATATCACTTAACATTCCAAGTTTGTTTGCGAATCTACCTTCATATTGTGTTAAAGCAGTTCTATTAGCTTGAAATGTTGCATTATTATCACCTGTAGGAGCAGTAATTACTGGAGCTGTACTATAATTTACTCCAGCTTCAGCAACAATAACTGATTTAATGGCTCCTGTTTTTAAAGCACCAGATTTTAAGGTAGCGTTATTTCCATAACTTTCAAGTAATTCATATTGAAAAGTATTAGATGCAGCTGTATTAGCAGATCTTAAACCGCTTAATGAAATCATAGTTTCACCAGCAGTAAAAGAAGTATCATCTAATATCATAAAATCGCCAGGATTATCAGCTGCGTTAAATCCTTCTAATTCTATTCTACCACTTGTAGCAGTATTAATTATTTCTAACTTATCTACATGAACTATAAAATCAGAAACAGTAGCAGTATTTGCATAAAGGTAAAGAGCATGGTACTGATTAGTAGGATGGGTAGTGAATTTTCCTTGATATGTGTAAATAGTATTTGCGACTGTATTGGATGTAGAAGATTGTAAAACAATTTGTGATAATCCTGCATTAGGTCCTACACTTATAAAGTTGTTATCACTTACTGAACTTCCATATCTTAATTCTGCTGTTGTAAAAATGTTATTAGATCTAAAACTTATTCTACCAATATATTCTGTCCCGGTAGTTAAAGAAGTTTCATATGCTCCACCAGAACCACTATTTAACCCTTTTAATCCTACATACAATTCTTTTTGTTGTTGTACAGTTACTTTACCGCTATAACTTCCATAGATAGTATTTGATGATTCAATAGACATTGAATTGTTGCCTGCATCACCTGATTGACTATCATAAGTAACATTTGCGTTTGATCCATCAACAGATACAGTAACTGCTCCTCCTACCATTGCAGAAGAAAAAGTATAAAGTCCGTTAGTATTATCTTCAAATGTTCCGAAATTATTTTGAATAATACTTGTATCTTCTAGAGCTATTTGTGTATCTACTTCTTGTACTTTCATAGTACTATGAGTTGAATTAGCTGTAGAATTTATATAAGGCTGAATTACTTTAACTTTTTTACCTGATGTCTGTCCTATAAGAGATTCACCTAATCTATATTTACCTTCTATATTTTCTGCAAAGTTAAGATATACTAATTCACCAGTATTTTTTCCTGTAATAGGATCTTCAAATTCAAAATTTTCTTTACCTAGAATTGATTGATTAGTTGCTTCATATCTAGGGCCTTTTATATAATCAATACCGGTCGTAATCACCTGAACATTAGATATTGATCCAAATGGAGTAAATGTAAATCTTGTTCCTCCATAGTATTGATCAATAGTATAAGTTCCATCTCCTAATTGATTATCCTCAATTTCAAAATGACTTGCTTTTGTAATTGTAGCTATTCTAAAGATATCGCTTTTACCAGGTACTGCTGTTGCGTTAGAACTATAAAAAAGAGATACATTACTATTTTCAACAAAGTTAGGAACTGTACCTGATTCTAAAGTATAAACAAAAGCTGAAGAGTTAACTGATGGACCGGCTATAGTTCCTTTTGCTCCAGTCTTAGAATCATAAAGATAAAAACCTGGTTGTATATCATCTTCAAATGCAACAGTTGCAATAAGAACATTGTCTCCTGCATCTGCAGAACCATCTGTACTATCTAATAATAATTTACCATCACCTTCTTCAAGTAAGATATTTGCTCCACCTGCTCCAGTATCTTGATTAGTAACAGTTGCTACGAATGTAGTTGTATTACTTGAACTAAAGTGAGTGTTAATATTTTCTGGATATCTTACTGCTCCAACATCATCAACCGAAAATGAAACTGCATTTAAGTAAATAGGAGATGATGCTGTTCCACCATTAGCAGTATGAATAACTTTGTCAATAGTTGAATTAGATGATCTTACATTACCTGTTAAAATTATATTTCTAATAGCACCAGTATGATTAGTTCCTTGAGTACCAGTACTATCTACTATTAATTCTTCTCCACCTAAATAACCATTTCCTCCATCATCTATAATAATATCAGTTATAGCACCATTAGCAGTTGAACCAACTCTAGCTACCGCACCTCTTCCAGCACCTCCAACAATATTTAACTCATCATTTACATTATAGCCAGTTCCTGAACTAACTACAGTAATTCCTCCTATAACACCAATATTTGTAGCTTTTGATGATCCAGCAGGAAATCCCATTGCTTGAATATCAGGGTTAGATCTTGTACTACCCATTAATTGATCATCAAAAAAAGCTTCTATAGTAGCTACTGTCTCATCAGGTAAAAAATCATTATACTGATCAAAACGAGAGTCATAACCTCTCTGATAATCTGTCAAGAATAATTCTGTTACAGCAGTAGTTCCATCAACATAAGAAATTAAGTTATCTACAGTTGCGGTTGCTTTTGATTGTTCACCTTTTATTATCTTACTTCCGAATTCATCTGGTGCGACAGCAGAACCAGTATAAACTTTAATTGATTTAGGAGCTCTCCATTCACCTTCTGAAGGTCTTAATAATCTAGTTTTTGGATATACAAATTCTAGATTTTCATTACCATATACTGTTCTCCATAACCATCTAAAAGATTCTTCTGTACCTCTTGCTCTATAAATGTCTCTAGCTGTTTTAATCGCTTGTCTTAAATCACCAACCGAACTAAAAGGAATATTTGTTAAAAAGTCATCTCTGAATTTTTGCAGCATATAATTATCTGCTTCATCAACATTAGAAGCTAAATCTAAATCAGCTGCTCCTCTGAGAGGATTTTTTAATAAATCAGTTTCGGTTTTCTTAATATAAGCGCAAGCTCTTGATCTTTTACCTCTTAATTTTTCACCATGTATTAACTGCTTTCTATTAAAAGGTCTAGCATATAACATATGAGGTGTTGTATTACCATGAACCGCTACACCTGCTTGTTGTGCTCCAGTTACTATGAGCTCTGTTCCTGAAGTTTCTCCACAAACTATTTCCCCAATTATAAAAGTTGAATTAGAATCTCTTTCTGATTCAACTATAATTTCATCATAAGTACCTTCTTCACCTGCAGTTAAATCTACAGTTTCTAATACTATTCTATCATTTGCTGTATATAAAGTATATGCACCTGTAGGAGCATCTTGAGTACCAATACCATAATTTAATCCATTAGGTCCGCCTTTTACAGGCATATAAAATTTTCTACCTAATAGTTCTTCAAATTCTATTTCATAAACTACTCCAGCACTGTCTGATACATCTAATGCTGGTTGCTTATTTGCATAAAGAGGAAAGAAATGACCTTCTTGGGCTCCTATTTCTACGCTTTCATTTCCGTCAGATGGTACATAGAGAGTTTCACCTTGATCAATAGCTGTACCTTTAAAATAAAAAGCAGTATCAGGATCTTCTTGAACTATATTATATTCATCAAGTTCTAAATTTTCATATTGAATTTCATAAGATTCTAAAAATTCAAAATACTTTGTCATAAAAAGAGGAAGGTTACTACCTTCCTCTGTAAAAAATGACGGTAGTTGATTCTGTATAATCTCAGATATTCTATTATCAGCCACTTATTCCTTAGTATGCAGATGTCGATGATGCGGCGCTAGTAGAGCCTAAAACTTGTTGAGCTGGAGTTTCATCAGCTGTTGCCATTTTAAAATCACCTGTACTCAGAGTTGTATCTGAAATCATATTAACAGTAATATCTTTTTTCTCAATTATAATAACTTGCTCTCTTATAGGAGTAATATCCTGTACATTAGTTTGTACATATACTTCAATTGTATTATTATCTACCACTTCTGTAACTGTAATAGGTGTAAAATCTACAAGAGATAATTTACCTGTAGTATAATCAATAGTTCCTACGTTTGTATCAATTACAGCAATCTCCCCAGCCTCTTCTCTTATTACTTGAATAATACCATCAACATCTCTTAATTTACATAGATCTCTAACTACTTTAGTTGAATCATCTGTATATTCAAAAGTAGAGGAAGTAACAGTTCCTTGATACCCTACATATGGATATTTTAACTGGTTTGAAAATTTCATAGCATAATTAAATGTTTGTGCTAGTTCTACTTTCAATCTTTTAAATAGAGTTACTGTGGTTTGGTTATTTAAAATTGCTGGATCAGCATTATCAAACAAAGTAGTTAGTCTTGAATATCTAAATCTTAAATCAAACTTATTTAATTCTGTCTGTTGATAATTTAAAGCAACACTTACAATATTATCACCTATTTGTTTAGCTGATGATACTGTCTTATTAGGGTCATATCTTACATTAGCTACAATTTTTAGATATAGGTAATCTGGTGCTACAATCTCAGGAGTAACTGTTACCATATTCTTTTTAAGAAGAATCTCATCTTTAATAGCATTTTTATCTTTAGTAGTTAATTGAAGACCGCTTTTAGGTTTTACAGCAATATAAGCTTTTCCATATCTTGGAGGGTCATTTTCCTCTCCTCCCCAACAAGTAACGGACTCTGCATTAGTCCATTCCTTTTCAACCAGTCTTTTATAATCATTTAATGTTACAGCTCTATTTTGTGTTTCATATAATTTTGGAGCATTATATTTTATTTGCTGTATTGTTTCTCTGGAAGTACCGCCATAAGCTTTAGTTGTTGTAGTAACTGTAACATCTGGATACCCACCAATAACATCAACCGCTGTAAATACAGATGCTCCATTAGTTACTATTCCATCTGAAATATTAGCGGTTAAAATTATCTGACTTCCATCTTTTGGTCTAAATCCTACTTTACCATCTCCAAACTGCACTTCCCATCTTCCATCAAACTCTTCATATAAAAAATATACATATGAAGTTGATGATACTGATACAGTATCTGTCACTTTTTGGTATGTTACAGTTTCTGTAGCTTCTGGTGACTCTTTAACTACTACTGATAAAGTACTTACATCTGTACCAGGATTAGGTAAAATAAATTTTTGTTCTAAGTTTGAATAATCTACAGTATATTTGTGTGTTAATCTTACACCTTGATTTAACTGAACATTTGGAATTGTAAATCTTCCATCTGATCCAAGTACAGCATTATATGAATCTGCTGTAGTAAAGAAATATTTGTTTTGATCAATTACAGTAGTAAATCTTTTATCTTTTTCTACTACTATTGAAGAAGATCCATCATTTGGTGTAACCACTAATGTTACTTCAGCTTTAGAGCCTTGAACTGATGCAGGAGTATATCCCATCTGCTTAGCTCTTTGTACTACAGAATTTCTGAGCTCAGCAGTCTCTAAAAACATTTCATTAGAGATCATATTAAGATAGAAAGAATTATAATATGTGTTATAAGATAGTAAATCCAATATTACATCTATGCCGGATCCTGCAAAATCGTAATTTGCAAATTCACTCTGACTTTTAAGATATGCTATTAGATTTGCCTTTATAGTAGACATATCTAATTCTGATACATTTAACTTTGCTACATCAGTTGCCATTTTTACCTATACAAATAAGTTTCGAAGGTTTCGGTATTTTGTTGACTTAACATAGTAAAAACGACTTGAATTTTATATAAGTTTCTATCCTCATCACCTTCTACAATTATATCTCTAACTGTAGCTCTAGGTTCTAAAATTCTCAAAGCGTCAGCAATTTTAGTCACCATTCTTGTTTCTGTTAAATTATTCATTGGCTCGAATAATAGTTCTAAAATTCCTGCGCCAATTTCTGGATGACCTAATCTTTCGTTTTGTCTGGTTTGCAGAATATTTCTTATGGACTGTTTTATAACATTTGCATTTTTAGTCTTTATCAAATCACCTGTAGCAGCATTAGGCTTAAATGATAAGTCTATATCTTGATATATAACTTGCTCAGAATCATAGTTTAATTCGGTATATTCTGCCATTGTATCCTTTTTCTCTATTTATAATCAAAAGGTTTGACTTGAAAATGTACTAAGCATATCAGAAACTTCATCAGCTTTTTTATTAATTTCTTTTAGAATTTCATCAAATTTGTTTCTACTTGCTTGAATTTTATCTTCATCAGCTTTTTCTTTTTTCTTTCCAATAGATAAATCAAAACTCCAATCTTCATGAAATCTTAAATCAACAAAAGTAGAATCTGGTCCACCTATTTGAAATGCTGAATCGATTGCTAATCTAGTATCATCAATTATCTCAATTATAAATCTAGAATATATTTCATTTTCAATAGTAATTAATAACATATCATCTTGAGATACTCCTAAACCGCCCCATGTCTTTTTATCAAGCTCTTCAGCTTCAACTTGTACTAAACCCCCTCCTTCAAACCCTTCTGAAGTTGGAGTAAAAGAATTTAATTCAATAATAGTGCCTAAAGGATATTGTTCTGTATTTCTTAATTGACCTTCTGCTCCTCTTCCAAAAGGCGTACCTTGATCATGTCTGGGTAGTTCATTATAATCAGTACCTGAAGTAACAAGATATGTAGAAATAGTATTTGCTTGCGATTCAAAATTTCTTAATCTATATCCTGGATGATAATAATGAGTACTATTTGCTCTATACTCATCCTTAACTTTATAATCAGTATCTACATCATCACTTAAAATAATATCAAAAGATAATGCTTGTTCTATATCTGGTTCAAAAGCTTCATCTAAAATAGCAACAGTATTATTAGCCATTCTTACAACAGTTCTTGATGAACCTGAAGCTGGGTTAAGAGGATCGAAAATAGTCACTGTAGTATTTTCGCTTAACTTTCTCTCACCCGCATTAAAATCTGTTACATCAGCAACAAACTTACCATTAATAATCATAAGTGAAGTACCTTTAGATCTTAGGCTTCCATTTTCTACATCTAAGTCTGGTGTTTCTTGAATAAGAGCTATCTCTACTTCAAATAACAATTCATTTATTCTCTCAGTTAATAGATCTAGTTCATTTAAATCTCTATCTCTTAAACCTAATAACTCTTCAAAAATACCTTCAGTTGCACCATTAGATAAGAACTGATTATTTTGAGTAGGATCCCTTCTTCCGAATAAAGGAACTGCTAATATTTTTTGCCTTATTCCTTGAGCTCCCCCTTCAATTCCGTTTAACTTCTTTAAAAACTCACCTAAAGTAGCTTTTGTATCTTTTAAGAATTCAATTTTAGCTTTTCTAATTTCTTCTGGCGTTCTTTGATCACCTACTAATTCATCTTCTTCTTCACCAGTTGCTAATCCTAACCTTTCCCAAAACAGAGCATTTATTATATCATTACCATCTGTATCTTTTATAAGAGGAGGTTCACCAGTTGTATTATCTTTTAAACATCTATAGTTACTACCTCTAAAATATACTTCATCATCCGCCATATATAATTTTTCATTATCATATACCGGAGTTGCTAACTTACTAAATTCTTCTTGCTGTTTTGTTTCTTCAGCTGTTTGTGTTCTTAAACCTAATAATAGAGCTAATGTTTCAACTGACTTAACTAACGCACCTCCAGTTGGCCCTCCTCCTAGAAAACATACACCCGCACAAAATTTAAGAGCTTCTGGAGGTTTATTAGGTCCTCCTGCAGCTAACATTCTATTTCTAAACTCTGCAGTTCCTCCTTCTTTAGGTTCTAAGTATAAGGAATAAATACCTGTGGCTGGAATACCTACAGCGAATAGTTCTAATATTGATTCTATTTGAGCTGCAAAAGCTGACAATTCATCAACTTTACTATCTAGATATTTAATAATAGGATCTATAGATTGTTTAGAACTCTTTACAGTTGACTTAATACCTCTAATATGTTCTTCTGCAGTATCTAAAATACCACCTAATGGCGGAATTAAATCTTCTAATCTCTTACCTCTCCAATCAGGTTTTTCAGATTCTTTTCCAGTAAAATATTTGTTAGCTACTTCTCCAACTACAAAAGTTCCTGTACTTTTTTGAACCCATTCTCCTCCTGTAGCATCTCCTTCTTTATCTGTAGGATCTTTAACTTCTTTTCCTTTGTTATCAGTAAATCCGGTTGTGGTAGCAACTTGTTCAGCTTCTGCAATAATATCACCTTCTTCAAAAACTGAAGCAGTTAGGTATTCAATTTCTAATCTCTGTACTTGATAAGGTACTAAATTAACATCTTCTATAATAGGTGTATTTCTTCTTACAATTTCACTTTCGGTTAAATGTGTATTAAATGTATCTGACTTATGAGCAGGAGTTGTTTTTTTAGTTTTCTCCATTTTATCTGTACTAACAACTTTTGTAATTCTAGCTACTACACCTTTTTGATTACATATTGCTTTACCATCACCGTCTTTCATTACAGCAAAATTACCTGCTGTATCATCATTTTCAATGTAAGCGGTAGCGGAAGGACCTGCTGCATTTGCTGGACTCTGAACTGCAACTATATTTTTATTACTTACCTCTTTTACTATAATAGTTTGCTTAGGTTTATTTTCTGAAAATATCTTATCAAGATCTTTTAATAACTGATCGAAAGATTCAAGACTTATTAATTTATTGAAAGATTCCATTATACCTGTAAATTGATCCAAACTAGGAGCTCCAGCTATAATAATAATTCCTCCTACTGTAGCTGAATCTGAAAAAACAGGTCTACCCGATATATAATAATCTTCATCTAATAGTAATGAATTTGCTACAGCTGCATTATTAGCTGAAGGTACATCTCCTACATCATCAAACTGTCTATCAATAGTTTGTAAAATTCCTCCAGGTGTAAGAGAAGTAAGTAATAAACTATCTCTTACTTTTGCTGCGATAATTTCAGATCTATCAGTTAAATCAACATTTTCATCACTTGTTTCTTTTACTGCAGGTGCTTTTATGTATAATTGTTCTCCAGTATCAATATCTCTAGCAGGTGCATCACCCTTTAAAACATTCATTGGAACTAATTCTGGTACTGTTACTTCTAATCCTGTAGGAGTTGTTCTAGTAGTTGAACCCCAAGAAGCTTTTACATATCTTGTCTCACCTATTTCTATAGCACCAGTTAATGGATTTCTTTTAATAGTGGCAGAAGTATCCATAGATGATGAATGAACAGGTAGATAATAAAAACCTAAACCTCTTAAATCATCCAGTAACTTTATTATCTCATCTAATATAGCATCAATAGCTGCAAATAAAGGATCAATAGAAGATAAAAGTAAAGCTTTATTTACTTCATAAACGTTTTTAATAAGTGCGGCATTCTCTTTATGAAGCTCTAAACCTTTTTGAGCTGCTTCAAAAAACGGTTTAAGTGATCCTATATCACCTAAAGTCTGAGAAGCCCAAAGATCTTGTTCAGCCATTCTTTACCTTCTGTTGATGCTCTTCAATACTAACTCTAAATTTTTTCATTAGCTCGTTTTCTAATTCTATAAGCTCTTTAGTTTTTTCCATTAGTTTAATAAGTTTAGGATGAGGTACAAACTTATCTGTTTTCTGCCATTCATTATCCATATTATTCTTGCATTAATAAATTAAGTGAAGCTACTTGCTCAAATAGATCAGGTAAAACTGCTGCAGGAGGAGTAGTTTCTGAAGGTACTGGACCTCCGGGAGTTACATCTATAAAAGGATGTGTATGATTTATAAAAATTTCTAAAATCTTATCTAGAATACTTTTTAATGAAGCCGTCTCATTTCTAATACCTATAAGCCCTGTTGCGTTCATTTCAATAGAAGCAAGTTGTGATTTAAGAGCAATAGCTCCTGCTGGCCCTGCTGTTAAGGTAATATCAGATGTAGGTGAATCACCAAGTAAGATAGAACCGGTTTCATTTTTTATGTTAATACTTCCAAGTGTAGAAGCTAATTCAATTTCAGCAGCTACTGGATCTCTTGGAGTTATAGATAAGTAACCTACAGCTGATAGTTTAGCTGCTGAGGCACTACTAACAGGCAATTCATTTAACTGAAGTAATATACCTCCAGTACCTGCTTTTGCATCAGCACTCCTCATATTGATAATACCATTTTGAACAGATGTACTTTTACCTGCAGTTCCTTGTCCTAGAATAACATTAAGACCTTGAATTTGTTCTTCTGATCCATGAGTTACACTTTCAGTCTTACTCTGACCAGCAATAGCTACTGGGCCCATAGAACTTAAACCTATCTGTCCAGCAGTAATACTTTGAGCACCTCCAACCTCTATGTTTTGATCTCCTGCTATAGCAACATTCTGACCATTTTTATTTCCATCTTCTGAAGGATTTAAACTAGGATCATCTTGAGGAGTTTTTGATTGCTCTATTTTAGGTGAGTTCATTTTAATGAACTCTTTTGCATTCATTTCAATTCTTTTAGCATTAATAAAGGTAACACCATCTTTTGAATAAATCTCTACATTACCTTCCTGAGCTTCTAAATGAACATCTCCTGTACCATTTACTCTTAACCAAAAGTCCTCATTACCACCTTTTCTTGATACTTCTAAATCATATCCTAAACCAGTAGAGATACTTTTATTACCTCCTATCAATTCATAACCATCTCTAACTATACAAGAATGATGATCTTGATTAGATTTATGAACTACTGATCCATTAGGATTCATTTCCATATATGAACCAGTTCTATGCATCCAATGCAATCTTTCTGAACCTGGAGTATCATCCATTTCGGTTACATGACCACTCTCTGTTTGATGTACGTGATTATATGGATACTGAGCATCATACAAAGATGCTGGTTCTTTAAATCTAAATGGTATTCTTCCTGAAGGTATATTACCAACCTCTACCATTCTAGTATCAGCTTTTGTTTGTAAAGGAGACTCTGCACCTAATGTAACCGTAATAGAAGCGGCTTCACTTCCAGGTCTTATTCTATTTAAAATCTTAGCTGATTCATCTTTAAAACCTCTAGCTAAACGAGGCGTAGTAGGTTCATCTAAAAATCTTATATTAGGAAAATTATAATCAAATTCGTAAATATCTTTATCTTCATGCTTTTTAGGGTCATCAGATCTCTCTGTTACATTAATACCTAAATTCTGATCAAACTCAACTTTAAGAGGAAATTGAGGAACATCTCTAAATTGTATTTCACCTTTTTTAAGTTCACCCGTCTTATTATCTATCTGAAAAGGTTTAGGAATAACTACTCTGGGATCATTAAAACCATCTAAAGGATCTCCAGGCTTATCTGGACGCCCAGGTAATGTACCCATCATAACTGGATCTGAAGCATCTAAACCATCTTTAAAGAAAGCCATTACCCAGGTTCCTGGAACAGGTCCTGTAGGGCTAGTTCCTACTTGAGTTTGAGATGCAGATGTTATTGGCATTAAAGGAAAAGACCAAGGTAAAGAAGTAGTAGGAAGTTCTTGCTTATCTCTTGTATGAAAACCTAAATATCTAACTTTACATCTTCCAAGATATAAAGGATCATCTCTATCTTCAACACATCCGATGGCCCATATAAAGCCATCTTTTCCCATAAAACTTGTTTCCATTACTGCACTCCACTACCCGGATTTAAATATATATCATTAGCAGCTCCAGGCGGTGTAGTAACTGGTTCTGCTTTTTTAGCCCCTAATTGCTGTTCTAATATTTCTTGTTTATTAGTCTGTCTTAATTGTCTATTTTGATTAAGAGCTTGATCAAAAGCAGGTAGATCTGATGAATAAGAATCTTTCCTTATTTGTACATGCATAAGATATTTTTCAGCAGTAAATTCGTGCTTTATTTTTGTTATTAAATACTTACCGCTCAAAAATACATCTGGTACATTTTCTTGACCTTCTTGAATACTTTGAGAAGGTACATAAAAGTTAATAACCTCACCTACTCTTAAAGAAGAATCACCATACATCTTTAAAGTTATTTTTATATTATTAAGTTGCTGTAATTGAGAATCTCTTATCTGTGTTCTTCTTTCTAACTGATTCTCTTTTATATTTGGCTCAGCTCCTCCACCTGCTGCTTTTCTATTAGCATTAAAAAAATAAGAATGATTAAATTTAGTAGACATAAATTTAATTTTTGATCTCTCTCCATTATCCTTATCATTTAATAAATCATTTTTATCTGTAACTAACTTACCAGCTGTACCTGACTCTGAAAGTGATAATGTTAAATCTTCAAGTTTCTGAACTGATGATTCTGGCTCTGAAGGAACGCCATCTACTTCAACAGTAGCTCCTGTTGCTGGATCTTCTTGTGCTACTATATCTTTTCTTTTTACATAACTATAACCAGTAATAGTATATCTCATTCTAGTCATATCATGAGTTATTAATTTACTAGCGTACATACCCTCTCTAAGATTATCAACAATATCAAACAAACCATCAACTTCAAAATCTAATACTGAATTAAAACCAGCTTCATTATCTTCTGCATCTAAAGCTGGTCCCGGAGTAGCAAAAATATGACGCTTTGGTTCTCTCTTAAAAATTGTCTCTAAACTTTCAAATCTAAAAAATGAAAGAGTTTCATAAAACATATAAAGGGCTCCTCCTGCTTGCTCTGCGGGAGGTACAACCTGTCCGGCTGGAACTTGATCTGCTTCTGGTTCATTTAATGATAATGCTTTTTCAGCAAGATCATCTATATGCTGAAAAGGTTTCTTAAAAGGTAGTCCTAAGTTATGAATACCTTCAGTAGGTTCTATAATTATTTTTTTATATTGAGTTTCAGGAACAAAAGCTGCATAATCAGTTCTTAAAGGTTCCATAATATCTTTATCATAGATATCTTCTATTATTTGATCATATGAAAAATTTGGATAACCTCTACTTATTCTAGTTTTTTCATTTATTATTGCTTCAACTGATGTGCAGTGTAATACATAGTTTTTTACTCTATCATTAGTAGATACCATTGGTGATATTGATGTAACTCTAAAAACTTTTGATATAATACCGTCTAATAAGTTACCTGTATCAGATCCTTCACCTGCTGTAACACCTCTAGTAGATGCAATTATTTCTATAAATTCTTCTCCTATAATAGGAATCAATTCTCTAAGACCAAATGATTCAATAATAGATATATCGCATAAAAGATAATTACTGCTTAAATCTTCATATATAGAAATAGTATCATAAACAGGAGTTAAATCAATAGGTGAATCAATATTAGGAGACTTTATAACTAACTTATCAACTAAGTAATCTCCTGGCATCCTAGATAAGGAAGCTGCACCAGTATCTTCTATAGGAGAAGTAGTAGGTGTTCTATTTTCCTCTCTTTGATTAAGTAACGGATCAGCCATCAACTACCACCATATCTTTGTTGAGCTTCTTTAAAAATGCCCTCAATATATTGTTTATCTATCACTTTAATGGTTCTATTCTTTTCATTAGTTTCAAACTCCATATCATATTTAGTAATGCGCTTTCTCTCTGCAGCTGCTAAACCATTATAAGTTTCAAGATCGACTTCTACTTCTAAAGGTATTTGATTATCGCCTGCTGGCTGTAATATTTGTTTGTAAGTATGAACTAATTTTCTTGCTCTAGCTGTACTTCCATATTTACCTTGAATCATTTTTCTAAAATCTTCAGCCTTTAAAGGCCAATCAAAATATGGATTAAACATTCTATTAGCTAAAAATATTATCCAATCATACTTTGGACTTCCATAAAGAATAAAAGAAGTTACATCAGGTCTTTCTCCATCACCTATAGTATGTTTATCAAACAAAACACCTTTATCTATAACATCTTGTTTTATTAAATTACGAACAAAAATGTCTACAGCTGTAGTTGTTTCTCTATATTTACTTTTTGTAATATTATATTCGACTTTTGGTAAGTAAGTAAAATAAGACATTAAAATCCGTCCTCTACTAATTCTTTAGTTATAATTACAGTTTCCATAAATGTTAAGGTCATTTTTATTTCGAATGGTGCACCATTTTCAAAGAAGAAAGGTACACCAGCAGCTGCATAGTTTACTACTGCAGACTTACAAACACTAGTTGCTATCTTAAAAGGAGTTCCTGCTCCACCTCCCTTATAACTTGATCCTCCTGTTGTACCTGCATGACCAAACTTTATCTTAAATTTATTTGGAAAAGAAAAGAAGTTAGAACCTGCTCCTCTTTTTCTTGAACCTCCTGTTGCAGCTTGAGCTCCTCCATTAGGTAAATGATTTTCTGTATATCCAGGTAATGTAGCGCTTCTAAAGAATTTAATGATCTGTCTTATAGTTTCTGATTCTCCTTCAGACTTTGCTATCATAGGAAATTCAAAAGTAAATTGTCTGAATTTACCAGGACCTTGATATAATAATGACATCTTTGGATTAACAGCTACGTTTAAACCTCCAACTGCTCTTTTAAGAAAATCATTCTTTCTTATCATTTGTTGTACACTTGATTCTACTACGCTTTCTCCTTGAGTAGCAGAAGGTATCATATTAGCTAGTTTACTTGTTATATCTCCTCCATCTTGTCCAGATGTAAAATAAGGAGCTAACTCTCCTGATACTTTAGCAGCAGTTTCTGATAATACTGTTCCTAACCCTTCTTGTTCTGCATATACAGCTTCTGCAGTAGAAATAAGAGCTTGAGCGCTCATTGGTAGAGCAATAGAAAACTCCGGAGTAGTAGCAACTCCTCCCCCAAACAAAGAAGGATATGATTCAAAAAGAACGTAATGGCCTTCTGTATTAGTTTTCAACTCAGGTGGGTATTCTAAATATGTTGTACCTCCGGTAGCCATTGAAAATATCTCCAGTTATGTATAAATAGGCTTACTATATGTAATTTATTTATATAAGTGATTATGGCCTATAAAGGTAAATATAAACCATCCTATCGCGAAAAATACGTTGGTGATCCTACAAAGATAGTTTACAGAAGTCTTTGGGAAAGACGATTTATGGTTTATTGTGATACTAATCCTAATGTCCTTAAATGGGCAAGTGAAGAAGTAGTAATTCCATATAGATCTCCAGTTGATAAGAGAATACATAGATACTACCCTGACTTCTGGGTTAAGACTAAAAAGCATGATGGAAGTATTGAAATATCTCTTATAGAGGTTAAACCAAAGGTACAAACTAAACCTCCTAAACAAACCGGAAAGAAAAGAAAGAGTGGACGGTTTTTGCTTGAGATGAAAAGATATGCTGTAAACGAAGAAAAATGGAAAGCAGCTAAGAAGTTTTGTGAACATAAGAACTGGAAATTTATTATATTAACAGAGGATCAACTATTATCTAAATAAGTATATGGCACAGCAAACCGGATTAGTAAGACAAGCAATAGATTGGTTTAGAGAAAAATTCCAAACTCTAAGAAGGGAATTAATTTCTGGAAGAGCAGGTAGACAGAGTTCAGGAAACATAATAGGAGAAGCAAGAAGAGATAGTAAGATACAATTAGGTCATATGTATTTCTTCAATTATCATCCTAAGTATGCAGCTAAATTAGAATACTACGATCAATTTCCTTTAGTAATTCCTATAGGAGCCTGGCAGGGTGGATTTA
>MDTC01051160.1_pt1 | contig 24382 bp, 20 predicted proteins | sample 811181 | NCBI WGS metagenome assembly MDTC01 (sample SAMN05326644, study PRJNA326480) | marine metagenome | isolation source: seawater | place: Pacific Ocean: North | collected 2011
ATATCAAAATTCTTTCTAATAATTTTTGAATTTAAAGAAGTTTTACTTGGTATATCAATACCTATCGGGATAATAAAACTTCTATTATTTTTTACCTTAAAAAGGCAAGATTCTTTCTCAGATTCAGTTGTAAAGTGAAAATTTACTTTGTGAATTGATTTTAATAGAACAAACATTATTAATTTCTTACATAAAATACCAAAGATTTTGAAATTGCTAATGAATAACAAATTTCTATCAAATGAACCATGCGGTGAAAATACTGTAGGAACCCTCCACAAAGAAGATAAAAGCATTGAAACATCAACTGGGAATCTAAAAAGAGCATGTATATGAATACAATCATAATTTGAGAAGTTTTTTATTAACCAGAAGAGAAATTTAAAAGACAATTTATATGTTGAAAAAGAATCAAATATAAAAGTTCTAATTCTTGTTTTTTTTATCTCCTGATATTCAATAGAATCTAGAAAATCATTTTTTTTCTTACTAAGAGAAAGCAATTGTGGTTCTAACCCATTTAGTTTTTGTTTAATTATTAATTGCGTAAGAAAAGTTTTTGTGCCTCCACTCTTGGGTTCTAAACCTGAAATAATATGTAGAATTTTCATTTTTAAATTGAGATAGAGTGTCTTTTTAAATAAATATATTTTTTAAAAAGTTTTTTGGCTTCTAATGATCCAGTTATAAAAGATAAGTAAAAAAGAGCATAAATAACTTGATCATTTTTAAACCCACCAAACCTTCTGTCAAATTCATTAAAAGTTTTTTTGCTATTTCTATTTATACCTGAATAATTAAAAGACAACCAAAAACCTATTAGATCAGTTAGGTAGGGACCAAAATTACTACTAGATTCAAAATCAATAAATTTTTTATCACCATGATTGTCTTGGAATATATTTTCACTAGTTAAATCTCCGTGAATAAAACCCACTATCATTTTTTCTTTGACAGACTTCAAAAGCAAATTAAACTTTTTTGAATGATTCTTATTAACAAATTGGATCCAATCGACATTTCTATTAGGAGGTATAAATGGATTCAGTTCGTAAAAACTACATGATTTAGATAAGGACCATAATTCTTTTGGAAAGTAATTCATATTCTTTGGTCTTAAGACATTAAATTCTTTACCTAAAAATTTGGTTGAAATTTCACTAAAATCAGAATTAGAATGATAAGAGATGACTTCAGGAAGATATTTATCAAAATGTTTTTTTTTCAGAAAATCATAAGTCAGGTTTTCTTTTTGAAGAAAAAATGATTTTTTTTTCTCTAATTTAGTTATATTCTGCACTTTAAAATTTATGATGTTATACACGATAACCCTGTTCTTATAATCCCCTCCAGCATTTTTTATAAAAAAGCTATAATTACTTTCTGAACTCTTTTTAATTAAGAATTTTTTTATAAATTTTGGCAATTCTTCTTCTTCTAAAATATCCACGAAAGGAATTAAATTTATATTAGTTCTTAATAATAATTTTAAAATAGGTAAAGTCCAACAATAAATAGCAAGAAATATCCCCTTAATATTGCACTTCCTTATTATTGAATAGAAAAGAAATGATTCTCTGAGATTTCCTGAAACTGAAAATATATGAAATTTTGTATTATATTTAACTTGGATTAAATATGGTTTATTTTGTAGATTTTTAATCATTTATTATTTTTTTGCTTAATATTTGAAAATTAATTTAACAAAAGACATCAAGATATGTTCAAAAAAATATTTACGTATAAACTATATTATATCTTTAAACTAATAAAAAATTAAATAAACAATTGATTGAGTAAAAAAATTTAGGTTATGAAGATTCTTAATTTAGGTTGTGGAACTAAAACTTCAGATTCAGAAGATGTAGTTAATATAGACTGGTCTATTTTATTAAGATTAAGAAAAAAAAATCTTATGCGATTTTCAAAATTTTTTTTAGGAGAAAATCGTATAAAAAGGTTTGAAGAGTTACCCAATAATATACTTGTCCATGATCTACGTAAAGGCATACCTTTCAAAGAATGCAGTATCGACGCCGTTTACTTTTCCCATGTTTTAGAACACATAGACAGGCAAGATGTCCCTAGTTTTTTAAAAGAAATTTTTAGGGTTCTAAAACCTCACGGAATAATTAGGATTGTTGTACCGAACTTACATTATTTATGCACTGAATATATCAAAAATTATAATAAATGTATTGAAGACAATAACTCAATCATATTTCATGATGATTTTGTAGCAGAGTTACTAGAACAATCAGTTAGGAAAGAGTGTTCCGGCACTTCAAAACAGAAAAAATTTCGAAGAAAAATTGAAAATTTAATTTTTGGAGATGCAAGAAAAAGAGGAGAAACTCATCAATGGATGTACGATCAATTTAATTTAAAAAAAAATTTGTTAGATGCTAGTTTTCATGAAGTTAAGGTTCATTCCTTCCTAACAAGTGATATTGCCGATTGGCAAAGTTATGGTTTGGACCAAAATATTCAAGGTGAAGAATACAAGCAAAATTCACTTTATATGGAGGCAAGAAAAATTATTTAAATATAATTTCATTTATTAAAAACTTTAAAAGTATTGAAATTAATTTTATCTTTTGCACTTTATTGCATTTCTGATTTATCAATCAAAAGGAATATTATAAAAAAGCTATTAGTAGAGCTAGTACGGCTAAATCATTTTTTTAATTAAAAATAGCTATTAAATATTGAAGTTTTTCCCAAACTTTTCTCTAATAATTTTCTATATTATTATCTAGCATATTTTATAGTTTCAACTCTTCAAACCTTCATAACTTTCTTACTTGATCTTTTGTAAACAAAAACATAACTAACCAAAATTGCATCAATATTTAGACTAGGTTTTCATACATCTTCAAATGGTTCAAATACTTTTATTTTCGATTTATCCTTATTTATCAAAGTAAATTTTTTTATAAAATTATTATATTTATTGATATATATAAGAGTCCTATTAATCCTAAAAGTCATTAATTATAGATAGCCTTCTAGTAACTAAGGAACTCAGATTTTATCATCCATTGATATTAATAAATTTATTTTTGCAAAGGATATTTTTTTCGAAAAAAAAGTGAAATCGGTTAAAATAATTGTACGAACGCGCTAAATGTTTAAACCAAAATAAATATCAAAGATTACTTGCCTAGACCCGAAGCAAAGTTTGATAAAGAGTATTCAGAAGAAAGACAAAAAATCAAACAGTAAGTTCGCAAAGATGATCTTGCTGCAAAACGTGATGGTGGAGTTATTGATTGGTAATATAGAGCAGCTATTAATTAAGAAGGTTTTCCTAATCTAAAAGTTTCAAATATATTGGAGGCACAATTGATAGTATTTTTTTTCCAAATGGTTATGGGAGTTTTTCAGAAAATGCTTTCAACATTTCTTTCACGTTAGCTTGTGTACTATAAAATCTCGAAAAAAGATCTTTGGATTTTTCTTGTAATTCAAAAGGGTTGCTCAAGTATGCAGCAATAGCCGATTTTAAACATGCATTAAATCCGCTATTTGAGTTGTCATTCATAAATATAACATCTGAATCTAAGGGATCGATTCCTGCTGTGTCGGAACAAATTAAAGGCCGACCCTGTCGAAGAGCTTCAGCACAAACTAAAGGACCTGAGTCAGAGAAACTTTGAAGAACAAAAAAATCTATACTATTGAACCAATCATTTTTTTCGCTACTAGCTACTTGAGACGTTAATTCCACATTATTTAAATCTAAGTAATTTAAAGTATTGGCAAATTCTTTGCCATATTCATTATCGAAAGGCCCAGAGAATTTAAACTTTAACTTTATATCAAATGAATGAAGATCCAAATTTTTAATCCACTTTAAAAGAGTTAAAAGATTTTTTTCTTCAGAAAAACGACCTAAATAGCCAATAGTTAATTCTTTTATGACTGAAGGATCTCTATATAAAATTTCAGACTGATCTATAAAATCTACAAAATTTCTTATGAGTTTGACTCTTGCAAATGGATAGTCTTTCTTGACAAACTTAGTTTCAAGATTGCTATCTACAAACAAATATTTAGCCTTTTTTATTACAAAATTTTGCACTAGTAAATCAAATAATTTCTTTTTCCAAAAAGACCTTCTCTTTCGATCAGGCATACATGAGGCACAAGTAACAATGCAGTACGAACGACCTATTAAAATACATATCAAAGAAATAAATGTATTCTCAAGAATATATAAATTGCTGAGATAGATAATATTAGATTTTTTAATTTCAGAAATTATCCTAAAAACCATTGTCGGGAATGATTTATATCTATAAACTAAAAAACGACCCCTATCAATAATTTTATAAAAAGGATAACTAGGTTTATTTGAGGAAGTCAAAACAACTGAATTTACTGTTGGATTGAAAGATAATTCATTCATCAATGCGATTGTGCCTGTATTGATTCCATTGGCACTATCAGGATTAAGGCTCCCTTTAAGATAAATAAGAATGTTCATTGGGGGAATTGCGTAGATTCGAGGAAATTGAAAAAATTAATTTAAAATATTGAACAAAATAGAAAATATTGATAATAGCAATTGAGATCGTTATAGACTTTAACATTATTGTAATACCCAGGTTAACTAGGCTTATTAGTATCATTACATATCCTATTTTTTTGAATATAAGATTTGAATTTTGACAGACAATTCTAAGTCTAGACCCTAATAACCTGCAAAAACATGCGAATAAGATTTGAGGGAGCACAAACAAAAAAAGTTGAGAATAACTAACAAGAGATTGACCAAAAATAAAGCTTATTAATCTAGAAGTATTCGGTAATATTAAAATTGATACTAATATCAATAAGAAAATGTGGGTCTTTTGAGATTGAGCAAATTTTGCAAAATTAGACCTCGGATGGAGCTCAATAAGCTGAATAGCAGGATTGAAAATATTAAGAGATTTGTGAAAAGCATTGTAGGCAGCAAACTCAGAAGCTCCGCAAAAAGCAAGACTTGATGAATTGATAAAACCAGAAAAACAATTAAATAGAGAGTAAGTACTTGAAGATCCACCTTGACTGAAGGCAAAAGATCCAAAAGTCCTTTTAACTATATTCAAAAGATTCAACCCTAAAGACTTGAAACAAATAATAGCTGAAATTAAAGATGGTATAGTTGCTATGATTAATAAAAAAGGCCAAATAAAATATTGCATCAAATTTATGTCTTGAAAATATCTAAAGAAAATTAAGGAAGATAGTAATATTGTGAATCTTAAAGAGGTAACAATTGTTATCAACGAGGCTCTACGAAATGCAATAAGAAAATATCTTGAATACTCTGTTGCAATAAGGTATATTGCCATAGGCAGACCCAAGGCAATCCCATTAACCTTATCAAAGGTAAATAATAAAATAAAAATGGAAACAATAAAATAAAAAATAATAATCTTAAGAGTCCGGAAAAATCCATTTAACTTTTCATTTTCATCAATTAAACTTGCGATTGGTAAATAGTATTTATTTGTAACGAAGGCACTCACAAATAAAGCAGGAATTAAAACAATTTGTGCTTGACCGAGGTAAGTAATATCAATCTGCCTTATCAGCAACAAAGACATTGACAAACTGGCGAAACTTGAAAGGATTTGCTCCGCTAAGAAAAGCAATTTTAAGCTCAATGAATTAAAAACAAGTTAGTAAAGTTTTTTACAAAAGTTAATGGATTCTTGATAATTTTTCTCAAAATAGCTTTTAGTCGAATTCTGTTTGCTTTCTGGCTAGCAATATCTGAATTGCAATTTGAAATATATGAAAGCAATGTTAAAGCATCACTCCCGAATACATCAAACATATGCCATTTAAAAACAGGGGTGTGTGCATAATTGCTGAACAATCTTATGTATCTTGAATTAATAAATCCGCCATAAAGGAAACTATGGCAAAATGTTATAAAGGCTCTTTGTTCGTCTGTTCCAAAAATGCTAAAACCATCTTGGGTTGTTTGATATTCATATAAATCTTCAATTCTAAAGAAATCAACTCCGTACCAATTAAAGGAGAAATTTAAATCTATTTCCAATTTCTCATTACACCCTGAAAACAAATACTTGAAGGTATAGTACATGGAGCTATATCTCTTACATTCTAGATTAAGTTTAAGCGCTACCTTTTTAAAGATTGAATCAATTGTATTTCTATGTTGAAATTCTGATACGATATCAATGTCATTAGAATATATGAAAAATGGTAACCCTTCATAATTTCGTATTAAACCAGGACCTTGAATATAATTATGATTAAACTCTTTTTGGAGCTCTCGTAGAAGTGCAGGCATAAAATATATAGATCTTTCGTTTTTCATTTCACACATGACTGAGTTTACCTGATTGGAAATATTAATAAATATTTGTTTTTTTATTCTTTAAAAGAAAATGCCATACAAGTTAATAACTTTATATCATTAATATATATAGCAGAGATTTAGATTTATCAAAACTTTTTTGCGCTAAAAACTTGGAGTAAAATTTACAAAAAACAGAAAAGTAAAATTAGATTTCACCAAAACTAAAGCATAACCACAAAAAAAATCCTCGAGAATTGACTAAAAATGAAACCCAATAATGTTAATAACCTTTGGCATGAACACACCAAATATCTCTCAATAATCTGATCAATCGTAGTATGTTTGTAACAATGAATACGAGGTATTATCCCAACTATAATTATGAACAACTTATTCGCGTTGCTCTAAAAGATTAGGCTCTTCAATATTGAAGTAAGAAGAAAATTGAGCAAAGCTTCGCATATAGAAACAGTTGTTGGCTGGCAGTAATAAAATTCCTTGGTCAATGTCTTGTCTGTGACATTACACATTGGAATTATAATGATATAACAATAGGATTAAACAGCCTCTACCAATGCATAAGAGAGACCTTCACCTTTTGGGTGAGATAAACACATCATGACGCAAGAGCTTTTCAAATCTATCCCTGCCTTATACCTGCGCTAGATAATTTACTGAGTCGTTTTTCTCAATCAAAGCAAAAATCCAAGAAGCTATCTAATCGTCAACAGGTCCCATAAGAGCAAGTAAGCATCTATAGATAAAAGAAGGATAAGCTTCAGAAGCAATGCGCCATGCCTCTAAAAGCTCTAAAATTCCTTTAACATTATATAGTCTTGAAAAAAAAACTTTATTTCCCCACTAAAAATACGAGAGGCATAATATCTTTGTTTTATTTTTTTTTGATTCTTACGAAATCTTCAGAGCTTACCAAGCGAACCGAAAATAAAGATTTTCATATTAAAATAGAGCGGCAGCAAAATGACTTAAAATTTTAGTAGAGGTTTCCTCTGGATTTCCTTCAACAACCTCAATGGGGACAAATTTGTACTTACTTCGCATGGATTCGATGATGTCCTGGGTTTCTTTTATTAAGTGAAGAGGTAGCTCGGGCTTGACATGATATATAGTTGAAGGATTTCTCGATATATAAAAAGTTTGTCTAGGCGTTGGGGCAACTGCAATAATAAATAATTTCAGAATTGAAGGCAGAAGGCGATAGCAGTATAGAAAACTGTAGTCATAAGAATATCTTGCAAAAATAAATACTCTCTTTGGATCAAGCGCGGAATGTATTCTCAAGAGCGCATAGTCGATCGACCAATAGATGGCAAGCATAGAGGCCTTAATTGGATTAAAAGGCGGATATTTAACGCCAGAATGGAATTCACCTGCAGGCCCCTTAAGTACTTTTTTAGTTCTTCTAAAGATATTTAAGATTGCAGAGATGCGAGGTAGATATCCATAATTTAATTCACGATAGGAAACCTTCACGCTCTTCTTCTTCAAATAAGTAAATAAATACTTTCCATATGTTGTTTTACCAGAACCGTCTGGTCCAATGAGACAAATGATCACAGATAATGTTTAATGCTAAATTTTAGCACAGAAATTGGAAAACCATTAACTTCAAGAAAGGTTAAGGGCATTAATAGTATGTAGTTGTTTAATATCTCCGTGCACTCAAGGTAAAGACTCATCATACTCTAGGAAAGACAAGTATTTTGCTCTATAGCAATGGGCTCTAAAAGGTTTTTGACATATATTCAATGTAATTAGTTGCTTGTTTTAATACAATAATAAATGGAACTGATTAAATTGATCTAGCATCTCTGCACGCTAATTTCTAAGACATATTTTTGTAAAAAATCGAAACTGAAGCTTTAGCAATAATTTGTTATGAAGAAATAATGCAAGTAGCTAACAGATAATGTAATCAATAACTTTGGAAATTCTGAATATTTCAATGGTCACGAATAAAAACAAGTAAGCAGTGAGAATTAGTTGTCTCTTATTTGGACTTGAACCGAGAAAAGCGAAAGCAATCATTGGGATTGCTATTGAATAAAGAGAAAGAGTTATTCGTGATATTCCAAGAGATTGTGTTGAAATGAAAAAGATATACAATAAAAAGCTGGAAATCAAAGCCCAATTAATCATGCTTTTGATTTGATGCAGCTTAGCGCCATATTTAATAGAGAAATTTGAAAATGCGAAAAATTTGACCAATACAATCAACAAGAAGGGCAGGAAAAAAGATAATTGGCCTGTGTTTAATTCATTTTCGGTATTTTCAATAAGATAAGTGGTAATTTTATACAATATATTCAAGCGAATCATTGAGTAGATTAATATAGTTGTAATGGAAATTAAAAAAGCAGATGAAATACTAAATCTAAGCCTAAAATTGGCTAAAAAACTTTTTAATATTGGTACAAGCCAAAAAAGTGGTGCGAACAAAACTGACCAATGAAATGAAAATGCTAAGGCGAGCATAAAAAATACATTGGGATGAATTTTTTTTCTATCAGAAACAAAAAAGCAGTATATTGCAAGCTCAAAGATAAAATATGAACAAAACTGACGCGGAAGAAGGATTATGTTTTGAAAGAATGAATAGGAAGTTGTTGCAAAGATAGTGAAGATTAAAAGTTCGAAGAAATTAATCAGAGGCTTAGCAAGAAAAAAAGCCAATGCAATAACAAAGGAATTTAAGATCGGCGTATAGGATTCAGGCTCTACGAACTTGGTTAATAAGTAAGTAGAAAACCAATATCCTGGATCGACGTTACCAAATCGAGCTTGCACTGCCGCAATGGCACTAGCTAAATCTCGGCCAGATATTACATCAGCGGTATGCAGATAATTAATCCAATCATTACCAATTATTGAAAGATTGCAACTATTGAGAATATATTCCTTCAAAAAAAATACGGAAAAAAGATATATAAAAAAAACATAAGCGAGCGAATAAAGCCAGTATGAAAGAGAATTTTTACTATCTTGACTCATAATATTAAAAGTTCCTTTAATAGGTGAAAATTAGATTGGGTTTCTATTTATTGGTTCATAATTGCTTGTGTTTTTTATTTGTAGAAAAAAAATTTTTTAGCTATTACAAGTAATAATTAATTTATCTTTTTTCGAATATTATACTTATCATTTTGTGATTTTTCATGCGTTTTTAAAACGATAAAGTATTCATAAATGCTTTGCAAAATAGAATATTTAAACCCTTCTTTACCATCAAGAAAACCTAGTTTGAGAAAATAAATTAAAATAAATTTTATAAATGGTCTAAAAGGTAATTTATAAAAAAAAATTTTTTGTTGACTTCTTTTTTTTAAAATATCTTTTTCAAATATCAAGGAAGAAATATTTAAATTAATTTTTTTATTTTTATTTTTCAAAATTTCTTCCGCTTCAAATGTACTATAACTGTTATGTTTTTTAATCCAATGTTCGATGCCTTTTGAGAAAGGGTAATGATTTATATATCCTTTTAATTTTTTACTATGACCTTTGACATGTGTAATTGGATTTACTAATCTTGTGTAACTGATTGCCTCGGGCTTAAATAATCTTATATACCATTGAGAGCTTTGAACATATTTTAAATGCTTACCCTCCAAGTAATCTCTTCTTCGGATTTTAAAAGCATTTCCTGAGGGATCTTTTATATTCTTAATTTCTTCAATTAACGGATCAGTTAATCTTTCATCTGCATCAATATATAAAACCCATTTATATTTAAAATCAATATTTCTTAAACCCCAATTCTGATGTGAAGACCAATTATCAAAACTTCTTTGAACAATTCTCAAGCCATTGTTTTTAGCTATTTCAAGTGTTTTATCATTACTAAAGGAATCATATAAAATAATGTCATCAGACCATTTTAGTGTTTCAATGCAACCTGGTAGATCCTTTTCTTCATTTTTAGTTAAAATGAGAATAGAACATTCCACAATTGACTTAAAAAAATACAAATATAATTACATTAATAATTATAAATTGATTTATAAAAAATAAATATAAAATATTAAATTTTATTTATCAATAAGTTAATTTGTTATTAAATCTTACTATTTAAAACTTTTATCTAAAAATTTATTCATCTTTATAATTTTTTTTCTTAATTGGAATCATGATTATTCTGAAAAAAAAATTTATTTAAAGATTTTTCTAGAATTTCTAAAGTTTAATATTTTTTATTTTTTTTAAGCCTCCTTGTTATACATATTTAAATAATCAATTATTATCTTATCCCAACTATATTTATTTCTAACAAGTGTTTTAGCATTTGTTTTCATCGATTCAAGCGTTGCTGGTTTATTTATTAATTTTTTTATAGCAATTGAAATTGATTTTGGATCCGTTTTAACTATAATCCCTGCATTATATTTTTTTACCATTTTTGAGATGTTTACATGCTTTGATATTAATACAGGGGTACCAACTGATAAGGCTTCTGTTATTGCCATACCAAAGTTTTCGGTATATGAAGGAAGAGAATATAAATCTAATTCAGACATGCATTGTATTGCTTTCTTATGAGGAATTTGATCGAATAAGAAAATATTATCTCCATCCACTGAATCAACTAATTCAGAAATATATTTTTTATATTTAGAATTCCCTGGGCCAATAATTACTATTGAAATTGATTGTTTGATTTCTTTATTTAATAATATAAAAGCCTTTATAAGGGAATCAATATTCTTTTTTTGATGAATTCTACCAATGTACCCTATCAAGAAATTTTTTTCATCTATTTTTAATTTTTTTCTTAAATAGGATTGATTATTAAGATCTATTGGAGCTGGTTCTATGCCAATTGGGATTATATAATTTAATTTGCTTCTTTTTTTTATAGCACAAATTTTACCTTCATCTTCGGACATAAATAAAAATGGAATTACCGAAAATGGATATGAAAGTATTAAGTGTAAAAGTTTTTAACAAATAAGACCTGGTAATTTGTGATCGCTTTTTTTATATAAATATGGATCTAAAGCTCCATGAGGACTAAAAATTACAGGATATTTTTTAATTGCAGAAATAATTAAGGCAGCATCACGTGGAAATCTATAAAGACCATGAATGTGTATACAATCGTAATTTTTAAGATTTTCATTTAACCATTTGAAAATACTAAATGAAAATTGATAAATATTTTGAGTTTTAAAGTTATAAATTTTTGTTTTACTATTAACAAACAAATTAATAATATCTTTATCTAAGTTATCTGTTGAAGTAGTTAACAAATCAATTCTTTCTAGATATGATTTTTGCTTTGTTATAAGTTGACGCAAAAATATACTTGGTCCACCATGTTTAGAATCTAAAGAGCTTATTAAATTTATTACTATAATATTAATAATAAAAAAATTCTAAAGCTTAAATTTATTATTTATTTTTATTTCTATTGAATTCTCTTAACTTATTCAGATATCTTTTTATCCTGTAAAAAATGATATTTAATGGGTTTCTAGTAAAACCAGATTGTGAATCATAAATATCTTTTGGACTAATTAATAGGTATAAAAAATAAGCTATAAAATCTAATGGATCGCTTCTTAATTTAAAAGATCTTAATATATTTTTTAAACTATTTTTTGGACTCCAATTAGAATTAGTAATAAATCTGGATACTACTAACTGTTGATTAATTGCCTCTTTCAGAATCCTTTCTTGTTCGGAAAATCTTTTTTTCTGGAATTTTGAGAGATGATTACTTTTAGTTGAATTATAAGCGATGTAAGTGCTCCATTTTATTATTTTTATTTCTCTTAATCGATTAATTTTTTCAGTTGTAAAGTCTCTAGATAATCTCTCTATATCTATTAAACTCCTTATACACATCCAACTATCATGAGCTGCATGAAAGCAAGAGTGTTTGAAAGCATCCTCTTGAGATAAAGTCTTTATATTTACTCCATATAATTCAAATATTTCACGTTTTGCATACACTTCTTCGAAGCTTGGTGATGATAAATTTAGCCAAGAGATATGCCAATGCAAATCAATTAAATCTTGATCATTTTTGTTTTTTCTACATAGAACTATTTCAGGTGTTACAAACCTGCTATATTTTCCAAGAATTGAGTCATTCAATTGTAACTGTAAACCATCTCTTAAATAAAAACCAAATGACTCTAGTAATTCTACCGATTTAGAAATGCTTTTTGGATGTACAAATAAATCTATATCAGCACTACTACCTCTGCCTGAGAAACTACCTGTAGTCTGCAAAGCAAGAGGAATGCCTTTGATAATTAGATATTTAATTTCATTATCATCAAACAATTTGGCCAATTGGCTTGTCAAAATAGCACATCTAAAGGTTTTAATATTTTCAATTTTATTAAAAGGCTTTATTAGATCATATAACTCGCCCCAATATTCTTTTATATAAGTACTCTTCGAAAATAGAAAAGTAAGTTTGTGCTTTCTTATGGAATTTGCAAGATCATCTAACGAGATATCTGATCTTTTGAAAATTTTAAAATCCTCATCATTTTTTATACTCAAATTTCTCTCTTCAGAAATAATATTTTTAATTAAAAGTTTTTCTAAATATAATGAGATCTCATTTTTTTCTAGGTTATAAATTTTATTTTTATATGATTTTTTAATCATTATTTTTATTTTTGATAAATTATTACAACTAAAAATTTATAAATAAAGATTATCTTATATTTTATAGAGAAATAACTTTAGTCGCAATATTAATTAAAATAGGATCATGAGTAGCAATTAAAGTAAAACGATTTCTAGATCTTTTTAAAATTATGTCTCTAATATTTTTAGTCGCTGATAGATCAAGATTAGAAGTTGGTTCATCATGTACCTCAATTTGTTTATTTCTAAGAAAAGTTCTTATAAGGCATAATCTCTGCATCTCTCCAGCAGAAAAAGGATTTAAGGAAAGTTTTAAACTTTTATTTAATTCAAATTCTCTTTTCGCTAGATAATCTATTTTCATTTCTTTTAGCCAAAAATTTATCATATCAATATCTTTTTTTGAAGGCGCAAAATCAATTTCTCTGACTCCAAGTAAAAGATTTTCAAATAAACTGGCCTCAAAAATTGTGGGATCCTGTGGGGAGTAAGAAATAATTTGATTTAGTAATCCAAATCCCTGATTACCATCTAAAATTATATTTTTATTTTTGCAATTTATTTCCCATGAATTTTTTTCATTGACTGTTAAACCAACAAAAGAATCTAAAAAAAGCAGTTTTACCGCGGCCTGAAATCCCCTTTATTACTACTACATCTCCGCTATTAAAATTTAAATCATTACTAAATTTATTATTTATAAATCGGTTGAATCTTATATAGGATATTTTGGTTGTATTATTGCAAATGGAAATAAAAATATCTTTTTGCGAATACTTATTTATATCAAATTTATTTTTGATAGATAATCTATTTCTTGTATGTTGCTCCCCCCTATTGTCCAGGTATGCTTTTCCCAATTTGAGTCTATAGTTGAAGAAATAACATTTTCACAAATTTATTTTCCTATAGCATTTCTTTCTATATGAATAAAGTCCTTTATTTTTGTAGTAGGAAAGTTCATAATAAATAAATTCAAATGACGGGATGTAAAAGATTTAAATTATTAGTTTTAATAAATCAAGTTGTTCAGATAATGGACTTGTACCTTTATGAACTTGCATAACATAATCTAAAGATTGTGAAAAAGTCAGTTTATGCTTTTTTATTAGCCAAGCCATACATACTAATGGTGATCTTTCCATTGAGGCAACGCAATGAACATAAACTGCTCCATTAGATACTAATAATTCTAATTTTTCTAGAACATTATTTAATTCATTTATAGTTGGAATTCTATTTGATTTGTGGTCTGGCAGTTCGACTCGAAGATATTTAAAGTGTTTTTCAATACCTAATGGAATTTTTATTTCCTCTTCATTACAGAGATTCAAAATTGATTTTATGTTCTGATTTTTTAAAAATAAAAGATCATCCTCATTTAGAGGAGCTTTGCCTAAGGCGATCTCATTAACTAAAATCCAATCTATATGAAATAGTCTTTTTTTATTTTCCAATTTAAATTAATTATGAGTCTATCCAGTTTTTGAGTTCTAACATTTTTTTTGAGAAAATTGATTTAAATTTTTCTAATTTATTAAATTTTGACTTACTTTTCTCGTTATCTGATTCTGCTAATTCTTCGTTATTTTGATCCCCATATTGACTGTAGGCTATTGCTGGATTGTAAGCATTGTATCCATAACCATAACCATAACCATAACCATAGCCATAGCCATAACCATAGCCATAAGGATTACCAGATCTAGATTTGTATTCTTTTCTAGTATTTGTAACCAATCCTAATAATTTAGTTGGAGAATCAATAACTCTCTGTATTGCTGATTTTGCGTAATTCTTTTCTATTTGATTAATGGATACTAACAATATTATTCCATCAGTATTCTCTGAAATTAGCATTGCATCTGATAATCCAATAATTGGTGGACTATCTATGATGATGTAATCAAATTTTTTGCTTTCTTTAATATTATTGATTAATAATGACATTTTTTTTGAGCTAAGTAGGCTCGGAGGATCAGGTGGTTTTATTCCTGCTGTAATTATGTTCAGATTTTCTTGATCAGGTAAGCTTAATAAATAATCCTCCCAGTGTGAATCTGATTCAGATAAAATATTCGATAATCCTTTAAGATTATTTAATCCAAATCGATTATGGACTTGAGGCTTTCTCATATCTCCATCAATTATGAGAACTTTGTGCCCAAGTTCTGAAAGAGTTTTTGCAAACATTGTGTTAACAAAAGATTTGCCCTCTGAGTGTGTCGAACTAGTTATATTAAAACAGTTTATTTTTTCATCACTGTTTAAAAACCTTATAGAAGTAAAGAGATTGCGAAAAGCCTCTTGATAAAAAAATCTAGCCTTTTTAGTCTCTATATCATCATTTTCATCTTTGGGTAAATTAATTATTTTATTTTTAGAAAATTCTTTTGTAAAAGGTATATCTCCTAATAGAGGTTTGTTTAAATTATCTACTACTTCATCTGGAGAATGAAAAACTTGATCAGTTTTTTCTCTAATAAGACCAGCAACAATTCCTCCAAAAAATGCAGCAAAAAAGCTTAAGAGTAATCCTCTTTTTAATGAAGGCTTAAAAGGCCGATTTTGCATTCTAGGTGGTTCAATTATTCTCCAAGGTAAATTACTTTGAGCTAATTTAAGTTGGAAATTTTCTCTTGCTGAAACAAGTCCTTTCAAATTACTATTTGCAATTGTAAGTTGTTGTCTTAAAGAGTTAATTTCTTTAATTAATTTTGGATTTTTACGAAATTTATCTTGAATGTTTTCTTTCTGTTTAGTAGTTTCATTTACTTTTGATTCGTTTAAATCAAGTGCTGTATTTACAGCCTCTAATTGGCTTTCTATAAGAAGAGGTTTGATTTGACTTAGTCTTTTTTGAAGACCTAAAACAATCCTAGAATTACTTGTAAATCTTGATTTTGCTACTGCTAATTCTTTTTCGGTAATTAAAAGTTGCTCTAGTAAACTTTGGTCAAAATCATTAATCACAAGTCCAGTCCCCGAGACTTTATTTGTCCCAATAGCATCTTTAAAACCTCTCGCTGTAATAGTCGAATTTAAAATACCCTTTTTAATATTTTTTAATTGGTTTCTTTGAGTATTAAGTATTCTGAGTTGATCTTCAATCAGTTGTTCTTGATTTTTTAAAGAAGTTCCTTGTATCTCTGGTTCTAATAAATTATTTTTTTCTCTAAAATCCACTAATTCAGATTGTAATTTGATTACTTTCTCTTGAAGAATAGGCTCTTGCTTATTTAAAAAGGAAAGACCATCATTTAGTCTTTGCTGCCTTTCTTGGAGTGCAGTATTTAAGTATTTTTTAGAGAGCGCTTCTAGAAGATTTATGTCTTTCTTGGGTTTTTTAGTATAAAGATACACTTTTAAAATCCCATCAGTTCTCTGAAATCTTCTAGCTCTAGAGTCTGGTTTTTGTTCCTTTATTTCTATTCTATTCTTCAGAACTTTTGGTTTAAGATTAAATTTATTTGCAACTGGTTCAAGTAATAGTGAGCTTCTTAATAGTTCAATAAGAGTAGGCACATCATTTTCAGTATTGTTGGTTGCTAATTCTTCAAATATGCGAAGCTCTTGATTAGAGATTCTTTTATTTCCTTGATCCATGGGATCTTTAATTAAAAGAGTGAATGATCCCTTATAGATTGGGTTAAGAATTCTCTGAGATATGTTATAGGAAAATGAAAATAAAAAAATTCCTGCAAAAACAGAAAGTATTATTTTTTTCCTTCTTCTGAAAATTTTATAAATTTCTTTTAAATCAAAATCCTCAGTATCTTGAACTACAAAAGAAGCTCCTATATTTTCTGAAGAATTAAATGAAGAAGTGGAATTTTGATTCAAAGTTTTAAAATTCTTAAAAAGAATTCTACCTTAAATCTTTTCTTTTTTGAAATTTATTAAAATTAAATATTTGAACATAACGTTTTTCTTTGGTAAAATTTAAAATCATTTAGTTTGAAAAAATTGTCGAATATACTTTTATCTATTATTTTTATGTTGTCTGGATTAATTTCTCTACCTCTGTTGGCAGGTTCAGAAACTGAAAATAAAAATACACTTGATAAAACTTTAAATTCTTACGAAATTTCTACTGATGATATTTATCTTCTCGGTTCTGGGGACATTATTGAGCTAAATCTTTTAGATGCTGAGGAATTCTCGGGAAAATTTGAAGTTTTAAGAGACGGAAATGTTTACTTGCCCCTAGTAGGATCTGTTAATGTTGAAAATCTAAGTATTGAACAAGCTTCTGAAAAAATTAAATCTCTTTATGCAAATGAGTTATTAAGACCTGAACTTTTCTTAAGATTAATTCAAGCTAGACCTATTAAAGTTTCTATTGTTGGAGAGGTTCAAAGGCCTGGTATTTATACTTTAAGTACCAAAGAGAAAAGTTTGGAAGTAGGCCAGCAAATGATTTCTACTGGGCTTCCTAGTCTGATTAATGCAATTCAAAAGGCAGGAGGAATTACATCAAATGCAAATATAAGAAAGGTTGTTTTAAAAAGAAGGTTGCCTGGAAAGGAAATTAAATATAAAAAAGCTGATTTGGATTTATTACCAGTTTTATTTGAAGGGAATCAAACAAATAATCCTTATCTTTTTAGCGGAGATATCATAAAAATTGCGAGGGCAGATGAATTACCTTCAGAAGTTATGACAATAGCAAAAGCTAATTTATCTCCCGACCTTATTAAGATAAACGTGATTGGTGAAGTAGAAAAACCTGGGACTTTAACAGTAAATACAAATACTCCTCTAATTCAGGCAATTTTGTTGGCCGGGGGGGCTAAAGATTGGAGAGCTAACAAAGGCAATGCTAATTTAGTAAGAATAAATAGAAATGGTTCTGCCACCTTTAAAAAATTTAAAGTTGATTTAAATGCTCCAGTCTCAATTAAAAATAATCCTCCTTTAATGGATGGTGATACAGTTTACGTATTTAAAAGCAAATTTGCTAAAGCCACAGATGGAATAAATACTGTTGCAGCTCCTTTAAGAGATGTGATTTCGGTATGGACTTTTTTAAAACTTGTTAATGATTAAGTCAATTTTTCAAATAAAGATTAAGTTTTAGTCAAAAATAATTTTAATTATTCAGCTTAAATATCTAATAGCTGAATTAAATATCAGATACCTGATTAAATATCTAATAGCTGATTTATTTCTTATTTACTTCAAAGATCATTTTTTTATTTAGTGATTCTAGTAATTTGTATTTCTCGTAATTTTCAACAGCATAAGCTCTAGCTTTTTTACCAAGTTTATTCCTCAAATCTTTATTTTTAGTAAGCTCATTTATAGCATTTTTAAATTGATTAAAATCATCAGGATTTACTCTCACCCCTTTTTGAAGCGCTATTTTCCCTAATTCACTTTTTTCTGAGGAAGCTGCTATGAATGCTTTACCGCTGGCAAGAATTGCAAGTAATTTTGAAGGCATAACTAAATCTTCTGCTCCCTTTTTTTGGGGAATTAAATGAATATCGGCTATGTTTAAAAAATTATTTAAATCTTTTCTTGGTTGCAGAGGCAGGCATAGAGCATTTTTATAAGATTTACAATATCTTTTTATTTCTCCATATGAAGGTCCTCCTGCTGCGATGATCCAAAGAATATCTTCCCGATCTTTAAAATGGTTGATTAATTTTAAAATCAGATCAATACCTTGTTTCTTATTTATCGATCCTGAATACATTAAAACAATTTGATTTTTTTTTAATGAGAGCTTTTGAACATATTGGTTTTTACTTTGGAATTTTTGCTTAGGGTAAATTTCATTAATGTCAACCCAATTAGGTAAATAAAATAAGTTATCTTTTTTTACCCCTTTGAACGATAAATTATTCATCATTGAGTAACTTATAGCACTTACTACATTGAAATTTTTTAGGATTATTGACTCAAAAATCTTGCTAATTTTTCTAATTTGTTTATTGTTTATTAATCCTAGATTGAAAGCTGCATCTAACTCTAGATCCTGAAAATGTATCCAATTAATCACTCTTTTTGGGCATAATTTACTAATTAGAATTGAATTCGGCGCACATAAAAATGATGGGGCGATAGTAAAAATAACATCAGGTTGCCAAAAAATTTGCCTTATTATCAAGGGTAGACTTGTTAATGAAAAACTTAATAAATGAAGAATTCTATTAAAAGCAGTAGGTTTTTTGGGAACCCATATCATGCATCTTTCAATTTGTATTGATTTTATAATTTCTTTTTTAAAACTATTACTTTTAAGCTTCCACTCAGGAAAATATGGATTAGAGGTTATGACTCTTACTTCGTGTTTATTTTTTTTAAACCAGTCAGCCATTTCAGTAGTATATTTAGCAATACCAACTTTTTCTGGATAATAATTAAGACCATAAATTAATATTTTTAATTTCAAAGTTGCAATATCTAATGCTATTAAAATAATAATATTGCGATATACAATATATATATAAATATTGATTAAATGAAATTTAAAGGTTTTTTAAAAGTTCATTCACAAGAAATTTCAAATTTACAAAAAATAATTGATCCAATTATTCTTACCTTATTATTTAATTTTATTGTAGCTTCCCCTGTAAAAGAAAATATAAAAGATCTTAACTTATCTCTCTTAATTCTTATCGTATTTTTGTTGATATTGCCAAAGACAAATCTTTATAAAAGTTGTAGAAATAAATCATTAATAAAAGTATCAAAAGATTTAGTAAATACTTGGGGATGGTTATTAGCATCTGTCTATGGTCTTTTTTTTATATTGAAAGTAAGTATTTATTTTTCAAGAATTAATACTTTAATTTGGAGCATTTTAGCCCTTTTTTACTTGTTTATTGAGCATGTTTTAATCAGAAAATTATTAAGAATATATAGAATAAGAGGTGGTAATTCCAAAAATGTGATTTTTTGCGGTTCCTATGATCAATTGGAAAATTTTAATAAAAATCTTTATGATAATCCTTGGTTAGGATTAAAAACAATAGCCTGGTTTAGCCTTAAAGAAGAAAATAAATACAAAAATGTTCCCTCCTATAAAGGCCCCTTAAATGAATTCAAAAAAATTGATTTAAAAAATCAAGCTGAAGAAATTATATTTAGTCTTGAGAATTCAACAGAATTAGAAGAGGTTTTAAATTTGTTAGGTGATACAACAATACCCATATCATATTTTCCATACTGGGCAAGTTTAGATATGAAGTTTAATGCTGATCGGATAGGAGATAAATTCCTCATAAATCTATGGGGTCATAATATTAATTCAATCAGCTTTTTATTAAAAAGGTTTTTTGATTTAATATTTTCTTTAGTACTTCTACTAAGTCTTTCTCCTTTTTTAATACTTATATCTTTTCTTATAAAATTAGACTCTAAAGGTCCAATCCTTTTTAGACAATTACGTTCAGGAGTTGATGGTAAAAGTTTTTACATTTATAAATTTAGAACTATGAAACATGAAGTTTCTTCAGAAAATAAACAAATAAAACAAGCTACAAAGTTTGACCATAGGATTACAAAAATTGGAAATTTTTTAAGGAAATCAAGTATAGATGAATTACCGCAATTAATTAATGTAGTTCGTGGAGAAATGAGTGTTATTGGTCCAAGACCTCATGCCATTGAGCATAATGATTATTACAGAAAATATATTCGAGGATATATGCAGAGACATTTTTTTAAGCCAGGTATAACTGGTCTTGCGCAAATTAATGGATTTAGAGGCGAGACAAAAGATATGCTTTTAATGGAGCAAAGAATCAAAAATGATTTGACTTACATAAATAATTGGAGTTTTTTATTGGATTTAGAGATATTAATTAAAACTTCATATAAGTTTGTATCAAATAGAGCGTATTAAAAAATTTTAATTAATGTTTTTTTCTTGAATATATAAATCAATAGTTTGTTTAATCCCTTTTTCTAATTCGATTTTGGGCATCCAACCCATATCTTTTATCCTTTGTATATCAAGGAGTTTTTTTGGTGTTCCATCAGGTTTACTTTTGTCCCAAACAATAGTCCCTTTAAAATTTGTTAATTTAGCTATTTTATTAGCTAATTCTTTTATGGATATGTCATTACCAGTACCTACATTTATTATTGATAGGGGATTACCTTCTTTATCTTTTGGTGAGTTATCTAATTCAGGGTTCCAATTTTCTAGAAGATAAATTACAGCATTTGCGAGATCTTCTACATGCATAAATTCTCTCAGTGGTTTACCTGATCCCCAGCAAGTGACTTGATTATGAGACTCTTTCCAGGCGAGACAAAATTTTCTTATGAGTGAAGCCATTACATGACTATTTTGAGGGTGATAGTTATCACCTGGACCATACAAATTAGTTGGCATTAGAGATATAGCGTCAAATTTATATTGTTTCCGAAAAGATTCGCAAAGCTTTATTCCAGCTATTTTTGCAATTGCATACCACTGATTTGTAGGTTCTAGAGCTCCTGTTAAAAGAGACTCTTCTGAGATAGGTTGAGAGGCATATTTAGGATAAATACAACTACTTCCAAGAAAAAGGAATCTTTTTACCCCATATTTATAAGCCATCTCAATAACGTTATTTTGTATCTTTAAATTTTCAAAAATAAAATCTGCAGGATAGATATTGTTTGCAAATATTCCACCGACCTTCGCGGCAGCTAAAATTACGACTGTAGGTTTGTTCGCAAGAAACCAATTTTCAACTTCACGGAGATTAAGTAAATTCAATTCTTCTCTAGAAGGGGTAAGCAATATTCCTTCATTTTCTCCATATCCTGAGCTTCTTAATGCTTTTACGATTGCTTGCCCAGCCATTCCTCTAGAACCAGCAATGAAAAATCTTTCACTTTTTGAAATTAATTTTTTCATAAGTATTTATTCATTTGATGTATGAATAGTGAAACCTTTTTTTCTCAATAAGGATTCTTTTTTGGCTTCTTCTAAATCATGATTAATCATTTCAGCGATCATTTCTTCAAGAGAAATAGTAGGTTCCCAATTAAGTTTTTTCCTTGCTTTTGAGGCATCACCAAGCAATTCGTCAACCTCGGTAGGCCTAAAATAATTAGAATCAATCCTGACTACTATGTCACCATTATCTGCTCTTCTACCTACTTCATTTAAACCAGCACCTTCCCAAATTATTCCTTGTTTGGAATTTCTGTTCCATCCAAGTTGATTGGCGCAAAACTCGATAAAACTTCTGACAGTTTTCATCCTTCCTGTTGCGATGACAAAATCTTCAGGTTTATCTTGTTGTAACATAAGCCATTGCATATATACATAGTCTTTTGCATGCCCCCAGTCTCTCTTTGAATTAATATTCCCCATATAAAGACAATTTTCAAGACCTTCATTAATTCTTGCTAAGCCCCTTGTAATTTTTCTAGTAACAAATGTTTCTCCTCTTCTAGGGCTTTCATGATTAAAGAGAATACCATTGCATGCATAAATGTTATATGCTTCTCTATAATTAACAACAATCCAATAAGCATATAATTTTGCTACCGCATAAGGACTTCTTGGGTAAAAAGGTGTTGTCTCTTTTTGTGGAGACTCTCTTATAAGTCCATACAGTTCACTAGTACTTGCTTGATAAATTTTAGTCTTTTCATGAAGTTTTAATATCTTTACTGCCTCCAAAATTCTAAGAATTCCTAAGGCATCACAATTAGCTGTATATTCAGGAGTTTCAAAACTAACTGCCACGTGACTTTGAGCTCCTAAGTTATAAATTTCGTCTGGTTTAACTTTTTCTATAATTTTTAAAATATTTGTACTATCTATTAGATCCCCATAATGTAAAAAAAATTTCTGATCTTTTTCATGAGGATCTTGATATAACTTATCTATTCTTGAGGTATTAAAAGAACTAGATCTTCTCTTTATACCGTGTACTTCGTAGCCTTTTTGTAAAAGAAGTTCAGCTAGATAACTTCCATCTTGACCTGTGATTCCTGTTATTAAAGCAGTTTTGTTTTTTTGATTAGTCATTATATATCTCAAAAATTTTTATATAAACTTTATTTAAATACTAATTCACTAATTATTCTTAATTCAAGTGTGGGAAAAATTTCGTATCAGTATTTATTTAAAAATTTTAATAAACTTGAATTAGAATCGATAAAAATGTTTATTAAAGTATGATTACTAAAAATTTTCTTGCTATTACTTAGAATCATTATTTATGTTCTGATTAAAAAATCGAAATTATGCCTTATATCAGTTAGCTATCTTTAAATTTGTTTAAATCACTTGATTCATGAAAAATATACTTATTACTGGCGGCACAGGATTTATAGGAAGCCATACTTGTCTGAACTTTTTGGAAGAGGGCTACAGTATAACCATCATTGATTCATTAAAAAACAGTTCTAAAGCTGTTTTGAAAGGCTTAAAAGAAATACTAATTTTGTCTAATAGTTATGATGAAAATAAGATTAATTTTTATAAAGGTGATATTAGAGATGCGGCTTTTTTGAAAGAGGTTTTTTTAGAAGCTAAAAAAAAAAATAATCCAATAGATGGAGTTATTCATTTTGCGGGCTTGAAATCAGTAAGGGAATCTACATTAAATCCGATACTCTATTGGGATGTAAATGTAAACGGCTCAATTAATCTTTTTAAGATTATGGAAGAAAATAATTGTAGAACAATATTATTTAGCAGTAGTGCAACTGTTTATGGTGATTCTCAAGAAATTCCATTTAAGGAATCAGCACATATAAAACCTTTTAATACCTATGGATATACAAAATCAGCTGTAGAAAATGTTTTGAATAATATTTTTAATTCTGATTCTTCACGATGGAGAATATGTCATTTAAGATACTTTAATCCTATAGGTTCTCATCCTTCAGGTTTTATTGGTGAAAATCCAAAAAATGAGCCAGAAAATATTTTTCCATATTTATGTCAAGTTGCATCTGGGTTAAGAAAAAAATTGTATGTTTTTGGAAATGATTGGCCAACTTCTGATGGAACTTGTCATCGAGATTATATTCATGTTGTTGACCTTGCAGAAATTCATAAAAAGACTTTAAAATTTTTATTTGATAAAGGAAGTAAGAATTTAACCTTAAATGTTGGTAAAGGAAAATCCTATAGCGTTTTGGAACTCATAAATGCCTTTGAAAGAGTGAATAATATAAAAATAGATTATGAATTCACTAGTAGAAGAGCTGGTGATATAGCAATTTCTTATGCAGATACATCGAAAATGTATAAGCTACTCAATTGGAAACCATCAAAAAGTATTGAAGATATGTGTAAAGATGGTTGGAATTGGCAAAAAAAATTAGTTTCAGAACAAAAATAAAAAATTTTAACTTGATATTTTTTTATAAAGATAATTTAAGATAAATATAAATATTAAAGAATAAAACTCCTAAGCTTACTTGATAACTAAAATAGATATATTGCGATAAATTCGAAATACCATGTTA
>MDTC01173096.1_pt1 | contig 24382 bp, 22 predicted proteins | sample 811181 | NCBI WGS metagenome assembly MDTC01 (sample SAMN05326644, study PRJNA326480) | marine metagenome | isolation source: seawater | place: Pacific Ocean: North | collected 2011
AATTGATACAGCTGTTTCAAGCGGTCTTGCTGATATCCAAGCGGATATTGACGCGATTGAAACTGCAGTAGCTGATGTTGCTTCTTCTGAAGAAGTTACAACCCTGTCTAGTGCTGTTTCTGATGCTCAAGATGATTTGGATGAGCTTCTTGCGAATTCTTCTGTTTTTAACAACAGTATTGTAATTGGCTCTCAGCAAACTGCAGATGTATACGCTGCTATGGGATCTTCAATTAACATTGTTAATGGTGATGTTACCATTACAGTTACTGAAGCTATGGATCAAACAGTTGTTCAAACAGTTGTAGATAATATTTTAAATATTACTGGTGATCTTACATACACAGCTGCCGCATCTACTATTGCTGAAACTACTTTTAACAACTTAGCTGGTGTAAGTTCAATTACAGCTAAACAAGCTGGTGGATATGAGTTTAAAGCTCTTACTTCTGCTTCTAATATCACTTTAAATAATGATTTTAAAAGTACAGTTGATATTATCCATTTTGGAAACTTAACTACTGTTGAAACTATTCAAGATGATGGTGGTACGGCAGGAACTATAGCTTTTGATAAGGCTACAGAATTCCATTTAACTACACTTACAAGATACCCTGGGAACAATTTAAATATTGAAATCAAAAAAGGGGGTGTTCTTGCAATGGGAGCTCTTACAGATAACAAAGCTGATGGAACAGCTGTTGGAAGTTCTTATGCTCTTAGTATTAAGGGGCCAGCAAGTGTAGCACTTACAGCGATTACAGACGGAACTATTACTTTAGAAGAGGTTGCAACTGCTTCAATTTCTGGATTTATAGGAAGTTCTGTTATTAAAACAGGTGTTGAAAATTTAACTCTTGATGGAGCAGTAGCTCTTGATATTTCTGCTGCTGACGAACTTGTTACGGCAAATATTACAGGAGCTCTTGATTCAGATCCACTTTTAGCAACAGCAGACACTGCGGGACCTGCAGTTACTTTTGCTTCTTCAGATCTTACAACTGCTACTGTAGCAGGTGTTGTCGCAAGCGTATCGGCTGCAACTCAAGGAAATCTTGAGACTTTGACAGTTAGCGCTGATTTCAATGGTGGGGCATTAACAGTTACTGGAAACAACGATTTAATTTCTTTAGTTGTAACAGGCGCTAAAATTGGTAATGTTACAGTACAAGACAATACTGATTTGGAAACTGTAACATTTGATCACACTACAGATTTAGCTGCTACGGATAAAGGTGCTAGTGTTTCTATCACAGGAAATACTAATATGACATCTTTAACTTGGAGTGCGGATGACGTAGATAGTCTTACAGTAACTGGTAATACAGCATTAACTACTATTGACTTTACAGGATTAGCAGATGCTGGAACGGCTACTTCTGCAACTGTTGCGATTTCAAATAATGGACTTGTTGCTACAGAAGCTAAAGACACCTACAATGCTGCTACTGCATCTGATATAGGATCATTTACTTCTACATCAGGGATGTCTACTTTAAAGACATATTTAACAGCTGCTGTTGCAATTGCTTCTACAACTGGTGTTAAGGTTTTCTTTGACGAAGTTGAAGCTGCTACATCACAAGCTGCTGCTAATGGAGCATACGCTGATACAGCAACAACAATTGCTTATACATCAGGGGCAAATATAGGTGCTGTTGTATACAAGGTAGATGACTCTACAGCTATTGAATATCAAACTGAAGCATGGTATTTAGCGGGAGGTACAGTTGCAAATGGTCAAACAGCTTATGCAGGATTTGATGCTGAAAGCGATCTTATCACAGTTGACTATCCTGTTACTGCTACTGCAAACTATGCTTATGCAGAAACTACAACTAAGACATATAATACTGTTGATAAATTCATAACTTACTTTAACACAGCTGCCGATCAAGATAATTTTGATCTTACCTTAACAGCTAATGGTCAAAAAGAGCATACATTCCTTGTTAGTTATAGAGATACAGATGGAAGTGCAGGCGGAATGCTGGCAACAGGTACGTTATATGGTACATTTGGTACAGCAACTTTCTTACTTTCAGCTGCATCGGTAACCCTTGCATCTGTTGGTTCTGGTGGGTATAATGACTTAGCAGTTGCTAAAGCTCTTGCTGATGGTATTAACGATATAGCATCATACACTGCAAGTTCAGGAGGTGTTGCTGGTTATGCATATGTTGTTGCTCGCGCAGCAAATGAAAACAAGGCTAATGGTGATGTTGTAACTGATGTAACACCACTATCTAGAGAGTCGATTCCAACTTCACTTTCTATTTCTAATACAGGTGGATCAGTTAGCTGGTCAGCAAATGCTACTAATGGTGAGACAAGTTATACATTATCTATAGGATCAGGTGTTGCACGCTATGCAGGATTTATTTTGACTGCTCAAAATAAAACAAGTGGTTCAGATAGATCTTTAACGTCTGTTGCAGGTGGTGGTTTCTTTGGAACTGTATCTAAACTTTCTGCAGGTTCTTTCTATAATAATGGAAATATCGATGGAAAAGCTACAACTACAGTTGAATCAGAAATAGGAGCTTATATTAGAACATATGCTCAATCTGATGCAGGTTCAGCTTCTACAGCTGCTGTAAATAGATTAGCATGGTTATAATTTATTTTATAACAAAGTAATTACTAAATTACCTCCCTTTTTAAAGGGAGGTTTTTTTATGGATAAAAGCAAAGTATTTTCGAGGTCAATTATATTTTTTTTAATAGCAATACCTTATTTTCCGCTATTTGGAGAAATAGATAGAATTGCTTCTCAATGGGCAATACTCTCTTTATTTAATTTCCTTGGACTAGTATTTATTTATATAAACCACAAAGAGTCTTTATTTACAGACATAATAAAAACAAAGCACATAATTTTTTTCGGATTATTTTTGTTGTCAGCTTTATTATCTTTTGTTAAATCGGTAAACATAATAGAATCTTTAGTAGAATTCTTTAGATATTCTTCAGTATTTGTTCTAATAATTATTTTACCAATCTTAACTAAAAACAGTAGGAATAATATTTTTTTAATTGGACTCTTAATAGGTTTTAGTGTGATTGATGTTATAGGACTTTACATACAAAACATTCAAGGTCTGCCACCCATAGGATTTACTGGCAATAAAAACATTGCTTCTGCATCACTACTTTTAAAGTCAAGTTCAATTTTATTTCTCTTAAACAGACACAAGAATATTTTTGTTATAATTTTTTGTACACTGTTTAGTATATCTTCTTACTTAACAGTTTTTACAATTGGCTCAAAAGCTGGTTTTTTGACTTCTTGTATTATTTTTTCAATTCTAATCATAACTTTATTCTTAAGGGATTATAAATCCAAAATGAATTTAATTTTAATTTTCTCTATCCTAACATCTTCATTAATCTCTTTAAAACTAAATAACAATCTAGAAAAAAACGCCGTTGACACCTTTAATTATTTAAACGATCAAGGGAGTGTTGATAGATTGAGGTATTATTCTCAAGCAATTGAATCTTTTATTGAAAATCCTTTTTTAGGAATAGGTCTAGGTAATTGGAAAATTTATTCAATTAAATATGACGCTCCTAATATGATAAACTATATTGTACCATACCATAGTCATAATGATTATCTACAATTACTAGCAGAAATTGGAATTGGATCAATTTTTTATTTACTCTTTATAATTTCAATTTTGATATTGATATATAAAACATTCAAGAGCTTCAAAAACTTAAAAGAATATGAGAAGGGTATACTGTTAATTGCTTTTTTATCAATGACTGTATACTTAGTTGATTCAAGCTTAAATTTCCCTGCCGCAAGAGTGGTAATGCAATTAAATTTAGCCTCTATTCTAGCTTTGATTATATCGGTAAAAAAAGATTTAAAATGAATTTGATTAAAAAGTTACTGTTCCCATTTATAGTTATAGTTTCAGTCTTTTGTATCATATCCAATTCAATTGTTTTTAGGGCATATATACTACAACAAAAAAGTGTTAGCGACATGAATAAAGTAGTCCCAAAAATGACACTTGATGAAGCATTAAAAAATGATTTAGGCTATCCTAATATAAATATTTTTACAGTTCCATTTAAAACATCTTTGGGTAGGGTTTATCTAAGAGACAGTATGTATGATGATGCAATTAAAACATTTCATAAAGCAAGATTAAATAATCCTTTTTTATTAATTAATGAGAATTATCTAGCAGAGACCTTTTTGACTATTAATCAAAAAGACAGTTTTAATTTATATGCTAAAAAAATTTTTAAAAATGCTCCAAACCATCCTAGTCACTTTGCATTTTATATTAAATCATTAGAAGAAAAATTAACCTCAAGTAAAATTGATTCTGCGTTTAATTTAATTTCATATAAATCACAAACTATTTGGAAATTTTATTTAGCATCTATTTACAATGTAGAAAATAGGTTAGATGACTCCAAAAAAAACATGAAAATTGCAGATAGTTTATTTCCTAAAGATAAGGAGATCCAATATTTATTAGATGTAATCAAATTTGGTCAAGAAAAAATTAAAAAATCACAAGAGTTCATTAGTGCTGCTGATGAACTAGCGAAATTAAATGACTTCGAAGGCTCTTTAAAGATTTTAAATGAGGCACTTAAATTACATCCAAATAATAATGATATTCTAGATAAAATTTCAACGTTATTTTTCAAACTAGAACAATATGATTCATCACTTATGTTTATTAACAGAATAGATATAAATAAATACAACGATTTAGGAAGATATAATTTAATAAAGGGTATTAATTTAGCTAAACTCGGGGATAGGCAACAAGGATGTAGATTTATTTATGAAGCAATTCTAAAAGGTAATAAAGAGGCGATTAAGGCTAACAGATCATATTGTAATTAGAGATATCATAATAAAAAAGATTATTGCATAAAAAGATGTAATTATAAAGAGTGAAAAAACAGATCCAACCCTTTTGTTTAAGTAATGATGTATATGATTTTGATCAGGCTGAAAAGGGGATTTTTTATCTTTTATTCTGATAATAAAAACACGAAGTAAGTCTACTAAAGGGTAGAGTAAAATTGAAATAGTAAATAAAGTTTTATTTAAAGTAAATCCAGATTTGAATTCATAATCACTTCCTAATACATAAAATGCATAGATAGCTGCTACAGTTCCCAAAAGTAAAGATCCACCATCCCCTAAAAACACTTTACGGTTTTTTTTAAAATTAAAATAATATAAGGGCAACAATGATGAGATTAGAATAAGGCTCATTGTAGCAAGAGGTGTAAATTCACTGGAAAAAAACTCAAAAACAAGAATGGTTTTAATTACTTCAGATATTGCTAAACCATCAATGCCATCAATAAAATTTATGGCATTGACCAAGACTAAAAAAACAAAGATTGAAGTTAGTTGAGCTAAAATCCAAGGAATTTCATAAAGACCAAAAAGCCCATAATAGTTACTTATTACATAGCCATTATCAATTAAAATTTTTGCAACAATTATTTGAAGCAAAAATTTAAGTTTAAAATCAGCATTATAAAAATCATCATAGACCCCTACAATAAACATTATTCCTAACGGTATAAAAAGTGAATAATCGAAAAGGTCAATACCTTGTAAATAATAATAAGATGAAACAAATAAAAGAGTTAAAAAAATTCCAACCCCTCCTGTACGTGTTGCTAGGGTTTTATGTGAGCTACGGTGATTAAAATCATCAAACTTTTTATAAAAAATAAACACTTTTTGAATACCAAAATGAAATATGCTACTAAGCAGCATAGCTATTAAAAATAAAATGTAGTCCATATTTCAAATATATAACATCCTTTGTTTATCTTATTAAAATCTTAATTTAGTAGAAAAATTAATGGCTAAATATAATTCTTCAAAGTTTGATCTTATTAGTTTATTAGCTCCAATTTTAATTATAACCTATCTCTTATTAGGTTTTATTCCAAATTGGCAGGCCGTAGACAGAATAGCTCCTCAATGGCTAATTATGGCTGGGATTAATTTGATTGGGCTAATATTTTTTGTTTTAAACAGATCAAGTATAGGAAAAACATTATCTCTAACAATAAATTCAAGTTTGACCTTGACCTATATTTTATTTATTATTTGGGCCATAGGATCTATAATATATGCAATAAATCCAACTGAGGTTGTGGTTAATTTAAGCCGTCAAATAAACGTACTATTAATGTTTGTAATAATGTCTGTTTGCATTCATTCCATCAAAAATAAGATTCGTTTTTTACCATGGGTTATTACCATTGTTTTAGGAATAGAAATTTATGCAGTTATAGTAGATGCTATAGAAATTATTGATTTATCTGGAAAAATTGATGGAGGGAGACTTAAGGGTGTAACTGCAAATCGAAACATAACAGCCTTCTCTTTAGCTTTAAAAATTCCATTTACACTCTTTTTGATTCATATTGAAAAGAAAACTTGGATAAAATTAGCATTTTCCTTGACGATTACATTAGCAGCAATATGTCTTACGATGATTCAATCTAGAGCCGCATTAATTGCTTTTTCAGGGATTACAATATCTTATCTACTACTCCAAATAGTTCTATATCTTAGGGTATCAAAAAAAGTTAAGCAGTTATTAAATTTTGGGTTTATTATTATTCCATTAATGCTTGCAATTTTATTCAATCAATTTTTTCTATCCGACAGAGGGGCTGATGTTATTTCTAGAGCATCAACTATATCAATATCTTCAAATGATGATTCAATAAATCAAAGACTTCGCTATTACGAAGATGTTTTAACTCATGTAATCTCAAATCCATTCAAAGGGGTTGGGTTAGGAAATTGGAAGTTAAAATCAATTTATTACGATTCTAAAGATATAGATGGCTATGTAGTTCCCTATCATGCTCATAGTGACTTTATCCAACTTGGTGCTGAATTAGGATTAATTGGTTTTTTTCTTTATTTAGGAATTTTTATTTGGGCTGTTTACTACGTTTATAAACTCATACGATTACCCAACATAGATGTCGTCGATAAAATTTTTCTCTTTTTTATTTTAATTTCTTTAGGAGTATACTTTATTGATGCAAATTTAAACTTTCCGATTGCACGTCCTCAAGTATTGATTATCTGGACATTAATAATAAGTATAATTACTTATTATTATCAAAAACATAAAATAAATTCAAAAAGCTTTAAGCCAAGTAAAATTATTAATTATTCTTTTTTGGCATCTGCAATTTTACTCATCCTCCCTAGTATTTATTTTAATAACCAAGTTTATAAATCATTAAAGGGACAAATGTTTCTTTTACAAGATTTTAATTCAAACCAATTTAATTTACCCATAAATCAAGTTGATAATGTTGTGCCAGATATTCCCAATATAACAGTAACAACTATACCTATCAATTCAGTAAAAGCAAGATATTATGTAAACGCTAAAAAATATGACAGGGCATTAGCTTTACTAGAAAAAGGTACTAAAGCAAATCCTTATCTTTATTATAGTGAGATTTTAAAAAGTCAAATTTTTCAGGAGAAAGGCCTAATAGATAGTGCAAAAGTGTATGCTCGTAAAGCTTTTTTTGGTTTACCAAATAATGACTTACATGCTTCACGCTACATTAATTTAATAAACATGACCAGAGATAGAGAAGCTTTAGAAGAAGCTACTGAATTATTAATAGCTAAAAACAACATCAATAATTGGAAAAACTATCTTATTGTAGCTAGCGGATTATATCCACCTAAATCTGAAATCTTGATTAAAAGGGCTAAAGAGGCAACTCAACTCTTTCCGAAGAACCAAGAAATTGAAGCACTTTTTAAACAAATAGCCATAGGAAAAGTAGGAATAGAAAACGCTTTTTCAGCTTCTTCTAAAGGATTAGAGTATTTTAACGCTCAAAACTATGCAATGGCTGCAATAGAATTTGAAAAAGCAATAGAATTCAACCCTTTAGATTATGCGTATTATGAAAATGCTGCCACTTCTAATTACTTAATAGGTAATTTAGAAAAGGCAGAACAGCAAATAGACATGGTTATTAATGATTTAAATCCCCTAAACGGAAAATGCGAATACATCAAAGCACTTATTTACATTAAAATGGGAGATCCCATAGGAGCCTGTCCACTTCTAGCTACCGCAAGAGATTCAGGATTTTCTCAAGCTGAACCTCCCTTTAATCAGTATTGTAGATAAATAAAGTTTTCTTAATTTATTTTGTTTTCACTTTGTGTTGGAACATAAAACTCCTTTAACTAATTGAATGTCAAACTTTTATTATATAATATACTTTGTTTATTTTATTTATTAAAATTAAATACTAAAAAAACTTGATAAATAGTTTGTTTTTTATTTAATATCAAGTACTTTTATTACTCATTATTGTTAATGATTCATTTGATAAAATTTAATTTCCCCTTAATTAAAAGGTTCAACACTGTTTTTAAGGGGGTTTTTAATTATGTATGATCATGGAGAAAAAATGGTTTGTTTTATATACACTACCTCAGCAGGAATTAAAAGTTGCTAAGAATCTTACCGCTATGGGTATTTCAAACTATTGTCCAGCTATTACCCTTATAAAACAATATTCCGATAGAAAGAAAAAAGTAATTAAACCCCTTCTTTCTTCTTATGTTATGGTACACATAGAAGACAACCAGCGGGATAAAGTTTTTTCCTGTTCTGGAATCGTACGCTATCTTTTTTTTCTAGGAAAACCAGCAATAGTTTCAGTCTCTGAGATCAACCTAATGCAGGATCACCTAAACGGTGTATATAACGATATTAAAGTAACTACTTTAAATGTGGGTCAGTCTCATACAATTACAGAAGGGCCTTTTTCAGGGATCTCAGGTAAAGTAGTTCAAACAGACAAGAGAAAAGTTAAATTAGAATTAGCCTCATTAGGAATGAGTATTATTCTCAAAAAACAGGTAGCTTAAAGATTTAACTTTTATAAATTCTATCGAAAAAATAACTTTGCCCAATTGGGACAGATGCGGCGGAGCCGTTAAAAAAACTAAAATTCTAAATTATGTTAGGTGAGCTAATCACTTCAAAAACCCGTCTTCGATTACTGATAAAATTTTTTATTTCTCAGGCCAATAGGGGCTACCTAAACGGTCTTGCCACTGAGATGGGGGAATCCACAAACGCCATCCGAAAAGAGCTGAATCACCTTCAAGGTGCTGGGTACTTAGAAAAAGTTAAAGTAGATAATAAAGTAGAGTATAAAGCCAATATCAAACACCCACTTTTTGAAGTGATGCAAAAAGTGGTTTTTAAACATCTTGGTTTAGAAGATGTTGTTGAAACGGTTTTAAAGAGAATGGGAGATGTGGATCAGATTATCTTAGTAGGGGATTACGCTAAAGGAAATGACTCGGGGCTTATAGAAGTATTTTTAATCGGCCAGGGCCTTAACATGGAATATATCGCCCAATTAGAAGATAAAATTGAAGATTTAATCGGGCGTAAGGTCAGTTTTTACTTGGCTTCTAAGTTTTTAGCCGATCGGGAACATATTGTACTATTTAATTCAAAAGATAAATGATTTCAATAGAAAGTGAAGAGCGTCTTTGGGGACGATTTTTTGTACTTCATGAAAAGCCTACTTATAAACTTAAGCGAATAGAAGACGACCATAATAGAGTATAAATGAGTAAACCAAAAGCGATTATTGTTTCAGGATATTTTAACCCGCTCCATAAAGGACACATAGAGCTTTTTGAAAAAGCAAAAGCCGCTGCGGATGAGCTTTGGGTGATTGTAAACAATGATCTTCAAAGAGAGCTTAAGAGCAGTAAAGAGTTTATGGATGGAGATGAGCGTTTATTAATTGTAAGAGCGATTGGAATAGTAGATAAAGCCCTAATCTCTACAGATAAAGATAAAACCCAGCGTAAAACCCTTGGAGATTTAGCGGATGAGTATTCTAATCAGTATGAGCTCTACTTTGCTAATGGGGGAGATCAGAATAACGATTCCATACCAGAGGTCTCAGTATGTAAAGAAAAAGGAATTAGTCTTTTAGAAGGGCTTGGGGATAAGATTCAGTCTTCTTCCTGGCTATTAAAAAAATAAAATGCAGATAAAAAACATTTGTTGTATTGGAGCAGGCTATGTAGGTGGGCCAACCATGGCGGTTATTGCCCTTAAGTGTCCTCATATTAACGTAACCGTTGTTGATGCGAATCCAGATAAAATAAAAGCATGGAACGGTCCCTTAGATGAATTGCCTGTTTATGAGCCAGGACTTGCTGAGGTAGTTAAAGAGGCACGAGGCAGAAATCTATTTTTCTCTGATGATATTTCAGGAAACATCGAAAAAGCTGAGATGATTTTTATGGCGGTGAACACTCCTACAAAAGCAGAAGGTGAAGGAGCGGGGATGGCAGCAGATCTTCGGTATATTAAAGCCTGTGCACGTGATATTGCTAAGCACTCAAAATCAGACAAAATAATTATCGAAAAGTCTACGCTTCCAGTAAGGACTGCTGAAAAAATAAAAGAAATTTTAGAAAATAACTCTCGCGATACTAATTTTGAAATACTTTCCAATCCGGAGTTCTTAGCGGAGGGTACAGCAATTCAGGATCTATTTAAATCGGATCGTGTACTAATAGGAGGAGATGAAACTGAGTCAGGTCAAAAAGCGGTTCAAGCCTTAGTTGATATATATGCCAATTGGATCCCAAAAGAGAAAATATTAACTACCAATGTATGGTCTTCAGAGCTTGCTAAGTTAGCCTCAAATGCGATGCTTGCCCAGCGTATTTCATCAATAAATAGCCTTTCTGCCCTTTGCGAAAAAACAGGGGCTAATATTGATGAACTTTCAAAGGCGGTGGGTATGGACCACCGTATAGGCCCCCATTTTTTAAAAGCCTCTGTTGGATTCGGAGGCAGTTGTTTCCAAAAAGATATTTTAAATTTAGTTTATCTATGTAAGTTTTATGGTTTAGATGAGGTAGCAGAATATTGGCATCAAGTTGTAAAAATTAATGACTATCAAAAAGATCGTTTTGCTCTCAAAATTATCAATCACTTTAAAAATTCCTCATCAGAAAAAAAAGTAGCTATTTTAGGTTGGGCTTTTAAAGCAAACACAAATGATAGTAGAGAAACTGCTTCGATAAGAGTTGTAGAAAAACTGCTTTCTGAAGGATTTAGTTTAAATATATATGACCCTATGGTCATACCTTCACAAATCATTTTTGATATTGAAAATTTCACTAATATTGAAAAAGTAAAAATTTCAGAAATTAAAATTTGTAAAAATTCTAATGATGCTATTAAAAATGTAAGTGCTATTGCCGTTCTAACTGAATGGGAACAATTTAAGTCTATAATCACTTCTAAATTAATCTTTGATGGTCGAAATATTTTTAAGGAGAAGCACTCAAAGTCTTCAATAATTTATCTAGGTTAAAGTGAAGGAGTCATTCCATAAAATTTATGAAATATTAAAACCTGAGGAAAAACGCTCATTAGTTTTTATTTCATTTCTCCTTTTGATTGGAATGGTTTTAGAGATTTTTGGATTAGGGATTGTCTTCCCTTTTATAATATCCTTGTTAAATCCTGAAAAGCTTACAGAAATTCAATTTTTCAATGAATTAATTATATTTTTTGGAGTTTCTCCAGATAAAGATTTTACAATAATATTCTTGTCTTTATTAGTAATTGTCTACTTTGTAAAAACCATATTCATGATTTATTTGGCTTACAAGCAAAATGAATTTATAAGTAAGTTAACAGCAAACTTATCTAATAGACTTTACAATACCTACCTATGTCAACCTCTAGCTTTTCACACAAAAAATAATTCCTCGAGTTTAATCAAAAACATACAAATTGAAGTCTCCTATGTCAAATCATTTTGCATGGCTTTTATTTCTATAGCAATTGAACTTTCACTAGCAATTTCAATTTTTTTAACACTTATATTTGTTGAAACCTCTGGAGCTCTCTTCGTTGCGATATATTTTGTTTTTTTATCTATAATTTATTTTCAAATTGTAAAGCCTGTTTTAGCAATATGGGGAAAAGAAAGGGAAAGTACTGTTAGAAAAATTTCTAAAACCTTAGTTGAAGGGCTAAGCGCTATTAGAGAATTAATTTTATTTGACGCAGTTGAAACCTACATTAATTCTTTTCAAGACTCAAATAACAAACTAATTAGTATAAATACAAAGAATGGCACCTTAGGTCAAGTGCCGCGTTTACTTTTAGAATTATTTGCTGTTATTGGGATTATTATTTTTATTTTTTTCTTGTTGTATGAAGGTCAAAATAATACTTATATCATTTCTACAATAGGAGTTTTTATTGCAGCGACTTTTAGATTGATACCTTCAGTTAACAGGATTTTAAAAGCATTTCAGGGGATAAAATTTTATACACCTTCAATAGATCTTATACACGATGAAATCTGTAATATGACTATAGATACTAATTCACTTGATTCCAAAGAAAAGTTTAAATTCCAATCTAAAATAGAAATTAAAAATTTGTACTTTAAATATATAAAAGATGATTCAAATTGGAATTTAGAAGAAATAAACCTAACAATTAAAAAAGGAGATTTTATTGGAATACAAGGTGTCTCAGGATCAGGGAAATCAACATTAATTGATTTATTAGTTGGTTTAAACGTACCAAATAAAGGTCAATTTTTGATCGATGGAAAACAAAGATCACTATCTAATCAACACTGGATGAAACAAATTGGCTATGTTTCTCAAAATGTGATTTTAATTGATGACACCATCCTTCAAAATATTGCTCTAGGGAGAAAAGTATCAGAGATTGATCTCGATGAAATAAGTTTTGCAATTGAGAAATCAGGGTTAAAAGAATTCATTAGCTCTTTAAAACTGGGACTAGAAACAAATGTTGGAGAACGAGGAGTTCAACTCTCCGGAGGTCAAAGACAACGCATAGGGATTGCTAGAGCTTTATATCAAAAGCCTGATATTTTATTACTTGATGAAGCTACAAGTGCCTTGGATAACGAAACAGAGAAAAAAATAATAGATTCAGTTTTAAAATTTAAAGGTAATTTAACAATTTTAATTGTTGCTCACAGGTTGTCAACCATGAAAAACTGTGATTTAATATATAAAATAGAAAACCAAAAACTTAAAAAAGTAAGTTAATGTTTAACGGAAAATCAATTTTAATTACTGGTGGTACAGGATCTTTAGGACAAGCACTAGTTAAAAGGATTCTTGAGGACTATACAGACGTAAAAAGACTTGTAATTTTTTCAAGAGATGAACAAAAGCAGTTTCAAATGGAGAAAAAATATCCTTTAGCTAAGCACCCAGCACTCCGATATTTTATTGGTGATATAAGAGATTCTAATCGATTAAAAAAAGCACTTTCAAATATAGAGTATGTTATTCACGCTGCGGCAATGAAACATGTTCATATTGCAGAATACAATCCAATGGAATGTATTAAGACTAATGTTCTAGGAGCTGAAAATCTTATCAATGCATGCCTAGAATCCGATGTAAAATCTATTGTAGCACTTTCAACTGATAAAGCTGCTGCACCAATAAACTTGTATGGAGCTAGTAAATTGACATCAGATAAATTATTTATAGCAGCCAATAATATTAAAGGAAAAAATAATATTAGATTTTCGGTTGTTAGGTATGGTAATGTGATGGGTTCTAATGGTTCAGTAATTCCTTTTTTTATTAAGAAAAAAGCAGATGGTATTTTACCAATTACAGACCCTAATATGACTCGCTTTAATATTTCACTACAAGAGGGTGTAGAAATGGTTCTACATGCATTACAATATTCTCAAGGGGGAGAAATTTTTATTCCTAAAATACCATCATACAGAATTACAGATTTAGCAACAGCAATTGGCGAAAATTGTAAACAAGAGATAATTGGAGTAAGACCAGGAGAAAAGATTCATGAAGAAATGATTACGAGTTCTGATTCTTATAATTCATATGACTTAGGCAAATATTATGTGATTTTACCTCAAATGCCAGTTTTTAACTTAGAAAGATTTATTAAAAAACATAGTGCAAAGAAAGTAAAGCCTGGATTTTCCTATAATTCAGGAGAAAATAAACACTTCTTGAGTATACAAGAAATTAGAGATTTAATAAAGAAAAATTTAGATTCAAATTTTAAAGCATAATGCAAAATAAAATTCCTTATGGGAGGCAAGAAATCAATGATAAAGATATTAAGTCTGTTGTAGAAGTTTTAAAAAGCGACTTTTTAACACAAGGGTCAAAAGTAGAAGAATTTGAAAATAAATTTGCAGCTTATATTGGCTCGAAGTATGCAGTTTCCGTATCAAATGGGACAGCTGCACTCCATATAGCAGCACTTTCTTTAGGAGTAAAGAAGGGGACTAAAGTAATCACTTCACCAATTAGTTTTGTTGCTACCTCAAATTGTATTGAATTCTGTGGAGGAGAAATAACCTTTTGTGATATAGATCCTGAAACTCTTTGTTTAGATATAAAAGTATTAAAAAAGATATTAGAAGATTCACCTAAAGGGACTTATCAGGGTTTAATTCCAGTAGATTTTGCTGGATATCCTGTGCAAATGGATGAAATTCGTTCATTAGCTAATGACTACGATTTATGGATATTGGAGGATTCCTGCCACGCACCAGGAGGATATTTTGTCGATAATGAAGATATAAATCAAAACTGTGGTAATGGATCTTATGCCGATGCAGCAATTTTTTCATTTCATCCAGTTAAGCATATAGCTTGTGGAGAAGGTGGGATGGTAACTACTAATAACGAAAAAATTTATGAAAAATTAAAGTTGTTAAGATCACATGGCATAATTAGAGATTCAAGTAAATTAAATAATAATCATGGCGGCTGGTATTATGAAATGCAAACTTTGGGGTTTAATTACAGATTATCTGACATTCAGTGTGCATTAGGAATTTCTCAATTAGAAAGGGCGCATAAAAATATTGAGAAAAGAAGACAAATAGCTAATAATTATTTTAAGTTTTTAAAAGAATTACCAATTGAGATTCCTCAAGCAAATTATTTAGAAGGCCATGCATTTCATTTATTTGTAATTCTAGTAGAGGATCGGTTAGAATTATATAATTTTCTAAAGAAAATGAATGTACTAGCTCAAATACACTATATACCAATACATAAAATGCCTTATTATGAAGATAAGTATGGGGAACAAAAATTTGAAATTGCAGAATTGTATTACGATAAGTGTATAAGTTTACCGATATATCCAGGCTTGAGTGTAAAAGATCAATTGTATGTTATAAACTCTATAAAATCATTTTATGAGTAATTTGAATAATAGAATCATTCTTGGAACTGCACAGTTTGGCTTAGAATATGGGATTAATAATAAAAATGGTAAAGTTCCAAAAAACAAAATTTTTGAAATACTTGATTATGCCTATTCAAATGGAATTTATGAGCTTGATACAGCAAGCAGTTATGGTGATTCAGAAATAATATTGGGGGAATATTTATTAAATAATCCCAATAAGGAATTTATAATTTCTACTAAAATCAGTAAATCTAATTTAGCATTAGAGGATCAAGTATTGAAGTCAATCGATCATTTAAATGTAAAAAAGATTAACAAACTTTTATTTCACTCATATGATTTATACAAATATTTCGAAAATGAATTATCTAGGTTTTATAATAAGTTTAAGAATATTCTTTTTGATGAAATAGGAGTATCTATTTACACGAATAATGAAATAAAATCAATTCTAAATGATAATATTATTAAAAGAATTCAATCTCCATATAATTTATTAGATAACTATAAATTGAGAGGTGATATTTTCAAAGAGGTTATAAAGTCTAATAAAAAATTAGATGTTCGTTCAGTCTTTCTTCAAGGATTATTTTTCAAAAAAATAAAAAATCTTCCTTTAAAAATGTATCCTCTAAAAAAACAATTAAATGAGATTAATAAAATTATAACTGAATCTAATTTTGATATTACTTCAATCTCACTAGGGTATGTCAAGTCATTTGATTTTATTGATAAGATTTTAATTGGAATAGATTCATTGGAGCAATTAAAAATAAATTTAAAAAGTTTTTCTAATAAAATTCCTAGAGATTTGTGTGAAAAAATAAGCTTACTAAGTGTAGAAGATAATGATTTAATTAATCCTTCTAAATGGTAGATGTTTTAATAATTACCCAAGCAAGAGTTGGAAGTAGTAGATTCCCCGGTAAGGTTTTAAAAAAAATATCTAATAATACTTTGCTTGAAATACAACTCATGAGGTTGAAAAAATCAAATTACAAAGAAAATATTCTTGTTGCCACAACATTTGAAAAGGGTGCTGAAGAAATAATTAAAATATCAAGTAAACTAAATATCAATTATTTTCAAGGTGAAACCAAAAATGTTTTAGATAGGTTTTATAAAGCGGCAATAAAATACCAACCAAAATATATTGTTAGAATTACATCAGATTGCCCATTAATCGATCCACTGCTAATTGACAAAATTGTTGATTTTGCTAAAGCAAATAATTTAGATTATGCTTCAAACGTTTTAGTCCACAATTACCCTGATGGTCAGGATGTTGAAGTAATTAAATACAAAGCGCTCCAAATAGCATGGATAGAGGCTAAGCTTAATTCAGAAAAAGAGCATGTTACTCCATACATAATTAACAATTCTAGTTTTTATAATAAAAAAAAGTTTAGAGCTTTGAATTATAAAGAAAATTTTAATACAAAATATTCAACATTAAGGATGACTGTAGATTATGAAATCGACTTGGACGCTATAAAATTTTTAATAAATAAAAAAGGTGTTTTTTGTAGTTGGGAAGTCTATGCAGATTTAATGTTAGCTCATTTACTTGAATTTAAAAATCAAAATTTTAAACGGAATGAAAATTATTTAAATCAAATTTTTTTTGAAAATGAATCAGACAGGACAGAATCTATATAAAAAAGCAAAAAAAATAATCCCTGGAGGTACAATGCTACTTTCAAAAAGACCAGAAATGTTCTTGCCGGAAATGTGGCCCGCTTACTTTTCAAAAGCTAAAGGGGTAAATGTTTGGGATTTAGATAATAAAAAATATATAGATATGTGTATTATGGGGATTGGAACAAATACATTGGGTTATGGAAATGATGAGGTGGATAAAGCGGTTATTAAAACCATTTCAAACGGAAATATGAGCACCTTAAATTGCCCTGAAGAAGTTTTATTAGCTGAAAAACTAATTGAAATAAATCCCTGGGCTCAGATGGTTCGCTTTGCAAGAACTGGTGGAGAAGCAAATGCAATTGCCATAAGAATTGCTAGAGCTGCAACTGGAAAAGATAATGTCGCGATTTGTGGATACCATGGCTGGCATGATTGGTATATATCTGTAAATCATAATTCTAATGGAGAAGATTTAACCAATCATTTATTACCAGGATTAAACCCACTTGGAGTTCCGAAAAGTTTAAGTGATTCTGTGTTCCCCTTTACTTATAATAATTATGAACAGCTTGAAAAGTTGGTAAATACTCAGGATATTGGTGTTATAAAAATGGAGGTAGAGAGAAATTTTAAACCTGAAAATAAATTTTTAGAAAGAGTAAGAAATTTGGCTACAAAAAAAAACATTGTATTAATTTTTGACGAATGTACTTCTGGATTTAGAGAAACATTTGGAGGAATACATAAAAAATATAATGTAACTCCAGACATTGCTATGTATGGAAAAACTCTTGGTAATGGATATGCAATTACTGCTGTAGTAGGAAAAAAAGAGATAATGGAGTCTGCACAAGAAACATTTATCAGTAGTACTTTTTGGACTGAGAGAATTGGCCCTACAGCTGCTTTAAAGACACTCGAACAAATGGAAAGTTTAAATTCGTGGGAAAGAATTACTTATCTCGGAAATAAACTAAGGCAAGGTTGGATAGATTCAGCTAAAAGGCAAAACGTTAATATAAGCACTTATGGTCTCTCAGCTTTGAGTTCATTTACTTTCGACCATAAAGATTCTCAAAAGTATAAAACCCTTTTGGTTCAAGAATTTTTAAAAAAAGGATACTTAGCCTCTTCACTTTTTTATGCTTCATATGCACATAATGAAAAAATTATTAAAGACTATATGGAAATTTTTGAATCAATTTTATTCGACATAAATAAATGTAACAAAGGAATATTAAACATAGACGATTTAATTGAGGGACCAATAGCATATAGCAATTTTAAAAGATTGAATTGAAATCAATATATTTTGTTACCGAATATACTAATGAAAGTGGAAAAGGTCATTTAACAAGAATGCTTAACATATTCAATTCGTTGGACTATCAAAAAAAATTCTTTTACCTAAAAACTGAGTCTAAAGAGAAATTCGTGAATCATCAAATAAATTTATTTGAAGATGACTCGCTTAAGAGAATTAATAATGAAGACATTATTTTATTAGATTTATATGATAAGAGTAGGATTATTAATCAAATTGATTTTCCTGAAAGAATTATTTTAGTAATAGATGATGATTTTGATTCTAAATCAGTTCCATATAAAGCCTTGATATTACCAATAAACTATAACGTTGACCTTAAAAATATAAGCAGTAAAACATTTGTATTTAAAGGCAAGGAATTAATAGTTTTGAATCAGAATTTGATAAATTTTAAAGAATCAAGCAGAAAAAATAACTTAAAAAATGTTGTTATTTCTTTGGGAGGTTCATTTTTTTACGATGATTTGATAAATCATTTCAAATCTCTATTTAACAATAATTTATTTAATGTAAAACTAATCTCTAAGCATAATAGGATTAAAGATTCAATATTTCACAATGATATTTTAAAATATTACTCCCTTCTATATAAAGCAGATTTTTTAATTCTTTCTGGAGGACAATCTATTTATGAGGCAATGTATCTTGAAAAATTAATAATTCCTGTTGGGTTAACTTGTAATCAGAAAAAAAATATTAATGATTTAAAAAAATGTGGGATTTTTAAATACAGTTTAAATTCAAAAAAGTTAGAATCCAATGAAATAATAATAAAAAATTTTTTAAATCACTATATATCTTATGACAATCAACATAATTACTCTAAAAAAATACATGGATATCTTGATTTAAAAGGACCAGAGAGGATAAATAAATTAATTCAAAAAATCTTAAATGATTGATAAAATAAAGAAACATTATCAAAATGTTTACAAAATTCATGGAGCAACAAGTAGAGGTGTAGATTGGAAGAACGAAGATCAAACCGTAAAAAGATACTCAACCTTTCTTGATCTTATAGAAAAAACGAATAATAAAAATTTAAGTTTATTGGATGTTGGTTGTGGCTACGGTGCTTTTTATGATTTTATTAAAAAAAAATCAGAAAAAAAAATAGATTATTTAGGGGTTGATTTAGTTGAAGACATGATAGTTCATGCTCAAAATGAATATGGAGAAAAGAAGTTCAGTGCTATTGATTTCTTTGAATTAGACAGAGAAAAGAAGTTTGATTTTGTTATAGCAAATGGCCTTTTTACTCAAAAATTTGATTTTTCAAATGATCAAATGATCAAATTTTTAAAGAAATCATTTATAAAGCTTCACACTTTGTCATTTAAAGCATTTATTTTCAATGTTTTGTCAGAAAATGTGGATTATAAAAACCCCAAAAATTTTTATATATCTAATGATGAAATAATAGATTTTTTGTTAGACAAAGGTTCCGTGACAATTGATAAATTTGAAAATAAAAATTTATATGAAACTTTTTATATAGTTCAAAAATGAGGTTTTGTATAATTGCTTCTTCTGGAGGGAGTTCTTTTAAAGAATATTTAAAAATTTCAAATTTAAATCATGAAATTTTAATCATTACAGATAGATCTTGTGGTATCGAAAAACTTAAAGCTAAAAAAGGTATTACACATCATAGAATAAAATATTCTAACAAGGATTTTTTTTCTCAACAGGCAAAGAAAAAAATAGATAAATTTGGAGAAATCAAGTTTATTCTCCTTTTTTTCACTAAAATAATTGGAAAATCAATTTTTGATAGTTATCCTACATTTAATATTCATTCATCTATCTTACCATCATTTCCTGGATTAAATTCAATAAATCAAGCATTTACAAAAAAAGTTAAAGTCTTTGGAACAACATTACATATTGTTGATTCATCAATAGATAACGGAAAAATAATTGCTCAGATTTTCGTGCCGAATAATAATTATAATTTAAGGCAAATAAAATCTATTAGTTTTCTTCAAAATGTTTTATTGGTTTTAATCTTAGAGGAAATAGTTACATTTTCTGATTTAAATTATTACAGTCATTCTATTGAAGCTGGAATTTCATATTCTGCTTCCCCAACATTAATCTCTAATGTATATAAAGAATCCATTTACAAGTTAACTAAAGAAAAATTTTTTAGAAATGAAACAGAAAATATGCGCAATAATGCAGCCCACTTATTTGCCCTGGATAGGCTATTTCAAAATGATAGATCTGGTTGACAAATTTATTTTTTTAGATAATGTTCAATTGAATAAAAGATCATTCCAGACAAGAAATAAAATTAAATGCATGGATAATGAGCTTTTTATTTCAGTTCCAATAAAGAAAATTAAAAGAGAAGATTCATTAATCAAAGATGTTGAAATAGATGGAGAAAAGTGGGTGTCAAAACATCTTAATTCATTACTTCATTCATACAGTAAATCAAAATATTTTCTTGAAGTATTTGATTTTATATCTAAAATATTAAAAAAAAAAAGTAGTAGTTTATCAAACCTTAATTGCACATTAATTATTAATATTTCAAGAAAATTAGGCATTTCAACTGAATTTGAAAAAGCCTCATCCACGACCGTAAATAACCTAAATAAAGAAGATAAGTTGATACAAATTTGTAAAGAATTTGAGTTCGACAATTATTTATCCCCTATTAACTCATCGACCTATATTGAGAATAAAACAGAAAATAAATTTAAGACTAGCAATATAAATTTATATTACTATGAATATTTCCCAAGAAAATATAATCAGTTGGGCAAAAAAAATATATTGTATTTAAGCATAATAGACTTACTTTTTAATTATGGTTTTGAAAATTCTTTAGATGTCATTAATAATGCAGATTTTAAGATAGATATTTATGAAAGGTTTTAGCAATAAATTTAAAATAGGAGATTTAGAGATATCAATTGACAAATCCCCCTTAATTGTAGCAGAAATAAGTGGAAATCATTCTAAGGACATTAATAAAGCTTATAAGATGCTTAGAATTTTAAAAGATATAGGTGTTAGTGCAGTTAAAATTCAATCATATAGGCCTTATGATATAACATTACCAGGAATTTTCAAAATTAATGACAAAAAATCTATCTGGGCAAAAAGGGATTTATATAGTCTTTTTGAAGAAGGCACACTTTCATATGAAAACCAAAAAAAATTAATTGAATTTTCTAGGAAAATAGGTTTAGAGTTATTCAGTTCACCTTTTAGCATAAGTAATGTAGATTTTCTATTAGATAATAATATAAATGCTTTTAAAATAGCATCTTTTGAATCAAATCATTACCCAATGCTCAAGAAAATCGCTCAGTCTAAAAAACCAGTTATATTGTCAACAGGAGTCAGCAATTACAAACAAATAAAGAATACGTTAAAATTTTTATACGACAATGGTACAAGGAAGTGTGTAGTATTGAAAACTACAAGTAGTTATCCTGCTGATCCTAAGAATTCAAACATTAATACAATAACCTATTTGAAAAATAACCTTAATATCCCCGTTGGTATATCAGATCATACGAAAGGAATAGGTTCTTCAATCGCATCAATAAGTCTTGGCGCTTGTATTATTGAAAAACATTTTACTTTAGACAAAAATGATGGAGCTTTAGATAGTTCTTTCTCTTTGGAACCAGATGAATTCAAATCATTAGTTGAAGAGTCAAAAATAGCTTTTGAATCCTTAGGCAAAGTCAATTTTGAAGTTCCCAAAAAAAATCTATTGTTTAAAAGATCAATATACACAGCAAAAGATTTAAAAAAAGGTCAAGAAATCACAAAAGATAATATTCAAGTAATCAGACCATTTCTTGGAATTGATTCCGCAAAATATTATAAAATCATAGGGAAAAAAGTTAAATTGGATTTAGATGCAAATCAACCATTAAAAGAAGAATATTTGTTATGAAGAAAAATATAATTGAAGACAAATTAGGGTATAAAAAAATTGAAGAGAAACCCACTAGAAAGGAACTAAAAGATTATTATGAAAAAAAATATTACTCACAACAAAAAAATTATCACACTGAATACTCGCATGAGGAAATAAAATACTTGAAAAACAAATTAAATCAAAAATTCTTATTGTTAAATAATCACCTGGACAACAGCAGTAAAAGTTTTTTAGAACTAGGATCAGGTGAGGGCTGGGTTTTAAATAAATTTTATGAGAATGGGTTTCAAGTGCTTGGGTTAGATTATAGTGATACTGGTTGTAAAAACCACAATCCAAAAATGATTCCCTTTATGAAATTAGGTGATCTTGAAAATGAGATAATGACTTTAGATAAAAAATTTGATGTAATATGGATAGAAAATGTACTAGAACATGTAATAGAGCCAAAGGAATTGATAAAAAACACTAAAATAATTTTAAAAGAATCAGGCTTATTAGCAGTTTCGGTTCCAAATGATTTTTCGTTGGTACAAATGGATTTACTAAAAAAAGGAAGATTAAAAAATAAAGAGTATTGGATTTCCCCTCCAGATCATTTGTCTTATTTTAATAAGGAAACATTGATTAGGTTTTTTGAAGAATTTAATTTTAATCTAATTGATCTAATTTCAGATTATCCTATCGATTTAAATTTATATTGTGATTTGACTAATTATGTTGATAAAAAATCTATAGGGGGTAAAGTACATAAAAAAAGAATAGAAATTGAAAATCTTTTTTCCTCTATATCTGATGAAAAAACTAATAATCTATATAGATGTTTTGCAGATTTGGGTATTGGACGTGATTATTTTGCAATTTTCAAAAAAGCTATATAATGGATATAAACAAAAGCATTTTAGAGATTAAAAAAGAGGGTTTTACTGTCATAGAATCTGTCTTGACTGATGAAGAAATTAAAAGTTTAAAATCAACAGTAATTAAGAATTTTAAAAGTGAAAATTCAATAAACTCAAAGGTAAATACTTTTCATAAAAACTCACAAATTGTATATAATCTTCAAAATAAAGACTTATTGTTTTATGAATTAATTTGTAATAAAAATGTAATTAAAATAGCCGATGTCTTATTAAAAGAGGGTTCTTATTTAAATTCAGAACCATATATTTTATGCCAATCTACAGCAAGAAACCCTGGACCTTTTAGTGATGAACAGCAATTACATATTGACAGTAATATACCAGGTCTACCATTTTGTTTCTATTTACAGGCAATGTGGAATTTAGATGATTTTAATGAAAAGAGCGGAGGAACAAGATTTGTCCCCGGCAGTCACTTAATTAAAAAATTTGCAGAAAACAATGTAAAATATAAAAATGAAGTTCAAATTATTGCGCCAAAGGGCTCTTTAATATTATTTGACGGAGGAGTGTGGCATGGAAGCAGTAAATCAATGTTAAATAAGGATAGGTGGATTATTATTAACACTTATTGTAGATGGTTTTTGAAGCAATCTTTTGACATCCCAAGAGGTATCGACAATTCGATTTTTAACAATCTTAATGATTCCCAAAAAGAACTTTTAGGGTTTAGATGTGTTCCTCCACTAAATGAAAATGAAAGGAAGACAAGAATTTCAGATGATTTTTTTAATCCGCATAAATTAAATTAATTTGGATAATTTAAAATCAGTAATAAAGAGTTTAAATAAAGAGGTTAAGTTTTTTGATGATTTTAAAAACAATAATTTATGGGATAAAGAATTAATAAATCAGGAGTTCAACTCTGTTAGAATAACCACAAATTATATAAATTACTATAATGTCTTTTTTGAAGCAGACAGTAATTATTCTTTTAAATTAAACATAAACCATTCTTTTTTAGTAAATATAATTTTTTTGACCAAAGATAAAATTGTATTATTTGACCCTGTTACAAACAAATCGTTTGAAAAGTATAAGTCACCATTTGAAAAATTTTATAAAAATTTCATCAAATATTTATATGAAATAACTAATAAAAAAATTATTGCATACAGTTTGCCATATTATGAAAAAAAAATTGACTTTTATTTTTTGATTATTTCAAAATATCGAAAACTTAATACTTCATTTGATATATTTATAAATTTAAAACCCAACACAAAAGAAATCTGGTCTTCATTGAGAAAAAGTTATAAAGCTTTAATTAATAGGGCTAATA
>MDTC01105648.1_pt1 | contig 24380 bp, 17 predicted proteins | sample 811181 | NCBI WGS metagenome assembly MDTC01 (sample SAMN05326644, study PRJNA326480) | marine metagenome | isolation source: seawater | place: Pacific Ocean: North | collected 2011
CTAAAATCACCAAAAAATGTATCACCTATTAGGTCTCATCAGGGTTTTTTGAGCATAACTCATCTAAAATCACCAAAAAATTTATCACCTATCAGGTCTCATCAGGGTTTTTTAAGCATAATCCATCTAAAATCACCAAAAAATTTATCACCTGAAAGTCTCATCAGGGTTTTTTAAGCATAATTCATCTAAAATCACCAAAAAATGTATCACCTTCTAGGTCTAATCAGGTTTTTTTGAGTATAATTCATCTGAAATCACCAAAAAATTTATCACCTTCAATTTCAAAAAAATATCATTCATAACAAAAAATAATGAATCTTTTAAAAGCTGTTAATATAAATGTATAACTTTTAATCCTTCAACTCTCTTTCTTCCTATTAAAGAATTAAAAATCAACAATTTAATTGCAATTAAATCCCAAAACAAAAAATGTGGATAAATTATTGAAGTACCAAAAAATTTATCACCTGAAACCAAAAAATTTATCACCTGAAACCAAAAAATTTATCACCTGAGACCAAAAAATTTATCACCTGAAGGCCTGTAAAGCCTTGATATTTAAAAAAAAATCGAGCTGTATATAGATCTATATAGATCTATATAGATCTATATAATTAAAAAAGCTGTGAATAAAAAAATAATCAACTTAATAAGCTATTTTTTCTTTTTCAAATCTAATATTTTTTTAGAGCTGTTGGCTCAAGGATAGTGAGAGATAAGGATCGTAGAAATTGAAAAAATTTATTCTCTGACTGTTTAGACTCTTCGAATTTAACTTGTATTTGTTGAGCAACAATATTATCTAAATCATGGTCTATCCAATAATTCACAATATCCGTCCATTTAACGGTAACTCCTGTTTGGCTATAAATCTTTTATGCCGCATTCTCTAGGTATTTCCACACGATCATTTCGATTCGAAATGGTTTTATATTTTCGATTAAACATATGTTTTTCCATGTACATTTGATAAATAGATATTTTAACACATTACCTTTTGTTTTCTTATGTAACTATTTTTTTAGGAATTATTAGTGTACTTGTTTCACCTGATTTAGTTTGGGCTACTGCAAATGCAGATATGTTTTCAACAGTTAAAACAGTCATTTCTTCATCTATAAACACTTGTATCAAGCAATGCTCACAGGTAGCTTGGCAAGTGCAGGTGTTACAGGTTTCATGATTAAATATTGGGTTAAATCTGGCGGAGTTTTCGCTGTGGGTATGATTTTTATGAAGTTCGCTATGCCTATGATTGCACCATGGGCTTATTTCAAGCGATACATCCTGTTACAATATGTTTGGAAGCTTCCGCATTTTTACCTCATAACACAACACGCTTTCTTTAATTAAATAGAATAAAAACAACCATAAGGAAAACATGATGCATCTACTACATATAGACACCAGCTCACAGATCCAAGGTTCACACTCAAGAAATCTTTCAAAGAAAATCGTTAACAAGATCATCTGCGATCATCCTGATTCAAAGGTTACGATACGTGATGTGGGTATGCATGTTATACCGCATATTTCAGAAGCAACCATTAAAGCGTTTTATCAAGAAGAAGCCACTTATGATGAAGATATGGCTAAAAGCTCTAAACTTTCCATGTCGCTGATTGATGAAGTGCGTCAAAGCGATGTCATCGTTCTAGGTGTTCCTATGTATAACTTTGGTGTACCTTCAACACTCAAAGCTTATATTGATCATATTGCTAGAGTGAATCACACTTTTAAGTTTACCGCTGAAGGACCTATCGGTTTACTCAAAGACAAAAAAGTCATTGTCGCCATCACGCGCGGCGGAAGCTATAGCCATAGTCCACAGAATCATCAAGATCCATACTTGAAAACGCTGTTTTCATTTCTTGGCTTAGATGATGTAACCTTTTTTGTTGCAGAGCGTCTAGCTATGCCAAACTTCGCTGAGCATGCATTACTCGATGTAGAGAAAGCGATAGAAAGACTGTGCATCACGCATAAATGAACCTAGCTAAATTAAATAGATATACTCATTTGGCATATCAAGAATAAGTCAAACGATACGCTTCACAACATAAATATAACCATAATAAAAGCAATAAAATGTTAATACTTCCTATGATCACTCTTATGCTTCTCACTGGTTTAGTGTGGTTTTATATGTATTTTTTACGCTTAAAATATATCCTTGAGCATCGTATTGCTTACGATAAGTTAGAAACCCCTGAGCAGGCTTCTGCTCATCTACCTATAGCGACAAATAAGCCATCAAACAACTTGAAGAACTTATTTGAGTTGCCTGTTTTATTTTATGCCATCTGCATGATGACGCTTGTACTCAAGTTGCAGGATATAGGCTTAATGTATTTAGCTTGGGGTTTTGTTATCGGACGTTTTTTACATAGCTTTTTTCATTGTTTTACGTATTCCATTTTATCTCGATTTTATAGCTATGTTTTTTCAAGCTTGCTCTTGTGGAGCATGCTGATTCGACTGGTTTATTTATACATCGATCATTTGTAATAACGAAAAAAGTTTATATATAATATGGATTTGGAGCGAGCCTGTCACTCGGCCTGAGCGACGGATGATGAGATTACACTTTTTAGTGTTGTATTTGAATCAGGTGGCCACAACTTCAAAGATGAAGACGACGTAAGCGGTATGACCATTGCTGCGAGTAAAGACGTCACTAACATTTATAGCATCTAGTGATGCGCAGTGGATCATGGTTACTGCTTGTATAAAGGATTTTTTTGTTCAATGAGGAGCGTTTAAGTGAAAAAATTGTATTTGATTTTAGGTCTATTGTTGAGCGCAAATGCGCTCGGTAACACCGATGAACCAGGTTACAGATATGTTGATATTCGGTGTATCGGAGAGCAAGCAGAAAATTACAACTTGATTCCGATGTTAAAAGGAACGCCTTTAAAAGAGTTTGCACCAGGATTTTTTGAGTTAGAGCAAGAAATGCGAGATTTTATTGCTGTTCAGTGTAGAGAGCTATACCCAGATACGCCTTATGTCGCTGTTTGGTATGACGATGATTATCGTCTTTATGTTTTAAATTACTATGTTTACCAAGTTGAATGATGAAATTGAGCGAATTCGTCATACAAAGCGTCGCTTAAAACGAGCTAAAACAGCGCCACTGAAAGAGCCTATGAAGCCAAACCATTTATGCGCGATCAGCTAGAAGACGGTCGTAGTTATCGTCTTTTCAATGTAATTGATGATTATAAGCGGGAAGGTTTAGCGATTGAAGTTGGTTTTTCACTACCGACACAAAGGATCATCATACCGCTGTTTTCTTTTTTTGCTTGTTCTCGACTTCATTCTTTTATTGCACCATTGTACAGATTTCACAATCTGTGTAGACGTTGCTTTTCTCTGTTTATTTCTGTATTTAAAAAATAGTTGTTAAAAACTAGACACCTCCTTTTCACTTATACATAAGGAAACGTTGTATTATGTCTAATACAGAGATACCTACTGAAATGGAGAAACTAGACACCCAACTTATGATCAGTAGAAAAGATTGGATGGATGAAACCTTAAATCTTGATCCTGCATGGGTGTCTATGAGTTACTTCGTACTATAATCTGTTCAGTTTTAATTTTAGATCTATTTCTAATGCTTTTTTTCATGTTCTATTTTGTAAAGTCTTGCTTTAGAATTTTTCCTGTATTGAGATCTATTTTGCAAGCCCAACAAGAAAAAGTACTAACCTCTAAAGGATCTTTATTCGTAATATTCCAATAAAAATCCAGCTTAGATCGACAAACTCCTGGGAAATAATCAGGAACAGAAGGTAAGTCAGCTATCCATAATAAGTTGCCTTTTAAATCAAAAGCTCTCATGTTTTTGTAGTGTATAGCTACTTTCCCTGGTTGAAGTAATACTAAAATCTTATCTTTAATCATGTGTAACTCCATGATCTCATTGTCTAAAGTTACCACTTCATTGTTTATATAAAATTTATTTTCTGAAAAAGAAATAGGATTCATTTGAATGGAACTCCTGGGCCAAAGTTTTCTTTTGGAATTAAATTAAGTAATCTAAACTGTTCTGCTCCAGAACGATTTTCACTCCATTGAGGCATAGTTTTTGCTCGAGACCTTGCGATTTTTGTTTCTGCTGGAACAACAACTTTTTGAATAAAATCTGCTGTATTTGATTCTGTCGCAAATATTACTTACTTACCGTATCATAAGTTCAATTTTACTTTCTAGCGATTTTTATAATATTTAAAGGCTCTCACTTTCCGCAAGAAATCATTCTTGAAACAATTCGATATTATCATGCTTATAAATTAAATTACCGTGAAATCGAGGAAATTCAGCTGGAGCGAGGTATTCAGGTAGACCATGCTACGATAAATCGTTGGGCCATCAAATACACGACTGTTTTAGAAGCAAGCCTACAAGGAAAAAATATGGATCATGATCAAACGAGGACAAATACGTAGCGAAAGCAAAAATGCTTTCACTACATTTTACAGTCTCGCAAAATAATTGTATCTGAAATCCATGCAGCTATGGTTTAGTAAATTTTTGTGACAGAACCATGATCTCAAACCAGTCGTGTGTCATTCCACGCAGCAACCACGTTTTGTTGCTGAGCGATATCTAAGTTTTGTAATGAAAGATGGTTACAATTTTCTAAATTCACAGCACTCATAGCTTGAACGAGCTGATCTACAGCGTGCTCCGTTAACATGCGATGTTTATCTTGATCTGAATCTTGGTGTAAGACAATGTGAGCTCGGTGATCGTCAAAGTAATCTCTGTATAGCACTTCACCGCGAGATTCAAATTGTGCTTGATCACTTTTTGGGTTTTTAGAGCGTTGTAGTATTATTTTTAAGTCATTATCTTCTCGAATAAACCATAAGTCTTGCCAATTTATCCCATCAAATAAAATCAAGTCATCTTTTTGTATATCAGCAACTTCTACTTGAATCACCGCATCATTCACAACAAAAGAATCAGAGCCCACACCGCCATAAAATATATTTTCGTAGCCCCCAAGCATACATGTATCTTGGCCGTCACCACCAAAAATCTTATTATACTTGGACATTGAATCTACAATCAGCATATCATCGCCAACACCTGCCTCAATCATGGAGTGAAAACCAGATACTTTTAAATGATCTGCACCTAAACCCGCCTGTACTGTATTGCTTTCACCAAAAATACGAATATAATCTGCACCCTCGCCAGTATCAACTTGATTCTCATGACCGATAACCACTAAATAATCGGCATCATCCTCAGCAAAAACTCGGTTCGCTCTTCCCGTAATGACAGCATAATCACGACCTGATTCTGTGTGGATTTCACCGTATTCACCAAAAATAAAGACTTGATCGGCACCAGCACCCATATAAGCATAATTATGTCGCCCTGCAAGCACCGCTTGGTCATCACCTGAACCCGCAAATAGCCAATTTTCTCTGCCCATCAAGACCGCTTGATCTTGTCCTGCTCCACCAGAAAAGACATTAGATGTGCCCATCGCATACATCACATCATCACCACGACCGCCCCAAAAATTATTGTTATCACCAAGATAAATACCCACATCATTGCCGTAGCCACCCATATTGTGATTGTAATTACCTGACGATACATGTAAGTCACCATCACCTTGTAGATGACCACTTTCTCGCAAAAATTTTAAGGTTTCATCTGTCATATTTAAACAATCTTTCGTGAAATTAGCTTCTAAATTTTTGATTTTAGAAGCCATATCCTCACGCTGTTCAGAGTGAAAAAGCATTGCAAAAATATTGGGTAAATTTAAACTCTCAAAGCCAAATGGTCTATGTTTTGTCGGCTGTGTTGTATCCTGCGAAGCCACAGGTTGCTCTGGCGCTGATTGCAAACCATGTGTTTGTGCAAAATTTCGAACACCATCTTCACCCATATCTATGCCTGCTTTGAGGCCGTCTAAGAGCGCTTGTGTATCGATGAGAGATAATAATTTTTCAGCACCAAACTCTTTAAAAATCGCTAAGAGATCGCGCATCATCATCATAGGATCGATGGCAGTTTGTGTACGTGATACGATCTGTCCTGATGCAAGGTAGTCAACCTGAAACACATCGGCGAGGGTCATTTCTGCATGCACTTGAGCTAAGCGACCTATCAATTGATTTTTCAGTTGGCGCGGTAAGTCACTGGGTTTAAAGGTGAACGTGTTACAAGGTTGACCTGATGCAGAATAAGCTTGTGTTGTTAAAGCAAATAAAGAGCCTAGGTTGATATCCAAAATACTTTGAACATGATCACCAAAAACAAAATTAAATTTCCCATGTGTAACGATGATATCAGCACCTTGACCGCCGACAGCAATATTAGCTTCTAGGGTTTGATTGAGCTCATTGAGCTTTTGATGGCGCGTCATGGGTTCACTAGAGCCCGCAGCTCCTGAAATCACCTGATTCCACTGTTTATTTAATGTTGCTTCTAAATCGTAATTAATTCCTCTCGCACTTCGGCTATGCTTTGCACCTAAATGAGTAAGTTGGTTATAAGCGACCGAACTCGTTTGATCGAAACTAGAAAAAGAAGCTGCAAATTTTTTTGCTCCAGCCACATTCCATTGTTCATCTTGTGTTATGACAGAATCAGATTCACCATCGTAATTGGCTAATTCATTTAATGACTTCGTCATAAGATGTGCTGCATCAAATGGAAACACGATCACAGGTGGCATAATGGAGCCATCTAGCATCAGAATCGTATCATTACTCTTCCCCTGATTAAAAACTAAATTACGATGTCCAACTAAAATTTGAATCCCCTCAAAAGCTTGATAGCCATTCAAATCAACACTGTATTTCGAGGTACCATCACCTATATGTCCTGCAAAATTTTGATCGCCTGCCAGTAATGTTTTGAAACCTCCTGCACCGCATTTGAGCACCACATTAGAAGAACCATATTTTACGCCTATGTATTCTCCTAAGCCCACCACAACATCCACATTTCCCGACCAATCGAACCGAAATGATGTTTTTGATTTACGGGGTGCTGTTTTATGTTGCTTTGGTTTCGGTATCGTGTGCGTAGGGTGAATTGTTGAAATATGCCCTTTTAACGTCTTATGAGAAGCCGATTTACCGACACGACTTAAATCGATATCGCTTACAGCAACGCCATTATGGATGCGCTCTTGTGATACGGTGATGGCATCTTGCTCATTCCATTTCAGTACAACTTTGTTTTGATGTTGCTTCACACCCCATTGATTCTCTGTAATCTTCGTTCCTTTACGCCCTTGATCATTGACTCCTACGGCTGTCACGCGTGCTGCAACCTGAGTGCGTATCCCTTGTGCTTTGAGTGCTTGCATAAACTGCTTGGCAAACCCCTCTTTTTTGTCTCGATTCATTAAAGAACAACCTACAAGGCTCACATACTCTGCTTGGCTATGAACTTGATGCGTTTCGTTAAAGTCATCTGAGAATCTTTTCAGTAATGTGGCCAGCTCTTCTGGTGTATGACTGCTCATCTTCGTATCACTTCCCGCTACGTCTTGTTGACCATGACCCACAACTTGCCAACGGACTCGACCTGATATGCTTTTTGGATCACCATGTAAAATACGGTATTGACCTTTTTTATCTAATTGCACCAAAACGCTAGTTTGAGGATGTTTGCCCACCAAACTTGCTGCGGATTTGACTGCAATAGGATCGTCTTCGGTTTGAATAATAATTTGACTATCAAAGCGACTGTTATGTTTTAAAGAGCTCGCCACGACCTCAACTTGCTTCCAAGTGCTTACGGGCTTGGTGTGATCGTGTGTGGACGTTGCACCGAGGGGGTTATAATTTTCTGGATAGACGCGCCGTAAATATTGCTCAAGAGCAGGCCACTTTTCAACTTCGAAGCGTCTTTCTTGGTTCAAGCCATACACTTTAGACCATACTTCAGCAAAAGTTATCTGCCTTGCACGTACAATGTCGCCTTCTGTATAACGGTTCAGTATTAAGCGATGAAAGTCTTGCTCATAAGCACGAATAAAATCAGGATCTTGGCTCAATAGTGCATAGGTTGATAAACCATTCTGTTGACGTGTCCTCCCTACGAGAATATCGATGGCGTGACCTAGTTGGTATACCACATCATTGCGTTGTGCATGACTTTCGATTAAGTCCCAAGTGACCAAGCCTTGCTGTGGTCGGTAAGCATAGTTTGCAGCTAAGACAATTTCATTTTTTAAAATCGAATACATCGAACTCACTTGCGACAGATCAATATTTGCTTGATTAGGCTCAGAAAATTCATAGTATATCGAGTCTTTCACAATTTTTATACTCAGTGATGTATCTCGAAATAGGTCTCGTATTAAGGGTTTGGGTACATTTCTAAGCGCATGAATAACCTTATGACGCAGTGCGTTATCTTCAGTCACATTGATAGAAAATTTAATTTTTTGGGCTATCGACTCATAATTTAATAGACCTTGTTTGTGTTGATCAAAAAATTTTTTTAATTGATACACATGTTTAAAACGGAGATTCTCATTGGTGTTCCAGTTACGAAACAACTCTAGATTGTGATCATACAAATAGTAATACGCCATGGGACGTTTTACTTTTAATCTTTTGAGCGCACCCGATAACGTCGATGCCCGCGTATTAAATCCTATTTCACCTATTATCTTTCGGATTAAAGCTTCTTCTTCTCTAGAAATAATCCTCCGTATTTTGCGGTATCCATTTAAGTCAAGACCGTATCCATCATGGGATAAATCGGCATAATTCAATTGATTTAAAATTTTTCCAAAGATTTTTACTGCATATTCTTTATATTGATGTTTGATCATATCACGAATATTGTTGAGGACCTGATTATTTTCTTCTTGAGTAAGCGTGGGATGTTCTGGTTGAAAATTAGTCTCCAAATCTATGTTTTGCGTATATGGATTGATACGAATTTTCTCACGACCTGTCAGACTTTGATCTTGATACCAATTAGGTTCGAAATGCTGAGGTTGTACTGGGTCGGGTACCACCTCTACTGAAGTGCCTGATGGCCTTTGACCTTGATGTAAGCTTCCAGATTGAGGGATGGAATACTGAGGTTGCACTAGAGTGGGAGCTAATCCTGTTAGAGCACCTGATGGCCTTTGACCTTGATGTAAGCTTCCAGATTGAGGGATGGAATACTGAGGTTGCACTAGAGTGGGTGCGACTCCTGTTAGAACACCTGAAGGCCGCTGACCTTGATGCAAGCTTCCAGATTGAGGGATGGAATACTGAGGTTGCACTAGAGTGGGAGCTAATCCTGTTAGAACACCTGAAGGCCGCTGACCTTGATGTAAGCTTCCAGACTGTGGGATGGAATACCGAGGTTGCACTGGAGTGGGAGCTAATCCTGTTAGAGCTCCTGAAGGCCGCTGACCTTGATGCGAGCTTCCAGGCTGCGGTTCAGGCAAAACAGCAGGTTGTTGTGTAGCGTTCTGATTTTGCTGCTCAAAAAAAGACGCCACATCAGAACCTTCTAGCGTAGGCAAATCCGCATGCTCTGGCTCAGGTCTGTGCAACGATTCTTGTGGTCGTGTATCATCTAAAAATTCAATATCTGGCTCAGCTACATTTTGATTTAAGTCCTCAGCAGTTAAGCCCGCATTATCTAGTAATTCATCTATGTTAAAATCGATATGAGGACTATCACGACCTAATGCTTGAAAATCATGGGTAACATGATCATAAAACTTTTGGTAAGCATGAACTTGCTCTTTTAATAAGTTGAGCTCTTTGGGTGGCGGCATAAATCGCGCCATATACAAGGTCAGCGTATCTTGTAATTTCTTCAAATGCTTTGTAATGAGCACATCTGGCACTTCATCTTGCATCATCAACTGGTGCTGCTTTGTTAACAAGCTTTTAAGTGTGGAATAGGCCTCGATTGCATATTTGTTTGACCAGGTTCCTGGCTTGGGTAACGTCTCAGGCGCCATCAATTCAAATTCGCGACATAGTTTCCAAAAGCCATGATCTTGTACAGCTGCGAGCTTACGTTGGAGCTGCTCTGGATATATGACCCAAATTCGATCTGGACTCATCCATATTTTTTGGGGAATATCTTGATAAGACGTAAAATATTCTAATACATTTTGCTTCCATGTTGTTTGCTGCTCGCTTGATATCGAAGCATCAAAATGAATGTACTTATCGGGCTCAGCTAACGTTTCATCCGTAAGATGTAACCGAAAGAGATGGTTTTCTTGCTGAACAAGATATCCTGAATCTTGGTAGTCTTTGATTTGGTCTTCTGATGTGAGCAATGCGTAGTAAGTTTGCGTATGCTCTGGATGCTCAATGCGGTATAAGTCTTGAACTTGCGCCAGCTCAACTTGTTCTGCTAAAGACTTTGCCGGTAAAATAACCCGATCTAATTCATCTAAAAGTTTATTTAAATCGTATGTAGGTTGTAACACTAAAGCCTGTTGATCAGCTTCTGTAATCGAGTGCAGAGTTTTGCTTCGAACATTTGGTATTTCTGCTTTATAAGCATGAGCGTAGCGTTTAACCTGATGAGACAAATCCTGTAACTTTTGCGAATAAGGTGCTTGATCAGATATACCTAAATAATCTTGCAGACGGATTTGTTCGTTTATTTTGTTTTGTAAATTTAAAATGATCGCTTCGGCTTGCTCTAGGTTCAGTGTATCTTGAGTAAAATAGGCATAAAAATCATGTAAAGCAGACTGCAAAGCCTGATGATCCATAAGCTGATACTCAGGCATGATCTCAAGTTGTTGCATTGTGTGTTGAACCTTCAAGGGACTGATGTGCGAAGCCAGAGACCAAATCCCCTTTGTTTTCGTAGCTAACACTTTCGAGGCCGCATCAGTTGAACTGGTATCTAAAATCTGATCGCTGGTCACTTTCAGTGCTGTGGGAATGGCTGCATAATCTTGATAGCTTCCTAATAAAAAGCGTTCAATGGATCGTAAAAGCCTGATATCCTCAGGCTGATTCACATCCAACATATGGTCAAAATAAATGTGCTTCTTAGCGCCATCAGTTTGTAAAGGCCAAGGTTCTAAAATGACTTGATTTTCTTTCACCAAGGCATAAACATTGCGCTCTTTTCTGTGCGTATAAAATAATTTATGTTTTATCAGCGCTGTTTCAAGGAAGTTAGGCTTAAAGTTTTTAACCGTAATGGTCGAGCGTTCACCTAAGAAAGGATGTTTTGACAGTATAGCTTTCTTGCGAGGGCCTTCATAAAATTCAAAGCGTACTTGCGCTGGGCCTTCTAAAAGCGGTACACCAAGCGCTTGATCCTCTTGAGTTAGTGTTAAAGATGATTTTCTATCAATTAAACGTAGTTCTTTAACTTGGCCACTTTTTTGTAAAGACCTTAATATGGGGAGCTCTGCATTCCAAAAGAAGTTGCCGACCGATAAATGAGGTGCGATAACATGGACGTCCGAACGGGCCATGGTTGCAAAAAATGAACTCCAGTATGTAATGTTATGCAGTGTTGCGTTTGTAATCATTTCATATTTTTCTACCTTTAAAGCCTGATCACTTTCTTTATAAAAGTGGGCAGCTTCCGTAGCAAAGGCTTTATTGATCTCGTGTAAGATAGAAATTCCTGGTAGATCAATATCAAAGGTGAAACTCTGACCTGCTGTTTCTTCCAATTCAGCTCTTTTAGCTTTGAAGAACATGCTGCCAGACCAAAATGCCAGAGGTTTCGTTTCCGTCTCGTTAGGTGTCATCGAGTATCCGATGTCGTGAATACTTTGGATCAGCTCTCGGCGTTTCTTCCATTGATGCTCTAATGTAGATTGATAGTAAAGTGTTGCAATCTTAACCAAATCTTGGTCTTTTATTTTGATTTCAATCGCCTCATTTTCTAGAAATAAATGGCGTCGTTCTGCAACATAGATTGCCGAAATAATGATATCCATAAGTTCATCTTTGTCTTGGTGTAGCAAGCGCATATTCGATATAGGCTGAATACCAGGTGTTGCCATATAACCTTTTAAGTTATGAGAGCTTTGCTTTGGATGGTCTTGATCAAGATGTCGATACACATCTTGTATCAGCTCAAAACTACCTTCTTTATCGACTTGAGTGAGTGCGTTTTTTTTGGGCGTCTCATTGAGCTGAACTTCTTTGGAGGGGTTGAGACATAAAGCATCAAAGGAAAGGTTGATGTGATGATCGACGACGCGTTCTGCTTCATGTAATTGCTGATCATGGGACCCTATATAAGTTGGGCGGGCATATAAACTTGCAAAAGATTCGGCAAACATTTCACTGACACCATAAAATCCATGGATATAGTTATCGTCTAAATGACTTTGACTCTTTTGACGTTGCCATGCTTGGAGAAAATCTCGTTGATGCGATAAACATCTCGTGGATAGGTGTTCACCCAGAATAAAATCAGCAGCATGACCTAATTCATGTAAAACAGGATTGATGGTAGCCGCTTGCTCCTCTGAAGGTAGATTCCAATTGCCTGATGCATCGAGATTCATTGCGATAATTATTTTGTTTTTTTCCGGATCATAACAGCCCATGCTTTGGGTTTCATTCTTATCCAGAGGAAGACGATAGCCTTGGCCTTGATTGCGCTGTAATTCAATTTTAAGTTGAGGACTGATTCCCAATATGCGCTTATATAAAGATAGTTTTATCTGTGTATTAAAAAGCTTGTCAACCAATGCATCAGGCACTTTGAGCAACTCTTTGATCACTTTATACTGAGCTTCACTGTAGTTTGTTGTACCGTCGGTAAAATAAATGGAATCCGATAATTCAATACACCGTTTTATCTTGGGTTGATTTTGATATAAAAAATGCTGTAATCCTTCCATGTCTTGACGGGTTAAGCTGCGATCCTGATGTTCACGTAAAAAAGAAATATGGTCCTGTAAGTAACACACTGCAAGAGGATGATACACCTGACTTAAACCCTGTTTGAGCTGCTCCAGTGTTGTGATCGAAGCGTTTAAGGACAACGCATCCAAAATAAAATGTATCTGTTCAGATTGTTGAGATATGATAATCTGATGATGCACTTCCAGTATCTGCTTGGCATCCATGCCGATTTGATCATCTAAAAATGGATAAATCTCGGCTTTTTGACTGATGATATCCAGTGCTGATGCATCATGAGCATAGGCCACGACACCTTGTATATATTGCACTGCTTTTGCTCTGGCTGCACGGACATCTTCAATGAGCTCTGTAGCACGATACGATTCCGTATCAAAGACAAGTTGGTTAAAGGGATTGATGATGAGAGATGCTTCAGAGTTTGAGCTTTGGATCATGGCCTCGATAAGGCTCTCGTATTTAAAAGGCTGCAAGATCATCTCTTTCAAAGCTAAGTCATCTAATTGATTTAAATAAATATGTTGTTGCTTATACATGTGTTCAGAAAGCTGAATCCATGTCGATGACGATGCTATATCTGGATATATTAAGATACATTTTTGTATGGCTTCACGTAGCTCTATCCAAGCTTTCACGGTTTTTTCATTGAGCACATCTGTTTCATTGAGAGCTAGATGATACAGGTGCAAAGCATGACTGACCTGCGTTATATCTGGTGTTTCAATATGGCCTTGTGCGCGCATGCTTTCGATCAGAGATGTTTTCGATATCAGTGGGTTGCTTGATATCACATCATCTAATCCTTCAAAGTTTAATCCTGTGACAGTCACAGAAGAGGAAGCAGATATGGATGCTGACTTGGTGTTGGACGAATCAGCGGACTCGGCCAACGGCTCTGGTAGATCAACAGTGAGTTCAGGCAATAACGCGCTCTTTTGTTGTGGATCGGGTAAAGTGGTTACATGACGTAGGCGGTTCATTCTAATTTGCATCATCATCACTGCATTACTTAATTGTTCTTCGACGTCATCTAAAGCATGTTCGTCTGGGTGTGATGCTTGTGGTGAGGTCTTTTTATCCAGCTCAGATACTTCTAAGTTGAATCCGACAGATTCAGGATCATCAGAGGTTAAGGGGATCTCATCTTGTGCTTCATGAGTTGCTAAGGGTCTTTGCCGCAATGCCTTTTGTTGATTTACGAAGTTATAAACATCATGTTCTTCTTTTGAATGTTCACTTATGGCTTGATTGATGGATTGGTCTTGAGCTGACGTCGCCACCTCTACAGCGCCCACTGCTCGTTGCTCTTCCATGCGTGCATCTTGAGCACGCTCAAGTCCTGCTCGCTTTTCTTGATGGGCTTTCTCTAATGCTGCATCTTTATTTTGGATTGCGGTATGCTTACGCTCTGTCGCGGCATCTCTCTCAGTTATCGATGTCATCAAGTTGGCATGAAATGTTTTTTGAGCTTTATGCATACTTTGTTTTACATGCTCTAATTTTTGTGTACTGTGCTCAACTTGTGTGATCACAGCTTGCTGGCGATCCCTTGCGAGTGATGCCGAGAAATCATCTAATATGTTCGATTGCACAGCTGTTGTTTGCGACAATGAAGGCTTCCATTGCCCAAATTGCTCCAATTCTTGCGTCCACTCTTTTATTTTTTGCTTGATTGACTGCGCTTCATGTTCAAGCTTTTCACGCACGCTTTGCATGTCTAGTGTGAGTTTTTGCTGATCTGTATGCTCGATCGAATCACTGAGTTGAGTTGCTTTCTTGAGTTGTTCTTTTTTCTCATTTTTTAAAATTTTACGATAATCTTGAGCGTACTCTTTGTTTTGTGCGACATGTTCAAGTACAGCTTCGCTTCCTTGATGTTGGGTCGCATCTTGTAACATGGCTGCATTTTGTTCTGTGTCTTGATTAAAACTCTGTTGTTGAGGTGCATCCAAAGCATGCGTTTCAGGTAAGGCTACTTCAGTTAGGTTGGTATTGAGTGTATTGATTTTGTGGACATCAAAACCGTTGAGTTGTGTCTGTTTATCCATATCAATCTGTACAGGTTTGTCTAATGGGTGTTGACCTTGTATTAAATAATGAATCGCTTGCCCACCTAAAATACTCAACCCTGTCTGTTTTAAATCATCTAAAAAAGAGATCATTTGCGCCCGAGCACGACCTTTACTGGTTGCAACACCTAGACTATACACATCGCCATGCCCCACTTTAAGCAGTACATTTTGTCGTCCTTCGTTGATATGAACTGTGGTACCATGTCCTATCTGCACGGTTGCATTGAGCTTACCCTTCATAACGGAAATCATACCGCCATCACCGATTTTGGTATGTACATTCAATTTACCGCAGCCAACATGAACCGAAGTACCATGGCCTATGTGAGTACTCACGAGCGCATCACCATAACCCAGCATCACATGAAGACCATCACCGACTAAGGTCGTACTATGGGCTTTCCCTTTTGCAATCACGACTTGTCGCCCATCGCCTATTTGAGTCACAGCACTGGCTTCACCCCATATACCTGCATACTGCGCACCTTGTCCTACATGGGTGATCGCATTGAGTCGACCTTGCGTTAAAATCGTTTGTTCCCCATTGCCTACCTGCGTAGCCACATTATAATCGCCTGAAAAGCCTATATACTCATCACCATCACCTATATGAGTGTGTACGTTAGTGTGGCCTCGAGCAGCAAGTACAGCACGACCATCACCCACATGCGTCATGATATTAAGCTTACCTTTGGCAAACTGATAATGATTGCCATGACCGACCTGAGTAAAAGTATTTGAATCTCCCCAGCCTAAACCTATAAGATCGCCATCTCCGACTTTGGTGACGATATTGAATTTGCCCAGCGTTATGCCGAGTGTTGTGTCATGACCAATATGCGTTAAAGCGTTCCCCACTTTAGATGCCAATATACCTAAAGTCGGTCCGTTGCCTATCTTCGTTAACGCGTTGTAATATCCACCCAAAGCTGCGACCGTCATCCCGTCACCGACATGGGTGATGACATTGAACTGCGCTGCAGCAACCACCGCCATCAAGCCGTCGCCGACTTTGGTGATAAGGTTGGTTTCACCAAAGATACATGCGCCTGTGATCCCCCCGCCGACATGGGTCATGATGTTGTGTTGACCCAGTAGAGCGCCGACCGTTAAGCCGTCTCCAACCTTGGTCATGAGCTGATGCTGTGCTCCCATAAGCCCAATGGTTTTGCCATCGCTAATATGGGTAAAAACTTGTTGTTGTCCCAGCATTAAAGCGACCGATTCGTCTACAAAAACCGAAGTGAGGACATTGCTTTGTCCCAACATCAAGCTCACATCATGGCCTCTTCCAACGTGGGTTAAGATATTCATTTGACCGAACATCACGGCTGTGATGTCACCATCACCCACTTTTGTTGCGATGTTACCTTGAGCTGCCATGACTAAAATCGTTTCACCATCACCCACTTGCGTCATGATATTGGCTTGAGCCAGCATTAAAGCATAGAGCTCGCCATCACCCACGTGGGTCAACACATTCGCCAAGCCCGCCATCACAACAAAATTTTTGCCATGACCTACGTGGGTAAAAAAGTTTCCTGCGCCCAGCAATATTCCCGTTGTGCTCTGATCTCCAAGTTTTGTAAATATATTACCTGCACCAAGCATGACGCCAAGCGTTTTGCCATCGCCGACATGGTGCATCACATTACCAGCTCCGAACATCAATCCTATTGTGTTGCCTCGACCGATTTTGGTGAATATATTGGCTCCGCCTATCATCATGCCTGTTGTATTGCCGTCACCTACATGTGTTAAGACATTCAAACCACCGAATAAACTAGCCTTCACATCACCTTTACCTGATTTGGTCAAAACCGTGGCACCACCGAAGCTCAGCAAATTTGTACTGGATTTTTTTTCTGTTGAACCGAGGTGCGTGATAACATTGCCTAAACCTAAAGCCATTACCGAAAGGTTACCGTCACCTGACTTTTGCAATACGTTTAAACCTCCTGCCAAGATGCTGGTCAAATGGCCTCGACCTTGTTGCACCATCACGTTAGCGCCACCTAAAGCACGCCACATACCGTCGCCATGACCTATATGTGTGTGCGTATTCAAACCTCCTATCATCGAGACTTGACTGTCGCCTGTACCCTCATGAATTGAAATATTACCGTATGAAAGAAGTTGTGCTGTATAGGAACCTTTACCCGAATGCATGATCAGGTTATAAGCGCCTAAGGCTTCAACATACATGTTGCCTCGACTCACATCATGTTCAATCACATTGGCAAAACCTGCACCTATAAATTTGAGATCACCTTGCTGACCAGTACGTGTAATCCAGTTTGCGGCACCATTGCCTATAAAGGTTAAATCACCATACTTAGCACGTGAAGTCACATGGTTGAAAGCACCCATACCTTCAAAAAGAAGATCGCCTCGATAACCTGAGTGAGTCACTTCATTTTCTGCACCGCTGCCCATAAAATGAATATCGCCATATTGGCCTGCATAATTCACTTTATTTTTTAAGCCGCCGCCTGAAAAGTAAATAGAGCCATAATGCGCTTTACTTTCAATATCATTTCCAATCCCTGCACCCTGAAAAAAAATATTTCCACCGATACCAAGATGCTTGATGGTGTTATAGCCTCCTGCACCTATAAAATGAATATCTCCCTTACTGTTATGGTAGCCCTCGCGAATGATATGGTTATAACTGGATACACCTTCAAATAAAATATGCCCTTGCGAGACATTGGAACAAATATCCACAGCACAACTTGCGCCTTTTAAAACAATATCTCCTTGAGTTTGCGAATAATGTGTAATATCTTCATTACGATAACTGCGATGAATTTTGGTATATACCGAAGCGGTATCAACAAAAATATGGCCCTTCATACCGAAACGATCGATTGTACAGCTTCCGGAAACACTTTTCGTGCTCACATTGCCCTTATCTCCATAATGCAATACAGACAAGCTTCCTGCACCCGACATCAGTTTTAAGTTACCGTTTTGCACCTTATCGACCGAAATTGATCCTGATGCACCATAGACCTCTAAATTCCCTGAGGTATCTAATACATCAAGTAGAACGTTGCCACCATAGATGCTATCATCTCCAGAACCCGTTTCTATTTTTGTATCTAGAGATGACAAGATGATGTGATCATCACCATCATAAGTTTTAATCGTTCCACCGAAACCTGCGGCAAGAACTAACTCATCTGAATTCCCTCCTGTATACTCCCCTGTCAGTAAATATCCTAAACTTTTACTCCAAAAATAATCCATTGATAAATCCTTATAATATCCTACTAAATCGTCCAAGAATGGACCTTGTTTGACACAATAAATTAAAAATTAATTAACAAAAAATACAAATCAAATTATAAAAAAACAAATATTAATTTTTTTATTATATCCGCAAAAAATTAATAACTAAATTCATATTTGATGCTACATTTATCATTTTTTAGAAAATATTAATGTTGATTCATTTCATAGGTAGAGTTGCGAGGGGTGTAGTTAGAATATTTCACAAGGGCATAACTTTTTTTACATTGAACTTCGCTTGTGCAATGTAAATTGCTCTTTGAGTTCTATAGAAAAAAAGCCTTTAATAAAAGGGCATTGGGTTTTTAATTTAACATCTCTCAATTTTTCAAAAAAATCCGTGCCACTTTTTGCTGACTACCTATCTAAAAGGTTCTGTCGCAAAAATTTACTAAACCATAGCTACATGGATTTCAGATACAATTATTTTTGCTTTCGCTACGTATTTGTCCTCGTTTGATCATGATCCATATTTTTTCCTTGTAGGCTTGCTCTTGCACTTTCTACAGATTTCTAACCTAGTGCTTGTTGTGTTTTCTGTTTTACCCATCGATGACTTTGTTCAACCATATTATTCAAATATGTGTACTTGTAAATCGTTATAAAAAAGAGGGCGAGAAAACCAGATAGCCATAATTTCAAGGTCATTGAACTTACAGCAAGATGATTGCTATGACGACCATCTATTGTGACTTTTTCTGGTAATCTATGTCGGATAAGCGCCTTATTTAAAAAGGCTGTAGCCGCTTTTTCGTTACGCTTTGGGCTAAGGTAATAGTCGATGACATCTCTATACTTATCCACTGCACGATAATAATAAAATCACCTACCTTTGATTTTTATGTAGGTCTCATCCATACGCCAAGACTTCACGACGGAACGTTTTCTTTTTCACTTAGTAAAAACTTTATTCAAAATACGTCCATTTTTTTTATCAATATAGCATGTGTAAGACTTAATTGAGTAAGCAAGTAAACTCTGATCAAGATCAAATTCAATATCGTAATAACAGTCACCTGACATATTGGTAGGTAAATCTGCTTGCCAGATTCTTTTGGCATCTTGACTTATAGCAATTAAATTTTTAAATTGACCAAATTTTTTTGTATTACAATCAGGGTTAAATAAAATATAAATAATATTGTGTACTTGAATTGCATGTTTTACATCATATTCCAATGTAAAAATGTTATTCCCAATCTCAATTTTATTCATATTATATTTTATATTTATCAATGTAAAATTACTCCGTCGCCAAAGTTTTTATCAGGTATTTGATCTGTTAACTCAAACTGTTCTGCACCACCTCTTGTTCGATTCCATTGCTTAACAGGTAATGCGTGAGATTTCTGTAGCCTAGTGCCTTTAGGGACAACAGCTTTTTGAATATATGTCGCAGTATTACCAAGCGGTAAAGCTAAAGCCTCTTGAGCATAAGCTTTTTCATCATGAGATCTCCTTTGAGATAGATTAACCTGAAATCTCATTTATGTCTTGGGTTTATTTACAGGGAGAAGGTCAACACCATATCATGCTTCATTAAAGTCTGAAGACATTGCTTCATGATCTGCTTATTAGGTTAGAGATATGTAATCTAAGCCGTCATATCTAAGGTGTATGCTCTTTGTTTTTTCTTTCCCTTTAAAAGTTTACTTTTAGAGAATGAAAATATAATCTCTCTAAATCAGAACAAAATAAAATCACTTATAAAAGATTTTTTTGGTTATTTTGCCTGTTTTAATGTCTATGTGGCAGTGAAAAGAACAAAAAGAAAGTGCTTGTAAAGGTGTTATACTATAAATCTCCCTGTAACAATCACCGGGTCTGTTTGTTGATAATTCAGCATGCCACAAAATATTACCGTCAAAGTTAAGTGCTAATAAGTTTTGAAACTGCCCGAAGCGAACCTTATGATCATCAGGACTCAATAAAATGATAATGAGGTCATCAATCACGTAGCCATCTTCGATACGATGATCAAATTGATGTGTCTTATCATCTAATTTGATCTCCTTGTTTCCTTTATTGATTTCTATCATTCTAGTCATTTTCCTTTGCCAAAATTTTCTATTTTTCAGAGGTTTTTATAAGTAAATATTCGATTCTTTTATAAATACGGTCTATCACTTATTTTTCAAATTTATTGATTAATGATTGCGCAACAAGATGTGTTAGCGAACCAAATAATATTGGATTTGCTAATATATTTATAGCTTCTTCTATTTCAACATCTCGTTCTTTTTCATAATACAGGTCTTCTCTAAGTTCTATGAAGTTTGCCCAAGATTCTATTTCTTTATTTGTCCTATTTCCTTTAATATAAAGTTCAAGAACTTTTATGATGCTCATAGAATCAATAAGATATACATTTTCTTCATCGTAGTTAAGCAGGCTTAAATCATGAGTTAAGTCTGCTATGGAACTACTAAAATTTACAAGTTTTCTTAAAGTTAAATAATGCTGACTCTTTATTTTCATGGATATTGTTTGCCATTCATCTTATCTTTAACGTGAACAATGTTTTCTTTTAGAACTATGGTTGCTTTAGTGTTCTGCAACCTTTCTTTATCTATTTGTTTTTCATAAACTGCTTTAGAATTAGGTACTTTACCCGCTGAAGTTTCTTGTATCCATATATTTCTATCATAGTTATCTTGTAAATTCTTGAGATATTAGCTTACCTGTATTGATATCTATTTCACAATTGTATGAGGAAAAAGTGCCTACACTTAATGGGTGGGAAGCTCTAATACTCCAGTAAAAGTCAAGTTCTAAAGATGATGTGTTAGGCAAGTCTACTGGTCTATTAGGTAATTCAGCAATCCATAATATGTTCCCATAGTCGTTTAAACAGATAAGATTATGATCTCTTCCTTGTGTAATATGCACTTTCAAAAGCACTATAATCTTATGATTAATGACAATTAAATCGTCTATCTCTCGATCTAAAATGATTGTTTTTCTATCGATCTGAATTTTTTTTCCAGAAAATCTAACCTTTTTCATTCGAAGGGTACCTCAATACTGAAATTTTTTCTTGGAATCTGACCTTGTAATTCAACCTATTTATCTCCCCAAAAAAAAGCGACATCCAACGTTTGAGTGCACCTTGTGTGATACTTAATTTGAGTACATCGAAGCGTAAGCGAAGTCATCCCGTTGCAATGTGCGAATAGGTTGAGTTCCACCTATTTAAGACATGTGCCTTGTATTTTTTGCTATATTAAATAAATCAATGGTCGGTAATAAGACTAAATAAAATATTTTTCAATTTCGAAAGGTGTCTGTTTTCTTCAATAAGCATTTTGCCATCTTTATCTAAAACTAAATCGTTGAAAGACCCCATTCCGCCATATATCTTCTGTATTTCATATTGAATATCTATGAGTTCTGCATATTTAAACATTTTTTTAAAATAATAGAAATTCCTTAATATAGCGCCTTTTTCATGCTTTTCTAATATACTAATAACTTCGTCTACTGTACTTTCAATTCTTACTTTTAAATCCATATTAAGCCTATTTAAGTATTTATTTTTTAATTAATTCGATTCTAGGAATATCCCAGAGTTCCTGTATTACAATTTGCCTGAGAAAGTGTATTATGGGTGTATCGGAATTGTATTGTGGTCTATAGTTACAAAAACCTCATCTGTTTCTGTATCATAAATAGTCCTTGCTGAAATTTGCGTTTCTGGAAACTCATTATGAAGTTTCAAATTCCATAAGCTGGTCAAATATTCTGCGAAATTCATAGCATCTTGCGTTGCTAAATCATCAAATAACCCTGTTATCTCGAGCAAATTTAACCAATATTGAACTTTTTCTTTGCTACAATTATTGTTTAAAGTCTCTTTATAATGTTCAGAATCAAATAATTCTGAAATAAAAACCATCCCGTCTACGACTTTAAATTTCGGATAAAATAATCTTGCAAACCATAAAATAAAGTCTGAATCGAGTTCTTCCGATTTATATACAATCTGTAAGTAATCTAAACCCGAAACCTTCTTCTCTTTATTAGCTAATGCAAAAGAGTTAAAATTGAACTTTTTACTTTTCATGAGAACTTCTTATCCTTTTGGAATTTCATTGGCGAAATCCAAGACATCCATTCAAAAAAGATTGATTTAAGTTTGATGAAGAAAACATTTTTGTTAAATCATCTGATGGTCGTCTTGGTTTTTTTGATAATATGTATCCTTTGTTAATGTTCATTATAATAATTTTTAAGGAAAAAAATGTATTTATCTAAAATAAATAGAGTTTTAAAAATTAGAAACATCTTGCTTTCAGCACTAGTGTGTGTTTTATTTTCTTCTTTTTTAAGTGAAAACGATACATCTGATATCACCGATTCAGCTATGAATTTGCCTGTCAACATTGATGGTGAAATTAAGTTTATGAATCTGAAGTCAGCTATGAGTTACTATAACATTCTTGGCGTAAGCTATGCTGTCATTGACAATAACAAAATTGTTGACGCAAAAGCAGTCGGCTATACAAGCGCAGATAAAACTCGTCATGTTGACTTGAATACATTGTTTCAAGCTGGTTCGTTATCTAAATCTGTTGCAGCTATATCTGCTGTCAAGATGGTAGATTTAAACTTGATAGACTTAGATAGCGATATTACACCACTTTTGGGCTCACTCCGATTACCTAATCCACAAAATTTTAGTCAAAAAATTACGCTTAGAAAGCTTTTAAGTATGTCTTCTGGCTTTAACATTGGCGGTTTCTACGGTTATCTTCCTAAAGATCCTTTACCAACTTCAATTCAAATTATAAAAGGTGAGTTTCCAGCCATGAATGCTCCTGTAATTATCAAAAATCAACCTGGAAAGGCTTACGATTATTCAGGTGGGGGGTATCAAGTTGTGCAATTATTATCAGAGAATATCATGAACATGTCTGTAGAAAAGTATTCTCAAGAATATCTCTTTTCGAAGTTAAAGATGAATCGCTCTAGTTATCTTCAGCCGACAGATGCCAATGTTGCATATGCGACAAGGAGTACAGGAAAAGCCTTCGATTATAAGTGGAGGGTTTTACCAGAGCTTTTCTCAGCAGGCTTATGGAGTACCCCTAGCGACTTATCTAGACTTATTATCTCAATTAACAAGGCTTACTCCAATACTCGAAATCAAGTCATTAGTCCAGCAATGGCTCATGAAGTTTTAACTAAACAGGTAAACACACCTTATGGACTTGGTTTTGTAGTAAAGGGGTCAGATAAGGCTTTACACTATATGAAATTAGGACAGAATGCTGGGTATCAGGGATGGTTGATTGGTTTACCAAACACCAAGCAAGGTGCAGTTGTATTGACTAATTCAGATAATGGTAGAGAGTTAGCACAGAGTTTAGTTTATTCTATTGCCAAAGAAAACAATTGGCCTATCAAGGGTACACTCTTAGATGCTTGGATGGTTCAATAATTTCTTTCATCCTTCCCTTAAGTTCTATTAAAAAAAACTGCACATAACTTGCGTTTTATTATGTTGTTGTTCTGTCGTGAGGCATTCATAACCTCACTACTACTTCTATTACCCATGATAAAAAATATTTTTCACCTCTTAGACCGTGTTTTGTACAAGACAAATAGGAATTTAATACAGAGCTAAGCTCATCATGTATTACTGATTGTAAAGCAGGAATTCATTATGCTGCGATATAGGTTAAGAATTTAATTTTTTTATATTGTAAACTTCTCCACTGGAAAATCATGATTGAAACATGGCTGATAAAACACTTAGACCTTCAGCTCAAAAGTAAACCCAAGATCTAAATGAATCAACTTGCTGAATATAAGCAGAGGAGAATCTTATGTCCGATTTTACGTGGCGACACTATCATGGTCAAATCATCCTGTGGGCTGTGTGTTGGTATTGTAAGTACGGTGTAAGTTACCGTGAACTTGCCGAGATGATGCATGAACGAGGCATTCAGGTGGGTCACTCTTGAAATCATCAAATTTAGGCATATTCATAGACACCCATCAGATTGTTTGATAAAAAGGTTTTATATATCAAATTTAAATCAATCTTTTTGAATGGGTGATGAAATGGACGCTCCCAAAAACGGCGTCAATGCGCCACAATAGAGGTTCTATAAAAACAAGGAGCGTCCGTAATGAAAAAAGC
>MDTC01263168.1_pt1 | contig 24374 bp, 12 predicted proteins | sample 811181 | NCBI WGS metagenome assembly MDTC01 (sample SAMN05326644, study PRJNA326480) | marine metagenome | isolation source: seawater | place: Pacific Ocean: North | collected 2011
CGGCCGGAGTGGTGGATTGGAGGAGAATTCCGTCGGCGTCGATCAGGATACGGTACGCCTCCTCTTTGGGGGAAAGGTCGGCGGAAATTTCGAACCTCACGAACCCGCCTCTAACCTTGGTGGGCAACAGTCCTTTCTCCTTAGCGAAAAATGTTGCGATTTTGGCTAATTCTGAATCGCCGACTGAGTAGGATATGTCTTTAGGAACAGAAGTTTCACCACCGAGAAAGGCAAGGTGACGAGGAACGGGAAAGAGCTTTGGCGTCATGCGTTGTGTTCTGCGATTACTTTTTTGGGGAATAGAATACCGCATCCCCAAGTGAGAAATACCGTAACCGGCCATGCCCAGACCGAACTGATTGAACTCGAAGGCTTGCCATCTTTGACTTCAATGTGCGGGCAGAATGCTATTTGACGGTCCGAATAGATCTCCAGATTCAGCAGGGCGGAGTAGAGCTCGGTGCGGAGGAACAGCACTAAAAGAAAGGATAGGGCAAAGCCCAGAGCAAGGCCTTTGAGGCTTGCTCTGGGGGTGAAATAGGCAGCCAGAAAGAAGCCGAGCATCGGACCAACGGTGTAGGAAGTCATTCCGAAGGCGAGTTGCACGACGTTTACGTCTCCGCGTAAGTTGTGAAGCGCTACGGCGAAGGTGGATAGTGCAATTCCCCAGCCTACGACAAGGGATCTGGAGAGCTTTACGTCATTACGAGCAGTTTCTTCGCTCACCTTGACGTCGGTCTTGCGGAATAAAGAAAGCGTGGTTTGAGAGAGGGCGGCGAGGATGGAGTCCAAGCTGGATATTGCTGCCGCGAAGATGCCTGCGAGGATCATGGCGCGTAAACCGACTGGTAGTTCGGTAACTATCCAAACCGGATAATAGGCGTCCTTTCTTTCGGTTGGCGCGAGTTTTTCGATCTCAGCAGTGAAGCTTGGAAAGGTGTCGGGAGGATTTGCCTGATGAAAATAAGAATAGAGGGCGGCACCTACCATAAGCATGAGCACAGTGATGAGCAGGGCGGCGGAACTCGTGATCATGGCTTTACGAGCGTCGCTTGCGGAACGGCAGCAGAACATGCGCTGGGCGTTCAACTGATCCACGCCGAACATACTTATGTTTTGAAAGGGTACCGCGAAGATTGACACCCAGAGCGTAAAACCGACGGCCGGGTCGGTGGTTAGGTTGAGGAGAGTGAACTTACCTGCACCGTCGGCAACTGAAATCATTTCCGACAATCCTCCCTCTATGCCGTTGAGCAACCAGAAGAAAGAAAACAGTCCCGCGCCAACAAAGAGGAAAAACTGCATGACATCTGTCCAAATCACTGTGCGCATACCCCCCATTAACGTCCAGCCGATGGCAAAAAGACCGATGATCCAAATACAATGTTCGAACTCCAGCGGAGTGACTATTCGCAGAGCGAGTGCAGCCACCAGCACTCTCACGCTCTGGCCGAGAATGCCACCCACCTGAAATACGATCGTAGCGAGACGTTTTACGCCTTCGCCTAGCCGATAGCCCATGTAATCGTAGGGACTGTAGATGTCACGTTCGTAAAAGGCTCGAACGAAATAGATACCCACAATGATCCGGGCGACTATAGAGCCTAGTCCCCATTGGAGGTAGGTAAAGTCCCCCGTAGCTGCATAGACCATGCCGGGTACGCCGATAAAAGTGACGCCACTTATCTCGGTCGCTATTATGGAACCGCTAACCGCCGGCCAGGGCAGGGTGCGTCCACCGAGAAAGAAATCCTTTACGTTGGATTGCTTGCCTCGCAACGAGTGGCCGACGAAGGTCGTTAGCAGGAGATATCCAACAACGACCGACCAATCCAAATTCGTAAAGCTTTCGCGTAAATCCATCCAGAGTTTTATTCTTATGCTTCCGAAACGAATTTGAGCAAACTTTCTTTATCCCAGACTTTGTTTTTGCTGCCATGATAAGTAAATTATGGATTGCTCAGAGTTGTCCGGTCATTTAGAAGTTTGATTTATGGCAAAGAATGCGTTGGACGGTGTGAACGACTTCTACGACGTCGTCGTCGTTGGTAGCGGGCTGGGGGGGCTTACTGGTGCGAATTGTCTGGCTAAGCAAGGTCACTCTGTTTTGCTTCTGGAACACCATTATCAATTCGGAGGCTTGGCTACTTGGTTCAAGCGGGCGGGAGGCCACATCTTTGATATTTCCTTGCATGGTTTTCCCGTGGGTATGGTCAAGTCGTGTCGCAAGTATTGGACGAGGGAGATTGCTGATTCAATCGTCCAGTTGAAGAACATTCGTTTTGTTAATCCGCAGTACGATCTGCGGACGACTTTCGATCGCTGGGACTTCACTCATATCCTCCAGGACAAGTTCATGGTGGCGAAGGAGAAGGTGGAGGACTTTTTCGAGCATGTTCGGTCTATGGATTATTTCATGCCCGATGGCCGTACCATCGGAGACTTGTTCGAGCAGTTCTTTCCTGGTCGAGACGATGTGAAGCGCCTTTTGCTTGAGCCCATCGCCTTTGCAAATGGATCCACTCTGAAGGATCCCGCAATTGCCTACGGTATCGTTTTTGCCAATTTTATGCGCAAGGGCATCTACACTTTTAAAGGAGGTACGGACACTCTTATTAAGAATATGGTCAAGGAATTGCGCACGAACGGAGCGGACCTGCGAAGGGAATGTCTAGTAGAAAACGTAATTACAGAGGAGCAATCCGGAAAGCACCACGTCCGCGGAGTGCGAGTGAACGGTAGAGACATTGGTTGTCGGGCAGTTCTCTCCAACGCCAACCTGAAAGATACCGTCGAGCGTTTACTTGGACAGAGTAAGTTACCGAACATGTTTCGCAAGTTTGCGTCCAAAGTGCGTGTGAACTCGACCTCCTGTCAGGTTTACATCGGAATCAAAAAGGGCGAGGAAATTCCCGAGGTCGGTGACCTCATCTTCACTTCCGAATCGAAAAAGTTTTCCAGCGACGAATTGACTGACCTTCACACCACTAGTCGCACTTTTTCAATTTATTATCCACATACACGGCCACACCTAAAGGATCCTCGCTACAGCATTGTGGCCTCGATCAATGCAAAATGGAAGGACTGGGACAAACTTTCCGAAGAGGAATACCTCGAGGAAAAAGAACGCCTTTGCGAGGAATCCCTAGTGGCCTTGGAAAAAATCGTGCCCGGTGTCCGAGACAAAATCGATCACGTCGAGGCAGCCACTCCTCGAACGATTCAACACTATACCAGACACTCGGGCGGTACTTCTTTCGGCACCAAGTTCGAAGGATTGGAGGTTTCCGAGAAACTGCCTAAACATGCCCCTGGCCTTTTTCATGCCGGCTCGGTAGGTATTATCATGTCCGGCTGGTTGGGCACCATTAACTATGGCGTAATCATCGCGGATAAAGTGGATCGCTTCCTCAATGGGAAATTTTCTTCCGACCCATTTTCTGATACCTCTTCTGTTAACACCTGACCCTGTAGGTCTTACTTAAACTTATTCATCCTCATGGAGGAAATTCATCGTCGCATTCCCCATCGAAAGCCGTTTCTGTTCATCGACGAGATCGTTGAAATTACTGAAACGAGTGCAATTTCTCGTTTGAAGGTTTCTCCAGACCTTCCTTTTTTTGAGGGGCATTATCCTGAAAATCCAATTATGCCGGGGGTTCTCCTTTGTGAGGCGGTCTTTCAAACCGGTGCTGTCTATCTGGCCGAAAAGCTTGGTTCCGATGCCTTGAACGTTGATAAGGTGACTCCAGTGCTTTCACGAATACGTGATGCTCGCTTCAAGCGGATGGTGCTTCCGGGGGATACCATAGAGATAACCGTCAAGGAGAAGGATCAAATCGGAAATTTTCACAATCTTACGGGGGAAATCCGAAAAGACGGTAAAACTGCCTTAACGGTTAGCTTCGCCTTGGCCATGGTGCCTAAGGACGAGGAGTAGGGAGCCTGATGAGTTTTCTTGGCTTAGAGGGGAAAACGTTTCTCGTGCTTGGGGTCGCCAACCGAAAGAGCGTGGCTTGGGCGGTCTCAAAAATATTGGAAGAAGAGGGAGCGGAAGTCATTTATTCCGTTCGTAGTGAAGAAAGGCGTCTGGAGACCACCAAGTTGTTGGACGAAAGACCCGTCTTCGTCTGCGATGTGGAGAGTGAGGAGGAAATAGCCGGATTGGCCAGTCGCCTCGAGGCAGCTGGCTACTCTTCGCTGGATGGCGTTCTCCATTCGATTGCCTTTGCCGATTACTCCGAAGGCATTAAGCCTTTTCACGAAACGAAGCGGAAGGATTTCCTTCGGGCCACTCAAGTATCCACTTTTTCCTTGGTGGAAATAGCCAACGCCTGCAAGCATCTCCTCGCACGAGAAGCCTCCGTAGTCACAATCGGCATATCCTCCACTCACGTCACTGCGGAGGATTACGGTTACATGGCCCCGATCAAGGCCGCCTTGGAAACTTCCGTTCGTTATCTGGCGAAATCGTTCTCCATCGATTCAGAGGTTCGTTTTAACTCCGTTAATGCAGGTCCCCTCAAAACGAGTGCTTCCGCAGGCATTCCTGGTTACCTTGAGAACTATCTTTACGCGGAGAAAATTACTTTTCGCAAACGCGCCTTAGCTACGGATGAAGTCGCCAATCTGGCCGCATTCCTACTTAGCTCGAAATCCAGCGGTATCAATGGACAAGGCATTGTCATCGATGCCGGGATGGGTTTCAATTACTTCGACAAGGAAGTGGTCAAGTCCGTCATGAAGATGGATGGTTAATAGTAGGGTTCTCCATGGTTTTTCAATTTTAAAAAACTTTGATTGGGCGCTGATTTAGGCAGAACTCTTTCTATTTATGGATTTTTCGAAAGTCGCAGTCGAGGCAATGGCCTATGCACTACCTCCGGAAGTGGTTACTTCCGATGCAATAGAGTCGCGCCTTTCGCCCTTATATGAGCGCCTTAATCTTCCTCAAGGGAGGCTCGAGCTTATGACGGGGATCCGAGAACGCCGATTCTGGCCCGAAGGTTACTCTGCATCCCAAGCATCCGCGGAAGCAGGTAAAGCGTTGCTGGGTAAGGGTGTCCCTGCAAAAGAGATAGACCTTTTGATTCACTCTGCGGTATGCCGAGATCGGCTTGAACCAGCTACTGCCTCTTACGTTCATCGACTGATGGGACTCGGTTCGAACGTCCAAATTCTCGATGTGTCCAATGCCTGCCTAGGCTTTCTCAATGCCTTGATCTTGGCGGGAGGTCTTATTGAAAGTGGGCAAATCAAACGCGCAGTAATTGTCGCGGGAGAGAATGGTCGTCCCTTGGTCGATAGAACCATCGAAATCCTTAATGAGCGAGACCTCGATCGCCAAACGATAAAACCGTTTTTTGCTAATCTCACGATTGGAGCTGGTGCCGTTGCTTGGTCTCTCGTCCATAGCGACTTGCTCGATCGCGAGGATGCTCCCTTGATAGGTCGGGGCGTTGTGGAAACTGATACTTCCCACAATGATTTGTGCGAAGGCGACTCCTCTGGAGATGCTCTCGAGATGCAAACGGACTCCGAAGAACTCTTGCACGCGGGTATTGCGGTAGCCACTAGAGCTTGGGACAAGTTTTCCCTTCACACGGGTTGGACACCCGAGACGCCTGAACTCATAATCACGCATCAAGTCGGTCGCGCTCACACTAAAGCCGTTTTCGAGTCAATCGGCCTTGATCCCGAGAAAAATTATTCCAGTTTCGAGACTCTCGGCAATTGTGGATCCGTCTCTCTTCCCATCACATATTCCCTTGCCCATGAGGCAGGGAAAGCAGCGTTGGGTTGTTCCACCGCTTTCCTTGGAATCGGTAGCGGGCTTTCCTGCATCGTTCATTCCGTCACCAATTGAAGCTTCCCGCCGACATTCAGCAAGAATATCCCTTTAGGGGGAAATTCCTAGAGATTGCAGGTGGTTGGCGCTTGCATTTCCTCGACGAAGGGGAGGGCGCCCGTCCCCCGATACTGATGTTGCATGGGAATCCCACTTGGTCCTTTTTTTACCGCAAACTGATTCTTGCCCTACGGGAAGAAGACCGTTGCATTGCTCCTGATCATCTCGGTTGTGGTCTCTCCGACAAGCCCCCTCACGATTCTTTCTCTTACGATCTCTCGGCTCACATCGGTAACCTGCGCACCCTGCTGGACCGACTCGGCATAGACAAAGTGCGTCTCGTCGTTCACGACTGGGGTGGAGCGATTGGTCTTGGAGCCTTTCGTAATGCGCCTGAGCGCGTGGAACGTCTGGTTATTCTTAATACCGCGGCCTTCCTTTCCCCTCGAGTTCCCAAGCGAATCTTGTTTTGCCGTTTGCCCATAGTTGGGGCTTTTCTGGTTCGCGGACTGAATGCGTTTGCGGGATCGGCTGCTCGCATGGCCGTGGTCAAGCCACTTCCCGCAGCCGTTCGCAAAGGTTTTCTTTACCCCTACGACTCTTGGTCCAATCGTGTCGCGGTCTGGCGATTCGTTCGAGACATACCTCATGAGGCAAACCACCCGACCCGACTTCTTGTCGCGGATATCGAAGAAAAGCTTACCCGATTTGAAAACACTCCTAAACTGGCATGCTGGGGCTTGCGCGACTTTTGTTTCAGTGAGCATTTTCTCGACCAGTGGCGCAGGCGTTTTTCCGGTCTTCCGGTGCAGACCCTACCCAATGCCGGTCACTATCTGTTAGAGGATGCATCGGACGAATGTATTCCACGCATCGTGAATTTTCTTAGGGGTGCGTAAATGGTTCCGCTTGCATCGTAGCTGAGCGACGATTAGATTTTTGATTGGATGACTCGCAAGACACCGATTAGAAATCGTGGAGAAAGCACGCACAACGTCGTGCCTTATGTTCCTTATGACAACACCTCTGACGCTTATCGGCCCGAACAACCTCGAAAGCCGGAGACTGGTTTCGGAGTCTATGTGAGCTTGGCTAGTATTGTCTTCCTTTTCATTTTCTTTTGGTTCTTATTTGATTTGGTGGTCGGGACGTGGGAACGGCTCAAGTAAGCGAACCAACCGATTCCACGCGGGACCAGTTCTCTCCGGAGGATGCCTTGGTGGATTTGTTTGTTGATCACCTGTCGTTAGAGCGGCGTCTCTCAGATTACACGGCGCGAAACTATCGTCATGCTCTAATGAACTTTTTCGTTTGGTTGCGCTCGCAAGTGGATTGGCACGGCGACCTGAACGTCATTTCGAAAACCTTTGTTCGTTCCTATCTAGTGGAGGAACAGCATCGCCTCTCGCGGCGGACGCTTCGTAACCACGTCTCTGGCATCCGCATGTTCTTCAAGTTTTGCATGGAACGCAAACTGGCCGAGCGAAATCCTTTTCTCGGGCTTACTTTGCCCAAGATTGCAAAGACCCTCCCTAAGTTTCTTACAGAGAGGCAAGCCGATCTTCTCCTGTCTCAGCCCATTCAGCTCATCGAGGCCGATGCCTTGGAGCCTTTTCTTGCATGGCGCGATCGGATTGTTCTGGAAATCCTGTACGGTGGTGGTGTACGGGTAAGTGAATTGGTGGGCTTGAACTATGGTGATCTTGACCTCAGGCGTGCTACAGTTCGAGTTACTGGCAAGGGGAGCAAACAACGTCTGTGCCCGATAGGCGAGAACGCCGTTCATTGCGTTCGCCATTTCAGAAATGAGTTTGCTCAAGATGCATCGGTGAATGCTCCCCTGATCGTGAATCGCTCCGGTAAACGTCTGAGCGTTCGTTCCGTCCAGACCTTACTCAAGAAGTACCTTCGCATGGCGGGCTTACCTGACGACCTGACTCCTCACAAACTTCGTCACTCTTATGCCACCCATATGCTGGACAACGGGGCTGACTTGCGTTCTGTACAGGAGCTTCTTGGGCACGCCAATTTATCAACCACGCAAATTTACACCCATGTTACAGTGGCCCGTTTGAAGCAAGTGCACGGGCAGGCTCATCCTCGAGCATGAGTGTCCGCCCCGTTCATATTGGCCTAATTGCTCTTCGGGCACTGTCCCTTTTGATATTATGCTTTGGGGTAGGGCTTTGGTGGTATCACGGAGCGCAACCCGGCCTATGGAAAACGAGCGTGGAAAACCGAGTTGAACTTCCTATCATCGAAGGCATGCCCGAGCTTGGTACTCAGGAACAAATCGTTTGGGAAAACCGTTTTGTCGCAGGAATAGAAACTCCGATTCTTGCCTTGGTTCTTGCCCTTTTTGTATGGAGTCTTTCTTTTTTATGTTTTCGACAAACAAATCCGTAAATTTTAAAAACGATTACAAGCAATGATTCATAAATATTTTTCTTTTCTCGTAGCTTTATCTGCGTCCACCTGCCTGTCGGGCAAGGCGATTACTTTCGACTTCAAGGATCCGAAAAACGTAAACAACGTCATTTTTCAGATGGATGCCCCGCTCGAGTCGATTAACGGATCCGGTCAAGGCGTCGCGGGTGTCGTGAAGTTCGATCCCGATTCCCCGGAGTCCACATCTGGCTCCATCACTCTCGCAGTCGCCAGTCTGCATGTAGGGAATCCTGTTCTTAAGGAACATATCCATGGCGAGGAGTGGATGGACGTTAAGAAGTATCCCGAAATCAAGTTTGTCTTGTCTAAACTCATGAATGTGCGGAAAGAAGGTCTCCACCTTCTCGCCGAGGCCAAGGGAAAGATGACTATCAAAAAAGTGACTAAGGAAATTACTGCTCCGATTAAGTTTACTTTCCTTAAGGGAATGCTGGAAAAGCGTAATCGCGTTCCGGGAGATCTTCTTGTGATCCGTTCCAAGTTCATCGTTAAGCGTGATGCTTTTGGAATACGACCCGGAGAAAAGCTCGAAAAAGTTTCCAATGATATAGAGATTTCTCTAAATGTCGCGGGAGCCGCTCCCGCCAAGTAAACTTGGTTTTATCTTTTTCCCAAAGTTTTCTTTATGGCAGCCTTGATTTCAGGGATTTCTCCATAGGGGTCTTCATACTTTCTACAATAGCTTTTCAGTGCTTTTGTTAGCCTGAGTACGACTGCCGAGTACTTTGGTAATTCGAAACAGTTATCCATTTCATCGGGATCCTCAGCCAAATCGAAGAGCCAGGGTTCATCCATAGCGGAAAAAACAATCTTATAGTCGTCGGCTACGGCGCAAAGCCATGGTTGGCCTCCGCTGGTGGAACGAATGAAGGCGACGTCTCTCCATTCCTTCCCCTCTCCTCGAAAGAGAGCGGAGGCGTCTCTTCCTTGTTCCGCGCCGACTGTTTTGACTTCCATTAGTGAGAGTATGGTTGGGAGAAAGTCGACACAGCTTAAAGCCTCGTTCACAATTGTCCGGGCAGGTACCTTGCCGGGACAATGGAGCAAGAAGGGAATTCGAGCCGAGCCCTCGTAGGGAACTCCTTTGTTCAGTCGCCCATGCTCTCCACAGAGGTCGCCGTGATCGGAGGTGAATACGATGAGCGTACGATCGAGAATCTTATTAATTTTTAGGGATTCCAAGATTCGGCCCACGTTGTCGTCCAAGCATTTAACCATTCCGTAGTATTTCGGCATGATCGAGCGAACGGTATCGGCGGTAAGTCTGGGACCTTGCCTGCCACCCCATTTCGGAGTTTGGCCCAATGTCTTTTTGAGCGACCGAGGTATGGGTACTTTGGCGTCGGCATACATGACGTCATAGGGAGGTCTTACAGTGTTCGGACCATGCGGGTCGGGATAGTCCACCATATAGCAGAAGGGCTTGCTTCGGTTGAGGTTCACGAAGTCGATTACCTTGTCCGTAAGCCAGTCGGTGGAAAAACTTTTCTCGTCTGCTCCCGCAACTTCGTAATTGGGTTTTCCGTTACGCCGAGCGGCGACTCTTGGACCGTTCTCAGTATCCTCGAACTTTTTCCAGTGCCCACGGTTGAACATGAAGCGATTGTCCTCCCAGCCGAATTTCCGTTTTGGTTCCCACTGCGGTTTGCCTTTTCCATCGAGATGCCACTTGCCTGCATAACCTGTTGCATATCCTTTACGCCGTAGAATCTCGGCGAAGGTCACAATCTTTTCATCGAGTGGAATGTTGTTGTCCGTTACAGGAGTGTGCTGTGGATAGCGACCGCTCATTAGGGCTCCGCGGGAAGGAGAGCAGACGGGAGTGGTTGCATAAAAACTGGTGCAAATTGCACCGTGTTCTCCGATCCAATCTATGTTTGGTGTTTTAACTATTTGACCACCATAGCATCCAAGCGTCTTGAAATGATGCTCGTCAGTCTGAATCACTAACAAGTTCAGAGAATCATTCTTTTCAGTCCCAAAGGTCGGCAGGCAAAGATTTATGAGAATGAAAAGTGGAATCACTAATGCGGCTAACTGAAATTTCATGATAAAGGTTATTCATTCGTTATCGAAGCCCCCTTTATCGTTAGTGGCAATATGATTAACATTTATGGAATGAATTCACCTATGGATTTCCTGTTTTAGTATAAGAGGAAAATACCAACAAAAGAAAAGGACTCTGATATCGCTCTCCGAGCCCTCTTAAAAAAGGGGGGGCGGCGTTCGCCACACCCTTTTTCCCGGTATCTTTATTTGGCTCTCATACAAGTTGGTAAGCTGACTAATCACCGACGTCATTGAAGGTCGCAGTCCTTATCGCTTTCTCCTGACAGGGGCGTCTATTGATCTGATATACAACTACTATTGTGATCTTTACACCGTGAAAGAGATTTAAATCCACTTTAAGCATTAGTCATATGAATGAGATGAATAACCTTACTACTCGACAAAAGTTTTATTTTTTGAAAAAACTTTAGAAATTCTCTTGCTGTCTAGAATCATCAAAGGTTCCATGAACGAATGAAAATGAATACAGCTCACCTTCTTCGCCGCAACTTTCTGAAAGACTCGCTTCTCGCCGCAAGTTTGCTTACTGCTCCCGGTGCCTTCGCCGAGCGACTTACACTTACTCCGCAGCAAACCCCAGGACCTTTTTACCCTAGTGAATTACCTCTGGATACTGATAACGACTTGCTTATTCTTAATGATTCTCTGACTCCTGCAGTTGGACAAATAACCCATCTGTCCGGTCGGGTATTAGACATTAAGGGAAACCCTCTCCGCAATGCCGTCGTCGAAATTTGGCAAGTGGATGGTAATGGCATATACATGCATCCCCGTGGCGGGAACCGCAGCAAGATTGACGCTCATTTTCAAGGATACGGTCGGTTTCTAACCGGTTCAACAGGAGAATATTATTTTCGTACGATCAAGCCCGAACCATATCCTGGTCGAGCTCCTCACATTCACGTCGCAGTTAAAACTAGAGGACATAAGAAATTCACCACTCAGTGCTATGTCAAAGGTGAACCCAGAAATGCAAAGGACTTTATCTTTAAAAGGTTTCGTGATCCTAAGGTGAAGGCTTCGGTGGAGGTAGACTTCAAGAACGTGGCCGGATCCAAAGTGGGGGAAGTTGCTGGACGCTTCGACATTGTTCTCGGTTACACTCCAGAGGGATAAATCGACAGAATCGGAATTCTTACTTTCCTTTGGTTGAAAATCTTAGATCTTAGGCCACCTCACTGCCCTTAGGTCGGGCAATTCTTACCTGAGATCACTTTCCGTTAAAGATAACCAGCTAACAAAATCGGATCGGTACTCACGTGTGTCGTAATCAAATCCTGTTCTTTGCTTTCCAGTCCAGGGTTCCGATCACAAGTTAGTGGATGTGTCAGTTGCCACAGGTTATATTCTTCTAATCCAAAATGATTCGGAGCCTTAAGTCCGTCTTTTAATTTCTATTTTCCAGCGATGGACGTCTTGCCTGTAGACTTCTGTACTAGTTTGCCGAAGGTACTGGCGTACGGTCGGGAAGGCTATATCTGATATAGGTTAGGGACTTCGAATATGCCGGTTATGACTTTTAACGGGGTTTTGGTGCGCAAATGGGCTGAGAAGTGGTGAGTTCGAATGGCATGACTCCTTGCTCGAGATTCTCGAGGAATGGGGTATTGTAATTTGCTCCTCCATACTCTCCGGGACATTCGTCGCCCATTTCTTTGGCCATAATGAGAACTGTTTTTGGTTATTTCTTTCCAGAACCGAATTATGGAATGAGTAAAATAAATGAGTGCAGAACAGTTTGAGCTTCATATCTCATGAGGTGCAGAATGCAACCATGCGCCTATAGATTAAGGAGTAGTAATCCGGAGGCGAAGGAAGTTGCGACCACCTGAAGGAAGTGGTGCCTCGGTTTCGTAGACTATGCGTTCCATTTCAGCACCTAAAGCGACTCTACGTGGGGATAACTTGAACCCTGAGCTAGTCCATGTTCTTAAATCATTACTTTTTTCGATGTGGTATTGAAAATTCTCTTCTGTAGTCGCTAGAGGCGACTTGAAGCGAACGATAGAGATCGCTTGGTTGCTTGAGTTTGTATGGGAACGAAATGGTAAATCTTTCCAGTGGTCAGGACCAAGAGAATCGGAACCAATGGCTCGTTCGAATAAATTACTAAAGCCATCCCCATCGGAATCGCTGTAATCCTCATCGAATACTTTCTTCGCTTTAGATTCGGAAAGACCTTCGCGAGCCATTAGGCGACGCACGAACCGTTCCCTCGTGCCATCGTAACGTACGTCACCTCGCCGGAAGTCAATCCATGCCTTTTTGGTTGGCTTGACAACTGTCAGAAAACGAGTCACGGGAGGGGCTGGAACAAACTGGTCGTTCCCCGGGGCAGTAATGCTTAGTTCAACAGTTCCAATTCCTACCGGAACAACGCGATGTCCGTCCACTACTCTGACGCGAGTGGAATTGGAACTGGTTATTTGCAAGGGAACTCCGCCGCTAGAAGAGACCCCCTGAAGAATAAAGGCCCGATGGTTCATAGGCGTGTCTCTTATACCGCCTTTTTCGCCTGCATTTGGAAATCGAATTTCCTGTCTTTGTTTTGTCGTCACTTGGAAGATATGATTTACGGGCGTAGCTGCATGGACGTAAGCGCTCCCACTTTGATTTGCAGTTATACTCACCTCTCCGGCGATTCCATCAAGAGTTACGACGCCGGATGAGTCGACTGAAGCATGTCCGTATTCAACTGTAAAAATGACCGGGAGACTATAAACTGGGTGGTGTTCGCCGGATGAAATCGCACTCGCGACCAATTGGAAAGGAGGGTCGTCCCTAGTCTTTTCTATGGCGATGGGAACAAATGTGATGTTTTGATCATCCTTGGTTACTGGTGGAATCACATGCATTTGCAAGCTTACTGGATGAGCAGGGTCATAGCGATCATCACCCACTTGCATGGCGGTGATGGTACTGGTACCCGCATCTATAACGGTAACTATAGCACCGGAAATCACCGCAACGTTAGGATTCGAGGAGACATAAGATACAGGAAGTCCCGAAGAAGCGAAGGCGGTAAGAGGGAATGAAGGATCACCGACGGCTTTCTCCACCAAGGGAGGGAAGGTAATCGTTTGAGAACCTCCGAAAGTTGGTGGGGTAGAACGGAATGGATGAATAGAAGATAGTGATTCTGGTATCCCCCATTTGTGGGCAAGGTAGCCCTCGATCTTTTGTCTGTTTACGGAGTTTACGTCCTGATCATAAACAAGGGCTTCGGCTATTTCACCGGAGAATCCGTTGCCTACCTTGTCTAATGCTTGTACTTCACCATTAACTCCACCTGCTTCAATCACTTCACCATCGATCCACAGGGATTGGCTACCGGGAGTTACCCTGAGAGCATTGACTGACCAACTCGAACTGCTGACGTTCGATTTGAGATTTACCCCTACGGTTTCTCGATGAAGTCCGAAATAACCATAAGCATCCGTGGTACTAATATCTCCACCCAAAACTTTTGACGAACCGACTCCATTTTGTTTGTGGACGAGGAAAATGAGTCGAGCTGCAGGAACCTCGTTGTCTATATCAAAGGATTCGCTCTGATCAAATCTCACTACTGCTTTTTCATTGAGAGTGTTCGGTTGCCATACTGGCATGCTATTCGAGGTGCCTTGGATGGGGTTGTTCGTGTTTCCGGATTTATCCCCCCAAAGACTGATTTTGTTGCCTGGTAGGAAGTCGGTCGGTTCGTCGCGGTATTGATCGGCATTTACGTCGTTAGCATCGAACCATAGTTTAAGCCCGGGAGTAGAATCACTGAAAAGATTGCCGTAACCTATGGTAAACGACTGAGAAACTGAGGTTGCCATTTCATAGCGATTGTCTCCTGTTTGCAATGCAGTGATAGTCGCGACACCTGGTCCATGTACACTTACAGTATTTCCCGACACCGTTGCAAGTGCAGGATCGGATGTGGAAAAAGACACGGGAAGCCCTGAACTGGAATATGCGGAAATGGTAAAGGGGAAGTCGCCGACGGAGTGATCCTGAATCGCGTCAAAAGTAATGGTTTGCGGAACTTTCCAAACCGTCATGTAATTGTTAACGGGCAGCGCGGATTCATAATAATCATTTCCAGCTTGTCGTGCCGTTATTTTCGTTGTGCCCGCACCTATGATTTCCACTTTGTTGAAATCTCCTCCAGACTGGCCATGAATGAGAGCAATTGCCGAGTCCGAGAGGGCAGAATCATAAACACGAAGGTCATCCACCTGCCCTGGCATCGAAGCTAAAGCATCTCCGACATATAGAGCTGATAGTCTGCTGGCTAGGTTCATGCCGCTAACCTCCACCCCTGTGATCTCGCTGGATTTGTTGCCGTCTGCGTATAGAAGGAGGGATCCATTGGAATCCTTACTGTAAACAAGAGCAATGTGTGTCCACTGGTCATCACTGAGGATGGGAGTCGACGAGGATATTTTCGCAGTACTTGTATTTCCATCTTTGTGGAAAGTTGCCGTGACGAAACCATCCGTGGCATTTTGCTCTATCCGAAAAACCTTCATCGGAACAATATTGTCCTTGGATAGGATTACTGCCCCATCTGAAGAAATATCTTCAGGTTTAACCCACAAGCTGATGGTGAATTCTTCTTTTAGGGGAACGCCTCCGAGGTGAACGTATCCGCTTGGAGCTTCCAATGAAATCGCGTTATCGAACTTGCCTTTATTCCATGCTTTTCCGATTCCGGTACTAACCAGATTTACTAGAGTTCCATTGTATTTGCCAAGTTCGTCTTTGGCAGAGTTGTAAAGATTTTCATTAAATTTCCAATAAGCTAGAAGGTTCTCTTGCGCAGTGACTCGCAGTCTGGCGATATTTGTATCTTCTATTTGGTAAAGGAGTGGAAGTAGAGTGGCATTACCATCTTCATCGAATGAACCTCCTTGTAACTGAAATGGGAGAGAATCGGCGGCTATATTCGTCAAATCCTGATCAAAGACGAGAGATTGTGACTTCTTGTCGCTTACGGTAAGTACTCCGCTCAAATATGTGAAGAAATAATTCGAGGCGTTGACTTCTTGAGGTATAATTTGATAACTTCCTGCGGGACTACCGACATTTGCGACGGTGGTGATATTCACCGGACTTAAAAGAGAACTGTTGTTCTCTCCGTTAACGAAACCAGTAAGGTCATAAGTAAGGTCCGGATTTGGTTCGCCGGTTTTACGAAATTGGTTATCCGCTTTGATCACGAGTTCAGCCTTACCTATTTGAATCTGTCTCAAGACATTTTTGGCGGGCAACCAGTTCCCATTTCCTGCTTGCGAAACCTTGATGCCTACCATGCCGGGACCTTTGATGCTCAAGCGACTACCATTGAGGTCGACTGCCTGGGAACCGGATACGATTTCAAACGAAACCGGCAAGTCTGACGTTGCGGATGCATTTAAATCAATCGGAGATGACCCATACCGCAAACCCGCAAGAGGTTGCTGAAATGAAATGCTTTGTCTGCCTCGAAGCACTTCTATATTTATGGACCCCGTGTCTATACCGGAAGGGTTTTCCACGGTGACTTGAACATTGAAGGAACCGGTGACTTCGGGTTTTCCGGAAATGATCCCTGTGGCGAAGTCTACGGCAAGTCCTTGGGGTAGGTTGGTAGCGTTGAAATCAGTGGGACCTTTTGTGCCCGTAATTTGATAGGAGTATTCCATTCCATATCTAGCGACAAGCGCTGAATCTCGAAGATTGTAAACTTCATCAAGTTCTTCGATGGTAAGAGCTCGGTTGAACACTCTGAAATCATCGAACACACCATCGGTCATTGGAGATTGTGAAGGCATGCCACCAACGTAGAGGGTGTTGTCAGCACCTTCCCAGTCCAGAATGCCGGTTGCAGGCACTGCTGTGGTTGCCTCCGCCGCATTGAGGAATAGTCTAAGTTTTACCCCATCATAGCTTAGAGCATAATGATTCCATTCATCCAATACGAATGGAGTCCAATCCGTGCTCGTCCAACTGCCTTGAGTTAGGGCGGGACCAATGTAGGCTCGACCTCTAACGAACCCATCAAGGATTTCTACGCGAAATTGTCCGCTTCTCAAGAGGTGGGCATCCAAATCAGATGTTTTAGCCCAAAAAGTTACGGCGAAGGAACCTGAAAGCCCGAATGCTGACTGAGAATCGATATAGGCGACGTCATTTACGCCGTCAAATTTTACGCCAAGACCTTCTCTTCCCCCTTGTCTAGCAGCGACGAGATCTTCAAAGTTGAGGAGTGTTCCGGTTTTTCCATTCCCCGAGGCATCTGTAAGAAGAGTGCCGTTGTTCTCATCAAAGGTCCAGTGAGCCAAGGGCATGATCGGCAACTGAATCTTTGGGCGATTGTCGAATGAGGGAGGACCGTCTTGATACTGATGACCTCCGAAATCACCGTTTCCGCTACCATATAGTTCGGATACGTCCAGTGCGGTCAGCGCTCGAGAATAAATGCGAAGTTCGTCCAGCTTTTCGGCGAACCGTTCTTCGCCGGCTTCAAAATTTCCGATCACGCCAACATTGCTCTTGGCTACCAGACTACTTTCTCCAACGAGATTCCCGTTGATGTAAAAGACGGTCTTGTCGTTGTCGACGTCACCCACGGCGACGAGATGATGCCAACCGGTCGAGAGGGTGTCGGCAGTAAAGCCCGAGCCGGTAAAACCGTTGAGGGTATTATATACTCCAAGCTGCCGATTTCCCGCTGCATCAAACACTACGTGGCGATCGTTTGCAGTCGCGGCAACCAACGTATGTTGAAGCAAGACTCCGGTGTCTGTCAAAGGCGCGGTGAACCATGATGAAACAGTCCAGTTGGATCCCATCGGAACTTCGTTTACTCCCAGCGTAATCCTTGAAAAGCCTCCTGGCACTCGGATGCCGGAACCGAATTGTCCCGAAACCTGCAAGTCGGCATCAGCGATGTTGATCAAGGTGCCTTGTCGGTTTTTCGGGGAACTGTCATAGATGTTCGAACCATCCACTTCTTCGAAGTTGAAATAAAGCTCGAGATCTTGTTTTACCTTGTAGGAATTACCGACGAGGTCATCCGTAACTTCCCATTTGTGGGCAAGGTAACCTTCGACCTTCTTAACTTCATCCTCGGGTAAAAAGCGATCGAATACGAGGATCTCGGCAATGTCCCCTATGAATTGTCCATAGCCTGTGGAAGGGTCATTTCCGATGGACACTCGATCAATGTTTATCGATTCGTTTTTGTAGGAAGCCAATCGCGACCCGGGTTTGACGTCCAGTGTCCAACCCGATGAACCATCGTCGGCGCCTATTGCCACTCCGGTTCCTTTGGCAACTGCAAAAGCATGAACGCCTCCGACTGCAGAACGAATGGTGCCGACGTTTAGATATTCGCCTGATGCAAAACGCACGGCTGGTCGCCCATCAAAGGATGACGTAATGTAAATGGGGCGAAAACCTCCTACTGTTTGAGTTGCATTTTGCTCACTCTTTGATTTGTCCGTCCACTTGCCAATGGGTTGGTCGGGGAGAATGTTGTCCGGATCTCCGTCACCATCTACGTCATTCGCATCAAGCCAAAATACCAGACCGTCCAAGGTGTACTTCGTGAGGCGAGAGTCGCTAGCGGTAAAGAACTTGTGCATGGGAGACCAAGCTCCGCCGCCGATATTTTCAGCGTGAGCTCGAAAGAAGTAACGCTTGTCGGTTTCGAGATTGCTGAGTTCTAACGAAACAGGTCCTAGTCCCACGGGTTGTCCATTGTTGATGACGGAGACTTGATCCCAATTTGCCGAGTTGTTGGCATCGAGCGTAAGATTTTCACCCCCATCTGTTTCGCCCCAGTAAATTTTGACTACCGGATTGTCTCCACCTTCATTGTTGACTTCGTAAACACGGGTTATACCGGTAAATGGATCGGCGGTTTTGTGAGGGTGGTTTGCCGCGAGGACAGTGCCGACTAAATCCCATTTGTAAGCCAAGTAAGCTTCCACTTGTTGTCGGTTCTTTTCGCTAAGCATGCCTTTGTAGATAATAACCTCAGCCACCTCGCACTTAGACATTTCTGACGTCCCAGTTCCATAACCGCCAAACTGTAATTGCCCGGGCGCAAAGTCGTTGTCGTTTGATCCATTCGACCCATTTTGGGTTTGTATGCCGTCATGCCAAAACCAGGCTTTCGGATTAGATTTCTTGTCGATTATTCCGACGTTCATGTGCCAATGGGCGTCAGCAGTAGAACCCGGATATTTAACCCAACCGCCGGGATGCCAGCGTCCGACTCCATTGCCATGAAATCCAAACAACCAGTTTCTAGTTCGTGATGAGATGACACGTTCATTATCTCCACCTGTGTAACGGGCAATGGAGAAGATCGTGTAACCCGAACTGGTGAGGAAGTCGTAATTGTCGTTAGACCAGAGTTTATCATCACCATCGAAATTGATAGCCGGTTTACCGTTCAGTCCGAACATCGAGTACGTCGGGTTGCCCGAAGTTGAAGTCATGTCGCGCATGAAACCAGAAGAATCCTTCCATGAGGTCACAACTGCTCCATTTTGATAGGTCAAACCGAGGTCATCCTTAGCATCACCATCCATGTCCGATGCAGAGTACCAACCAACTATTCCCGGCGCAGTACCTGCGTTAAAGGTGAGATCTCGGATTTCGTCTATAACGGTAATCACTCCACCAGTGGAAAGTACATTCGCGTTGAGGGTAGCCTTTTCGGGAAAAACATCGGTGGCAGGCGTGGTTACGATTTGAGGCAGTTCTATGGCGTGTAGAGATACTACACCTGTATTGATCATGTCTCCGTCGTATACCTGCGACACCTCTTCTTCCGTTAGCCCTCTGTCGTATATGCGAACTTCATCCAATAAGCCCTTGAAATTCCCTAGACCGTTGAAAACGGATGTACCGATGGTCTTGCCTAGGGCTGGAGCTTCGTCATGAGTCGGCAGGGAAGGTGAGCCGAAAAGTTGAGAACTGCCGCTTATTTCTCCATCTACGTATAGCTTGAACGCCTTGGGAGAATCACCGAACGTGACTGCTGCATGGTGCCATTGGTCGTCTGCGAGATCGATGACGTGAGTTTGTTCCAGGCTGTTGCCGGCATCTTTGATTTTCGCGGAGAGAATACCGTTGTCGAATTTGATTCCGAGACCGTTGGTGGAGTCGCCTTCATCATAAATGGTTTGTGAGATAAAAGCTGCTTGCGGGACATTCAAATCCGATAATCCATTGTTGTATATCGAAGCGATTTCGCTATCGGACAACGCGATGTCGTATATGCGAAGGTCATCGGTTTCACCAGTAAGGTAATCATTGAAGATAGAGCCTCCGCCCCCACCTCCCAAATGCCAATAATCAATGGCAGGAATATCAAGAGGAGTTGAACCGAAAGGAACGTCTGCTTCACCGCTCTTGTTGCCGTCTACGTAAATCCTAACCTTGTCTTCAGAAGGGCTGAAAACGCCTACGACGTGTCGCCAGGCACCGGAAGGAGCCAATGTCGTCGCTACTGCGGAAACCGTTCCGGTGCTTGTCAAATGAGTCATGTTCAAGGTATTTCCCGGGGCGAGTGAAAGTCCTTCTCCGTTGCGCTGGAATATGGTTTTATGAAGTGCGGTAGGAGTAATGATATCGCCCCATGGACTAGTGGAATCTAGAATCCAAAACCCATCTTGATTTGGGTCTGCAGGGTTAATCTTAGTCCACGACAAGGAAGGTGTTCTTATCCAAGGTTCGATTCTTGACCCTCCTCCCCATTCGCCATGAGCGATTGCGATAAGGTGCTTGTCTCCTGCAACGAGAGAAACAGGATCCTTTGTGAAATTGCCGTTTCCACCAAGTTTATCGGTCAAATCGAATTGATTGTTTTTATCTAGATCGAGCCAGATTGTTGCTCGATCATCTTTCCTAAGGCATCTGAAACCGTAGTCGCCATCCTCAGGCACCACGAACGTGCTTAGCGCAAGGAACATATAATTGTCATTCTGGTTGATACCTACGCCGGCATTTTTGAATTCATTGTCATTGTCGATGTGGAGGTCTTCAGCCGTCCATACTTTTTGTCCGTCGTGCAGGCGGGAGAAGAAGTTGTTGATATCGTTGAAATAGTTATCGTTTTGGCCATTGTTGAAGCCTCTGGCGAGGAAAGCGTTCTTTGTTGAACTATCAACTTCTACTGCTGGTTTAAGCCAGAGGGAGATGGAGTATGCGTCTTTGTGTACTTCATTTAGGAGAGAAGCTTCTATTGATAGGGCATCGTCGATTCCATCGTGAATCAAACCGCCGCCGAATTTTTCGGATCCCCATGAGGCTGAGCCCAAAACTGTTCCATCGGTTTTCGCGGAACTTGCATCTGCAGCAATAGCGCCTGTACCTTCGTTTAGCTCCCAATAGCCAACGAGGCTTTTGTAGCGGGTGACGGCAGGCCCGACGTAAAATTGCGATGGTGCTTTGAATCGAAAGGTAACGGATCGACCTTCGAAGGAGTCCTTTAGGAAAAAAGCATCGGAGGCGAGATCGAGATCAACCCAGTCATCGGTACCATCAAAAAGCAATGCCTTGTTCACGAATCCAGTAGACCTCGAGGCGTTTGAATCGAAGTTTCTCAAAAGAACGTCTCTGTTTTTCGAGCTAGAGTCGAGAGCCAGTATGCCCGATTCCTCGTCGAATCTCCAATAGGCGGCCAAATTGTTTCTAACGGAAGGATCTCCGCTGGACCAATCATTGCCGTCGGCGCTGGATGCATAGGCGCGGAAGTAGTAGAACTTGCCTGGAGTCATCCCGGCTATGGTGGCGTTGAATTCGCCCAGTTCGAGAGCATTGCCCGCAGACACGTTTTCGACGTTGTCCCACTTTAAACTGTCGCCTGCATCAATGTCCGTAGTGGGACCCGCATCCTCGTCTCCCCAGTAGATTTTGACCGAAGGCTTTGACAGGTCATAAGAAAGAAGTTCTCCCGTTACAGTTGCCGTGCCACCCGATGTCGGATTGACCGTGAGCACTTCCACCACAGGGGGAACCGTGACGTTGGAGGTATTGAATCTCATGGTGCCATTAAGGAAAAGGGCAGCAAGGTCGTTCGAGGATAAATCCGTTTCGTATAATCGAACTTCGTCGATAATACCGTTGAAGTGATCGCTGAAGACAGAATCGGACCCTACTCTGAGGTCTTCCATTGAACCAGTATTCACCGGTTGGGGGGAAGATGCGGAAATCGGATCCGGAGAGCCATCTACGTAAAGTACCGAATCAGTGACTTCCGACCCGATGGCAGGGAACATCAAAGCAACATGGTGCCAGTTGCCGTCGTTTACAGTGCCCGTGCCCTCAATATAACCGTTCTTAACGTCCAACCTGAGTTTACCGTCTTTAATGACGAAGTTCCACAGCGCGCCGTTTGCATTTTCTCCCCATGATACAATTGCGCCGGATGCATTTGTGGTCTTTATCCATGCAGAAATCGTTCGCGCATTATTTCCTTTGATACCTTTGTAGCCGGTCACCGTCACATGTTCTCCTGCTCCAGCAAAACGAAGAGCTTTTCCCACTTGACCAAATACCCGGTCGCCGGTCGTCATCCCCACTAAACTGCCGGACAAGTTCCCAACGGAATCCAAGACCGAAGTTCCGGATGATTCGTCGAATCGCCACCATGCAGCCAAGTCGGATTGCCTTGGAATACTCCAAACCAAAGGATTGACGCTATTCCCTGCAACCACTCTGTAGTAATAGGTTTGATTTCGGTCCAGTCCCGTAAGGAATGTTCCGGCAGTTCCATCGGGGAAACTGCCATTGAGGTCTATTCGATGATCCCAGCTTATGTCGTCGGTGGCGTTTAATTCGAGATTTTCTCCTCCATCATTGTCACCCCAAAAGAATTTCAGGGTAGGGGGTTGTCCTCCACCATTAATCACTCTTGCGGCAAGTCGGGCAGAGGTGGCGGTGACTTCTGCAGGTGCGATTGTAGCTACTTCCGGCGCAGTGGGGTCCACGATGAAAGTGATCGATTTGGAGCCCTTGCCCGCGACGTTGGTCGCGGTCATGTTTAAGTCGAAAGAACCTACTTCGAGAGGGCGTCCGAGGATTTTTCCGGTACTCGAATCAATGGACAAACCTGCGGGCAAGACACCTTCAACACCATAGGAGACTGGTCTGTTGTCAGCTGTTATCCGATACTGGACGTTAATGGGAACCTTAATGAAGTCGCCCTTGAATATAGCGTCGACCTCGCTTGGATTTAGAAAAGTATTATAGAAACGAACTTCATCCAAGAACACTCCTGAATGGTTCCCGACGTTCGGAGCGCCGGCCACTCCCGAATTATCTCTCGCACCAAAGACAAGGGCAGATCCAGTAGGATTGACTGCCCCATTCCTGTTCTCTTGCCCTTCCAGTACCCCATCAACGTAGATGGAGCGTTTGCCGTCGCCAAACATCCCGACGAGATGATGCCAGTTGCCATCGTTTATATTCTTGGTCACAAACCAATCGTCGTTACCGGGACCGCGCATCGTTAAGCTGAGTTGGTCTCCCGAACCGCCTCGTCGGCGCAATTGCCAGCCTTGTCCCCCATCGCCTCTTTTGGAGATATAGGGCTCCCAACCTCCATTTGGCCATCCCTTGACCCACAACGTCACACTGAAGGAGTTGCCTCCATCAAAGGTCGATTCGGATGCTCCGTCACTGACTTTTACGTAATGATTGCCACCGAGGTTGACGGACATTCCTTGACCGTCCCAAGTATTGACGCTGAAGATAGAGCTAGCAGAAGCAACTCCATGAAACTCGTTTCCGGAGCTATCGTTGGCGGTGCCGTTGTCGAAATTCCAATGGCCCAAGAGGTTGTCGGTTTTTGTTTTAGCCTTCTTTTCCATTTCTACAGTCCCGGTGCCTCTATATCCCAAGTATACGATGCTTGGACCCGACACTGCCGGCGGACGTACTTCCACGATGGAACCGGAACCTACGGAGATCACTCCTCGTTCAATGATTTCGGAACTAGCCAAAACAACTCGACCGCCTCCTGCCGAACGATTTCCGCCGATGGCTTGTATCAGACCTTTGTTGTAAATGTTTTTAGCCACGAGTCGGATAGCGCCGCCTGAACCACCACCACCATGATCCCATTGGTAACCATCCGACCTGCCATTCCCTCCATTCGCACTCAAGAGTACGCCTGACGAAATAGTCAAGTCGCCACCAGCCTTTAGTTCCAAGCCACCACCTCCTGCTCCCGAGCCTTGGAAATAACGACCACTGGAACCGCTGCTGCCGGGAATCAGTTGCGATAGTTGATCGTCACCATAATTGAAGGAAGCGCCCGTGCCCCAGTTGCCTGCGGGAAGGGGACCTCCGGGACCAAAGCCACTTAGCTTTTCGGAGCTTCTACCTCTCCATGGATTTAGGACCGGCCTGCCGCCATAGCCATCAACGGAGGAGGCGTCTCCACCATCGAGTCTAAGGTCTACGCCAATGTAAATCTCTCCGGTGCCTACTGTTTGAATAGATAAAGCTCTATGTCCCTTGAGCACGACCTTTGCGGACCCGGTGATTCGCAATTGGCCAAAGGTAAACGAACATAACCCGTACTCCCACGCTGTCTCGTCCGTATCATAGTAAGTGTGAGTGGAAAGAACGCCTTCTCCATGAGGACCATTTTCAACTGAAAAATAACCTGTGGTCGTATCGAACGTGACTGTTCCCGAATCAACGACAATATTGGAATTAAGGTAGTTGCGAGATATGAAAACCGTACCCTCGTTGGAAAGCCATTCTCCACCGACGTCAATCTCACCTGCTTGAACCACGCCGGAAGATATGAACGCGACTCTTCCTCCTGCGGAACCTCTATTCTGATTGTTCCCGGAAACCTTAACTCCGGAACCGGACTTGGCTTCTATTCGCCCGTGATTAAAAACCCGAGAGCCTTCGATCCTGACTGCTCCACCCGAGCCGGACGCACCGGATTCTTCGCCGTTGCCACCATTTGCGGAGATAGTGACGTTTGCTTTGATAACGACTTCCC
>MDTC01269756.1_pt1 | contig 24369 bp, 22 predicted proteins | sample 811181 | NCBI WGS metagenome assembly MDTC01 (sample SAMN05326644, study PRJNA326480) | marine metagenome | isolation source: seawater | place: Pacific Ocean: North | collected 2011
TAAACAGTATTCATTTGTTATATGAATATAACTATATTTGACAAAACAATTTTACAAGTGGAAAAATATAACGAACAAGAAAAAGTTAGAAGAAACTCACTAAAAGAACTAATTGCTTTAGGAGTAAACCCTTATCCTGCGGAAGAGTATAAAATAAATAACTATAGCACAAAAATTAAAGAAGACTTCTCAAAGAATGAAAACAAACTAAAAGAGGTTATTATTGCTGGAAGGTTAATGACAAAAAGAATTATGGGGAAAGCCTCATTCGCAGAACTAAAAGATAGTAAAGGAAGAATCCAATTATACTTTAACAGAGACGAAATTTGTCCAAATGAAGATAAACAGGCATACAATCAAATATTTAAAAAATTATTAGACATTGGGGACATAATTGGGGTTAAGGGAGAGGTGTTTGTCACAAAAGTTGGAGAAATTAGTGTACTTGTTAAAAGTTTTAAACTTTTGTCAAAATCAATAAAACCACTTCCGGTTGTTAAAAAAGATAGTGACGGAAAAATACACGATGAGTTTAAAGACACAGAACTTAGATATAGGCAGCGTGCCATGGATTTGATTGTAAATGATGAAAGCTGGTCTGTCTTTGAAAAAAGAACAAAAATATTTAATTCAATAAGAAATCAATTAAATAACAAGGGTTACATAGAAGTTGAAACGCCAATTTTACAGCCCATTTTTGGTGGCGCGTCAGCTAGACCTTTTGTAACCCACCATAACACATTAGATATTCCACTTTATCTCAGAATAGCTAATGAGTTGTATTTAAAAAGGTTAATTGTTGGTGGAAAAGAAGGGGTTTATGAATTTGCTAAGGACTTTAGAAATGAGGGCATGGACAAAACACATAATCCAGAATTTACAATGTTAGAGTTTTATGTTTCATACAAAGATTATATTTGGATGATGGGTTTTGTGGAGCAACTACTAGAAAAAACAGCAAAAGATGTTTTGGGAGACACTAGAGCTAATTATTTGGAAAACACAATTGATTTTAAGGGTCCTTATAAAAAACTTTCTTTTTTTGATGCAATAAAAAATGAAACAGGAGATGATATTTCAAAAAAAACAGAGCAGGAATTGTTAGAGTATTGCTCTTCCAAGGGTATTAAGTTTGACGCTTCAATGGGAAAAGCCAAGTTGTGGGATGCTGTATTTTCTGAGTTTTGTGAAAAAAAATTAATACAACCAACTTTTATTACTGACTATCCTTCTGAGATGTCTCCACTAACAAAAAAACATCGCAATAAAAAAGGGTTGACAGAGAGATTTGAACTATTTATTAATGGAAAAGAGATAGCAAATGCTTATTCTGAACAAAACGACCCCATAGAACAAAGAAAAAGTTTTGAAGATCAGATGAAGTTGATAGAAAAAGGAGATGAAGAGGCTATGATAATTGATAATCAATTTTTAAATGCACTAGAAATTGGAATGCCACCAACATCAGGAATAGGAATAGGTATGGACAGATTAACAATGCTTTTTACAAATAAAAAATCTATACAGGATGTAATTTTTTTTCCACAAATGAAACCAGAAAAGAAATGATGATAGCAATTGGCTCAGACCACGCTGGATATGAGTACAAAACAAAAATAATTACCTACTTAGAAAGTAAAAAACATCAAGTATTGGATGTGGGCACAAATAGTTTAGACAGTGTCGATTATCCCGACTTTGCACACTCCGTTTCCGAAGAAATTTTGTTGGGAGCAGACTTTGGTATATTAATTTGTGGAAGTGGAAATGGTATTGCAATGGCAGCAAATAAAACAAAAGGTATAAGAGCGGCCGTTTGTTGGAATAAAGAAATAACATTATTATCACGCCAGCACAATGATGCCAACATAATTTCACTTCCTGCAAGATTTTTGAGTTTAGATCAGTGTCAAACACTTATAGATTGTTTTTTAATTGAGCCGTTTGAGGGCGGTAGACACAAAAATAGAGTTAATAAAATTTAGTTATTTATGAAAAAAGTCACATTAATTTTTATTTTTTTATTTGTTGGTCCGTTATGGTCACAAATTGAGCTAGTAGGCCCCTCTATTACTAAACAAAAATTAAAAAAACATATACAAATTCTTGCATCAGACTCAATGGGGGGTAGAGAGGTTGGGGAGGTAGGAGAAACAATGGCTGCTAATTACATGTCAAATCACTTTAGAAATATTGGCGCCAAGCCGTACAAAGAAAATACATACATTCAAAAAATTCCCTTAGAAAAGATAAAAATAAATGATGCTTCTCTAATAATTGGTAAGGAAAGTTTTGTTTTCGGAAAAGACTTTTACACATATCCCAATTTCAAACACTGTAAAATTAACAAAAGTGAATTAGTGTTTCTTGGATATGGAATACACACCGACACTTACTCTGATTACACTCAAGATGTAAGCGGTAAAGTGATTGTTATTTCAGTTGGTGAACCTAAGAAAGAAGATGGATCGTATATTATTTCAAATAGTGAAAAGAAAAGTCCCCACACAAGCTGGAGGCACAAACTAAACATAGCAAAAAAAAGAGGTGTAAAAGCTGTTGTTTTTGTTTCAAATGATTATGAGTCAGAATATATTAAATCAACACACAAAATAGAAGAACCGGGTGTAAATTTAATTTCTAAAAATGAACTAATACCTTTTATTTTTGTTAGCAAGAATGTTATTAAAAAGGTTTTGGGTAAAAATAAATTCAAAAAGTATTTAACACAAATGCAAAATAATGAAGACTCAAAATCAAAAATATTAAAAACAAATTTTTTGTTCCAATTAAATACAGAAACTAACAATTTCTATGGAAAAAATATTCTTGCCTATATAGAGGGATCGGATTCTATATTAAAAAATGAGATAGTTGTTATAACAGCACATTACGATCACCTTGGAATAGTAGATGGAGTTATTTACAATGGTGCTGATGATAACGCAACAGGCACAGCGGCTCTTCTTGAAATAGCCTCAGCTTTTCAAAAAGCAAAAAAAGAGGGAGTTACATTTAAAAGAAGTATACTTTTTTTTCCAAATTCCGCAGAAGAAAAGGGGTTGTTGGGCTCATATTACTATGTTGAAAACCCGGCTTATCCAATTGAAAACACGGTAGCCTGCTTGAATATTGACATGATTGGAAGAACTGATAGGTTTCACCCCAAAGACAGTAATTATATTTACCTTATTGGTTCAGATAAACTAAGTACAGACCTACACAAGGTGTCAGAACAATCAAATAATAAATATGTCAAAATGAACATAGATTACACGTTCAATAACCCTAATGATCCAAACAGATTTTACTATCGTTCAGATCATTACAATTTTGCAAAAAAAAATATCCCCTCAATATTCTATTTTAGTGGCGTTCATGAGGATTATCACAAAGAATCTGATACTGTTGAAAAGATAATATATGAAAAGGTAGAAAAAACTGCCAGATTAGTTTTTTACACAGCTTGGGAAATTGCAAACATGAAAACAAAACCCAAAGTTGATAAACTTAATGAATTTCAATTAAACAGGTATTAAATATCAAATTTAATTCCTTGAGCTAAAGGCAGTTCGTCTGAAAAGTTTATGGTGTTTGTTTGTCTTCTCATGTAAGCTTTCCATGCGTCAGACCCTGATTCGCGACCACCGCCCGTTTCTTTTTCACCACCAAATGCACCACCGATTTCTGCACCAGAAGTGCCGATATTTACATTTGCAATTCCACAATCGGATCCACTATGAGCTAGAAAAGTTTCAGCTTCTCTAAGATTATTTGTCATTATTGAGGACGACAAGCCCTGTGGAACACTGTTTTGAATTTCAATAGCTTCAGAAATATTAGAATATTTCATAATGTAAAGAATAGGAGCAAATGTTTCTGTTTGAACTATGTTTAATTCGTTTGAGGCTTCAGCAATAACTGGTTTTACATAACAGCCAGAATCATAACCAACACCACTTATAACACCCCCTGGCACAACAAGCCTGCCCCCCTCTTCAACAATTTTTTCAATTGCATTTAAATAACAACTCACAGAGTCTGTATCAATAAGTGGTCCCATGTGGTTGTTTTCATTTAATGGATCACCAATTTTTATTTGTTTGTATGCACTAATAAGCTTAGTTTTTACGTCATCATAAATAGATTCATGGACAATTAACCTTCTTGTGGTTGTGCACCTTTGCCCAGCAGTTCCTATGGCTCCAAAAACAACGCCAACAATAGCAATATTCAAGTCAGCTTCAGGTGTAATTATCATAGCATTGTTTCCGCCTAGTTCCAATATTGTTTTACCAAAACGCTCAGCTACCCTTTTCCCAACACTCCTTCCCATCTCAGTTGAACCAGTTGCAGACACAAGAGAAACATCGCCACATGATGTAATCATTTCACCAACATCAGCATAACCACTTATTAAACAAGAAAGACCTTCCGGCAAGTTGTTTCTTTTAATAACATTCGACATTATTTTCTGGCAAGCAATTGCACAAAATGGAGTTTTTTCTGAGGGCTTCCAAATACAGACATTTCCACACACCCAAGCAATTGCAGCGTTCCAAGCCCAAACGGCAACAGGAAAATTAAATGCTGAAATTATACCAACAACCCCAAGGGGGTGATATTGCTCATACATTCTGTGTTGAACCCTCTCAGAATGAAGAGTTATACCAGAAAGCTGTCTGGACAAGCCAACAGCAAAATCACAAATATCTATCATCTCCTGAACTTCTCCTAAGCCCTCCTGATAAGACTTACCCATCTCATAAGACACTAAACTGCCCAAATACTCTTTGTTTTTTCTTAGTTCATCACCAAACTGTCTAACAATTTCACCTCTTTTAGGAGCGGGAACTAGTCTCCACTTTTTGAAAGCTTCTTTTGATGAGTTTATTACAGTTTTAAATTCGTCACTCTTTGTAATCCCAACACGCCCAATTACATTTCCATCAACGGGTGATTTAGATGAAATTTCACGATCTTTCTGGCCGATCCAATTTAAACCTGTAGATGTTCCAAGGTGACTATTTGAGATGTTTAAGTTATTTAAGATATCATTCATAAAATTTAGTTTAAAAGTCTGAAAATGTCCATGCCGTTAGCATAGATTAATAGTGCAAATAAAATAACCATTCCAGCAACTTGAATAGGCATTAATACTGATAAAGGCAATTTTTTTCCAGAAAACATTTCTATCACTGCAATTACTGCGTGCCCACCATCAAGTGCGGGTATTGGTAGCAGGTTCATTATTGCCAAAATAATTGATAGGAGGGCCGTCATTGACCAAAAGGCTAGCCAGTTCCATTCTCCAGGAAACATTTTTCCAATACTGATAACTCCTCCAACATGCTTATATCCACCGGTTGAGGGGTTAAAAATTGTTTTTACTTGCCCCCAATACATTTTAATCATTGAAAGTGTTTTATTTAGTCCAGCAGGAATTGATTTAAGAAACGAGTAACTTCGATTTTCAAAATAATTTCCCATTACACCCACCCCCAGAAGACCACTTTCGGGAACCAAAACAGTTGTATATTCAGTGTACTTGGAGTTGTTTTTTTTGAAACCAATAACAACCTCCTTTCCGGAGTTGGATAGGAGAAGGTTTCGTGAGTATGGGTTAATAAAAGGGGTTTTCTCATTGTTGATTGAAACGATACAATCTCCGGGTTTTAAATTAGAGTTTTTTAATGGACTATCGGAAAAAACTTCATCTACAACCCACCTGTAGTTGGGTGAAATCAAATTGCCCTCGTATTGCTGCATATTACTAATAACCTTGTTTACATTACTGGACTCAATATTTACATCTAAATTTCTGTTGTTTCTTGTTACACTCACCACAGAAGCCCCTTCAAACAGAATAGAACTAATAACAAACATGGGGTCATAATCGGTCAGTTCAACCCCGTCGATTTTAGTAATTTTATCTCCATCCACAAAACCTAAGATCTCACCCCCCTCATTGAAAGAGAAACCGTCAACCAAATTCTTCATTGGAATAAATCGTTCACCCCAACCAAATAAAACAAAGGAGTATATAATCCAAGCAAGAACAAGGTTAATAAAAATACCCCCCAACATAACAATTAGTCTTTGCCAGGCGGGCTTGGCTCTTAGCTCCCAATTCTCTGGTTCACTTTCCACACCACCACTATCAAGAGACTCGTCAATAAATCCAGATATTTTCACATATCCACCTAAAGGTGCCCACCCTACACCAAACTCAGTTTCACCAATCTTTTTTTTAAATAGAGCTCCATCCCAACTCCCAATACCCCAGTCCATAAATAGATAAAACTTTTCAACTCTGCAACCGAAATATTTTGCAGTTAAATAATGGCCGAGCTCATGTAATACAACAAGAATAGATAGGCTTAATAACAATTGAAATACTTGAATCATAATTTTTTGATTAAATAATTGGCTCGCAACCTCGCGTCTTTGTCTGTTTTATAATAATCCTCTAAAATAGGATTTTCCACAAAATTAAAATTTTCTAGGGACTTTTCTACAATTTTTATCATGTCAAGAAAGTGAATCTTTTTATTTAGAAACGCCCCGACAGCAATTTCATTAGCAGCATTTAGCACACAAGGAGCATTTCCCCCAATTTTAATTGATTCTTTTGCTAGACTCAAATGAGGAAACTTGGATGTGTTCGGTTCAAAAAATGTGAGGCTTTTTAAATCAGCTAATGAGAACACCTCCTTTGGGTAATTAGTTCTTTTAGGGTAAGAAAATGCATACAAAATAGGTGTAATCATTGTTGGCAGCCCCATTTGAGCCTTTAGAGAGCCATCATTAAATTCAACAAGGCTGTGAATTATAGATTCTGGGTGAATAACCACATCTATGTCATTAATTGGTTTATTAAATAACCAGTGTGCCTCAATTAGCTCAAGTCCTTTGTTCATTAATGTGGCTGAGTCAATAGTAATTTTTGACCCCATACTCCAGTTGGGGTGTTTTAACGCCTTTTCAACAGTAATTTTCGCAAATAATTCTTCTTCTAAGTTAAGAAATGGTCCACCAGATGCAGTTAAAATTAATTTACTAACACTGCTAGAAGACTCCCCAACTAAACATTGAAAAATAGCAGAGTGTTCTGAGTCAACGGGAATAATTTTTACGCCCATTTTTTGGGCTAAGTTCATTATTAGCTTTCCTGCAACAACCAGCGTTTCTTTATTTGCAAGTGCTATATCTTTTTTTGCTCTAATTGCCGCAATAGTTGGTTTTAATCCAGCGCTACCAACAATTGAAGTTAATACTAGGTCAATTTCTGTGTCGGATAATAAATCACAAAGATCTTCTTCACCAAGCAATACATTCACATCTTGGTTCTTTAGCTTTTCTTTTAGAAAATAATACCCAGTTTCATCGTTAATTACAATATTCTTTGGCCTAAAGATTAAGGCTTGTTCGTAGAGTAGTTTAAAATTTTTGTTTGCACTTAAAAGGTGTGCTTTATAGTTTTTCAGTTTTGATATTATTTCCAAAGCCTGAGTTCCTATGGAGCCGGTAGAACCTAAGATGGCAATATTCTTTAAGTTTTCACACATAATTTTTTTTTAAAAAAGAACCAATTTTATTATCATTAGTTAAATGAGGACATTTGTTTTGTCCACCAAATTTACCAATTGATTTCATATAACTATTAAATCCACCTCTTTTTACACAGTGCAGCTCAAGTCGACCAATTACGCCCGAGTGTATTAAATCTTTATAGTATGGGTTTTGTTTCTCCATTTCTTTATTTAACATTGACTCAAACTCTTCAATATCACTAGGCTTATCATCAAACTCAATATACCAATCATGACAAGGTTTTTTTGAACCATTTCCGAATTCTGGACAAACTGTAAATTCCGAAACAATTCCCCCCAACTTCAAAGCACAGTTTTTAGTGCGGTTTGAACCTCTTTTTCTATTACATGTTCACCAAAGGCAGAACAAAACTGAGAAGCTCTACCGCTAAAAACAAAACGATAGGGCCTTAATGACGTAAACCTGATGGTGTCTCCAGTGTTATATCCCCAAAGTCCAGAGATTGTTGATACTATCATCACATAGTCTATTCCAGTTTGAATATCCTCCAGGCACCTTCTCTCAAAATTGCCACATTTAAACTCAGACAATTCAATAAACTCGTAAAAAACACCATGATTTGTTAATAATAATAGGTCACCATCATTTAGTTTGTTTTGATATCCAAAAAAACCCTCAGATGCAGGATATACTTCCAGGGTGTCAACATTACCACACATATTAAAAAAATTACTCTTGTAGTTGTCAAAACTAGTTCCTCCATGAATATATAGTTTGAGATTTGGAAACACATCCAAAACCCTCTTTTTATTAGCTGTTTGAAGTAATTTTTCAAAATAAGTTATAACCCAAGGAGGAATTCCGCCTAATATTTTTAAGTCTTTGCCAATAGTTTCTTCTACAATTTTTGACAATTTTAGGTCCCAATCCTTAATCAGATTGGTTTTCATTGTTGGAAGGCGGTTTCTTTTCAAATAGAATGGAATGTGTCTTGCGGTGATGCCCGAAAGTTTTGCATAAGGAATTTTGTTAAATTTGCTTAATTCCGGGGAACCCTGAATAAACATCATCGCTGATCCTGAAAAATCATATTGTCCAGTTTGGTACGAATAAAGTAATAGAAGTTCTTTTATAGACCTTGTTTGGTTTGATAACATATTCTTTGTAAGTGGTATGTATTTTGTGCCTGACGTGGTGCCCGAAGTTACAGCAAAGTATATAGGAGAATCTTTTGTTAGAATATTTTTTTCACCATTTGAAATCAAGGAAATGTAAGGGGATAGTTTTTCATAATCAAAAAGAGGAACCTTTTTTTTATATTCCATATAACTAAAACCGTTTAGGTTATGATCTTTAGCAAATTTGGAGTCCCGACCTAATTCAATAATTTTTTTAAAAACCTTCCATTGATTAATAACTGAGTTTTTTTCAGAAAGTTGGGATAATTTATATTGTCTTTTTGCTAAAAACTTTAATATGTATTTACTAAAAATCATTAAAAATCAATATAATCAGCAGGGTTTATTGGAGTTCCGTTTTGCCATAGTTCAAAATGTAAGTGAGGTCCCGATGATTGTTCTCCACTGTTTCCAACAACAGCAATAACTTCACCAGCCTTTACAAGCTCTCCACTTTCTTTAAACAAAATCGAGTTATGCATATATGTGGAAATGATATTATCAATGTGTTGAATAATTACAACATTTCCTTTTGAGCTTGACCAGTCTGAAAACAAAACAACTCCGTCTAAACAAGATTTTACTGAAGAGTTTTGAGCGGCGGCAATGTCTAGACCATAATGTTTGTCGTTTGTATTAAGCTCATTTATAACCACACCCTCAACAGGTTTGTAAAAAACAAAATCTTCAATAGAGCTTGTGGTTTGCCCCTTATATACTGGAATATTGTAAAGGTCAGCGTCAATAACCTCTTGCCTTAAAATAGAGTCGTCTTTAGAGGGCTTTAAATCATTTTCATTGATAACTAATGTAGAGTCACTTTTGGTTACATTGGTATTTTCTAAAACCTCACCCCGCACAATCTGTTGAATCATGTTTATATATTCACGCTTTAAAATTAGATCCCTTTCAAGTGAATCAACTTTTATTATTAACTCAATTATTTTATTATTTTTTATCACACCCCTTTCGGGTAATAATTCCTTAAAAAAAGTGTACCCAAATAAAAAGAAAGAGAGAATAAGAGCCGTTAAAAATAAGTAGGCAATGAATGACAATATATGGAAACCATAAAAGTCAGATATTTGCTTTTCTTTAAGAGTGTCTTTATCTATTAAGCTTAGTTTGTAATTTTGAAAAAGCAAACGTCGTAAAAGTTTTAGAATATTTTTTACTACAAGCATGAATTTGTATGATCAAAAACAAATATCGCAAATTAGATAGTTAAAATATCATAAGAGTCAAAAAAATAAAATAATTTTATAATCGTTTTAAAAAAAACCTTATTGTATAACGACTTCGATGACTAGTCTAAAAAAAATATTTTTTTATCTGACCGCGGCTTTTTTTGTTGGTTGCTCTACACAAAAAGACGCCCTAGCAAACAGACTTTATCACCAGCTAAACACAAAATATAATGGATTGTTTTATGCCAGGGAGTATCTCAACAAAGGAATTAAACAAATAAAACAATCACACGTCGATGACTTTTCAGAGATTATCACTCTAAATATGTTTTCGGATAAAAAATCATCAGTCTCAAATCAATCTTTTTTTGATCAAGCCATTCAAAGAAGCACCAAAGCTATTGAGAAACACTCAATGGAAATAGGTGGTGCCGAAAAAAACAAATTTATTGATGATGCATATATGATAATTGGCAAATCAAAGTTCTTTAAGAGGGACTATAGTTCGGCAATTAAAACATTTAACTATTTATTACTTGAGTCTGGCTCACAGGATTCTAAAATCGAGTCAATGATTTGGATTGCTAAATGTCACTTACAAGCTAATAATCAATCAAGATTACTGCAAACCATTAACAACATTGAGTCAAATTATTTATTAAACAACAGACAAAAGTCAGAGCTTGAAGTTGTAAAGGCAGAGTATTTTGCATTTCAACAAAAAAATAACGAAACGATAGAGGCCCTATTAAATATCACACGCCTCACAAAAGACAAAGAGCTTAAAACAAGAGCATTTTTTAAGCTTGGCCAAACTTATTTGATTAACAACCGGTATAAGAAATCAAGAGATTGTTTTGAGAATGTTATAAAATTAAACCCCAACTATGATATGGTATTTAACACAAAGCTAAACATATCAAAAACATTTCAGGAGCAAGAGAACAATTTTGAAGAACTTAGTAAAGTCCTAAATGAAATGATTAAAGACAAGAAGAATAAAGATTATTTGGGACAGGTTTTTTATGCTCTTGCTGATCTCGAGCTTAAAAACCTAGACACCATTTCTGCAATTAAATCTCTAAGAAGTTCAGCATTTAAATCAAGTGGTCGAGACCAAAAACTAGAATCACACTATCTCTTGGCTACTATTTTTTGGAAAAACAAGGACTATATAAAGTCTTACAACCATTCTGATACTTCTAAAACCCTTGCTGATTCAAAACACCCTAAATATGAATCAATTAAATCCATATATACAAATTCAAAAAATATAGCCCGGCATTACATAAAAATAAATTATAACGACAGCGTAATCGCTCTTTCCCTCAAACCTATAGATGAAATTAATATTGTTATTGACAATCTTATTGCAGAATTAAAGGAGGGTGAGAATAATAACAATAATGACCCGAATTCTTCCAATAATATGGGGCGGGGCTTTAACTCATATGAATACAATAAACAGGCTCAAAACTCATTAAACATTACTTCGGGGGGGGGGGGGTATTTTTACAATCCATCTGCAATAAGCCTGGGTTATTCTGAGTTTAACACAAGGTGGGGCAATAGAAAGCTTGAAGACAATTGGAGGAGAAAGAATAAGGAGGATGTAACAAGTCCAGAAGGTATATTTGACACCGAAATAGCGGATGCTCCATCTGAGAAAGAAAAATATAACCGCGATTACTACATTTCAAAACTACCAATGGAACAATTTGAGAGAGACTCTCTTTTGGCGCAAATTGAAATGGCATATTTTGACTTGTCAAACATATTTAAATCGGAGGTACAAGACTATAAAATGTCAATAGAGATTTATGACACCTTACTATATAGGTTTCCAAAAACAGAATACAAGCAGTTAATTTACCAAGACCTTTACAATATTTATACAACACTTGGAGACACTACATTGTCAGATAAATACTTTATGACCCTGTCATCAGAATTCCCAGAAACACTGAATAGATTAAATTTAGATAGTAAGACCTTTTCAGATGACGAAATTGAGAGGAGTAATAAAAATTATTTAGAGTTTTATAATCTATTTTATGATGATAGGCTTAAGGCTTGTGGTCTTTTAAATGATTATAAAAGTAAAGACGATGTCAACAAAGACAAGTTTGAGCTCTTTTCAATATTATGCGAAGCAAAAGACATATCAAGGGTTGAGTTAATATCAAGACTTAAAGAATACAAAAAAAACTTTTCAGAGTCAATTATTTCAAATTATGCAGATAGTTTAGCAAACATTCTCTCGGGTCAGTCAAGCGAGGCGTTCAATTACACATATCAAAATGAATTTGAAAATAAACACTTTTTCGTTCTAGTTCTTTCAGACATAAACATTAACCTACCAAATTTACAAAGAACAATTTCTGTTTTTAATCAGGAAAACTTTCAGTTGGATAGCTTAAAAATAGAAAATATGCTGTTAAACAGAAAAAAACAACTTCTTAGGGTTGGGGAGTTTAAAAACAGGTCTGATGCAATGTTATATTATGAGCTTTTTCATGCCGATAAATCTTCAGCAAAAACATTCGAAAACAATTTTATTACCCCGATTGTTGTAAGTGAAAATAATTTTTTTATCTTATTGAGGCAAAAAAACATGGATAACTACATGGAATATTTCAATGATTTTTATTTGTTTAACTAAAACAATATATTATGTTAAATACTACAAAAAAAAACGAAGATATTAATACAATATCTAAAGGAACCAATTTAAAAGGAGACCTTGTTTCTTCTGGCGATATAAGAATTGACGGCACTTTAAGCGGCTCAATTAATACAAAGGGCAGACTCGTTGTTGGTGAAACAGGGTCAGTTGAAGGGCAAATAAAGTGTCAAAATGCTGTAATTGCTGGAAAATTACAAGCCACGATAAATACCGAAGAGCTATTAATGCTAAAATCTTCTGCAAGGCTTTCTGGCGAAGTTGTAACAGGTAAACTTGCAATTGAACCAGGTGCAATTTTTACAGGAAAGTGCAGCATGGGGCCAATAATAAAAAATTTAGACAAAAACCACGAAAAGAACTTAAATCAGGAAAGTGAAAAGTCAGCATAAAAAAAACCCAATAATATCGAACCTTTTACTTTCATGCTTAATAGTTATTGGTGTTCTGATTAGCTCTAAAATATTTAAAACAGAATTCAATAATGAAAAATATTTTTCGGTTTTTTTCTTTTTTATTATATATACTGTTAAGCAGCTAGTTTTATCATATTATGATAAAAAACCTCAAGTTTTTGTTTCGGTCTTCGGATTATTTTCTTTCATAAAGCTGGCACTTTCTATTTTACTAATTATTTTATTCTGTTTATCAAATAGGTCAAACTTAAATGACTCAGAAGTGATTTCGTTTATTATTTTTTTTATGTCAATTTACTTCACCTTCCTTGTGTTTAATATTATTACGGGCTTTACGAAAAAGTGAAAAACAACAAATCTTTATTTAAGGACTATGTTCAGGGCTCAACCATTTTTTTTCACGTAGTTACGTCAATTATTTTAGGCCAATTTTTGGATTCAGTTTTTGTCTTAAAAAAATCACCAATAACAATTTTTCTTTTAATTTTTGTTATAATATATTCTCTTTATAGACTAGTTATTAGAAATGTCAAAAAAAATGACAAAAACTAGAGAATTTTGGGTGCATGTAATTATAATTTAATTAATTTTGCAATGATTTTTTAATGGTGATCAATATTTGATGAATCGTTTGCTAATTTATATTTTATATTTTTTAATAATTCCTGTATACTCTTCTAATATTGTGCCCCCAGGTGAGGATAAATCTAGCAAAAGTTCAAAAAAGTTCAAGCCGGGCTACATGATTATGCACCATATAACTGACACACACGAATGGCACGTCTTTGATTGGAGGGGAAAACCCGTCTCAATTCCATTACCAATAATTCTGTATCACGAAGGTCACGGATTAAGTTTCTTTATGTCAAGTAAGTTTAACCACGGCAAAGATTCATTTAGAGGATATATGCTGGATCATGAAAAAATTGTAGTAGTAGATGAGAATGATAAAATAAATAATACCGAAACCCAAAAGGTTTGGGACCTGTCAATCACTAAAAACGTTTTTTCACTGTTTTTTAGCATATCTATCATGCTAATCGTTTTCTTAAAAACAGCAAACCTATACAAAAAACAACCCGGCACAGTAAAAAGGGGGTTTTCGGGTTTCTTGGAGACAATGATTTTGTTTGTAAGAGACGACATAGCAAAACCAGCAATTGGAAAAAAACACTATATGAAGTATATGCCCTTCTTACTTACGGTCTTCTTTTTTATTTGGTTAAATAATCTTTTGGGTCTTATTCCTATTTTTCCTGGCGGAGCAAACCTTACGGGAAACATAGCTGTCCCCATGATTCTTGCATCAATGGTTTTTATTATCACAACATTAAGTGCAAAAAAAACATACTGGCAGCATATTTTTGCTATGCCAGGCGTGCCTAAGCCGGTGTTATTAATACTTACACCCGTTGAAATTATCGGAATGCTTTTGAAGCCATTTGTTTTAATGATCAGGCTTTTTGCTAACATAACAGCAGGGCATATTATTATTTTGTCTTTTTTTAGTTTGATTTTTATATTTGGAGAAATTAATCCAGTTGCCGGATATGGGGCATCAATTTTGTCTGTTTCATTTGTTATTTTTATGACTTTTTTAGAACTTTTAGTAGCATTTTTGCAGGCATACGTTTTTACTCTTTTGGCCGCGATTTATTTTGGATCAGCGGTTGAAGAGGAGCATTAATAAATTATTAACAATTAAAATTTTAAAACATGATATTATCAATTTTATTAGAAGCAGCAACTGAATACGGCGCAACGCTTGGAATTGGGTACGGCGTGGCAGCTCTCGGGGCTGGTGTTGCTGCACTTGGAGCGGGCTTGGGTATTGGAAAAATAGGCGAAGGAGCACTTCAGGCCATGGCAAGACAGCCCGAAGCGATCAATGACCTAAGGGCTAGCATGATATTAATGGCAGCATTAGTTGAGGGGGCAGCCTTTTTTGCTATGGTCGTTGGATTACTCGTTATGTTTATGAAGTAATATTAAAACTATAAAAAATTAGTATGGAACTTGTTACACCAGGCATTGGTTTATTGTTTTGGATGTTACTAGCATTCTCTATTGTGCTAGTATTATTAAAAAGGTTTGCGTGGAAGCCAATTTTATCTGCTCTTAAAGATCGAGAAGAAAGTATTCAGTCCGCTTTGGATAAAGCTGATGAGGCCAGAAAACTCAGTGAGTCTGCAAACGAAGACGTTGAAAAAATGATATCTGAGGGCAGAAGAGATAGAGAAATGATGCTTAAAGACGCAAAGGATGAGATTGCTGAATACAAAAAGACACAAAAAGAAATGATAAAAAACCAGGTCAATTCGGAACTGATGGCTGCCAAAGAGGAAATACAACAGCAAAAAAGACTAGCGGTCGACGAATTAAAGACCTCAATTGCCAGTATTTCTGTTGAAATCGCAGAAAAAATCATAAAAAAAGAACTGGAGTCAAAAAGTAGATATGATCAGTTAATTGAAGATAGTGTGAAAAATTTAAATATTTAATTTTGAATAATAAGGTTTCTTACAGGTACGCTAGAGGTTTGTTTCAGTTGGCAAAAGACAAAAACTTGCTTAAAGATTTTTTGAACGATTGTCAACTAATTTTGAGATATGAGCAAAATGTTGAGCTTAACGAGCTTGTAATGAACCCTACATTTAGTAAAGAAAAAAAGTTAGAAATTTTTATGGAAACATTTAAAAACTATGTGTCCACAAGCTTTTTAGATTTTTTTAAATTACTTTTAATTAAAGGCAGAGAGATACATCTTTTCTTAATCACCAAAAATTACATTAAGTTATACAATCAACTCAAATCAATTACTGTTGCTGAGGTAATTTCGGCAGCCCCATTAGAAAATAATATACTTGACACGATAAAACAAAAGTTTGCTTCAATGGGTGATGTTGAAATAATACAAACCGTTGACAAAAATATTGTTGGTGGAATTATTGTCAAAGTGGGTGACCTGCAATACGATTTAAGTATTAGAAATCAAATAAATAGTGTCAAAAGAGCATTTAAAATTTAAACAAAAAGAAAATGACAGAAATTAAACCATCAGAGGTATCAAAAATATTAAAAAAAGAGCTACAAAACCTAAATAATAACAGTGGTCATGACGAAACAGGAATAGTGCTTGCTGTTGGGGACGGAATTGCCCGACTTTATGGCCTTTCTAATGTTGAATCGGGTGAAATCATTGAATTCAATGATAACGAAAATCAACAAGGCATAGTTCTTAATCTTGAAGAAGATAACGTAGGCGCTGTTCTACTTGGCTCATCAAGCGATATAAAAGAGGGTGACGTTGTTAAGAGAACAAAAAAAATTGCCTCTATAAATGTTGGAGAGGGTATGCTTGGTAGAGTTGTAAATGCTCTAGGCCAACCGATTGATGGCAAGGGCCCAATAGCTGGCCAAACCTATGAAATGCCATTAGAGAGAAAGGCACCGGGAGTACTTTACAGACAGCCTGTTAATGAGCCGCTACAAACGGGGATTAAGGCAATTGATGCCATGATACCAATTGGAAGGGGTCAGCGTGAATTAATCATTGGAGATAGGCAAACTGGAAAAACTTCTGTAGCGATTGATACAATAATTAATCAAAAAGAGTTTTATGACAAAGGTGAGCCGGTCTATTGTGTTTATGTGGCAACCTCTCAAAAGGGCTCCACTGTTGCTAATATTTCTAAAATGTTAAGTGATAATGGTGCACTAGATTACACAGTCATAGTGTCTGCTTCAGCTTCTGATCCAGCTCCGATGCAATTTTATTCCCCATTTACTGGTGCAGCTATTGGTGAGTTTTTTAGAGATACAGGGCGGCACGCTTTAATTGTTTACGATGACTTATCTAAACAAGCTGTTTCTTACAGGGAGGTTTCACTTTTATTAAGGCGACCACCTGGAAGAGAAGCTTACCCGGGCGATGTATTTTATTTACACTCAAGGCTGCTTGAGAGAGCTGCGAAAATTAACTCTTCAGATGAAATAGCAAAATCTATGAATGATTTGCCAGATTCAATAAAATCAATTGTTAGGGGTGGCGGTTCCCTTACAGCTCTACCGATTATTGAAACACAGGCTGGAGATGTATCGGCATATATTCCAACAAATGTAATTTCTATCACTGATGGACAAATATTTTTAGAAGCTGACTTATTTAATTCCGGTGTACGCCCAGCTATTAACGTTGGAATATCTGTGTCGAGGGTTGGTGGAAGCGCCCAGCTAAAAGCAATGAAAAAAGTTTCAGGTACGCTTAAGCTTGATCAAGCGCAGTATCGTGAGCTGGAAGCCTTTGCAAAATTTGGCTCTGATCTTGATGCAGCTACTACAGCTGTACTTGAAAAGGGTAAGAGAAACGTCGAGATTTTAAAACAAGGCCTAAATAAGCCAATGAGAGTCGAGGAGCAGGTTGTAATTATATACTGTGGTGTTAACGGGCTTTTAAATAACGTAGAAGTTTCAAAGATAAAAGACTGTGAAGAAGAGATTATTAATCAAATGAAAAAGCATCACTCTAAATCAATGGGAGAACTAATATTAGGCAATCTTACAGACCAAGTTAAAAGTGACATTGAAAATACTGCTAAAAAAGTCGCAAAAAATTACAGTTAATGTCAAATTTAAAAGAAATAAGATCTAGGATAGCTTCCGTTTCGTCTACTATGAAAATTACTAGCGCCATGAAAATGGTGTCAGCAGCCAAATTAAAAAAGGCGCAAGACAGAATGTATGGTATTAGGCCATATTCTACTGCGCTTGACGAAACAATACAAAACCTCATACCCAGTGTTTCAACTTCAGACATTGATCTAACTAAAAACTTTTCAGATGAAGAAGCGCGCTTAATTGTTCCAATATCATCTAATAGGGGTCTATGTGGCGCTTTTAATGCAAATGTTTATAAGAAAGCACTAGGACCTAAAAATAGAGACCAAATAGAGGTTTATGCAATTGGAAAAAAATCAGTAGAATTATTTAGACGCGCGGGATATAAAATTATAGGTCATAACTCAGATATAATTGATAATCCTAACTATGATCAGTCCAAGAAAATTTCTAATTATATTATTGAGGGGTTCAAATTAGGAAAGTGGTCTAGTGTTACAGTAGTGTGTAATTTATTCAAAAATGCAGCTACACAGACAGTCGTAAAGAACCAAATTCTACCCATTTATTTCGAACCTAATAATTTAAAGGGTAAAGACTATATATTTGAACCGGATAAGAAAACAATTATAAATAAGTTGGTACCCGATCAAATACATACCAAACTATTTGAGTTTGTTTTAAATTCAGTTGCTGCAGAGCATGGGGCAAGGATGACCGCTATGCATAAGGCTACAGATAATGCAAATGAATTAAAGCAAAACCTCACCTTATCATACAATAGACAAAGGCAGGCCGCTATTACAAACGAAATCTTAGAAATAGTTGCTGGTGCTGAGGCATTGAAGGGGGCTTAAGTCCCAAAAAACTATATTTTCTTTAATAATTAAAAATTTATGTTTTTTAGAAAAACAACTCTTACACAACAAATTTTATTTTCTACCATTTTATTAATAAGCTCATCACTTTGCATATTTGCTTGGGTAAATATTAGTCAGATTAAGAAGGATACCATAAATTATAATTATGAACGTTTGGCTAGAAAAGATAGGGCTGTCACAAAGTCTGTGGAAGCTCTTATAGACTTTAATATTCCAGTTGAGTTGGCTTTTTCTCAAAAACTAAAAGAAATAAGTTTAATTCACAAGATTCGACTAAACGTATACGACCTTGAGGGAAACTTCCTGCTAGCATCGGACAGCTTACTACAAAGTGACACAATAATAACATCAAAAATTGGACAAGATTTAATTAAGTCTATAGATAACCAAAGTAATAAAAGTATTGAATATGAAAACGGCGTATATTTCGGAACGTACAGAATTATATTTAAACCTAAATCAAAATTAATTACAGACGACCTGCCAGCTATATCAAATACACCATACTGTATTTTACATGTAGTTTATGATAAAAGTACCAAGGATGATATATTAAATAAAACAAATCAGCAGATAAAAAAACTTATTAGGATATACTTTTTATTACTGCTATTGGGTATATTTTCTACCGTATTCTTACTTAACCAAATAACCACCAGACTTAGGTCAATTACAAAGTACTTAAAGGGGGCTCATAATAAAACAATTTTAAGTCCGTTAAGTTGGCCGGTTGATGATGAAATTGGACAATTAGTGCAAGCATACAACAGCCTAATAAAGCGGTTAGATATAACAACCAAACAGCTCATACAGAGTGAAAAAGAAGGGGCCTGGAAGAAAATGGCAAAACAAATTGCGCATGAAATAAAAAATCCACTAACCCCCATGAGGCTGAATGTTCAGTATCTTGAAAAATCCTTTAAAGACGGTAAGGGGCGTAAATTATACTCAGATGAATGGGAAGAAAAACTGTTTAGTTTCTCTAAAACAATGATTCAGCAAATAGATACCCTAACGAGGGTTGCGAATGCTTTTTCAGACTTTGCAAGTTTAAATAAACAAAGTTTAGAGAAAATATGTCTCGTAAGTGAGGTTGATAGAATAGTAAATCTATTTAAAAAAAATAACGTTAAATTAAAATATGACCCTAAGCTAGGATCAATGAGTGTCATGATTGACAAAACACACCTAACAAGAGTACTAAATAACCTAATCAACAACTCACTTCAGTCAGCAAAAGTAACAGACTCTATATTTGTTGAGGTTGAGTTAAAAAGTCAAAATAAACACCACATAATTAGTGTGTCAGATAACGGTACAGGTATACCATCAGAAATCCAAAATAAAATTTTTGAACCAACATTTACAACAAAAAACAGTGGAACGGGACTCGGATTAGCTATGGTAAAGAAAATAGTAGATGACTCAAAGGGAAAGATTTCTTATATTACCTCTCAAAATGGCACAACATTCAATATTATGCTACCAATTAAAAATTAATAAATATAACAACTATGAAAACTGAAACAATTTTTCCTGGCGCCTTTGAAAGGCTAGATGAAAACGATAGTGTGCTCTTTCAATTAGATAAACAGAAAGGAGTAGCAGTTATTTTAATTAATAGGCCATCTCAATTAAATGCGCTTAATAAAGATGTAATCTGTGGAATATCGGAAGTACTGGACATAATTAACAATGAAAGAAAAATTAAATGCATTCTAATTTCCGGATCAGGCGAAAGAGCTTTTGTTGCAGGGGCTGATATTAAAGAATTCAAAGATTTTAACAGTGGCGATGCATTTAATTTGAGTAAGTTTGGTAAAGAAAAATTATTTAATAAAATAACTAATTATCCTAAACCTATTATTGCTGTTATTAGTGGCTATGCTTTGGGCGGGGGCTTAGAACTTGCTTTAGCTTGTCATTTAAGAGTTGCAACGGATTCCTCAAAATTAGGCCTGCCCGAATGTTCGCTGGGTCTAATTCCGGGCTACAGCGGAACACAAAAGCTAACCAAAATTGTTGGCCCCAATGTTGCGCTAGAGATGATTTTAACCTCAAAAACTATATCTTCGGACGAGGCCCTTAAACTTGGGATTATTAATTATAGTGTGAAAAAAGATAAGTTGTTAAGTGAAGTCCTAAATTTAGCTGGTTTGTGCGCGAGCACTTCTCCAGAGTCAGCGGCCGCAGCAATAAAATCGGTTAACGCGTCTTATTTAAAAAACGGAGACGAAATTGAAAGTGAGGAATTTTCTAAATTATTTGATACAAAGAATTTTAATGAAGGAATAAGGGCTTTTTTGGATAAGAGAAAACCGAACTTTAATTAATGCTTGAACTTAAACAACTATATAGTCAAACACTAATTTATGGTTTTAGTAGTGTATTAGCTAGGGTGTTGAACTTTTTATTAGTTCCGCTCTATACAAGCATTTTTTTACCATCTCAATATGCGGTTGTTACAGAGATGTACGCCTACGCAGCAATGTTAATGATATTGGGCTCTTTCGGAATGGAAACATCTATGTTTAGATATATTAATCAATATAAAAAACAAGATAGTTCAACAATATTTTCTACTGCATTTATATTTGTTTTTTTCAATGCAGTCTCGCTTTTGATTTTAGGCTCTTTTTTTTATCAATCAATTTCTAACAAAATCGGATATGCTAATAATCCAGAATATGTACTGTATTTTGCATTCATTATTGCTTTGGACTTAATTACGATCATTCCATTTGCGCTACTGAGACAGCAGAACAAAGCCAAGTCTTTTGCGTTTATTAAGACATTAAATATAATTATTAATATTTTTTGTAATGTTATTTTTTTTATTGTTATTCCGACTTTTATTAATTCTGGTTATTTACAGTTTACACACCCATTAAAGACATACTCCATCTCTGTCGAGTATGTATTTTTATCAAATCTTATTGCTAGTTTTGTTACAATTTTATTTCTAATAAGAATAACTAAAAAAAATATATCATCATTCGATTATGATATTTTTAAAAAAATGTTAAAATATGCTACACCTATCTTGGTTGCGGGAATAGCTTTTGTAATTAACGAATCCGCTGATAAAATTTTCCTTAAATATCTTCTACCTAAAAGTGTTTCAATGCGTGAACTTGGAATATACTCAGCATGTTATAAGCTTACTATTTTTATGACTCTTTTTGTTCAAGCATATAGGTATGCAGCTGAACCCTTTTTCTTTAACAAATTTAATCAACCTAATTCAAAAAAAATATATTCACTAATGCTCCAGCTATTTGCACTTGTTTCAGGCTTTATTTTTTTACTAATTGTTTTAAACTTAGAAATAGTAAAATTAATTATTCCTAACCCCCTATATCATGAGGGGGTAAAAATTATTCCGATAGTTCTTTTGGCCAATATTTTTTTGGGTATTTACTATAATCTTTCGGTTTGGTATAAAGTAATCGATAAGACATACTATGCTGCCATTATTTCTACAATAGGTGCTCTGATAACTATTTTGTTAAATATTTTATTAATTCCAAGAATTGGTTACATGGGGGCTGCGTGGTCAACTATGTTATGTTATTTATCAATGATGTTAATTTCTTTTGTGTTAGGAAGGCGGAATTACCGTATAAAATACAACATATATAAATCATCATCTTATATCATTATAGCAATATTAATATTACTTTTAAGCAGTATTTCCAAATACGAGATATATAATAATATTGAGATGGACAATACAATATTTATTTTATTATACACTATATTTATGTATAAAGAAATTAAAAAAATATTCGAACAAAATAAAAACAAACTAAATGCGAATCCCTCTGATTAATAAATCTAAGCATACTGTGCCTTCATATAAGACAGCTGGTTCAGCAGGAATGGACATTAGAGCAAATTTAACGGAGCCTATTATATTGGGCCCAAACCAACGTAAGGCCGTTTCAACAGGATTGTTTTTGGAACTCCCAGATAATTATGAGATCCAGGTGCGACCCAGGAGTGGGCTTGCTTTAAAAAATGGTATATCGGTTTTAAATTCGCCCGGAACAATTGATTCAGACTACCGAGGAGAAATTTCCGTAATATTAATTAACTGTTCTAATGAAGATTTTGTTATTAAAGACGGAGATAGAATTGCACAAATTGTTTTATCAAAATTTGAGACAATTGAGTGGTCGGAGGTAAATACAATTAAGCCTACTGACAGGGGTTCTGGGGGATTTGGTAGCACAGGTAGAAATTAAATTATGAATATCATTATTCCAATGGCCGGTAGGGGCACCCGATTGCGCCCTCAGACTTTAGTTACCCCCAAACCCTTAATCGAATTTGGAGGAAAAACTATTATTCAAAGAATTGTTGATTTGTTTTCTTCATTTAAAAAACTACGTATAGATAAGTTGGGCTTTGTAATTGAAAGAAAAGACGATGTTGTTGAAGATATAATATCTAATATTTCAAGAGCAAGTGGAATTGCATTTGAAATATTTTATCAGGGAGATCCCAAAGGAACTGCTCACGCAATCTACTCTGCAAGGAAAATGCTAAAAGGTCCAACACTAATTGCATTTGCTGATACAGTTTTTGAATCACCTAGAATTTTTGATTTCAAATCAGATGGTTGTCTTTTTGTAAGCGAGGTCACTGACCCCAGTTCTTATGGTGTCGTTGTCACAAACACTGATGGTAGTATTAAGGGTTTTGTGGAAAAACCAAGTAAACCAATTTCAAACTTGGCTTTAGTTGGAGTTTACTATTTTAAGCAGGGGGAGATTTTAAGTCAAGAAATTGACATTATTTTAAAAAATAACACACTATGTAAGGGGGAGTACCAACTTACTACAGCTCTTGAAAATCTGAGGTTAAAGAATTTAAGGTTTACAACTCATAAAATAAATAATTGGCTGGACTTTGGAACGGTTCAAAATCTAATTAATTCTCATAAAAAACTACTAATTGACAACAGCTCACATCACAAAAAATTTAAAAATACTATTATTAAAGAACCTTGCCATATAGGGCCTAACGTATCAATTCAAAACTCAGTTATTGGGCCATTTGTAAGTATTGGTAGCTCAACAAAGATATTTTCTTCTGTCATTGATAACTCAATAATTCAATCAGACACAGTTATTAGTGATGCTAAATTAAGTAACTCATTAATTGGAAAAAGTGTTGTGTATAATCCAAACTCCAAAGAGGTTAATATAGGTGATTATTCAACTTTTAAGAAATAAAAATGAAAAATATAATTTTCACCATATCAAGCTTGATTACAGTTTATTGTTTTTCACAAGACAACCTATTTAATTCAATAGACAGAAATGAAAAAGAATACATGAATTTGTATTTTGAGGCTGAAAGAAATAAGGTTTTAGAGGACTATATCAATGCTCTTGAGCTTTATGAGAAATGTATTAAAATAAACCCAAATGAGCCATCTGCATACAACGAGATTGCAAAAATTCACTTTTTTTTAAATGATTGGGAAAACTCTGAAGATTACATTAAAATGGCAATATCTTTAGACCCCACAAACAAATGGTATTATTTTTTACTATTGGACATATATAGTATAAATTCAAATATATCTAATAAACTTGATGTATATGAAAGCCTTCTTGACCTTGATCCAGAAAACCTCAACTATATTTTGGCAAAGATTCAGATTCTGACGGATTTAAAGGAATACAAAAAAACTTTAAAATATATAAAAAACACAAAAAAAACCTTTGGTGATGTTAAAGAGTTATTAAAAAGAGAGGTTGATATATATATATTACAAGATAATTTTAAATTGTCAGAACAAAAAGCATTACAACTAATTGAAAAATTTCCAAACCTTGAGGA
>MDTC01072050.1_pt1 | contig 24359 bp, 22 predicted proteins | sample 811181 | NCBI WGS metagenome assembly MDTC01 (sample SAMN05326644, study PRJNA326480) | marine metagenome | isolation source: seawater | place: Pacific Ocean: North | collected 2011
ATGAGCGGCGGCGCGTTCGCCCTGACCAACAGCTACGGCCACGTGATCGAGCGGAACCTCATCTGCGGCAACTCCGCCAGCGCCGGTGCCGTCGTGCAGGCGGGGGCTCCCGTGGGCGAGACCGTGCCCGTCGACCAGGCCACCGTCTTCCGTCACAACCTGGTCGACCAGGAAGGCAAGACCGGCCAGGCCCTGCTGGCCGTGGCAGATGGCCGCTACGCCGTCGGCTACAACCACTTCGTCCGCGGCGAGGACCTCGCCGTCGTGTTCGGCGACGCCAGCGAGACCGCGTTCGCCCACAACCTCGCTGCCTGGCACAAGGGTGACAGCCTCCTGCTCCAAGCGACCAGCGCCCAGGTGTTCGACGACGCGAACGTCTACTGGGGCGTGGACGACGGCCTGGAGGTGGTCGGCACGACGCCCGCGGGCCCCTGGCTGACCGCGGACGACGTGCTGGTGGCCGATCCCCGCCTGCGCGGCTTCCTCGACGGAGCCCGTCCAGTCGACCGCTGCAAGCCGTTCGACCACCACCCGCGTCCGGACTCGCCGCTGGTGGTCGACTACGCCGGCCTGCAGACCGATCCCCAGGGAGACCACGGCGGTCTCTTCGCCGGGTACGTCGCCGCGAACACCCCGCTCGACTGGTCCACCGATCTCGACGGGGACGACTCCGCGCGCATCTTCGACTGCGACGACAGCGACGAGGGCATCGGCGATCGCCTGATCCAGTACCAGGACCTCGACGGCGACGGGCTCGGCGGCCTCGAGGCGGAGGGGTACTCCTGCGAGCCGCTCCTCGGCCACGTGCAGATCGGAGGCGACTGCGACGACAACGACGCGAGCGTCACCGACGACTGCGAGAGCGACACCTACACCTTCTACGGCAGCCGCTGCAGCACGACCGGCGGCGGAGCGACCGGGGCTCTGTTCCTGGCCGGGCTGCTCGTGGTCTTCCGCCGCCGGCGTCACTCCGCCGATCCCGGGTCGTGACCTGCCGTCCCGAGCCCGATCGGCTACAGGCCCGGTTCTGCACTCCGATGTACCCCCGAGGGAAACCGGCCGATGTCGCTCCTCTGCGCCACACACTCTGGACCTTTTCACGCTGACGACGTGCTCGCCTGGGCCCTGCTGCAGGTCTACCACTGCCCCGACGGCACCCTCGTCCGCACCCGCGACGCCAAGGTCCACCGCGAGGCCGACATCGTCTTCGATGTCGGCGGATCCTACGATCCCGACCAGGGCCGCTTCGACCACCACCAGCAGAGCTACCAGGGTCCGCTCTCCTCCGCGGGCATGATCCTCGACTGGCTCGAAGCCTGCGGCCGCGTCGACGCAGAAGTCGCCACCACCCTGCGGGAAGAGCTGGTCGACTACGTGGACGCGGTCGACAACGGACGCCGCGTGCCCGACCGGCATGTGCCCTGCTTTGCCCGCATCGTGGAGGCCTACACCCAGGGCCCCCAGACGCTGGAGGCCTTCGACGAGGCCTTCTTTGCCGCAGCCGACGTGGCCCGCGGGCTGGTCACCGGCATCGAGTCCGGCGTGCTGCAGGTCCGGGCGTCCAAGGCCGCAGTCCTCGACGCGATGGCCGACGCGGAGCGGGCCGGTCGCGCGGTGCTGTTCCTGGACGCCTACCACAAGTGGAAGCCCGTCTACTACGGGCACGGCGGCGCGGATCACCCCACGGACTACGTCCTGTTCCCCGGGCTCGAGGGCACCTGGCGCATCGTCGCCATCGCGCCGGAGGAGGACAGCTTCGACCAGAAGCGTCCCCTGCCCGCCGCGTGGGCCGGGCTCACGGGCAGCTCGCTGGAGGCGGCCACCGGCGTGCCCGGCTCGGTCTTCTGCCACAAGAACCGGTTCATCGCCGTCTTTCGGACGCGAGAGGCCGCCATGGACGCCCTGGAGCGCCACGGCCTGATGTGGCGCCAGGCCCCCGAGGCGGCCAGGCGCGGGGCGTGATGCGGCGCGGGCGCATGCTCTCCGGATCGCTCCGCGGCGTGCTCGTCGCCTCTGGCCTGGCCCTGGCACTGGCGTGCGGTGGCGCCGGTCGCTGCGGCCACAACGGCGCTGGCGGCACCAGCCCCGGCGGCACCAGCCCCAGTGGAGCGACCGACGGGTCCGGCGTCGGCACCGGCGGTCAGGCTCCCCGCCCCGACCTGGGCGATCTCTCCCAGCTCACCGACGACAAGGCCGACGCCCTCGCCGCCTGGCTGGTGCCCTACGTCGAGCGCGCCGGCGGAGCCACGTTCACCACCCGGCCGACCGGTCGCCTGGGCACCCCCGACGCCCTCGCCGGCATCCTCGCGACCGAGTCCAAGGACATCCTGTCGCGGATCTACGACCTGCCTCCGGACATCCTGGAGCGGATCTCGAAGCAGGAGCGCGGCAGCGTGCCCGGCCTGCTGGGCAAGTACGCCACCTCGACCGGCGCGGTCTACCTGGTGCCCGACAACGTGGCCGCGATGGGCGCGTCCCTGGGTGACGACGCCTCCGCCGAGGAGGTCGCCATCCTGATCATGGCCCACGAGCTCGGCCATGCCCTGCAGGACCAGGTCGGCGATCTCGAGCACGTCTTCGACCGCCTCGAGGACCTCGACCGCTTCGACGCGCTGGCCGGCATCACCGAGGGCCACGCCAACTGGATCACCCTGCGGGTCGCCCGCGAGCTGGACATGGAGGACGCCTTCTGGATCCTCTCCGCCGGCCAGGGGTGGAACCAGGACGGGCTGCAGGAGCCCCGCGCCTTCGACATCTGGATGCGCTACGGCCAGGGCATGGCCTTCTGCGAGCACCACGCGGCCCAGGGCGGCACCGACCGCCTGTGGGAGATCGTGCGGGTGCCGCCGCGCAGCAGCACCATGATCTTCCGCCCGGAGCGCTACGGTCAGCCCGATCGCCGCCCCGAAGGCGTCAGCGAGGCCCTCGCCGGGGTCGAGCAAGCGCTGACGAAGACCCCCCACTGGGTCGTCGCCGACACCCACCTCGGTGAGGCGGTCCTGCGCAAGGAGACCATCGGCCTGCCCCAGGAACGGGTCGATCGGGTGCTCGCCCCGGTGGTCTGGGGCCACGAGCGGCGGCTGTTCGTGCCCGCCGCAGCGTCGGTCAGCCCGCGCAACGCCTCGCTGATGCTGGTCCAGTTCGAGGACTCCGCAGAGGCCCGGGAGCTCGTCACCCTCATGTCCGACGGCCTCGAGTCCCAGGCCGACGCGCGCACCAAGGCCGAGCAGGAGCTCGCCGCCACCTTCCCGGAGGCGGAGGCCCGCGAATGGATTGTCGAGGCTGCCCCCTACGATCGCGTCAAGGGCGACCTCGTCATACGCCGCATCGTCGGACCGCTCTCCGCCGCGGGCTCGCGCCTGGCGTCAGAGGAGGAGCAGTCGATCTGGGTGGTGCGGGACAACGTGCTGGTCGTCGTCAGCGTCAGCGGCTTCCGTCCCGGCAACCGCCTCGACAAGGCGGTCGATCAGCTGTTTGCGCAGGTGGAAGCCGCGGATCTTGGAAAGAAGAAGGACGAGCCCTAGGCGGACCGTCGGGCCGCGTGGGGAGACCGGAGGTCTGCTGGAACGCCGAGATCGTCCCACGCAGTGGGGCGACCTAAGGGGCCGTAGCAAGGCACGCCGCGCGAATGACACCGCCGTGAGAAACGCCGAAGGCGGATCGAGTGGGAGCAGAAGGTGTCCTTCGCGTGGTTTGGCGCAGCGGCCGACGTCGGAGGCGCCGATCAAGCTCGGCGGAGGCTCACCGCGCTGGCCTTGCAGCACAGCCTGCTCGCTCCGCGCTCAGCGCTTCTTCTTCTTCTTGCGCTGGGCCTTCGACTTCGCGTTCGATGGGTTGCGGAAGCCCGGGCGGGCGGCCACCGCGCCCTCGTGCTTGGTGAACAGATCGCGCAGGTGCGGCGGCACGTGGGCAGGGGCCTGCTCGCGGGCCTTGGAGCCGGCGTCCTCGGCGGTCTCGGCAGACTCGGCGGTCTCCGGCGCGGCCTCGCCGTCCACGTTCTCGTTGTCGTTGCTGGGTCGCTCGCTCATGGACTCTCCTGGGTCCCTGCCCCCTACCCTCCCGTCCCGGCCTTGTCCCGCACGCGACGCGGCGCTACCGTCGGGGGCCAGGAGGCAGCATGGAGCTCGACGGACGCGTGGCCATCGTCACCGGTGGCGCCAGGGGGATCGGCGCCGCCATCGCCCGTGACCTGGCCGCCGCCGGCGCCCGGGTGGTGGTCAACTACCGCTCCAGCGCCGCCGAGGCCGAGGCGCTGGTCGCAGAGCTGGGCGACGCGCTGGCCGTGCAGGCCGACGTCTCCACCACCGAGGGTGCCGACGCCCTGGTGAAGGCCGCCGAGAGCTGGGGCGGCAGCGTCGACGTGCTCGTCAACAACGCGGGCATCACCATGGACGGCCTGATGATGCGCATGTCCGACGCCCAGTGGGACGACGTCATGGCGACCAACGCCGGCGGCCCGTTCCGCTGCGCCCGGGCGGTGCTCCCGCTCATGGCCCGCGCCCGCGCAGGCAGCATCATCAACATCGTCAGCGTGTCCGCCCTGCGCGGCAACCCCGGCCAGGTCAACTACAGCGCTGCCAAGGCGGCGGTCGTCGCGATGACCCGGGCGCTGGCGAAGGAGATGGGCAAGCGAAACATCCGGGTGAACGCCGTGGCTCCCGGGTTCATCGAGACCGGGATGACCGGCAAGCTCAACCCCAAGGTGCTGGAGGCGGCCAAGGAGGCCATCCCCATGCGCCGGCTCGGACGCCCCGAAGAGATCGCCCCCATGGTGCGCTTCCTCGCCGGCCCCGGCGCCAGCTACGTCACCGGCCAGGTCTTCGTGGTGGACGGCGGGCTGTCCGCCTGATGGGCGCGTACGAGGACGTCCTCTACGACGACTACTCCTTCGCCGAGGCCCACCCGGCGCGGATCGGCGCCGTGGGCGCCCTCTTCGGGGTGCGCCCCCCGACCGGCCCCATCCGGGTGCTCGACATCGGCTGCGGACTCGGCGGGCACATCCTGCCCATGGCCGAGCTCGACCCCGACGGTGAGTACGTGGGCGTCGACCTCTCCGCCCCCCAGATCGCCCTGGGCCGGCAGACCATCGACGCCCTGGGCCTGGGCAACGCGCGCCTCGTCTGCGCGGACATGCGCGCGCTCCCCGAAGACCTCGGGCAGTTCGACTACATCGTGTCCCACGGGGTCTACAGCTGGGTGCCCGAGGACGCGCGCCGGGCGTTCTGGCACATCCTCGACCGCCACCTCGCGCCCGGGGGCATCGGCTACGTCAGCTACAACGTCTACCCGGGCTGGCGTCACCGCGGCACCGTGCGCGACGTGCTCACCCGGCTCGTGCCCGGCCCAGGTGCGGCCACCGACCGCGAGCGCATCACCGCCGCCCGCGACGTGCTCTCGGTCTGGAAGGGCGCGCTGTCCGATCGCGCCAGCCACCGCCTGGCCGCCCTGCTCGGCGAGCTCGACCTGCTGGCCCAGACCAGCGACGCCTACCTCCTGTACGAGCACCTCGCCCCGCTGAACGAGCCCCAGTGGCTCGGCGACGTGCTCGACCAGGCCACGGCAGCCGGCCTGTCCTACCTGGGCGACGCCGAGCTCTCGTCGATGTTCCCCGACCTCGCGGAAGAGACGCGCACCTGGGTCGCGGAGCGCGCTCCCACGCTCGAGGCCGCCGAGCAGGTGCACGACCTGCTCACCCATCGCCTGTTCCGCCGCAGCCTCTTCGTGCGCGGCACCGTGGCCCTCGACCGCCACCTGCACTGGCGCCGCCTGCAGGGCCTGTGGCTGTTCTCCCGGGTCACCCCCGTGGACGAGACGCCCGACACCTGGCGCTCCGAGAACGGCACCGACCTGACCATCGAGGACCCTGCCCTGGCCCGCGCCGTGCGCCTGCTGGTGCAGCGCGTGCCCGCCGCCCTGCCCTTCGAGCGCGTGCTGGACGAGGTCCTTGGCCCCGACGCCCCCACCCGCGACCGGGCCGCCCTCGGCCGCGGCCTGCTTCAGCTGGCCACCCGAGGAATGATCGAGCTTCGAACCGATTTCCCAGCGATCGCCACCTCCCTGCCCGACCGTCCCCGCGCCCGCGCCATGGCCCGCCTGCAGGCCGCCCGCAACGAGGAGGGCGCGGTGAACCTGCGCCACGAGCGCATGAAGCTCGGCGCCACCGACAAGGCCGTGCTCGCGCACCTCGATGGCGCCCACACCCGGGCGGACCTGCTGACCCTGCTCCGCGAGCGCGCCCAGGACGGTCCCGTCGAGGTCCGGATCGACGGCGAGCTGCGCACCGACGACGACGCACTGGAGCACGCCCTGGAGCTGGTGCTCGATCGCATGCTGCGCGCCGCGTTCCTCTTCGCCGATGACGAGGCCTCGACGCCCTGATCGGGCGGGCGCCGTCGCTGGGCGGTAGGCTTGGGCCATGCTCCGCCACCTGGCCCTCACCGCGCTGGTCCTGGCCGCCCTCGGATGTTCCGAGCGGTCGTTCCGTGGGATCGAGGAGGAGGATCCCGAGGAAGAAGGGAACGGCGGCACCCGCGACCGCAGCCCGTGGGACCAGCTCGACGGCACCGAGCGCCCGGACGCCCTGTTCGCCGCCAGCTGGCACGCCCGGGAGGACGTCGCGCTCACCTCAGTGCGCTGGGGCTGCTACGCGGTCGAGACCGGCCCGCCGACCATCGGCTTCTTCGACCTCGACGGCCGCGTCCTGCTCACCCTGGAGCCGCCCGATCCCACCTGGGGCCTGCTCCGCGATCCGCTGACTGGCGAGTCCGTTGCCATGCCCTTGTCCCCCGTCAGCGACGCGTCCGTGCTGGTGGTGTCGGTCGAGGGTGCCGCCGGACCCGAGCCGGGCCGCCGCCACGCCTGGCTCGCCGACGGCTTCCACGAACAGAGCGTGCCCTGGCTCTCCTGGGACGGCGCGACGGCGGACACCCCCAGCGCACCCGGTCGGCTCACCATCGACGCGAGCGGCGAGGTGGTGGACCTCGGCGGCGAGATCACCGATCTACGCGTCACCGCCGATCCCACCGAGGAGCGGGTCGTGTGGGTCTCCCCGGTCTGGACCTCCCCCAGCTGGGACCTGCCGGTGCTCTTCCGCCTCGAGCTCGACGACCCGGACGGCCTGCGCGTGTGGACCCCCGAGGATCTCTTCGTCGGACGCGCTCGCCCCGACATCGACGGCCTGCTCCCGGCGGTGCTCCGGGTGCAGACCGCAGGTCGCCGGACCCGCGTCGGCCTCGAGCTGGTCGGCGTGCGCCACCGCACCGACGGGCACGAGCTGGTCGGCCCCGCCATCCTCGCCGTGGTCGACCCCCTGTCCGGCCTCGTGGTCTGGACCCGGCAGGGCTCCTACCTGCCCCTGCGCCCGGCCGCGCTGGGCCTCGACGCCGACGGCCACGCCTCCTGGCTGTGGCCCGCCTTCCAGGACGACCTCGATGTCGTCTGGGCCGTGCTCGACCACCAGGACGCCGACAAGCGCAGCGCAGTGATCAACATCCCCGAGCCCAGCGAGGACCGCTTCGGCTGCGCCCGCACCGTGGCCCTGCTGGACGCCTCCACCCACACGGCCCTGATGCACCGGGTTCGCCTCGAGGACCAGGACGGCGACGGCACCCGAGAGCCCGCCACCTCCGAGCTGGTCATCATGCACGAAGGCCGGTCGATCCTGGAGATCCCAGGCCTGGCCCAGGGGCTCGGTCGGGCCGACGTCTACCTGCACGACGTGGTGCTGCTCGACGCGCCGTGATCAGAACCGGACGCGCACGCCCGCGCCGAACAGGTCCTCGGGCGGACTCCCGTCACTCACGCGCAGCCAGCTGCCGGTGATCGCGAAGCGCTCGCTGACGTTCCACAGGCCGGTCACCTCGTGCTCGACCAGCAGATCCCGCGCCTCGAAGCCGGTGAGTCCGACGCGGGCCTGGTAGCCGAGGCCGAAGCGCGCGTCGTCGTAGCCGAGCCCGATCTGGCCGCCGCCCTGGGCCAGCACGGACGGCTTGCCCGCGGGTCGCACCGCGCCGCCGAACGCGCCGATCGTGAGGTGCGCGCTGCCACCGCCGAGCACGTCGAGGGCACCGGTCATGCGACCGAGCACCCGGCCGTCCCCGTGCAGGCGAGCGGAGAGGGAGAGCGACGCATCGCTCTGGAACACGACCCCGGCCCGGGCGATGCCGACCGGCCGCTCGCCGATGAGGCCGGCCAGGTCCAGCTCGACCGTGGGCCGACTCGTCTCCGCCTCGTCCGAGGCGGATCCGTCGTCTTCGGGAGCGTCGGCCACGGCGGGCTCGGACACCGTCGCATCCTCCGCAAGCGCGGATCCGGTCAGCAGCAAGGTCAGGAGCAGCCCGGTCACTCGTTCCTCCACACGGGATCAAGACACCGTCACCACGCGATCCCGGGACAAGAGGGACACACGGAGACACACGTCCGATCGACGCGCGGGGCCGCCCGTTCATTCAGTCGCCCACGGGATCCGCGTCGCTCCTATGGATCGGGGTCGCCGCCCTTCTTGCCGCGCCGCTCGCCGCGGAGGAACTCGGGCTCCGGGGTGCGGTTGCGACCGACGAGCACGCCCATGCCGATTCCGGCCACGCCCTGGGTCTTCTCGCCGTCCCGCTCGATCCGCGCGTCCAGCTCGACGAAGTAGCGGGTCGTGACGTGGTAGCGGACCAGCATGCCACCGCCGATCACGCCGCGCAGCACGAGCGGGCGCTGGGAGGGCACGACGTTGTCAGGAAGGTCCAGGCCCTCTCGCCCAAAGCGCAGTCCGTAGCTTACGAACACGCCAGGACGAAAGCGCTCGCCCTCCAGGGCGAACACCAGGCGGCTGCCCACGGCCAGGTCCCAGCCCCCGCCCGGGTGGCGGGTGTAGCCCGTCCGGTCGAGGCCCAGGGAGAGGTGCTCCACCGGGGTGACCTCGACCATGAGGCCGGTGTGGGCGCGAATGTCGTCCGACCAGCCGGTGGACCAGCCGATGGCGGTCGCGGTGCGGGGACGGTGGCGCTCGGAGCCGTGCACGTGCTGGGCGGCATCCGCGATGGACGCTCCCCACAGCGCGAGGCCGATCGCGGTCGCGGCGCCGCCGGTGCGCACGTCGTCCTTGCCCAGCGAGAACACCGTTCCACCGCCCACGAACACCGCCGTGCCGAGGAAGTAGCCGACCGCCTTCGACCGCTGGCCGTTGTAGAGCTGACCGCCGCCCGGGATCAGCAAGGACAGGCCGCCGGCGACGGTGGGGCTCTCGCCCAGGTTCAGGTCCTCGACAAAGGCGCCGCTCCGGTCGCGGTAGTGCTGCACCCGGGCCTGGAACGCGTCGACCTTCGGGAAGGCATCGATTCCGGACTTGTCATGCTCTGACGCCCCCTTTGCCGTGCTGGCCACCAGGTCGACCTGCTGCCAGCCGCGCACGACGGCGGGGTCGCCCGGGGACAGGGTCGCCCGGGCCTCGAACAGGCTGCCGTCGACCGCGCGACGGCGGACCAGGTAGCGGCCGGCGGGCAGGGCGAGGCGCACGTCGCGCAGCCCCACGTCGACCTCGGCCAGCTGGGTGCCGTCGGACATGCGCAGCACGGAGACGTGGCCAGCCTGGGTGCGCTCGAGCACCATGATCGCGTCGGACGCGCGCACGTCGGTGAGTGCCAGGCCCTGGTCTCCCGCGAGGTTGACGTCGAAGTGGGGTCGCTGGGTGGCGCCCGCCTCGCCGGTCCTGGCGACGACGCGATCGTAGGTGTAGCGGTAGAGCTCGTTCACATCGACGAGCCCGTCGCCCGTGTCAGCAGCGCCGCGCAGGCCGCTCACCAGGTAGTGGGTGAAGAACCCGCCGCGCAGGGACTCGGACTCCTGGGCCATCTCGTCGGCGGAGGTGGCGGTCATCCACACTTCACCGGTGGCCGCGAGGCGCTGCTCGCCGGCGAAGAGGCTGGGCGCGACCTTCGCCCCCTTCAACCGCGTGATCGAGCCGGAGCGACACGCGTCCAGGATGCCCAGGCGCGCGGTGGCGTCGATGGAGCGCACGTCGAACTTGAGCGCCTCGTACCACAGGGTGTCCCCGCGCAGGCGCAGGCCCTGGGCGTCCGCGTGGCCCGAGTAGTACAGGACGAAGAGGTCATCGTCGTACATGTCGGCGAGCACGGCGTGGTAGGCGAGCGCCTCGCGCAGGGTCTCGACGTCGGGCTGGTAGAGCACCGTGACCCGGTCCTCGCGGAACCCGCCCAGCTCGGTCAGCACCCGGGCGAACTGCTCCGCGTCGCGCTCGGCATAGCGCAGGGGCTGCAGGGTGCCGCCGCCGTCGTTCGCACCGATGACCAGCGCGTGGCGGACGGGGCCGGTGTCGTCCTGGGCCAGCGCGCGGCCGGGCAGCGCGACGCCCAGCACGACGCACACCCCGAGCAGCGCTCGGAGCCATCGTGCCGGAAGCTGGCCCACCATCGACATCGCTCTCCGCTACCCCGAAACCCGGGGAGACCGCTTGTTACTCCTTGTCGAGGACCACTCGGGTCAGCTCGCCGGTGCCGTCACGGACGTGATCTTGGATGATGTCCGCCGCCAGGGGCTCGTCGTGCACGAGCAGGAAGAAGGCCTGGGGACCGGGGGCATCGTCCAGCTCCAGCGCGAACGGCGCCTCGATGAGGCCCGTCTGGCCAGCCACGTCCAGGGTGTCGTAGATCTCCACGCTGCCGGTGCCGTCCTGCCCCGCCAGGGTGGCCAGGCGGTGACCGCGCGCGTCGAAGACCAGGTTCACCCTCGTTCCTTCGCTGACCCGCTCGCCGCTGCGCAGGGGGCGGAGGCCGGCCTCGGTGCCGACCCAGACCTCCAGTGCCGGCAGCTCGCCCTTGAAGCGGATCTCGTCCCCGCCGAGCCCACCGTCGACCGTGGTCGTGCCGGTGGGAATGCCGACGAACAGGAGCGTCACCGCCGCGACCACGAGCAGCCCGACGACCGGTCCACCGATCGCCAGCCAGCGCCGCCAGCCCGCGGGGTTGTTCGCCGGCTCCTCGGCGAGCCAGGGCGGCAGGGACTGCACGGAGAAGGCGCTCTCCGCAGCCTGGATGGCCTGGTAGCGGCGCCGGGTGTCCGGGTCCTGCTCGATGGCCTCGCGCACCCGCTCCTGCTCGGCGTCATCGAGCTCGCCGAGGTGGTACTGGTGCAGCAGCAGCGTGTTCGGTGCTTCGCGGCTCACGTGCGCTCCAGGTCCAGCCAGGAGGGGGGATCCTGGCGGACGGCGTCGCGGAACCGGGAGATGCGCTTGCGCACCGCGGCCCCGCTGATCCCCAGCATGTCGCCCACCTCCTGGTGGGTCATGCCGTCGATGTAGTGGTAGACGACGCAGTCCTGGGTGCGCTCGTCCTGGTCCTGCAGCAGGCGATCGACCAGCTGCCGGACCTCCAGGTCTCGCATGGGCGAGGTGTTGTGGAACCCGCCGTCGGGAATCGGCTGGGGCAGGTCCTCGACCAGGTCCTCCGGGCGGCGGCGACGGCTGCGCAGCTTGTTCAGGCAGGTCGTCGTCGTCACCCGGTACAGGTAGGTCGAGGGCTTGGCCTCACCCCGCCACTGATCCCGGTAGCGGTGCATCTTCAGGAAGATCTCCTGGGTGACTTCCTGGGCGTCCGCGTCGTTGCCGAGCAGCATGCGGCAGCGGTTGGTCACCATCGCGCCGTAGCGACGGTACAGCGCGGTGATGTCGAACTCCGCTGGCCCCACGGCCGCTCCCTGGCGAGCCCGCTGCCGGGCGTGGGTCAGCATAGCGGGGCTGCCCACCGGCGACAGGGTGGTTGGACTCGGCAGGCTGTGGGCGGTCGACCGCGGGGCCATCGCTCTCTCCGGGGCGTGCGGACTACTCGCAGGGGTCGGACGAGGTGCCCGAGCCGGGCTCGCCGACCAGCAGGGCGCTCTCGAAGAGCACCGCCTGGCCCTCGGCGCGGCTGATCACCAGGTCGGCCTCGCCGAGCTCCGCGGTCATGGGCACGTCGACCAGGATGAGCACCTGATCCTCGCGGACCTCGGTGAAGAGCACCTCGACGCCGCCGGTGAAGCGCACGTCGGTGACCTCGCCGATGACGAACTCGCCGTCCGCGGTCAGGTGGGCGAGGAAGGTCTCGCCCTGCTCGGCCTGGCCGGGGTCGAGGAAGAGCGAGAAGGCCGGGGCCGGCTCGGTGTCCTCGTCGGTGTCGGTGTCGGTGTCGTCACAGGCGTTGCCGTCCTGGTCACGGCCATCGGCGTCACACCAGCCACCGCTGTCGTCCCAGTCGCAGTCGAAGCAGTGATCGTCCTCGTAGATGATGCAACCCTGGAGCGCGATCGCTCCCAGCACGGCCGCAGCCAGCGATACCTTGTTCATGGTCCACTCCTCTCCGTGGGGCGTCCGGCCCTCGTTCGCTGCTTGGGACACCGCGGAGAGGCGCTGGCGGTACCTCGGGAGTGCGATTTTTTTTGAAGCGAGGAGAAGCGCGCCGTCAACGCGCGGATCGTCGAGGAGATCCGGCGGATCCGTTGACCGGCCTCGAAACTCGGCCTCCCCGGGGGATTCACCCCCGGACCCCCGTGCAGATTCCCACGCTCCGCCGTTGCGAGTTCGTACCGTGCAAGCTTCGCTTTCGCAGTACGATCTCGGCCGCCGTCGGTGGGAATCAGCCGTCCGGGAGGCGACGCACCACGTCAGCCTGGGCTGCGAGGGCTTCGGCCGCATGGCGCGCGATCTCTCGAAACAGCTCCGAGATCCTCGGCTCGTCCGAGACGCGCCCCCAGAAGCTCCGGGCCATGGACCACGCCTGGCGGAACCCCTGCACCGGCCGTGGCGAGGGTGGCGAGAAGCCAGCGTCGAGCACCTCCCCGCCCCGTGGTGCCAGGACCATGGGGAGCATGTCGTAGGCTGGAGCCAGGCCGGTCGTCGCCTGGACCTTCGGGGCCAGCTCGGCGATCCGCCACGCGGTGAAGTTGCCCAGGTGCATGTCGCTGTTGCCGATCAGCCCGCCGAACGTGTGCAGCACGCGCAGATCGTCCAGCAGGCCGGCCGGCGCCCTGCCCGAGCGCACCAGGGCCTCCGCGACCGCGACCGGGTCACGTCCGACACCGACGAACGCCCCGTCCAGCACGGCGAGGCTGACCGTTGGCAGTCGCCCGAGGTCCGGCGTGCGGTCGAACCGTTCGACCTCGAGGTGCACGCGGCGATCGGTGAACACCAGCCGCGAGGCCGCCGCGGCCACCCCCTCCGAGCGGAGCGTCTCCAGCGCGAGGTGCTCACTCACGCACAGGTCGACCCAACGCTGGTCCACCGCCCCGCCTCCGAGAGGGCGGAACTTCACCAGTACGGCGCGCTCGCCGCCGCCCAGCCGGCGCCGTGCGAGGAACTTCGGCTGCTCGCCGGCAGCCGACGATCCCGCAGCGCCGTGGTGGAGCACATCGTCGGCGATGCGATCGTAGGCGGCGCCCGAGTCCGCGCCGTCGACGACCTCGCCGCGGTCTCCGAGCGCATGCTGCAGCGCCGCCTCGCCCACGACCAGATCGCCCGGCAGATCGGCGCCGAAGCGGTTCAGGTAGCGGAGCACGTCGCTCGCCGACCACAAGCGGATGTCGGAGGGAGCGCCGAGCTCGGGGTGACGCCTGGGGAGGAGCCGACCCAGGAACCCCGCCGGCCGCAGGTCCTGGAGGAACCAGGGCAGGTCGTCCGCCACGTCGAGCGCCGACCCCGCGGGGTCCCGGACCACGATCTGGTCCGACGCCAGCCGCTCCAGGAGCCCCACCCGATGAGCGAGGCCCGCCTCATCGATGCGGAACAGGGGCAGCTCCACGCCGAGGTCCCCTGCCCCACCGACCGCGACCTCCACCCGCAGGCCGTACCGCGCCGAGCGTCCGGCACCGACCCGAGCGATCCGTCCATCGTCTGCGATCAACCTCGAGATGGTCGCCTGACTGACCCCCAGCGCGGCCTGCAGCTCCCGCGACCGCACCACGCCGCGGGCGGCGAGCACGGCATGCAGCCGCGCCCGGAGCGCAGCGGTGTCGAGAGGGGCAGGCATGGCTTCAGAATAGTTTCTGAATAGGCTACTGTCCAGTCATTGGCGGAATGAACGAGCTATACTGGCGCATAGTTGGAATAGATTCGGAATGGCTTTGGAGGACTGGCCAGCGTCGCGTTGCTGCGAGTGAGGGAGTGGAGGGACGGTCCCTGGTCGCTGGTCTCTGGGGCCCTCTTCCAGCGGGGAGCGAAGCCGGAGACCTCGACAGTCCGCTTTGCCGCAGTCGCAGGGGCCAGCGCTACCGTGCTCGCCTGTTCCGACCCCGTCTGGCCGCACAGCCCGCCGCGGGTCACCGCCGCCGGACGCCCGCTCCCCCCGCTCGGAGCAGGCCCCAGAGACCAGCGACCAGAGACCGCCCCGCCACTCCCCCTGCAGGAAGCCACGCGACGCCCTCTCGACGCAGACGCCCTCACCACGAAGACGCCTCTCCCCTACTCCTCCTTCTCCCCGCCCAGCTCCCCGAGCTTCTTGTTCCCGTCGACCGCGACCACCGCCTCGTCCAGCGTGCTCACCACCAACGCCGGCGCCTGCCCCGCGGGGCCCGCCGCGAAGCGCACCTCGTGGCCCGCGTCGCCGGCCGCCTCGACGAAGCCCAGCTCGCCCTTCGGCAGCTTCGCCCGGAACACCAGGGTCGACAGCAGATTGTGGCGCTCGACCCAGGCCACGTGCACCCCGTCGGGGCCACTGATGGCGTCGAGGCTCGTGACCCGGTCGGCCTGCTTCAGGGTGCGGACCTCGGGCTCGCCGCGGCCGCCGAGCACGGCCCACTTCAGGAAACCAGGGACATCCTCGTTCACCGGCGGCTCGAACCACACGGCGACGGGGCCGCCCGCGTGGGGCACGACCCGCGCCGCCTTGCCCGGGAAGCCCGCCGGGGTGCGCATCGGCCGACCGGTGCCGCTGGCATCCACGTCGATGACCACGCCTCCGCGGGTCGCGACCACCGGGTGGTGGGTGCTCCAGAAGCCCTTCGCGGTGTTCACCCGCTCGCTGTGCACGAGCTCCAGGCCCTCCTCGCCCAGGCGCTGGACCACGAGCGCAGTCGCGCCCTTCTTGGCCAGGCCGTACAGCCACAGGCGGCCGTCCCGACGGGTGGCGATGGGCACCACCGCCGGCGGGTACATCAGCGGCGTGGTCGCGGTCACGCCCAGCTTGCCGTCCGGACCCAGGGGCACCCGCACGAGCGCCGCGCCACCCGGCCGGTCCATGATCATGAGCAGCTCGAAGCCGTCCTCGGTGGGGACGACCGCCTTCGCCATGACCCCGTCCGCGGACATGGGCAGGGTGCCGTGGGTCGCCGTCTTGCCGCCGAGCAGGGCCCAGCGCAGGGTCGACAGGGTCTCCGAGTCCGGGTTGAGCCAGAGCAGCGCGACCTTCTTGCCGTTGCGCGCCGCAGCGGGCTCGGCGACGATGAGCGGGGCGTCGGCGACGGTCTGGGCGCCCCAGGCGGACAGCTTCTCGATGGCCTCGTCGGTCAGGCCGAGGGCGCGGGGATCGTGCCCGGTCAGGTCTGCGTTTCCGAGCTTTGCCTGCGACAGATCGCAGCCCTCGAGGTTGGCGTCCGCGAGGCAGGTGCCGCTGAGATCGGTGCCGGTCAGCGTGGCGCCGGAGAGGTTGGCGCGGGTCAGGTCGGAGCCGCTGAAGTCGGCCTCGGTGAGATCGCACTGGGAGAAGCTGGCCTCCTGCAGGCGTGCTCCCGAGAAGCGCGCGCGCACCAGGGTCGACTCGTTGAAGTTGGCCCGGGTGCCGGTCGCGCCGTCCAGGATCGCGTCGGTGAGGTCGCACTCGGTGGCGACGGCCTCGGTCAGATCTGCGCGGGACAGGTCCGCCTTGATCAGCTTGGCGTGGTGCAAGCGCGCTTCGGAGAGGTCGGCGTCGGGAAACGTCACCTCGGAGAGGTCGGCGTGGCGGATCTTGGCGCCCAGCAGGCGCACGCCGGAGCCGGAGCTGCCCTGGAGCACGACCTCGGTGAGGTCTCCCCGGGTGAGGTCGGCCTCGTCGAGGTTGGCGTTGTCCCACCACGCGCCGCGCAGGCGGATCTTGAGGCCCAGCGCGCCGCTGATGTCCACGCCCGTGCCGTCCGAGCCGGACAGGTCGGCGCGGACCAGGGTGGCGTCGGTGAGCACCGCGCCGGTCAGGTCGGCCTTCTCCAGGTTGGCCTGGGAGAGATCGACGCCGACAAGACGCGCGCCGGGGAGCTCGGCGGCGAAGAGCTCGGGTCGAGTGCGCTGGGTGCGGGCGGCGTTGAACGCGTCGACGTCACCTTTCTGCAGCAGCTCGAGCGGGTCCATGAGACTCCAGGGGATACTTGGATGTTGCCGCGGGTCCGCTCGTGGGTGAGTGAGCGCGACTGCGACTGGAGGCGAGCCATGACGATGTTCCGCAAGCTCGTGCTGGCGACGGCGATCGTCGGCGGATGTACGGGTCCCACCGGAACGGATTCGACCGACGACTCCGATGGGGTCGTCGACTATCCGTCCGACTTCACGACCGGCAAGCACCGAGCGACCGCGCTGACGCTGGAAGCCGAAGGAAGTGGCGCTGACCTCGATGCTGACGGGGTCGAGGACAACAACCTTCCTTTCGTTCTCGAGACGGCAGACCTCGCGGTCAAGGATCTCGACATGTCGCTCGAGACCTTCGGCGCCCAGATCGACACCGCGATCGAAGACGGCACGCTGAACATGCTCCTGGACTCGGTCCAGGCCCAGGGCAGCCTCGACGTGCACGTGCTCTCCGGTGTGCTCATGGACGACGATCAGCTCCACGTCGACCCCCAGAGCCTCACCGAGCAGGGCGACCCCAGGACCCAGCTGCAAGGCGAGTTCTCGGCCAGCATCGAGTTCTCGGTCTCCGCCGACAACGCCGAGCTGGTGGTGCCCTTCGTCGCCGGCGAGCCCCCGTCGGTGGTCCCCCTCGAGCGGGTGACCTTCTGGGGCACCATGGACGGGGAGTCCGTCGACGCGGTCATCGCGGGGGTCATCCCCTCGGAGCAGCTCGCCAGCGACGTGCTCGCGCCGCTCATCCCCGAGGAGGGGGTCGGCAGCCAGAGCAAGGAGTCGCTCCTCTCGACGCTGAAGACGCTGTCCGCGCTCGAGACCATCTCCGACATCGACCTCGGCGACGGACGGCGCGGCGTGTCCTGCGCCTTCCGGGTGAAGGCCTCCGCGGCCACCTGGGTCGAGTAGTGCGCAGGGGTTCCGACATGGCCGCTCACCCAAGGCTCCGGTAGAGTCCTCCCATGACGCCCGTCCGCACCCTGCCGCTCCTGCTCCTCGCCCCCGTGGTCTCGTTCGCTGCGACCACCGTGGAGACCGTCGACCTGTTCGACGAGTCCGCCGACGGCGATGCCGACTGCATCTTCGAGGAGGAAGTCTCCGTCGTGCTCGACGAGACCTTCGTCGTCAGCGGCGAGTCCTGGGCCGTGGCCGGGCCGTTCACCGTGACCGCCGAGGGCCGCCACAAGGCCTGCAGCATCTTCATCGACGAGCTGGTGGTCGAGATCGACGGGGTGGAGCTCGACAGCTTTCCCATCCGAGCCAGCGGCTTTGGCGACCCCAAGGCGGACTGGCACGTCTCCCGCACCATCGATGTCCCGGCGTTCGAGCGCAAGAAGCTCCTCGACGGCACCCACACCCTGACCTTCCGCCTCACCGGCCTCGCCGACTCCAAGGACGAGCGGATCCGCATGACCGTCGTCGGCAGCCTCGAGCACGGCCGCGACTGGGACGACGACGGCGCCGATGACGACGAGCTCTCGGCCGGCACCGACTGCGACGACGCCAACTCGGCGATCAACCCCGACGCGGACGAGATCTGGTACGACGGCATCGATCAGGACTGCGCGGGCGACAACGACTACGACCAGGACAAGGACGAGTTCCTCGACCCGCGCGGCGGCGGCGACGACTGCGACGACACCCGGGCCGACACCTACCCGGGTGCCGACGAGGTCTGGTACGACGGCATCGATCAGGACTGCGGCGACGACTCCGACTACGACCAGGACGGAGACGGCCACGACAGGTTCGAGGACGGCGGAGACGACTGCGACGACCTCGACGCCGAGAAGTACCCCGGGGCCCGCAACTGGGTCGCGGGCGACAGCGGAGACTGTGACTTCGTGGTTCAGGACGACGGCAGCCGCCAGCCGCCGGGCCCCGTGGAGTCGACCGGCAGCGGCTGTAGCAGGGGTCAGCCCGTCGCGGCGGTCGTGTTCCTGCCGCTGTTGATGCTCGGGCTGCGGAGGCGCCGCGATCGGAGGCGGGGCCTCTGAGCCACGTCCAAGGCGGACTCTGCGACAGCCCCGCCGACAGGGTGCCGACTCGGTGAACGAGCAGACAAGCGTGCAGCACCCGGTTGCCCGGCCGGACCTGCGTGCTACGGCTCCGTCCCCCTCTGTCTCGGGAGTTTCCCATGACCGACGCCGCCGCCAGCGACGGAGTCACCAAGGAGCAGCTCCTCGACTGGTACCGGATGATGGCACTCATCCGGCGGGTCGAGGAGCTGGCCGCCAAGGCCTACACCCAGCGCAAGATCCTCGGGTTCTGCCACCTCTACATCGGTCAGGAGGCTGTCGCCGTCGGTGCGTCCGCGGCGCTCGAGCCCCAGGACACCGTCGTTGCGGCCTACCGCGATCACGGCCAGATCATGGCCCGCGGCGCATCGGCGCGGTCGGTCATGGCGGAGCTGTTCGGCAAGGACACGGGCATCACCCGCGGCGTCGGCGGCTCGATGCACCTGGCTGACAACGAGATCAACTTCTTCGGTGGCTACGGCATCGTCGGCGGGCACGTGCCCCTGGCGGCCGGGGCTGCATTCGCCGCCCGCTACCGGGGCGAGGACGCGGTCGCCCTGTGCTACCTCGGCGACGGCGCCGCCCAGCAGGGCGCCTTCTTCGAGGCGCTCCTGCTGTCCCAGCTGTGGAAGCTCCCGGCCGTCTTCCTGGTCGAGAACAACTACTACGCCATGGGCACATCCATCGAGCGCTACAGCGCCATCCAGGACATGTCCCGGCGCGGTGACGGTGTGGGCATGGAGCGCTGGCAGTTCCAGGGCTTCGACGTCGTCGACGTGTACGACAACGTCAAGCGCGCGGTCGACCACGCCCGCTCTCGCAAGGGCCCGGTGCTGCTCGAGGCGGTCACCTACCGCTACCGCGGCCACTCGATGTCCGACCCCGCCAAGTACCGCAAGGAAGGCGAGCTGGACGAGGTCAAGAAGAAGGACGCCCTGGAGCTCGCCATCGAGCGGCTCAAGGGCATGGGCGTCACCGACGACGACCTGAAGGCCATCCAGCAGAGCGTGGAGGAGGAGGCCCAGGACGCCTACGACTTCGCCGAGTCCTCCCCCGATCCGGACCCGGCGGACCTCTACGACTACACCTACGCACCCGCGACCGTCGACGACGCGGCCGCGTCCGCCGAGGAGGGCTGAGATGGCTGTCATGCAGCTGCGCGAGGCGCTCCGGCGCGCGATGGTCGAGGAGATGCGGCGGGACGACCGGGTCTTCCTCATGGGTGAGGAAGTCGCCGAGTACAACGGCGCCTACAAGGTCAGCCAGGGCATGCTCGCCGAGTTCGGCGACCGCCGGATCATCGACACCCCCATCTCCGAGAACGGCTTCGTCGGGCTCGGGGTCGGCGCCGCCATGTCCGGCCTGCGCCCCATCGTCGAGGTCATGACCTGGAACTTCTCCATGGTCGCCTTCGACCAGATCGTGAACGGCGCGGCCAAGATCGTTCAGATGACCGCAGGCCAGTACACGGTGCCCATGGTCATCCGCGGTCCGGGCGGCGCTGCCGAGAACCTGGGAAGCCAGCACTCCCAGTCGATGGAGGCGACCTACGCCCACTATCCGGGCCTGAAGGTCGTCAGCACCTCCAACCCGGCGGACGCGTACGGCCTGCTCAAGTCGGCCATCCGCGACCCCGACCCGGTGCTCTTCATGGAGTCGGAGCTCGCCTATGGCATCAAGGGCGAGGTCCCCGACGAGGAGTACCTGATCCCGCTGGGCAAGGCGGACCTCAAGCGCGACGGCACCGACGTCACGCTGGTCACCTACAACAAGCAGCTGTTCAACTGCCTCGACGCCGCCAAGGTCCTCGAGGAGAAGCACGGGATCAGCGCCCAGGTGCTGGACCTGCGCACCATCCGCCCGCTGGACGAGCAGGCGCTCTACGACTGCGTCAGCAAGACCCACCGCATGGTCGTCGTGCAGGAGGGCTTCCCCTTCGCCGGCGTCGCGGCCGAGATCGCCGCCCGGGTGTCCGAGGCCTGCTTCGACGCCCTCGACGCGCCGGTGCTCCGGGTGACCAACCTGGACGTCAACCAGCCCTACGCCACCAACCTCGAGAAGCTCGTCATGCCGTCGGTGGACCGCATCGTCGAAGCTGCTCGTACCGTCTGCAGCCGCTGAGAGGACCCCGATGGCCGAGTTCTACGAGATGCCGGCGGTCTCCCCCACGATGGAGCTGGGGACGCTGGTCGAGTGGCGGGTGAAGGAGGGCGACGCCTTCCAGCCGCAGACCGTGATGGCCGAGGTCGGCACCGACAAGGCCAACATGGAGGCGGAGATCTTCGACGCCGGCGTGCTCATCAAGCACCTCATCGAGGAAGGCGACGAGGTGCCCGCGGGCTTCCCCATCGCCATCATCGGGCAGTCGGTCGACGAGGACATCGCCGAGCTTTTGAAGCAGTTCGAGGTCCGCAAGAAGGAGCTCGAAGGCGGAGGATCCGGCGGAAGCGACGACGCCGACGAGGCCCCCGCGAAGGCCGAGGAGCCCGCGATGGAGGCGCCGAAGGCCGAGGAGAAGGCCGCCCCCGCGCCGGCTCCGAAGCGGTCCAGGCCCAAGGCCGACGTCGCCCGCACCTGGCGCGGCAAGAAGCTGCCCGCCGCGTTCGCCGATCCCCCCGGGGACATCGGTGCCGCCACCACCGCAGAGCGTGTGCTCGCGAGCCCGCTGGCGAAGAAGATCGCCGCCGACAAGGGCGTCGATCTCGCGCGGGTGCAGGGCAGCGGACCCGGCGGTCGCATCGTCAAGGACGACGTGATCGAGGCGGCCAACAAGCCCGCCGCGGCAGCAGCAGCCGGTCCGTCCCGCGAGGACGAGGTCGTCCGCAACTCCCCCATGCGCAAGACCATCGCCAAGCGCCTGCTCGAGTCCCACCAGGACATCCCGACCTTCTTCCTGACGGTCAGCCTGGACATGCAGGGCTTCGTCGACATCCGCGCCGACCTCAAGGCCAAGCTGCCCGACGTCAAGATCAGCTACAACGACATGCTGGTGCTGGCGACGGCCAAGGCGCTCGCGGAGTTCCCGGCGGCCAACGCCAGCTGGGACGCGAAGGCCATCACCCGGCACGGCAACGTCGACATCGGCATCGCCGTGGCCCTGCCCGACGGCCTCATCACCCCGGTGGTGCGCAACGCCGACCAGAAGGGCCTCGCCCAGATCGCCGGGGAGATCCGCGAGCTGGCCGGCAAGGCCCGCGACGGCAAGCTGACGCCCGAAGAGTACCAGGGCAACACGTTCACGATCAGCAACCTCGGCATGTACGGCATCGAGGAGTTCACCGCGATCATCAACCCGCCGGCCAGCGCGATCCTGGCGGTGGGTGGCATGGAGAAGGTGCCGGTCTTCGACGAGGACGGCGACCTCGTGGCGAGTTGGCGCATGAAGGTCACGATGACCTGCGATCACCGCGTCATCGACGGGGCCCTCGGCGCGCAGTTCCTGCAGGTGCTGCGCAAGTACGTCGAGTCCCCCTGGCTGATGCTGGTGTGAGCGCGATCCGGCCGGGCATCGTGCTGCTGCTGGGGCTCCTCGGGGCCTCGGGCTGTGGCCTGCTCGGCTCGGACCCCACGCCCCTGTCCAGCGGGCAGATGCCCGTGGGCACCGAGCGCTGGACCTTCATCGTGGCCATGACCGAGGGCGAGAGCGCCGAGGAACCGGCGTTCAAGGCCAAGGTCTCCGAGATCGAGGCCAAGGGGGGCGGACCGGTCGTCGTGACCTGGCTCGGCTGTCAGCCCGAGCAGGCCGACCTCATGGCCAAGCACGCCCCTGACGGAAGACGCTGGGTCGCGACCATCTCCCACCGGAGCCACTCCGCCCAGGAAGCGTGGCTGCGGAAGTACCGGGTCCAGCCTCTCGCTGGCGTGCTGGAGACGGTCGAGGCGTGCGGCGACTGAGTCCGTCGTGCACGCCGACACCGCCGTGGACGGCGACGAGCGTGGTGGCGACGAGATCCTGACTCCCGCCCAGCGTCGGCGCCGGCAGGTGGTCGCCGGCGTGACGACCATGGTCTTCGGCGGTGCCATGACGCTCGGGAGCGGGATCGTAGGCGGCGTGGCGCTGATCGCGGCAGCCGGCTGGAGCCACCTCGATCCCCCCGAGGCGGTCTACCGTCGGGGCAGCATGCTCCTGATCGGTGTGGTGGGGCTTGCCTGGGCGGTCGGCGGCGTTGTCGCCATGCAGTACGGGCTCCGGGTCGTGCGCGGGCTGACCCCTCGAGCGCTGGCCGTGCTCGGCGCGGTGCTGGGCGGCGGTCTGGCCGTGGGTGCCCTGCTGTCCGGCGGGGTCGCAGCGCCCATGTTCGGCTGGTTCGCGGCGGCAGTCTCTGGTGCTCCGATCCCCTACCCGCGGCTCCTCGTCACGTTCCTGGGCCCGTGCCTCGTGTGGGTCCCGATTCCATTCGTGCTCGTGCTGCTGGCCCTCCTCGGCGAGCGACGCTGACATGGCCGACGACCCGATCGCACCGGTTGCCCCGGAGGACGGCGACGGCCGCCTCACCCCCACCCAGCGGCGCCGGCGCAGCCAGGTCAGCGGCTTCCTCGCGGTCCTGATCGGCGTGGTGATGGCCGTGCTGACCACGCCGATGGCAGTCGCTGGGCTGGTGGGCGCGATCCGCCAGCCGAACACCCCGTGGCCCATCCTGGTCGGGAATGTGATTCTATCGGTCGAAGCGTCACTCTGGGCAGTCCTTGGCGCTGCTGTCGCCGTGGTCGGCCTGCGGGTCGTGAACCAGCGGCGGGCGTCCTCCCTGATCGTGGTCGCCGGTGTCGGCCTCGCCCTGCTGGCCATCGGCGGCCTCGTCAACGGAACCGTCACCGCCCCACTGGCCGTGGGCTACTCCCGCGACCTCGCCCAGCACGTCGACATGTCCCCGGCCTTGTGGTTCGTGCACCTCGGCTCTTGCGCCTGCTGGGTCCCAGTCCCGCCCATCCTGGCCGTGCTCGGTCTTCTGGCAGCACGTCGCTGACCCCATCCCTGCACCCCTGAAGGAAATTCGAGGCCACTCTCCCTGCAGCTTCCGACCAGCGTCATAGAAGGCTCGCGCCGCGAGGGAAGCGCGGCAGGATCACGGTTGAAGGGGGGATGTGATGGACAGCCTGCGTTGGGCTGCCCGAGCGCTCGTGCTCGGTGTGGCGATGGTGGGGTGCGCGGTCGAGCCGGAGTCGGGCACGGACGTGGCGCTCCCGGTGCTCGACCTGCGCGATCCGGATGACACCAGCGAGCGCAGCTGGGACGGGGACACACTGATCGTCGACACCGCCTGCCTGGACCTGCGCGCGCTCGCCGGCGCGACCCTGGACGACGCCTGCGACGAGCTGTTCGGCGGGCGGGCCCACGTGGGGGAAGACCGCATCGCCGCGACGATCTTCGACGACCCGGAGTGCCGGATCGCGGCCGGCTTCCTGCCCCCACCCGGGCTGGGGGGCGAGGTGCGGGTGCCCCGCCGGGGGGCCGGGATCATCCTGCGCTGCGCGGTGGAGGCGGAGCCCCGATGAGCGCGTCAGGTACGGGGCGCCAGCCACTTGCCCAGGAAGCGCAGGACCCGCTCTTCGTACGCCGCGCCCTGGCGGTGGTGCAGGCTCTCGTGGCCTGCCTCTGGAACGATCCACAGCTCGGTCGGGGACGTCGCCGCCTCCGCCAGGCGCTGGGCCGCCTCCGGGGGTGCCCGCCAGTCCCGCTCGCCCGCCATGACCAGGATCGGCGCGTGGATGGCGTCGATGTGCTCGATGGGGCGCACGTCCGTCGCGGCGAGGCCCAGCCGGGGACCCAGCTGGAGCAGCAACAGGCGGCGCAGGAGCGGGCCCGCAACGCCCACGTTCTGGGTCAGGCGTGCGTCCGCCGCCTCCTCGAGGGTCGCGTAGACCTGCTCGACAATGACCGCGTCTGCGTCCAGCTCCTCACCAGCGAGCAGGGCCGCGGCGCCCCCCATGGACACGCCCAGCACACCCACTCGGGAGCAGCCCCAGCCGCGCAGGGCGGTGACGCCAGTGACCGCGTCCCAGCGCGCCCGGGCGCCGAAGGCCACGGCTCGACCCGTGTGGGACACGATGGGGAACAT